>ERZ1023420.23-NODE-23-length-98456-cov-30.424396_pt1 | contig 98456 bp, 90 predicted proteins | sample MGYA00380512_ERZ1023420 | MGnify/ENA primary metagenome ERZ1023420 (study PRJEB33173, sample SAMEA4830390) | metagenome | study: EMG produced TPA metagenomics assembly of the PRJEB25223 data set... | reverse complement strand
GATCTTTGCTCTTGCATAAGCGACACTAAACTCGTTCTCTCGTTCGGTTCGCAAGATCTTTGCTCTTGCATAAGCGACACTAAACTCGTTCTCTCGCTCGGTTCGCAAGTTCTTTGCTCTTGCATAAGCGACACTAAACTCGTTCTCTCGTTCGGTTCGCAAGATCTTTGCTCTTGCATAAGCGACACTAAACTCGTTCTCTCGTTAAGTGTCGCTAAAAATCATAAGGAATATCTTTATCAGCAACAACCTTATCATCAACACGAACAGTAAAACCAGCCGTCTTACCTTTTTCAATTGTCATCGGTATCTTGATAGTCTTGTTTTCTTTAATCTTATAAGTCTGTGCTGCTGATGACCCTTGGTCATCTTTATCTCTAATATATACTTTCACTTCTTGACTTTTATCATCATCACCAGTATATTGCACTTGGTATGTTTCAGTATATTCTTTCGTTGCAGCTTCTTCATCTTTAGAATCGTCTTTCTCTTTGTCTTTAGCATCATCCTTAGGTTCTTCTTTAGTCTCTTCTTTACCTTTAGATACGACAAAGGATATCGTAGAACCTTCATCTACTTCCTCACCTTTTGGTGACTGGCTAATAACGTCATCTTTTTTGACTTTATCATCATTTCTTTCTTCTGAAACTTCTACTTTAAAACCTTTAGATTCTAGGTCTTCTTTAGCAGCTTTAAAGGATTTATTTTCATAATCATCAACATAAACTTGTTTGGTTCCTAATGACTCAATTAATTCAATATTACTGTCATTAACTTTCACTTTATCACCAGGTGAAATGTTTTGTGATTCAATTAAACCTTTAGCTACATTTTGTTTGGTATAAGATTGTTTAACTTTAGTATCTTTTATACCTAAATCTTCCAGTTTACTGATTGCATCAGATTTTGACATACCATATAAACTTGGCATTTCAGCTAATTGTGGTCCTTTAGACATCACAATATCAACTTTACTGTTTTGCTCTAGTCGCTCGCCTTTTTCGGGCTTCGTTTTTATTATTTTATTTTCAGGGTATTTATCACTATACTCACGAGTAGTTTTACCCATTTGTAATTTATGTTCTTTTAAAATATGTTCGGCTTCTTTTTCAGTTTTCCCAGTTATATCTGGCGTTTCTAAATATTTGTTACCAAACATACCCATAGCCATAAAGCTAAACAGACCAAATAACAACAAAACAATAATTAAAGTATATAAAAATTTCTTTTTCTTAGAACGTTTTTTTCTAGGAACTGCATAGATATGTTCTTCACTGGATTGAAATTGTTGTTGATTGACAATAGGTATTTGCATTGTCTCACTAATGCTCTTCCCTTTGTCTTCTTCGCGTGTTTGATTAGCAATTTCTGATTTATTTATCGGTACTGTTTTAGTACTCGTGATAGAAGATTGATATCTGTCTTCTGATGCACGTTCATCTGACATAACAGTTTCTAAATCATTTTGCATTTCTCTTACTGATTGGTAACGCTCCATCTTGTCTTTTTCAGTTGCTTTTAGTACAACATTGCTTAAAGCTTGACGAATATCTGAACGTTCATCAGTTACATTAGGCATAGGATCTTGAATATGCTTTATAGCAATACTGACAGCTGTTTCTCCAGAAAATGGCGGTTTACCAATAAGCATTTCATATAATACAACACCCATTGAATAGATATCTGTGCCATTATCTGTAATATCTCCACGTGCTTGTTCTGGAGATAGATATTGGACAGTACCTAACACATGATTTGTTTCTGTCATTGTTGTTTCACTTAATGCTTTAGCTATACCAAAATCCAATATTTTTAATGTTTCATCTTTATCCACTAAAATATTTTGCGGTTTAATATCTCTGTGCACAATTTTTGTATCATGAGCGTGTTTAATACCATTGATAATTTGATTTATAAAATTTAATATTGTGTCTATATCTAATGGATGATTCTTTTGAATGTATTCCGATAATGTTAAACCTTCAATATATTCCATAACTAAATAGAAGTTTTCATCATCTTCTGTAACATCAAAGACATTAACAATATTACTATGGGATAATTGCGTTAAATTATGTACTTCTCGCTCAAATCTTTTAATTGCTTCTTCTTTTTCACCTGGTGGAATTCTTATAGCTTTAATTGCAACACTTCGTTTGAGGATCGAGTCTTCAGCAAGATAGACTCTGCTCATTCCACCGCCACCAAGTTTTTTAGTTACTTTGTAACGTTCATTAATTATTTTGCCTATCATACTTTATCACCTTCGACCTCAGCCAAAACTAAACTCACATTATCATTCGTACCTTCTGTTAATGCAAGTTCAATTAAATATTGACCTTGTGTTTCTAATTCGTTGTCTTGGAGCAATGCTTCTTGAATTTTATGATTACGTACAAAATCAGTTAAACCATCTGAATTCAACATGAGATAGTCATAAAACTTTGTCTTTTTCACAAAAATATCTGGTGTCACCAATCTATCTGTGCCCATTACTTTTGTAATGATATTACGTTGTGGATGCGTATATGCTTCTTCAGCACTGATTTGCCCAATCATAACAAGGTGATTCACGAAAGAATGATCATTTGTAATTTGCTCAATCTCTCTACTATTGACTAAATAGGCACGTGAATCTCCAATATTTGCAACGACCACATAATTATCAAATACTAAAGCACAAACACAAGTTGTACCCATACCTTGGTATTCTGGGTTTTCTACTGATTTGTCATAGAGTTCACGGTTAATAGCTTTTAAAGTTGTTTTCAACCAAGTTTCAGCTTGATCTGCCTCGATTAAATTTTCTTCTTCAAATCTTCGCTGTAACTCTCTTGTTACGAACTGGCTAGCTACTTCACCTGCTAAATGACCTCCCATGCCATCACAAAGCACTAATAATTGTTGTTCTGTACGATTGTAAAAAACGCCACCAGCATCTTCGTTTTTATCACGATATTGTCCTGTGTCAGTAAAAAATTGTGCATTTAGCATGTCTCTACCTCGTTTCTACTTTTCGTTCCTTAGCTCTTAGTTGTCCACATGCAGCATCGATATCTGCACCTTGTTCACGTCTAATTGTTGCATTGATACCTAATCGTTTTAACTCTTTTTCGAACTTAAAGATATCCTCTTTCGGAGTTTTAACGTAATTTCTTTCCGGTACGTGATTTACTGGAATTAAGTTAACATGACAATTTAATTTTTGTATTAAATGCGCAAGTTCCCTAGCGTGTTCTACTTGGTCATTTACACCGCCAAATAAACCATACTCAAATGTAATACGTCTGTTTGTTTTTTCTTGATAATAATTAATTGCTTCCATTAATTTTTCAACATTATAAGCTCTATTAATTGGCATCAATCGTGAACGAACTTCATCGTTTGCACCGTGCAAGCTAACTGCAAAGTTAATTTGAATATCTTCATCAGCAAAATCATAAATACGTGGAATAATACCTGAAGTAGAAACTGTAATATGACGCGCACCAATATTTAAACCGTTATCGTCATTAACAATCTTCAAGAAATCCATCATTTCATCATAATTTTCAAATGGTTCGCCGATACCCATAATTACAATTTGAGATACACGTTCCTCTGTTTCGTCTAATGCCTTTTGTACTGTTAATACTTGTGAAACGATTTCGCCCGCTTCTAAGTTACGTTTTAAACCACCTAATGTAGAGGCACAGAATGTACAGCCAATACGACAGCCAACTTGTGTAGTTACACATACTGAATTTCCATATTCATGTCTCATCAATACTGTTTCAATCGTGTAACCATCTTGTAGTTCGAAAAGGAACTTAATTGTACCATCTTTACTTTCTTGTTTAACCACTGTAGTCATTGTAGTCATAGTAAAACTGGCTTTTAAAACTTCACGTAATTCTTTTGATAGGTTTGACATCTCATCAATACTATCAACGCGTTTTTCATATAACCATTCAAAAATTTGTTTTGCTCTGAATTTTTGTTGACCATTACTAACTAACCATTCTTGCATCTCATCGTATCTTAGTGAATAAATTGATTGCTTTTCAAAATCGGGAAGAAATTTATTCTTTTTTTTCTTTTCTGTAGTTATCATTTATTACGTTTCCTTTCTTTTTATCCTAGTAATGAAAAAGCCATCAGAGTTAAAATCTTGAGGTAGAACTTGCATTGTCTTCACTTTTTCTCCAGTTATTGGGTGTTCAAAAGCATCGAATTCAAAATCTTTATTCGCTTTTAAGAACGTATATATTACGTTTTCATTTTCCATTTGTTCAATCGTACAAGTTGAATAAATAATTGTGCCACCTGGTTTCACGCTATCTTTTACATTATTCAAAATTTCTAATTGAATTTCAACTAATGACTGAATTGAATGTTGTGATTGCTCGTATTTAATTTCAGGCTTGTGTCTTAACACACCTAACCCGCTACATGGTGCATCAACTAAAATCTTATCATACACTTTATCATATTTTTCAGTTGCATCGTGTTCAAAAGCAGAAATGTTAGATAAACGTAATTTTTTAATATTGAAATCAATTAAATCAATTTTGTGTTCATGAATATCAGTCGCATCAACATGACCTGTACCGTTTAATATTTCAGCTATATGACAAGCTTTGCCACCTGGTGCACTACATGCGTCAAGTACTTTATCGCCTTCTGTTAATGACATAATCTCACCGACGAACATCGAACTTTTATCCTGAATTGACACGAGTCCATCTTTAAATAGTCTTGATTCAATAATTGGCTTACCACTAATATGCAGACATGTATCAATTTCTTTATCTAGTTCTACAATATAATCATCATCTGTTAATCTTCTTATTGCTTCATCAACAGTAATTCTCGTTAGATTTACTCTCACAGTAGTTGATACTTTATCTAAGAAAGATTGCGCAATCTCTTCTGTCTTTTCTAAGCCAAGATGTGTAACCCAGTGATCGACTAACCATTTAGGCAAGCTGTATTCAATAGCAATTCTCTTCTTGTCATCTGTAATTTCCGTAAAGTCTGGCAATTCACTACGCATCATGTTTCTTAAAATACCATTAACTACGTTTCCATTATGTGGTCCACCTTTATATTTAGCGATTTCTACCGCTTCATGGATGATAGCATGTTCAGGAATTTTATCTAAATAAGCATATTGGTAAATACTCATCCAAAGTAGTTGTCTAACCCAACCTTTAAGTTTTGTCTGTACAAATGGTTTTAATAAATAATCTAATGTATATTTTCTTTTTAATGTGCCATATACAAGTTCTGTAAACAAACTTTTGTCTGCTCTGTTTAATTCATTATTTGATAATACTTCGTTAATAATAATATTACTGTAAGCTTTATCATTTATAATATCTTGGATTGTTTCAAATGCTAATAATCTTACATTTGTATCGATTGTCATGATAGTACCTTCCCAACAAGCGCAGTTTGTACTCCGCTTAAATAGTTTGCAGCTAACATACGTTTTTTACCTGCAACTTGTATATCTGTTAATGCGATAGCATCGTTAGAACCTGTAGCAACAATAATTGCTTTTTTCGTTGTTTCTATAATTGTTCCGGGTTCACCTGTCTTACCCTGTTCAATACGACTAGCATATATTTTTAAGTTACCATCGTCCATTTCTGTATATGCGACTGGCCAAGGCGAGAGACCTCTTATATGATTGTATATTGATTCGGCTGACTGAGACCAATCTATTTTTTCTTGATCACGGCTAATGTTTGATGCAAATGTTGCTTCGTCTTCATTTTGTTCTATGCGTTGATTTGTTCCATTTATAATTGAAGGCAATGTCTCTTTTAATAAATCTGCACCCAAGAAACTTAATTTATCATGCATTGAGCCAACATCATCTTGCTCTGTTATTGCAATTGCACGTTGAGAGATGATATCTCCTGCATCTAATTTTTTAACCATATACATGATAGAAATACCTGTTTCTTTTTGACCATCTATAATTGCTTGATGTATTGGTGCTCCACCTCTGTATTTTGGTAATAATGACGCATGTACATTGATTGCTCCTAACTTAGGAGCATTTAATAATGATTCCGGTAAAATTTGACCGAAAGCTGCTGTGACAATTAAATCTGCATCTAAAGCAATAAGTTTTTCTAAATCTTCTGATTGAGCTAATTTTTCTGGTTGATACACCGGTAATCCATGTTTTGTCGCCACTTCTTTAACAGGCGGTGGTGTTAATGTTCTCTTTCTACCTACTGGTCTATCTGGTTGTGTTACAACAGCAATCACATTATGTTCAGCAATTAACATTTCTAATACTTTTGTTGAAAAATCAGGTGTTCCCATAAAGATAATTTTACTCATTGTCAAAATACGCCTCCATCTCAGCTTCGTCTAAAATACGCTCTGCACGTTCTGTAAATAATATGCCATCAAAATGATCAATCATATGTAAAATCATTCTAGCAATATCATCGTATGCTGTCATTTCTACTTCATTACCATGCTTATCATTGCTTTTAACCACAATCATTTTACTTCTAGTTACTTCAGCGAATACATCGGGCATACTAATAGAACCTTCTAAATCTGTCACTTTTTCTTCAGATTCACTTACTAATTGAGGATTAATCAGTTGTAACAAACCATCTATCTCCATATCTATAATAGCTACTTTTTGTTCAATACCTATTTGGGGTGCACAAATTGCAGATGCTTCAACATCATACATCGTATCTTCTAAATCTAACAACAGTTGCTCTAATCGTTTATCAAATTGAGTTACGCTTGGTATTGTCTTTTTAAGTATTGGGTGTTTGCTTGTTACAAGCTGCTTAATTGTCATAGTTATATCTCCTCATAAAAATTCATCATATCATTATAACTTATTTTAATGGAAATTGCATCATACATTCAAATTTAGGATTTTAATATATCGCGTAAATTTGTATTGTTGTATCCCTTTTCAATGCGAGCGTTAAGTTATTTGTCCTTATTATTTTTTTTATAAAAAAAGGAATGATTTTATCACAATTCGATAAATTCATTCCATAAAAATTGACTGATTTTCATATTTTATATTAAAGATTAATATTAGATAGATAAGCGATGAATTTGATTACCTAATTCATCGAAATTCTTCTCATCTAACCACTTTTCATATTGTTGCTTATATTTAGGCCATTCGCTATCAATGATAGATAACCAACAGGTGTCTCGATTACGTGCTTTATAAACTTTATGATTTCGAAAGACGCCTTCGTATTTAAAGCCTAAACGTTTTGCAGCTTTAATAGAAGGTTTATTAAGTGCATCGCATTTCCATTCATATCTTCTATAGCCTAGCGTTTCGAAAACATACCTAGCTAGTAAAAATTGAACCTCAGTTGCAATACGTGTTCGTTTTAAAATATTAGCATAATGAATATGACCAACTTCGATGGAGCCATTTGACTGATCTATTCTAAGCAAAGCAATGATACCCACTGCTTGTTCTGTTTGTTTATCGATAATAGCAAAAAAATACGGATCTTTAGTTTCAAATTTTTTATTTAGGTACACTTGAAATGCTTCTAAATCTTTAGGTTGCTCATCTGGCAAATAAGTCCAATTAGGTAAATCCTCAACCGTACCAAAATGAGCATATAAGCCTTCACCATGTTTTGGTTTCAACTTTTCTAAACGACAATATCGCCCTTCTATAGATAACGCATTCGGCAAAATAGGTACTTGAAAACCAACTACTTTCTTACCAATAGGTTGATTGAATTCGTTATATTCCATATGTATTTGCCCCCTCGATTCTCAGTATCCTTAAATAGTTATGTGACTGTATCCTATTTATAACTATATAATTTTGTTTATCTAATATACATCCTCTGAAGTTGTATTAAAAAATTCTGCTAATATTTGCGCATCTTGATGATTTAATTTCGTTTTTTTCTCCTCTATCAATTCAATCATTTCAGGACTAAGTGACGTATTATATAATGATGTAATACGATTTGATAATTCCACTACGCTTAAGCCAACCGCTTCTCTATTGCTAAGCAAACTCATAAGCACAACTCCTTTAACATCAATTTTAAAAACCAACTTCAACACTAGAAAATATACTTTACTTCTTTTTTCTACAAGCTTATATCAACTTGCCTACAATTTAAGTAGTACTCCTTACTCTTTAATATAACTTCATTTATCATTAAATGCAAAGTTAAAATTGATTATTTTTTGTAAATATTATTAAATTATATATTTCTTATGTTTTTTATAAATATTTTAATGTTTTAGACCGAATTATACAAAAAAACAAGTAGCATGTGGATATTTTATCCAAACTAGCTACTTGTCTAATTGATTATCTACTTTAAGCATTACATTATTTTTCAGGTTTAAATAAAATCACATCATCATTTGTGGATTTATGTCTATCTTTAAAGATAGTTTTTCTTTTAAGTATTGATCATGATAATAATCATCTAAGTATTTTAGTGCCTCATGTAATGCAGGTTCACTTTTATATTTCACTAAAATTTGAAAACGGTATTCATTGTTGATACGAGATAATGCTGCTGGCGATGGGCCAAGTACTAATGCTTTATCCGTTAAATGTTGTAACAAAATTTTATGAATATGTTTCGATGCTTCCATAACTTTTTTCATCTCTTTATGAGCAATCGTGAAGTTGATTAAAAAGAAATAGGGAGGATATTTACCCATTTTACGATAATTCATTTCCTTATTAAAAAAAGCTGTATAATCGTTAGCTTGAACATCTTTAATAGCATAGTGTTCTGGATTATATGTCTGAATGATAACTTCCCCTTCTTTTTCATGTCTACCAGCTCGACCAGAAACTTGAGTTAATAACTGATACGTTCTTTCACTAGCTCTAAAATCCGGAAGATTTAACATGGTATCAGCATTTAAAACGCCTACTAGTGTAATATTAGGGAAATCTAAGCCTTTAGCAATCATTTGTGTGCCTAGTAAAATATCTCCTTTACCTGCTCCAAAATCATCTAAAAGTTTTTCATGTGCGCCTTTTCTTGAAGTTGTATCCACATCCATACGTATAATACGTGCTTCTTGGAACGCCTCTTGTAATAATTCTTCTACTCGTTGTGTTCCTGTACCTACTTGTCGAATATGCTCACTTTCACAGTTCGGGCATTTATTGGGTGGCACTTCTTGATGTCCACAGTAATGACATTTGAGTTGATCTGTTGATTTATGATAAGTAAGAGAGATATCACAGTTTGGACATTGAGGTACATGACCACAATCCCTACATAACATAAACGAAGCATATCCCCGTCGATTTAGAAACAATACGATTTGTTCTTTTTTATCTAATCTTTGTTGTATAGCTTTACGTAATTGCTCTGAAAACATTGACCGATTACCTGAACTAAGTTCAGTTCTCATATCGACAATTTCAATTTCTGGCAATGCTTGTTCATTGACTCTATTGGGTAGTGACAACAATTCATAGACGCCTTTTTCTGCTCTCGCGTATGTTTCAAGACTTGGTGTCGCACTCCCTAAAATTAATGGACATTGATGATATTGACTTCGCCATTGAGCTATATCTCTAGCCTGATACCTAGGGTAATCTTCTTGTTTATATGAAGACTCATGTTCTTCATCAATTATAATCATCCCTAAGTTTTTAAATGGCGCGAAAACACTCGACCTTGCACCTACACTTACACTCGCTTTACCATCTCTTATTTTCTGCCATTCATCATAGCGCTCACCTTTGGACAAACCGGAATGTAACACCGCTACTTCGTCACCAAATCTCCTTTTAAACCTTAAAACCATTTGAGGTGTCAAAGCAATTTCTGGCACTAACATCATCGCTTGTCTTCCTAATTTCAAAACTTCTTCAATCGTTTGTAGATAAACTTCTGTCTTTCCTGATCCAGTGACACCATGAAGTAAATAAGTACGTTGTCGATGCGCTTGAATACTTTCAAGTATAGATTTATAAGCCTCTTGTTGGTCATAAGTAAGTTGTTGTTTTTGATCTTGTTCAAAAACGCGTGTTTCAAATGGATCACGTTCAACAATGGCATCATACTTTTCTACAAAACCTTTACGCATTAAAGTATCAATACTTGATTTAGAAAAACCCATCTCTTCTAAATCTTTTAATAGTACCGTATGATGACGCTCATCTAACAAATAGGCATAGAGCTCGTACTGTTTTTTAGATTTTTCCAATGAATTTAAGACGCTATCATAGTCGAAGCCTTCAATTATACTTACGGCACGTTGTTTCTTTTTACTAACATTTTGAGATAAAAGTGTCATTTCCGATACAACACCTTGCTTGAGTAACGGTACGATTTGGCCTAAGTCATCATTATATTGAGCTTCTTTATAAGGATACTGGCCATCCTTATCAAACTTAACTTTAAGTTCTTCTGGAACTGCGTCAACATCTACAATTGAAAATACTTTTGTGTATTTTGCCTTTATAGCACTTGGCAACATTACCTCTAACATTGAAATCCGTTTAGTTACGAAGTAATTATTATACCATTCAGTTAATTGGATGAGTTCTTCTGTTAATTCTGGTTTGATATCTTGTATTTCTTTAATTTCTTTTAATTTTGCGATATCTATATTGTCATCAGGTTTATCCGTGACTTGCATAACATAACCTTGAATGGTTCTTGGACCAAATGGAACAATAACTCGCATACCTACCTGAACCATTGACTGTAATCTCGAAGGAATTATATAGTCAAATGTGAAATCAACGCTCTTGGAAGGTATATCAACAATTACCTTAGCTATCATATTATTGCCACCTTGTTTCTAAACTATTCAGTATGTGCTCCGCTAATTCGACTTTTTTATGTTTCCCTAACGCTGCCGTGTCGCCTGTTTTATAGTACATTGTGTAGTCATTATCATCTGAACTAAAACCAATGGTTCTATCCCCTACATTATTTGCAATGACTACATCCGCATTTTTATTTTTTAGTTTCTTTTGAGCATATTCAGCTATATTTTGAGTTTCTGCCGCAAATCCCACTAAAAATTGATGTGTTTTATGCTCACCTAAATATTTTAAGATATCAGGGGTACGTTTAAATGAAACTGACAGGGTGCCTTCTTGTTTTTTCAATTTATGTTCGAGTGTATTGACTGGTGCGTAGTCTGATACTGCTGCTGCTTTAAACACAATGTCTTGATTCTCGAAACGTTTTTTTACTGCATGAAACATGTCTTCCGCACTTTGAACTTGGACTACTTCTACATTTGCTGGTGGTGTTAAATGAGTTGGTCCCGTAACGAGTGTAACTATAGCGCCGCGTTTTGTAAGTGATTCTGCTAAAGCATATCCAATTTTACCTGAAGCACGGTTAGATAAATAACGCACAGGATCGAGTTCTTCGACTGTAGGACCAGCAGTAACTAATGCGTGTTTTCCTTCAAAGCGGCTGTTTTTATAAATCGGATTTTGAGTCCCTTCATTAAAATATTGATTCAATCGTTCTACAATTTGTAATGGTTCTTCCATTCTTCCTTTTGCAACATAACCGCATGCCAAAAAGCCTTCACCTGGTTCAAGGAAGTAATAACCATCTGAACTCAAAGTAGCTAAATTTTGTTGTGTTCTGCGATTTTCATACATATGGACATTCATAGCAGGTGCAATGAATTTTGGTGTCTCAGTAGCTAACAATGTAGAGGTTACCATGTCATCAGCAATACCATTAGCTAATTTGGCGATTATATTTGCAGTAGCAGGAGCAACAACAATAGCATCCGCCCAATCTCCTAGCGCAACGTGTTGTATTTCCTCAGGGTTTTGTTCTTTAAAAGTACTTGTATACACTGGATTTCTACCAATTGCTTGAAATGCTAATGGTGTAACAAACTTCTGCGCATGATCAGTAAGCATTACTCTTACATCATAATTTGCTTGTGTTAATTTACTAGTTAAATCGATAGCTTTATATGCCGCAATACCACCTGTAACAGCGAGTAATATTCGTTTCATATTATTGTCATTCTCCTTCAAATGAATTAAATATGACTTTTTAAGTCAACATTTTTGTGTAAGCCTAAATTAAGTTTAATGATTTAAGCTTTTAAGAATACTTTGATTACTCATCATTATACACAAATTAATAACTAAATTAAAAAGAGTAAGATGGAAATCTTATTTTTCTAAAAAGATTTCTTGGTCTCACCCTAAAAAGTATGATTCATTGTTAAAAATCTTTAAGTGAAAATATCATTTTAAATCTTTACTCATGTATAAGAATACGCGCAATACTTTATTTAAAGCGTGGTCTTTATAATTAAAAAGCCTGAGACATTTGTTGATGTCTCAGGCTCACTTTAAAATTCCACTTTCAAAAACGCATATGTTCTATACTATATCTCAAGTTTGTTATTTTTAGAAAGATTTTAGGAATAGTTCGTCAGGAAAAACTTCACCGTCAGCAATTTCTTCTAAGGCTTTACCTACAGGTTTTTTTGAAATATATTTATTTAATAATGCAGTTTCAGGTTTTTCATCCAATTCACGTGCACGTTTTGCAGCAGTAGTTGCTACTAAGTATTTTGAGTTTATTTTATCTGTTAATTGGTTTAATGGTGGTTGTAACATTATTTTTTTGCCTCCAGTATCATTTTTCTGTATTTTGCTTCAATACGTTCCCTCTTCAAGTGCTCAGCTTCTACTATCGATTGAATGCGTTGTTTTGCTAAGTCTACTTCATCATTCACAACAACATAATCATACAAGTTCATCATTTCAACTTCTCGACGCGCTTCATGCACTCGGCTTTGAATCTTCTCACTGGATTCTGTTCCACGACCCACGAGTCGTTCACGTAAATGATCTAAACTTGGTGGCGCAAGAAAAATAAATAGTGCATCCGGGAATTTTTTGCGCACTTGTTTAGCACCCTCTACTTCAATTTCTAAAAACACATCATGACCTTGATCCATTGTGTCTTTAACGTATTGCACGGGTGTCCCATAATAATTTCCTACAAACTCAGCATATTCTATAAATTGATCTTGCTTAATCAATTCTTCAAATTCTGATTTAGCTTTGAAGAAATAATCAACACCATCGACTTCACCTTCACGCTTGTCACGTGTTGTCATCGAAATAGAATACTTATAAGATGTGGACGGATCATCAAATATTTTTTTTCTAACTGTACCTTTTCCAACGCCAGAAGGTCCAGATAGTACAATCAACAAACCTTTCTCATTTTCCATGACTTACTACCTCTCTAAACTGTTCTACTATTATTAGACAATGATACCACAATCTCTAATTAGTTGTATAGCATAGGAAAGGACAAACTTTGACCATGAAGATTTCTTATTGCCATGTTACAATATGATGAATGACTAAAAATAAGGTGGCTGATAGTAATGGCATATGATGGTTTATTCACTAAAAAAATAGTGGAATCTCTTCAATTTCTTGTAGATGGAAGAATTCATAAAATAAATCAACCCGAAAACGATACGATGTTAATCGTTATTCGACAAAATCGTAAAAATCATCAGCTTCTACTTTCTATCCATCCTAGTTTTACTAGAATGCATTTAACGAATAAAAAATATGATAATCCATTTGATCCACCAATGTTTGCTCGTGTTTTTCGTAAACACATCGAAGGTGGTATTGTTAAAGCAGTAAGACAAATTGGTAATGATAGACGTGTAGAGATAGATGTTCAAAGTAAAGATGAAATCGGTGATACAATTTACCGTACAATTATTTTAGAAATTATGGGCAAACACAGTAATTTAATATTAGTAGATGACAATCGTAAAATTATTGAAGGATTTAAGCATTTAACACCAAATACTAATCAATATCGTACAGTTATGCCTGGCTTTCAATATGAAGCGCCCCCAACTCAAAATAAAATTAATCCTTTTGAAATTTCTGGAGTTGAAGTGTTAAAATATATCGATTTTAATAGTGGAAAAATAGCGAGACAATTGCTTAATCATTTCGAAGGTTTTAGCCCGCTCATAACTAATGAGATTGCAAATCGTAGACAATTTATGACGACGCAAACTTTACCGGAAGCTTTTGATGAAGTACTCGAGGAAATCCAAGGCGAGCCAACGCCTATTTTCCATAAAAATCACGAATCTGGAAAAGAAGATTTCTATTTCATGAAATTAGACCAGTTCTATGATGACATAGTACTTTACGACTCACTTCATGATTTATTAGATCGCTATTATGATGCGCGTGGAGAAAGAGAACGTGTTAAACAACGTGCCAACGACTTAGTAAAATTTGTTCAACAACAACTTCACAAGTCTCAAAACAAATTAAGTAAGTTAATAGATGAACGTGAAGGTACCAAAGAAAAAGAGCAGCAACAATTATTTGGTGAACTTATAACTGCTAATATCTATCGTATTGAACAGGGTGATGAATCACTTACTGCGCTTAATTATTATAATGGCGAGGAAGTGACAATACCACTTAATCCTACAAAATCACCTGCTGTTAACGCACAAAATTATTATAAAAAGTATAATAAATTAAAAACGCGTGAACACGAGTTACAACATCAAATCCAATTAACTAAAGAAAATATTGACTACTTTGAAAGTATCGAACAACAACTTGCCCATATTTCTGTCGATGAAATTGATGATATTCGCGACGAGTTAGCCGATCAAGGATTTATGAAGCAACGTAAACAAAGTAAGAAGAAAAAGAAACAGACGATGCAAATCCAAGCATACACATCAACAGATGGCGATACAATCTTGGTTGGTAAAAATAATAAGCAAAACGATTATTTAACTAATAAACAAGCTAAAAAACATCATCTTTGGTTCCATACTAAAGATATCCCTGGTTCACACGTTGTCATTCTAAGCGATGAGCCAAGTGAAGAGACAATTAAAGAGGCTGCAATGTTGTCAGCGTACTTTTCAAAAGCTGGTAGTTCTGCACAAGTACCAGTTGATTACACTGAAATCAAACATGTACACAAACCTTCAGGAGCTAAGCCTGGTTTTGTAACATATGACAATCAAAAAACACTTTATGCTACCCCAGATTATGATCACATTCAACAATTAAAAGTTAAATAGCATAATGGGGATGGGATATAAATCCCCATTCTCAAAAGGACTAATCCGTATTTTAATGGATTAGTCCTTTTTTATATAAAACTCTCACGATTTTGATTGTGCGTGCTTGCCTGGGGGTATGTTTCGTGCCTATAGTCTCTCATTCATACTATTCCCTCAGGCGTCAGCACGTTACAAAATATTATAGATGATAAGACTATTTTTATAAAATAATTTATTCACTTATATTTATAATTAATTACTTTCTGGGAGTGCCAATTGGAAATTCACACCAAATTTGTCTTGTATCCATGCAAATTCTCTAAATGGTGGCATTGCTGTTTTAGGCATTAATATTGCACCACCACTTTTCAATTTATTAAATAATCTTTCCATTTCAATTGGACTATCAACTGTAACATATAGTGACATAGCTGGATTCATTTCAATATCTACGCCATTCATGTTGTCAATTGCCATGAATACTTGATCTTTCAACCTAAAAATTGCATGTTGTACGGCCCCAGTGGGTTCATTATCACTTTCACTATAACGGACCAATGCTAATATTTCAGCATCTTCAAAAGTATTTACATATAAATTTATTGCTTCTTCTGCGTTGCCGTTAAACATTAAAAATGTCGTAATTTTTGGTATTGCCATTATTTTACCCCCTAAATACTTCTTATCATTAGCATAAAGGATATTTCATAAAAAATCGATAAAGCAGAACAAAAATCAAAAAGTTACACGTTTTTTATAGTGATATCAACGAAACAATTTAATAATGTTTTTCAAAGAATATCATCATTTAAGATAAGTTAATGAAACCATTGCCAAGTACATCTCGTACATCATGAATGACTAAAAAGGCGTTTTCATCTTCTTCATTCACCAATTTTTTCACTCTTGTTACTTGTGATTGAGGAACAACAACGTATAACATACTCGTTTCATGCTTACCGTAACCACCTTTACCATTTAATAAAGTAGAGCCTCTCCCCGTAAAACTATTAATTCTGTCACTAATAACTTCATTTTTACTAGAAATAACTGTAACTGCTTTTTTAGGATTAAATCCTTCAATTATAAATGAAGTTGCTCTTTCTGTAACAAATAGCATTATTATAGTAAATAACACATTGATAAGAGGTAACACAAAAAGAAAAGATAGTACGACTAAACCATCTAATACGAAAATAGCTTGGGCTGTTTTTATATCTAAATATTTATTTAACATCTTTGCAATTACAGATGTTCCACCAATAACGCCCCCTGCAGCAATAACTAAACCAATACCTACACCAACTAAAACACCACCAAAGGTTGCATTTATAACAAAGTTATCTATTCCTGTATTAAAATTTTTAGTTAAATCTAAAAAAATAGAGATGGCTGTATTCGCTATAAATGTATAAACTGCAGTACGTGTACTCAAAAATTTCCAACCAACGATGATAACGATTGTGTTAATAAGCAATGATGTTAGTGCAGGTGACCATCCAAACGCATATTTTAATGCTAGTGATATACCAACTGTTCCACCATCACCTAAATTAGATCCTAATATAAAACAATTAACCGCTAGCGCACTTACAAATGCTCCTAATATACAAATAATGATATTTTTTGTGTGATCTTTAAACAACTGTTTCAACATTTTCATATAAGTCCCCCCTTTTTTAAATTTTTCATAAATAAAAAGCATTTTATAAATTAATTTAAAATTATTGTGCATCAATCTTCAAAAATTTTCATTTATATTGTAACGCCCAATGTACCACAACCGATAAAGCCATACTACCTTTAATCGTACACAACGTTTATAATATAATTTAAAGCATTACATCTTAATGTCTATTATTGTTATACTTTATTTATGACCATAACACTTTTACTTTTTACGTTTCACAGTTAAAATATAAATAAAATTGCTGGAGGTATTTCATGTCTTATTATATTATTCCATTACTTATAGCTGCCTTAGTAATATTGGTGTGCTATATTATTATTAAAATAATGATACGCTAGTTTTAAATTTAAAATATACGTTTTAAATTGTACATCTATTTTAACAACATAAATAAGCGCCTCCGTTTAAACTGACGGAGGCGTTTTTTCTATACAATACCGAGTAATAGTATTATCGTATAGCATTACTTTAAGTTGTCGTGTATAAATGAGAACGAGAGATAAAGTTATCTCTCGTTCTCTTCATTCTAAATTATGATGTTAAACAACAATAAAACTATATAGAAGTCACATTGAGTTCGTTATTAAATGTGTCCTTTTTGTTTAATAGTTGATTTGGATTTTTTATAAATATTTTCTTCAGCTGCATGCATTGAATCCATTTTGTCATATACTACATTATCTTGATTTCTATAATCTTGTTCTTTTTTTAAAAATTTGTTTAAGTGTGCGAAATGATTATAAGCTTCTTTCGGGTCATTTGCCATAACATCCCCTCCACTTAGTATCTTATGATAAGTTGTCTCTCCATTCAACTAATCTACTAATATCATTATCAGAAATTTCTCCATTTTCTTTTGCGACTTCTATAAGCTCATTATAATCGCTTAAAGTGTAAAATGGTACTCCGACGTTTTGAAATTCTTCATCAGCTTTTTTCAAGCCATAAGTAAATATAGCAACCACACCGACAACCTCTGCGCCTGCTTCTCTAAGCGCATTAACTGCTGTAATTGATGAACCACCAGTAGAAATTAAATCTTCTATAACTACAACTTTTTTACCGTTACTTGATGCACCTTCAATTTGATTTTGCTTACCGTGGCTTTTACTTTTCGAACGTACGTAATTCATCGGCAAATTAAGTACTTCAGATACATAGGCTGCATGAGGAATACCTGCAGTTGCAGTACCAGAAAGTATTTCAACATCTTCAAAGTTTGCTTTAATCAATTCGCTTAAACCATCTCTAATATCGCGTCGTACATTTGGATAACCAAGTGTTATGCGATTATCACAATAAATAGGAGATTTAATTCCTGAACTCCACGTAAACGGATCATTTGGAGATAATGAAACTGCTTTAATATCTAATAATGATTTTGCAATTGCTTTTACCATTTTACCTCAACCAACTTTCTTTAATTTTATGGTAACTTTCGACTGGATTATTACTTTTAGTAATAGGACGACCGATAACGATATGTGTCGCTCCCATTTCTTTAGCATCTTCAGGAGTTGTTACTCTTTGTTGATCATCTTTCGTTGAATCTAATGGTCTAATACCTGGCGTTACTTTTAAAAACGCTTCTCCTAGTTCACTTTTCAACAATTCAGCTTCGAGTGGTGAACATACTACACCATCCAATCCAGATGATTGAGCCAACTGAGCATAATTAAGTACAGCATCTTCAATCGAACTTTGAATATTTTGTTCATCTCTCAACATTGTTTCTGTTGTAGATGTCAGCTGCGTTACTGCTATGAGTTTGATGTTAGGGTTATGCTTTTTAATTCCTGCTAAAGCACTTTTCATCATTTCAGTTCCACCGGCAGCATGCACATTTACTAAATCGACGTTCAATTTACTTAATCCTTCCATCGCTTTTCCAACAGTATTTGGAATATCATGCAATTTTAAGTCTAGAAAAATATCATGGCCGCGATCTTTAATCGATGATATCAAGTGTGGACCAGTTTGATAAAAAAGCTCCATTCCAACTTTTACAAATAATGGTTCTTCAAATCGATCTAAGAATGCATCTACCGCTTCCACAGAATCAAAGTCTAATGCAATAATAGGTAAGTTTTTCATTTTAATTACACCCCAACACTTTAAATTTCTTTATTCACTTAATTAAAAGGTAAAATAGTAATTTATTAAAACACTATTTTACCTTAAATTATTTTGATGTCTATTACATGTTTTTCATTGTAAAAGTCATACTTTCAAGGACACTTGTTAATGCGTCTACTGTATCTAATGATGTAAGACAAGGTACACCATTTTCTACTGATGCACGTCTGATTTGGAAGCCATCACGTTCAACTTCTTTTCCTTTTGTCATTGTATTGACGACAATTTGTACTTCACCATTTTGAATACGATTTAATAGATTGTCTTCGCCACCAATTTTGCCAACGATTTCTGAAGGAATTTGATTTTCAGTTAATTTCTGGGCAGTACCTTCTGTCGCTAAAATTTTATAACCGACTTCATTTAAGCGATGTGCGATAGATACAATTTCATCTTTATCTTTATCACTTACCGTCATCAAGACTGTACCATGGTCACTGACTTCCATACCACTTGCAGTTAATCCTTTGTAAAGCGCCTTTTCCATTGTAGAATCTTTACCCATTACTTCACCTGTTGATTTCATTTCAGGTCCAAGCGTAATATCTACGTTTTTCAATTTATTAAAACTGAAGACCGGTGCTTTGACAAACACGCCATCTGCGTATGGTTGAATTCCAGCTTCATAACCTAAATTGACAAGTTTTTCTCCCATTATGGAACGCATTGCCAATTGTGCCATTTGAATGTCAGTAATCTTACTTAGGAATGGTACCGTACGACTGGCACGCGGATTTACTTCTAAGACATATACACCATCGTGTGCGATAACAAATTGAATATTAATAAGGCCAATTATATTTAAACCTTTTGCCAATTTAATAGTGAAATTTTCTAGCGTATCCATTTCCTCTTGAGTTAATGTTTGTGGTGGATATACTGCAATAGAGTCACCGGAGTGAACACCCGCTCTTTCTATGTGTTCCATGATACCCGGAATGATTACAGTCTCTCCATCACATATAGCATCAACTTCAATTTCTTTACCTGTTAAGTATCTGTCTACTAGTACAGGATGATCAGGGCTAGCTTTAACAGCTTGATTCATGTAGTCTTCTAATTCTGCATCACTATTAACAATCTCCATCGCACGTCCACCTAATACGTATGATGGTCTTACAACGACTGGATAACCGATGTTTCTAGCATTTTCTAGTGCTTCTTGAGGTGATGTAGCCGTCTTACCATTTGGTTGTGGCACACCAATTTTATTCAATAACGCTTCGAACTCTTTACGGTCTTCTGCTCTATTTAAATCTTCTAATGATGTTCCTAGAATTTGAACGTCATGTTTTGCTAATTTATCAGCTAAGTTAATCGCTGTTTGGCCACCAAATTGAACGACTACCCCTTTTGGTTGTTCTAAATCTATGATATTCATGACATCTTCTTCAGTCAGTGGTTCAAAGTATAATTTATCTGATATTGAAAAGTCAGTTGATACAGTTTCTGGATTATTATTTACAATAATTGCTTCATAACCAGCTTGTTGAATCGCCCACACAGCGTGCACCGTTGCATAATCAAATTCAACACCTTGACCAATACGTATTGGACCTGATCCTAGTACTAGAATTTTCTCTTTCTCCGTGACGGTAGATTCATTTTCGTATTCATATGTTCCATAATAATAAGGTGTTGCTGACTCAAATTCTGCAGCACATGTATCTACCATTTTATACACTGGCGTAATACCATTTGCTACTCTTAAATCGTGAACTTCAGTTTCTGTCATATCGAAACGATGCGCAATGACACGGTCACTAAAGCCATAATTTTTAGCAAATTTCAGGTAATTAATATCACCTTTATTAGCCTTTAAATCATGTTCTATATTAATAATATGTTGGAATTTATTTAAGAAGAAATAATCTATTTTTGTCATTTCATGAATTTCTTCTAATGTCGTACCTCTGCGGATCGCTTCTCCTATAAAGAATAAACGTTCATCATCTTGGTCTTTGATACGCGATTTAATATAATCTAAATCGAACGTTTCACCATTCGGTAAACCTAAGTGATGTACACCGTATTCTAAAGAACGAATCGCTTTAAGTAAGGACTCTTCATATGTTCTACCGATTGCCATTACTTCGCCAGTTGCTTTCATTTGTGTACCTAGAACACGTTCACCTTTTTCAAATTTATCAAATGGAAAACGTGGAATCTTAGAAATCACATAATCTAATGTAGGCTCAAAGGCAGCGTATGATGTTTCAGTAATCGGATTCAACATTTCATCCAACGTCAATCCTACTGCAATTTTGGCAGCTAATTTGGCAATTGGATAGCCCGTTGCTTTTGACGCCAACGCAGATGAACGAGATACACGAGGATTCACCTCGATGATATAGTAATCCATAGAATGTGGATCTAGCGCAAGTTGTACATTACAACCACCTTCAATGCCTAATGCGCGTATCACTTTTAATGATACGTCACGTAACATTTGATATTCCACATCTGACAACGTTTGACTAGGTGCTACTACGATTGAGTCACCTGTATGTATCCCCACAGGGTCAATATTTTCCATATTACAGACAACGATAGCATTGTCATTTTTATCACGCATAACTTCATATTCAATTTCTTTAAAGCCAGCGATTGATTTTTCAATTAAACACTGTGTGGCCGGACTATAATGTAAACCATTACCTACGATTTCTTTAAATTCTTCATCGTTATAACAAATGCCGCCGCCAGTACCGCCCATTGTAAATGCCGGTCTTACAATTAACGGGTAACCAACTTCTTCTTTAAATGCAAATGCTTGCTCAATTGTATTAACGATATCACTTTCAGGAACCGGTACATTTAGTTCATTCATCAATGTTCTAAATAATTCTCTATCTTCGGCTTGTTGAATCGACTCCAATTCTGTACCTAATAGCTGTACATTATTAGCTTCTAATTCTCCACTATCATGTAATTGAATTGCCATATTCAACCCTGTTTGGCCGCCTAATGTAGGTAGGAGTGCATCAGGTTGTTCTTTACGGATAATACGTGCAATGAAATCATGCGTTAGTGGCTCAATATAAACTTTATCAGCAATTTCAGTATCTGTCATGATTGTGGCTGGGTTTGAGTTAACTAATATTACGCGGTAGCCTTCTTCTTTTAATGCTAAACATGCTTGAGTACCTGCATAATCAAACTCTGCAGCTTGACCGATAATAATTGGTCCTGATCCTATAACTAAAATCGTTTCTATATCTTGACGTTTAGGCATTGATTGTATGCTCCTTTGTTTTATATTCTTTCATCATATCGATAAATTCATCAAATAAATAATTTGAGTCAGATGGTCCTGGACATGCTTCGGGATGATATTGTACCGAAAAAGCTGGTAATGTTTTATGTCTTAAGCCTTCAACTGTACCATCATTAATAGCAATATGTGTAACTTCTAAATCTGTATTTGTTAAAGAATCTTTATCAATTGCATAACCGTGATTTTGACTCGTTAATGCAATTTTTCCAGTTTTTAAATCTTTGACTGGATGATTAGCACCTCTGTGACCAAATTTCATTTTGAAAGAAGTCGCTCCTTGAGCTAGTGCAAATAATTGGTGACCTAGACAAATACCGAAGAATGGTACCTTTCCTAAGATACCTTTAATCATTTCCACTGCTGTTTCAACCGCTTCAGGATCGCCAGGTCCATTAGATAACATCACACCATCAGGTGACATTCTTATAATTTCTTCTGCAGTAGTGTCATATGGCACTACCGTTACATTACAACCACGGGCATTAAGTTCTCTTACAATATTTTGTTTTTTACCAAAATCAACTAAGACAACACTTAAGCCATAACCGGTAGATACATAAGGAGATTTTGTAGATACAGTTGTCACTTCATTACGCGGTAATTCTTTTGTTTTTAGTTGTGTAACTATTTCCTCAATCTCAGCTTTATTATCTGTAAACGCAGCTTTTAGCACACCATGTTTTCTAATTTTGCGTGTAATACTTCGTGTATCTACACCTGAAATACCTGGTATATCATACTCTACAAGTACTTCTTCAAATGTTTTTTGTTTTCTAAAATTACTTGGTTGGCTGCTGCTTTCTTTTACAACAACACCATTTAAAGTAGGCACAAGTGATTCAAAATCATCTCTATTTATACCGTAATTCCCTATTAAAGGGTAAGTAAATGTAATAATTTGACCGGTATATGAAGGATCTGAAATCGTTTCTTGATAACCCGTCATTGCCGTATTAAAGACAATTTCACCTAGTGTTAAATTATCGGAGCCTATTGGGTACCCTTCATAGTATGAACCATCTTCTAAAACAAGATAACGTTGCTTTAACATTATTTTTCCTCCTTAAATTTAACTTCACCTTCAACCATTGTTAATACTGGTGTTCCATAAACGTTATACCCTATAAACGGTGTATTACGACCTTTAGACGCAAAGTCATCTGCGTTTATTTCAGTTTCCTTATCTAAATTAATAACTGTTAAATCAGCTAATCCACCTTCTTCTAATTTTCCATATGGTAAATCAAATGTCTGAGCTGGTTTAATTGTTAAATAATCGACTAACTGTTGTAATGTCCACTCACCATTTTTAACAAAGTGTGTATAAAGTAATGGGAATGCTGTTTCACTACCTACGATACCAAATGGTGCTTTAGTCATTGGTTGATCTTTTTCTTCAGCTGCATGTGGCGCATGGTCTGTCGCAATACAATCAATAGTGCCATCTAATAATCCTTCAAGCAATGCATCTCTATCCTCTTTACTTCTTAAAGGCGGATTCATTTTATAAATCGCATCATCTCCAGGAACATCGTCTTCAGTCAATAGTAAGTGATGTGGGGTAACTTCAGCTGTTACATGTATGCCTGCTTTTTTAGCATCTCGGATAGCTCTAACGCTTTCTTTAGTAGATACATGGCAAACATGGTAATGAGCGCCTGCTGCTTCCGCTAATAACACATCTCTAGCAATTTGTACTGCTTCACAAATATTTGGAATACCTGGTATATCTAATGCTTTACTACGTTCCCCTTCGTGCATGGCACCGCCATAAATCAAGCTATTATCTTCACAATGCGCTACGACAGCTTTATTAACTTTTGCAGCTTCTTGCATAGCTTCGTACATCATATTTGCTTGTTGTACACCTACACCATCGTCGGTAAAAGCAAATGCACCATTTTGTGCAAGCGTAGAGAAATCAACATGTTCCTTACCTGCTTGTCTCACTGTTATAGCAGCATATGGTAATACTCTAACCTGCGCATTTTCTACTATTAATTGATTTAAGCGATTAAGATTTTCTTCAGAATCTGGTACTGGACGTGTATTTGGCATGGGACAAACTGTAGTGAAACCACCTCGAGCTGCTGCTTTAGTCCCTGTTTCAATCGTTTCTTTATGTTCTCCACCTGGCTCACGTAAATGAACATGAACATCGACTAATCCTGGTGAAACAAATTGTCCTTTGACATCTATTTCTTCTGTGTCTGCATCAACCTCTATTTGAGGTGCAATTTTCTTAATATGTTTCCCATCTATTAAAATTGATACCTTTATTAGTTCACCGTCTTGTAATATTTGCGCATTTGTTAATAATTTCATTTTGCTGTTGCCCCTTCCATTTGTAAGATATAGTCAATAATTGCCATGCGGATATACATACCATTTTCCATTTGTTTAAATATACGAGACTTTGGTGCTTCTACAAGTGCATCTTCTATTTCTACGCCTCGATTCACTGGAGCTGGATGCATAATAATCGCTCGATCATTAAGCTTGTTATATCGTTGTTGCGTAAGTCCAAACTGTTCATGATATTGCGTAGTTTCAAAACTAGCTATTTCACTATCACCATGTCTCTCGTGTTGTACCCTAAGTAGCATCACGATGTCTATTGAATCAATTACCTCATCTATTTCTACATAAGGCGCTTCTAATGTTTCATCTTTCCATGACTCTGGACTTGAAAACATCACATTTGCACCTAAAGCACTTAAACTTTGAAAGTTACTTTTGGCAACGCGTGAATTTTTAATATCGCCACAAATCAAAATATTTAAGTTTTCAAATGTTTTATATTCTTCGTATATTGTCATAATATCCAATAAACTTTGAGTGGGATGTTGTCCACTTCCGTCACCAGCGTTGATAATCGGGATGTTCAACTTTTCTAATTCATCATAATAATTTGTTTGAGGATGTCGAATTACTAACACATCTGCACCTACTTGTTCTAATGTCTTACAAGTATCATATAGTGATTCACCTTTTTGAACAGAAGATGTATCTGTTTCAAAATCAATTAATTTTAATCCTAATTTTTGTTCGGCTACTAAAAAACTACTTTTCGTGCGTGTGGAATTTTCAAAGAATAAATTTGCTACGAATTTATCATCAAAACAACATGGTTTCGTGTCACCATTTTTCAAAGCGCTCGCGCGTTGGATCAATTCATAAATTTCAGTCGTATTTAAATGTTCCATTGTTAGTAAATTATCCATATTTTTCAGCTCCTTATTATGACAATTTTTTCTTAATCTGCTAGTGTTTCTTTGGGTAAAATTAAATTCAGTGTTATACCTGCTAAAGCAGCTAGTGCCATGCCTTCAATTTCTAAATTAATACCTAGTCCGTTTAAATTAAATACAAGGTTACCTATTCCTATGACTAAAATGACAGAAGCAATAACTAAATTTCTGTTACTTGCGAAATCCACTTCACTTTCGACTAGCATCCTCAAACCACTTGCGGCGATAATACCGAAAAGTAAAATGGAAACCCCACCCATTACTGGTGTTGGTATGGATGAAACCAATGCTGTGAATTTTCCTACAAATCCTAAAATAATTGCAATTGTTGCAGCACCGCCAATAACATAAACGCTATATATTTTTGTTATTGCCAGCACACCAATATTTTCTCCATAAGTTGTACTTGGAGGGCCACCAATGATGCTCGCAAACATCGTTGATACGCCATCACCGATGATAGACTTATCTAAACCTGGATCTTTAAAAAAGTTGCGTCCTACGATTTTGTTAATTACCATTTGATGACCAATATGTTCACTAACAGTCACAAACACAATAGGTATTAGTACTAATACTAACCCCAAGTGAAACGAAGGTGTGTAATCTTTAAATGGTATGTATACTTCTGGAAATTGTAACCATTTGGCCTCAGCGATGGGCGCAAAGTTTACTAATCCCATAGCAATTGAAACAATATAGCCAGTTACTATGCCGATGAGTACCGGAATTAAAGATAAGAAACCTTTAAAATAACCTTGCGCTATAATCGTTACCAGCAATGTAATCATTGCCACTGCTAAATAACTCAAGTTATAACCTTTCATATCTCCCGAGTTCTCAAACATTGCCATATTGACAGCGGTTGGCGCTAAACTCAAGCCGATAACCATAATAACTGGACCAACAACTACTGGTGGTAGTAATTTCATTAACCAATTTGTTCCACTAATTTTAATTGCTATACCTATCAGAACATACATGACGCCGCTCATAAAAAGTGCCACAAGCATGTCGCCTAAGCCATGTGAATTTAACCCTGTAATGATTGGTGTTATAAAGGCAAAGCTTGATCCGAGATAAGCAGGTATTTTTGCTTTAGTAATTAAGATATATAACAATGTCCCGATCCCTGATGCTAAAAGTGCCGATGATATTGGTAATCCAGTTAAAAATGGTACTAGTACAGTTGAACCAAACATTGCAAATAAATGTTGCGTGCTCAAGAAAGCCCATTGTCCAATTTTAGGTCTATCACCCACATCTAATACTGGTTTGACTGTCCGTTCAAACATTGTTTCATTTTCCATGTTCATGCTTCCTCTCATAAAAAAATCTCTTTACATTGAATTCATGTAAAGAGACTAAAAAGTATATATTATCTGTTTAGATTATAGAAAACCAAGCTTTATTCGTAAGTTAAAACGATAGCTCGATATAATTAATCAAGATAATATGAAGAGGTGTTTGTATTAAGCCGGTAGCTTATCTTTCTAAAAGCCTATATGAATCCCTCTCAAATAGTGATTATCATATTAGCTTTTACCTCTTCCCTTTTCCAGTCTCTCGTACTGAATTAAAAGGTGCTATTTAATTACAACTGCATTTCTATCATCTATTTCTTGAAGAAATACTGATACATCTTCTTCTTTTGCAGTAGGAATATTTTTTCCTACGAAGTCTGCGCGAATTGGCAATTCTCTATGACCTCTGTCTACTAAAGTAGCTAAGCCAATTTTTTTGGGTCTCGCATACTGTAGAACAGCGTCTAATGAAGCTCGCACTGTACGCCCTGTGTATAAAACATCGTCAATAATAATGACGACTTGATTTGTAATATTAACGTCTATTTCATACGCCTTTTCATCAACTTGATTTATTGTTTGTTCTAAATCATCTCTAAATTGTGTAATATCTATTGTTCCAGTTGGTACAGCTATCTCTTCTATTTGTTCGATCTTTTGTTGTATACGTCTCGCTAAAAATGCACCACGTGTTTTAATTCCTAACAAGATTAAATTATCAGTACCTTTGTTATATTCTAAAATTTCATGTGCAATACGTGTAACTGTTCTTTGTATTGCTGCTTCATCCATAATAACGCGTTCTGACATTTTTAAACACCTGCCTTTAATTAAGTGATGATATAAAGAAAACCCCATGTCTTTATTAGACATGAGGTTTAGTTAAAAAAGTCTACAAACTTCAAGAGACATCACTCATTAACATGAGATGCTTTCTCTTCCATAGTTTAAAAATTATACTATGGCTCCTATTGCGTTAAGATACTATAACTACAACAGTGTTTCTTCATTTGTATGAATAAACAGTAAGTTTATAACCTTTTTTATTAAATACATGTCTTCGGAGCCTCTCTGGACTCTCAATTAAAGACGTTCGCTCTTTATTAAACTGACATAATGATACCATGAATCATATTACCTTGCAAGTCGGTAAACACGAAATAACAAGTATACTATAGTAATAGTTAATTTAATGCATCAAAAAAATCTGAGACATTTATCAATGTCTCAGATTCTAGTTATTTTTCACTTCTACGTAATTCAGTTAATAATTGTTCAAAATCATCTGGTAATGGGGCTGATTTTTCAATATTTTCATGTGTAATTGGATGTTCAAATCCTATTACACCAGCATGTAATGCTTGGCCACCTATATCCATCGTTTTTTTCGGTCCATATTTTGGATCACCAACTAATGGGAAACCAATGTATTTCATATGCACACGAATTTGGTGTGTACGACCAGTTTCTAAAATACACTCGATTAATGTATACTTATCAAAATGCTCTAATACATTAAAATGCGTAATTGCATCTTTACCATCATCTACAACATCCATAGATTGACGGTCATTTTTGTTTCTACCAATTGGTGCATCAATTGTGCCGTAATCGTGAGGAATATTACCATGTACCAATGCAACATATTTACGAGTAACTGTCTTATTAACTAATTGGTCTACTAAACTACGGTGTGCTATATCATTTTTAGCAACCATTAATAATCCAGATGTATCTTTATCAATACGGTGTACAATACCTGGACGAATTTCACCATTAATTCCTGATAAATTCTTCATTTGATACATAAGGCCGTTAACTAATGTGCCTGTGTAATGACCCGCTGATGGGTGAACTACCATTCCTTTAGGTTTATATACTATAGCCACGTCATCATCTTCATAAAAAATATCTAAATTTAAATTTTCTGGTTGAATATCTGCTTCTACTATTTCTTTTTCAGTTACAACTATATGGTCATTCATCTTAGTCTTGTAGTTAGATTTAATGACTTTATCATTAACTTTTACAAGATCCTCTTTAATCCAATCTTGGATTTGAGTACGTGACCAATCTGAATTATATTCAGGTAATAACTTATCAATACGTTGACCTGTATCGTTCTGGTCTTCTATCTTAAACTCATGTATATCCATACGATATCTCTCCTATTCTTCTTTCTTCATATCTGTTAACAAAGCGATTACTATTAACAACACGCCTATGGTCAAACTAGAATCCGCTACATTAAAAATCGGGAAATTATAACCAAAAATATTTGTGTCAACAAAATCTACAACTTCACCATGTAACACACGATCAATAAAATTACCTAATGCTCCTGCAAATAACAAACTGATAGCTACTTGCATTAATAAATGCTGTTTCGCTTCTTTAATGTAAAATATAATTAATACAACAAGTATTATAATTGTAATAATATAGAAAAAACTCATCTTCCCACTCAATATACCCCAAGCTGCACCGTTATTACGATGAGAAGTTATATTTAAAAAATGAGGAATTACGTTAAAAGAATCTCCAACTCTCATAGAACTGGCAACAATAAACTTTGTGATTTGATCTAATAATAATATAACGATTGTTATGAATAAAGAAATACTAATATAGTACTGACGTTTCATGCCTGTACCTCCTATTCTGCGTTCAGTCGCTTTTACAACATCTTTCATTATATCCTAATAAAACTTATAAAAAAAGTTACAGTTTGATTATATATATAAAAGTTAGTAATTCATAATCAATCATTGATATAATGCTATATTTTTAGATGAAATTCATTTAGTGAATTTTCCTAGTATCATAGCAAAAATAATTTGTCTTCTTTTCACATTAATTACATAACTTTATAAAAATTAAAACGAAACAGTATACCATCTGGGCCTGTAATATTCTTGTGAGTCGTCTCAGGATAGTGATAATCTACACATGCCAATCCGTATGTTTTATGGTTTTCAATACGCTTAATTCGAGAAAACCAATTATTGACTACAATATGTTGGTGATAACCATTAGAAGATAAATACAATGCTGTGTTTGTTTCTAAGGATGAGGCTTCTAAACCAAAGAAATTTTTATAATATGAAATTACGCGCTTTAACTCAATCGTTTTAAGATTAACATATCCTATTATAGTTTCATCAGGTATGCCTTGCCATTTCTCATTCGAAACATAGGTTAATAAATTAGGTACATTGATTGGTTGTGTTTCTAAAACAACTTTGTCATCTTCAAACACCCAATCTTCAATAGGATGATCCACATAAAATTCTAAACCATTGCCTTCCGGGTCCTCTAAAAATAATGACGTTGTAATATCATGTTCACCACCATTAATAGGCAATTCATACTCACTTAATTGAACAAGCAAATCCGCTAAATCTGCTTTCGATGGTAATCTAATAGCTAAATGAAATAATCCCGCTTCTAATGTTAATGGTTCTCTACCATAATTGATTTGCTTTAAGGTTAGAAAATGATTTGAATTACCGATTTCATAATGGACAATCGAATATGATTCATTCACTACATTGAGCCCTAAGATATGTTCATAAAATTGTTTCATAGCTTCTTTATCTCTTACATTTAATGTTATGCCGTTTACAAAATGCGCACTTTGGTTATGAAACATAAAAAACACCCTTCTAAAATCAAGTTTTTCTTAAATTCTACTAAATTGATTTGCTCCTGTTCTATTATCAATGTTCACCATCAAAAAATAAAATAAAGGAATCGGAAATATTGAGTAGTAATGACCCTTATATTTTATAACGTAGGCTTTAATATCATCCCACTCCAGCAAAGATGAGGCTAAGACACTTAATTATGCCTCAGCCTCATCCAAATCAATATATTTAATTAATAACAACTAGCGTCTCAATTATACTAGTGTTTTGACAACTTCTTGACAACGCGGACACAAGTTATTTAGTTCACCTACAGAACCTAATGATTCACTGTAATTCCAGCAACGCTCACATTTCTCACCATGTGCATGCTCAATACGGATATCTCCATATTGATATGGAATTCCATCTTCCACGTGATCTACTACTTCTGCTTGAGAAGTAATAAATAATTGTTGTAAGTCAGCAAATTGTTGTAAGAATGATGTCGCATCAAAGTTATCATTGCTTCCAATCACAACCTTAGCTTCTAATGATTTACCAATTACTTTTTCGTTACGTGCAACTTCTAATGCACGGTTAACATCATCACGTAATTTCATAAATGTGTTCCATCTATCTACAAATTCACGGTCTACTTCAACTCGATCTGGCATGTTTGTTAAGTGTACACTTTCTTCCTCTACGTGAGGAATATGTGACCAAACTTCTTCAGATGTATGCACTAAGATTGGCGCTAATAATTTCGTCATATCAACTACGATTTGATATAAAACTGTTTGCATACTACGACGTTTATGTGAATCACGTTCTTCAATATAAAGAATATCTTTACCATAATCTAAGTAGAAGTTACTAAGTTCTACATTAATAAAGTTTTGAACTTCTTGGAAGATATCTAAATAATCATAGTTATCATAGTGGTCTAAAGTATTCGCAGTAAACTCACGTAATCTGTTCAATAAATATTTATCTACTTCTAATAAATTATCTTCAGCGATTGCATCCGTAGCAGGATTATAATCATTTACGTTACCTAACATAAATCTTAAAGTATTTCTAATTTTTCTGTAAACGTCAGAAGTTTGTTTTAAGATTTCATCTGAAATACGTACATCTGCTAGATAGTCAACACTACTAACCCATAGACGTGCAATATCTGCACCTTTTTGTTTCACAATTTGATCCGGCACAATCACATTGCCTAATGATTTACTCATTTTCTTACCTTCTCCATCCATTACAAAACCATGTGATAATAACATTTTATATGGAGATTGACCTCTTGTAGCTACAGAAGTTGTAATTGATGAGTTGAACCAACCACGGTATTGGTCACTACCTTCAAGGTATAAATCAGCTGGGTATGATAATTCCGGACGTGCCTCTAATACACCACGATGTGATGAACCTGAGTCAAACCAAACATCCATGATATCAGTTTCTTTTGTAAATTCACCATTCGGGCTACTTGGATGCGTAAAGCCTTCAGGTAGTAAATCTTTCGCCTCACGTTCAAACCAGATGTTTGATCCATTTGCTTCAAATAAATCAGCAACATGATTAACTGTTTCTGATGTCATAATAATGTCACCATTTTCAGCATAAAACACTGGTAATGGCACGCCCCATACACGTTGACGTGAAATAACCCATTCGCCACGGTCACGAATCATATTATAGATACGTGTTTTACCCCAGTCCACTTTGAATTGTGTTTCATCAATAGAATCTAAAATATCTTGACGCACCTTATCTATAGATGCAAACCATTGTGGTGTCGCTCTAAAAATAACTGGTTTTTTCGTACGCCAATCATGAGGATAACTATGCGTAATGAATTCTAAATGCAATAATGCACCATTTTCTTTTAGTAAGTCTGTGATTTCTTTATTCGCTTTATCATAAAACATGCCTTCAAATTGGCCAGCTTCATCAGTAAATACACCTTTATCATCAACTGGGCTAATAACAGGTAAATTATATTTTTGACCAACTATATAGTCGTCTTCACCATGTCCAGGCGCTGTGTGTACACATCCAGTACCTGCATCAGTAGTGACATGCAAACCATTAATCACTAATGATTCACGTTCAAAGAATGGGTGTTGCGCTTCAACATATTCTAATTCTTTACCTTTAAATTCATTTTCTAATACTAAGGTATCTTCGTCCCAGCCTAACGCTTCTACAACATCACTCGCTAAATCTTTACCAATGATATATTTTTGGCCATTTACATTATATTGACCGTAAGTTAAATCAGGATGCACAGTAATCGCCACATTTGACGGTAATGTCCACGGTGTTGTAGTCCAGATAATAAATTTCGCATCTGGATCGACAATGCCTTTACCATCTTTAACATCAAATGCTACATAGATAGATGGTGAACGTTTATCTTGATATTCAATTTCTGCTTCTGCTAATGAAGATTCACTTGATGGTGACCAATATACTGGTTTTTTACCTTTATAAATTAAACCTTTATCTGCCATTTCTCCAAATAAGCGAATTTGAGCTGCTTCATATTCTGGTTTTAAAGTAATATAAGGATTATTAAAATCGCCTTTAATACCTAAACGCTTGAAATCTTTTTTCTGATTTTCAATTTGTTCTAATGCAAATGCTTCACATTTTTTTCTGAATTCTGCTATAGACAATTCTTTGCGTTTAACACCTTTTTTAGTTAACGCTTGTTCGATTGGTAAACCATGAGTATCCCATCCAGGCACGTACGGTGCATAATACCCACGCATTGATTTATAACGTGTGATGATATCTTTTAAAATTTTGTTTAATGCATGTCCCATGTGTAAGTTACCATTCGCATATGGTGGACCATCATGTAGAATGTATGAAGGGTTTCCTTCATTTTTATCTAATACTTTTTGGTAGATATTTTTTTCATCCCATTCTTCTTGTATCTTAGGCTCTTTATTCGGCAAACCACCACGCATTGGGAAATCTGTTTTTGGCATTAATAATGTATCTTTATAGTCCATTTCTATACACTCCTCGTTCCGATTTTCATACTTTATTCATTTTAAATAATAAAAAGAACTCTAAGTTCAATTAACAGGGACGATGTATACCGCGTTACCACCCTGATTAACTCAACTTAGAGTCCTCTCATTATCTTTATTACTTTGTGATGACATAACAGTGATATAAGAAACTAACATATGAAAGGCTTCCACTATCCCTAACTCGCTGTGATATGTTTAATATTTCAAACGCGTCTGTTATCAAATATTATTTATTCTCTGAATCAGTAGCTGATGCTTGGTTACTAGCATTGGCATTATTATTTGCTTCTGCTCTAGCTTTCATAGCTTTTTCTTCTTCAGTCAATTCATTATCGTTTAAATGATCAATGTTTTCTTCAGTAACTTGTTCAGAATCAAGATCATAATTTAATAAATAATCCCAATCTTCATTTTTAAGTAAGTCTAATTGCGCTTCAACTAACATACGGAAACGTGATCTAAATATTTTAGATTGTCGTTTCATATCTTCAGTTTGGAAAGAAAGTCTACGTGCTTTTTCAACTGCATCGTTAACAATTCTATCTGCTTCTGCTTTCGCTTTAGAAACGGTTGCTTCAGCATCTTTTGTCGCAGCTGCTTTAGTTTCTTCTCCTGCTTGTTTAGCTTGTATTAACGCGTCACTTACAGATTGATGTACCTCTTTATATGATTGAATATTACTTTCTTTGTCTTCAATCACTTTTTCCAATTGTGCTTTATCTTCTTTCAAACGTTCAATTTCATTACTAAGTTGTTCTAAATAACTTTCGACTTCAGTTGGCTCAAAACCATTTCTTGCATTTGTAAAAGTTTTATTCTTAATTTCATTTGGTGTAAAAGGCATAAATATCCTCCTTCTATAATACACTATTTTCTCCATCGATTAAATAACAGAAATAGTGTTTTATCTACAATATGTTTTTATAATATATCATTTACTAAATTGTGCAAAGCGTTAAAGACGTAGTCTCAAATTATAAGATAGCTTATTATACCACTATTTGAATAACGTTTTGTAAGAAATTCTAATTTTATCTTTTTTAGTTTTACCGCCTATGTCAGTAATCATAGCTCTACCAAATCCTTGTATTGACAATAAGTCACCACTATCAAGTTGAAAGTCTGCGGCATCAATTACTGTATGATTTACTTTAACACGTTTTTTGTCTATTAGTTGTTTTGCAATAGTTCGAGATTTGCGTATCATGTCTTTTAATACAACATCTAACCTTAAGCCACTTACTGTTGTATCAAATGTTTGCCAATTCTCTTTTGATTGTATCATATCTTTTATAGGAATAGAATTAAGTTTAACTGTTGCGCCTTTGATTCTATTTAATTCTAATATAATATAAGATTCAAGTTGCTTTGTCAAAGTGAATTGAATCTTATCTGATACAACAATATCACCTAACTGTTCTCTTTCAATTCCGAGCGACATAATTGTACCTAAAATATGTTGATGTTGAAGTGTTACAAATTTTTGTGGATAATCAACATCAATCAATACAATTTCAAATGCTTCTTCAGTTGGCTCAAAGTAACTTGGTGCTATAATAGCCCTTTTTCTTTCAGCGTATGGCCCACCATAGTATGTAACGTTCAAATCGTCAAAGCTACCTGCAACAACCTCCATTATATATTGACCCCGTGGATCAAGAAACGCTGTCAATACAGGAGCATATTGATCATTTGCACGATTACATTTATCAATAAGTTGATCTATTAAATCGTGTTCTTCTTTTCTGAAATGCTGATAAATATCGATGTGTATCACTCCAAATACAATATAAAGCACCTCTCGTTATTCAACGTTAGGTGCTTGTCATTTATTTTATATTAGTTCTTTAAGTATTATACAATACCTTACATTAGATTCCTTAAAATCAAGTCAAATATGCTCGCTAAGCCTCTTTGAAATAGCACAAGTACTACTATGGCAACAATCGATGAAATGTCAATCATTCCAATTGGTGGTATAACTTTACGGAATTGTTCTAAAAACGGTTCATATAACTTCACTAAAAATTGACCGAATTTATTTTCACGTGCATTGGGAATCCATGACATAACAAAGTATACAATCATCCCATAATAATAAATCTGAACCAAGAATAAAATAAAATTAAATATGTTTGCTAATAAACCAATATCCATCTACTTTTACCTCTATTCACCTTGGTATTCCATATTTTCTATTTGATCAGTGATGCTTCCAGCAACTTCAACATTGTCAGGTGTGCATAAGAATATATCTGATCCAACGCGTTGAATATCTCCACCAATTGCATAAACTGTACCACTTAAAAAGTCGATAATGCGTTTAGCAGAAACTTTATCAATACGTTGTAAATTAACTAATGTAGCACGACGATTCTTAAGTTCGTCTGCAATATCTTGTGTATCTGAAAAAACACGGGGTTCAAATAAACACATCTTAGAACTTTCTTGTGTAAAATCGAATTGATCTTGTTCTTGATTATTCATATTCACAACGTTCCTTGTATTATTTTTAGATGAACTGTTATTCATTTGATACTTCCTTTCTCCCGATGATTGCTGTAATCTTGTTGACTGTTTCTTGGGAACGGACTGTATTGATCTTGTTTTTTCTGTATAACCATTGTTTGATTGTTCATTAAAGTTACTTTGAGACTGTGCTTGTTGTTTGTTTTGGTTTCTATTTTGTTCTTCTTCGGGCGGCGCTTCTAATTCGTCATCTTCCTCTTCTACAACGAAAAATCCATTAAATAAATCTTTTAAAGCCACGGGGCTCACTCCTCTTTTCCTACAAGTTTAGTCCCAATTCTCACAAACGATGCACCTGCTTCAGTGGCTAAATGATAATCATTACTCATTCCCATAGATAGCTCAGTACAAGGTGCATTATTTAAATTGAGCGCTTTAATTTCATCTCTTTTTGTTTTTAATAATTGAAATAAGCTTTTTATATATGGCTCATCTTCAGTCAAAGGAGCCATCGTCATAAGACCAACGATTTCTATATTTTCGTATTGCTTTAATTCTTCAATAAAAGTGTTAACCTCTGATAAAGAAACACCTTGTTTAGATGATTCACCAGATACATTCACTTGTACAAAACATTTAATTTTATGTTCTGCTCTTTTATCAATTTCTTTTGCTAATTTCAACCGATCTAATGCATGGAAATAATCAACTTCATTAATAACTTCTTTAACTTTTCTAGTTTGTAAAGAACCTATAAAATGCATCACCGCGTCCTTAGGTAAGGCTGCTTTCTTTTGTTGAAATCCTTCCAAACGATTTTCACCGAAATGTCTAATTCCTGCATTATAAGCATCATTAGCTCGGTCTATTGTAACATACTTTGTCACTGCAATCACGTTTGGCATTATTGAAATATTACTCTTTTCGCAATGTGTTTGTATTTGTTCATTTATACACTTTAAATTATATTCTACGTCCAATTCTATACACCTCTTCGTTATTGACCAATAAATGCTAACATTCGACCCGTATTTCCCTTTTCTACTCTATAAGAAAAGAATAAAGATAAATCTTCAGATGTTGCATAATCTGTTATATAAATATTACTTTCAGGAACCCCTGCATTTTCTAGCAATAATGCATTTGCAAGTTTTAAATCAATACCGTGTCTATTTACATCTCTAGTTTCTATATATTGATTAATATCTATCGGTAATGCTTCAAATTTAGACTTTATATCATCGTTAATTTCATAAGATGAGGATGTTGCCGGACCAATAACAACACTTAAATCGCTTAACTCGAAATTTAAATGCGAAACCATTTCAGTGACAATTTGACCAACAGTACCTCTCCAACCAGCATGTGCAAGACCTATGAAATGATGTTTTTCACTATAAAAATAAATAGGTACACAGTCAGCATAGCACATTGTAAGCAAAATATTTTCATCATATGTGTATAAAGCATCTACACCATGCAAACGATCTGTGAGTGAATCAATATTAGTACCTCTATCTTCTTCAGTTACTTCTACAACTTTATTTTCATGAGTTTGAATTGGAAATACCCATTGCTCTCTAGGAAATTCAATTGCAGTTGCAAGCATTTCTTGATGCTGAGTGATACTTTGTTGATTATCATCAATATACCTTGCCATATTAAAGGCGTTACGAGGGAAGGGACTAAAACCATCTTCTCTTGTTGTTATACCCAATTTTACTTTTTTTAAATAATCGTCCTCATATTCTAATATATGATGCTTTTTTTTAAATTTATCTTGCATGACCACAAACCTCCATAGGATATATAAAAGCAACAATTTTATTATTAATCAAATTTAAAAAAGTCATCAGATCTACTGACCTGATGACACTTTATTATTTAATTTAGTCTACAAAACTTATTGCGACTAACGTCTAGTTCTTCTAGAACGTCTTTCTTCTCTATTTCTGATGAAGCTTGGAATATCATCTTCATTAGTTGTATGCGCTCTACCTTCACTAGCACTTTCTGATGATGCTTGTGAAGCACCTACTGAACTTGAAGAAATTGTGTCTTCTTTGGTAGTACTTCCGCTTGTTGCACTATTACCAAAACCAGTATTTGAAGCTTTGCGACCTTGTGATGAAGGTTTGTCTTCAAAGCCAGTTGCAATAACTGTTACAACGATTTCATCTTGTAACTCTGGGTTGATTACTGTACCGAAAATCATGTTTACATCTTCGTCTGCTGCATCTTGAACGATGTCTGCTGCTTCTTGCGCTTCGAAAAGTGATAATGATTCTCCGCCTGTAATATTCATAAGCACACCTTGTGCTCCTACAATAGAAGTTTCTAATAATGGTGAAGAAATTGCTTTTTTAGCAGCTTCTACTGCACGATTTTCACCTGAAGAAACACCGATACCCATTAAAGCTGAACCTTGGTTAGACATAATTGTTTTAACGTCTGCAAAGTCTAAGTTAACTTCACCAGATACAGCGATTAGGTCAGAGATACCTTGAACACCTTGACGTAACACGTTATCAGCTTCTTTGAATGCTTCCATCATTGGCGTTGATTTATCAACAATATCTAATAAACGATCATTAGGGATAACGATTAATGTATCAACAGCAGCTTTCATTGCTTCAACACCTGCTGCAGCTTGTGTTTGACGTTTACGACCTTCAAAACCAAACGGACGTGTTACAACACCAACTGTTAATGCGCCCATTTCTTTAGCAATTTTTGCTACAACTGGGGCAGCACCTGTACCAGTACCGCCACCCATACCAGCAGTTACGAATACCATATCTGCGCCTTGGATAGCATCTTCAATTTGTTCACGTGACTCTTCAGCAGCTTTTTTACCAATTTCAGGGTTTGCGCCAGCACCTAAACCACGTGTTAATTTTTCACCAATTTGGATTTTAGACTCAGCTTTTGATAAATTTAAAGCTTGTCCATCCGTATTAATTGAAATAAATTCAACATTATTCATACCATGATCAATCATACGGTTTACAGCGTTATTACCGCCGCCCCCTACACCGATGACTTTTAACGTCGCTAAATGATTAAATCCTTGTTCAAATTCTAACATTTATATTTCCTCCTAGTTTTAATGGCCAATCAATCGAATAGAGATTTCATAAGTTTTTTGAATTTACCTTCTTCTTTGTCTTGAGGTTTACGTTCTTCATCATGATCGATGTTTACTTCGTTATCGTACACCTCTGGCTCTTCTTCTGCTTCAACAGTATCAGTTGCTTCTCTTGACTCAGTTGATGACGTTTGAGGTTCTTCATGTTTGTTCGATTTTTTCTTAAACCAATCAAATCCACTTGATTTTGTACTATGTTCTCTTTCATCAGATTCGATGACTTCTTCCTCGAATTCTTCACTGTCATGATTACTAATTGTAACATAATCTAGTAATTCGTCGAAAGTAATGCTACTAGAAATTGTTGAAATTGCTGATGAGAACTCAGGCTTTCTAATTCCCATTTGTGATGGTGTGTGAATTCTCACTTTCTCACTCACCATATCTTGAAGCAATTCCTTAACTCCTAATAAGTTTGCAGAACCACCTGTAATAACAAAACCACCATTTACTTTTGTAAGTCCTAATTCTTGTAACACTTCAAACACATTAAAGAAAATATCTTCGACGCGTGCTTCGATAATGTCTGCTAAATCTTTTTGAGTAAATTCCGCCTCTTCGTCACTATTGACTTGTTCAACGGTAAACACATCATGATCAGAAGCAGATTCAAAGAAAGCGTGTCCATATTGGTGTTTAATTTTTTCAGCAGTCTCATATGAAGTGTTTAAGCCTGTAGCTATATCTTCAGTAATATCTCGACCTGCCATTTCTAATGCGTCTGCATCAACTAGTTCACCACGCTCGTAAAATGCAAGTTGCGTGATATCTTCACCAATGTCGATTACACATGCGCCTAATTCTTTTTCAGTAGCTGAAAGTACTGAGCCATAGTTATATGCATCTGAATATACATCAAGTACATCCACACCACATGATTCAACACATTTAATCATATTAATTAATATTGATTTTTGTATTGCAATAACACCAGCTTCAACTTTCAGGCTATGTCTAGCAATCAATTCTTTTGGATCAGAAACCTCATTCTCGCCATCAACAATAAATTTAATTGGGAATGCGTTAATAATTTCAGTTTCTGGTACGTCATTTTTATCACGAATACTTTCAAGTACACTTTCAATGTGTGTACCATCTAATTCTGTATCTTCATAAAATTCTATTTCATTGGATTCATCAAATACTTCTGTTCCGATAATAGGTAGTTTTAAAAATACTTCCTTAATATCTACTCCTGAAGCAATAGAGGCTTTCTTGATTGTATCTTTAATTGCTTGTTTAGCAATATCGAAATCATCAATAAGACCATTTTTAATCCCACTTGTGTAGGTCTGTCCTGTACCTATCACATTTATACCGTTGTGAAATTTCTCGCCTACTATCGTTTTAACGCTCGATGAACCGATATCTATACTTACGTAATAATGCTCTTCCATAGATAGGCACCTCCTGACAATAACTTATTCAAATTCACACTATTAATAGTTTACAATAGCTTTTGACGCTTGTGAACTATAAAGATAAGTATTTGTCGAAATTTTTTAATTATTTTTGTCCGTTTTTTCATTAATCTTATTTAATGCACTTTGAAGCTCATCTTTAGCCTTATCTTCTTCTGTTGTACCCTTATCAACATTTTGGTCACTTGAAGATTTTGTATTGCTACCACCATTATATGGAATAAAGGATGCACCTACTGATAAATCAATATACCCTGCTTTTTTTAACTCTCCGGATTCATCACGTTCTAATGATTGTGACATCTGCGGATAATATTTCATTTTTTTACCAATTGTGTTTAAATTACCTAAAATTTGAATATCATCTGTTGTGAATAATTTGATTTGATTTTGTGCATTTTCTTGAGGGTCAAATTTAATTTCTGCTATCATCCCTCTAACCTTCGCAGGCATTTCAGAAAGCGCTTGTATAATCTTTTCTTTTTTGTCTTTTTCAAATCCTTCAAGAATCGGGCCATTATCAGTAGCATTACCATCATAATCTTCTAACTCTGTACCGTCTTCTAAAACAGGTACATATTTATCTTTCTTTTTAGTCAGAGCTACAATTTGCTTTTCTGATACTTTCACAGTTAACTTGTTTGGAAAATGTTTTTTTACTTCTGCACTATCGATAAGTGTACTTTCTTCAAGTTTGTTTTGAGCATTCGTGGTGCTATAAGTGTACATTCTCGAATTGTCTTTTACGTTTATAGCTTTGTTAATTGTATTCTTAGATGTATTATTATTCCCACTAATCTCTACACTACTAATCTTACTTAAAGGTGTAAACATATAAATCAATATTAAAATAATTATAAATAATAAAACACCAAATACTGAATATTGAATTTGCTTTTGTCTTTTCCGTCTTTTTGCGCGTTTCTCTTTTAAGTAATCAGAGTCAAACTCACTAACTTTGTCAGACATTTAATATCACATCCTTTAAAAAGAAGGTAAATTAGCTTGGAAACTCTTAATAAATTTATCTCCGCGCTCTTCAAAAGTATTGTACTGATCCCAACTTGCACATGCTGGCGATAATAATACTACGTCATTTGGTTCTATGACTGACTGTATTTTATCTACGGCATCTTGCACATCAGAAGCTGTTATGACGTACTTACCTTGACTTTCACCTAACTTCACGAATTTTTCTTTTGTCTCACCGAAAGTTACCATAACTCTTACATTTTTCATATGTGGAATAAGTTCATCAAAGTCATTACCACGATCTAACCCACCACATAACCATATGATTGGTTGTTTAAATGAGTTTAATGCAAATTGTGTAGCTAATGTATTTGTAGCTTTTGAATCATTGTAGTACTTATTTGTTTTATTCGTTCCAATATATTGTAAACGGTGTTCAATACCTGAGAATGATGTCAAACTATCAATTATTGCTTTAACAGAAACCCCAGAAAGTAATGCAGCTAATACTGCCACAAGAATGTTTTCCAAATTATGTTCACCAGGTAGTACAAGATCATCTATATGGATTATTCTAAATCCTTTAAACACGATATAACCATTCTCAACATAAATGCCATCTACTTCTTGATGTGTTGAGAAATAATACGTTTTTGCTTTCAATGACTCAGATTCAATTAAGTGACGTTGATGATAATTACAAATTAAATAATCATTTTCAGTTTGATTAATATATATCTTTTTCTTAGCGTTTTGATAATTTTCTAGAGATTCATGATAATCAAGATGTGCTGAATATATATTCGTAATTATAGCGATATGAGGTTTATACTTATCAATCCCAAGTAATTGGAAAGACGACAACTCAGTAACCAAGTAGTCATCAGCTGTGACTTCTTGTGCTACTTTTGAAGCCACATAGCCAATGTTACCTGACAGTTTGCCAGTCACCCTACTTTTTTGAAACATATCTCCAATTAATGAAGTCACTGTTGTTTTACCATTTGTACCTGTTACACCGATAATTGGTGCTTCTGATATTAAATAACTTAATTCTACTTCTGTTAATATTTTCAATCCTTTTTCAATTGCTGCTTCTATTAGCGGAACATTATAAGGAATACCTGGATTTTTAAAGATAATAGGATTACTATCTAACAAGGAGAGTGGGTGTTCTCCACCAATCACCGTGATTCCCATATTTTCTAAATCTATTGCATGTGCATCTTGACTTAGATCTTTGCCATCGTTGACGATTACATTTGCACCAAGTTTTTTTAATAATTTGGCAGCTTCATAACCACTTTTCGCTAATCCAATAACTAATACATTTTTATTTTCCAATTCTGTATATTTCAGCAATTTAGTTCACTCCAATCCATAAACCTATGAGTCCTGTAATCAAGCCTACTGTCCAGAATACTGTCGTTACTTTCTTCTCATTCCAACCAATTAACTCGAAATGATGATGCAACGGTGACATTTTAAAAATACGCTTTCCAGTCAATTTGAATGAAGTTACCTGTATCATAACTGATAAGGTTTCTGCCACAAATACGAAACCAATGAAAATCAGTGATAATTCTTGGTTAAGCATGATAGAAATAGTAGCAAAGATACCACCTAAAGCCAAACTACCTGTGTCTCCCATGAAGACTCTAGCAGGATTTAAATTGAATGGTAAGAAACCAATCAATGCAAAAATCATAATAACACAGAACAATCCGATAGATGTTGCACCTTGGAAGTAAGCCATAATTGCATACATTACAAAGCCAATAATAGATAATCCTGTCGCTAATCCATCTAAACCATCTGTTAGATTGACTGCATTTGAAAAGCCTACTTGCCAAAAGACTATGAAAATTACATATGCTATTGAAAGTGGTACTTCAATATTTGTAAAAGGCAAATGAATTCCAGTAGAAAAATCAGTCAAGTTAAATACTTGGCTTAAAATAAAGAAAATAACTGCAATACCTATTTGAGCTAAGAATTTTTGCTTACTTGTTAAACCTTCATTATTTTTCTTTACAACGATAATGTAATCATCAATAAATCCGATCAAACCAAAACCTACTGTTACAAATAACAACAAGATAATCGGATTAGAATTGTCCATGAAAATGATTGCTAAAATTGAAGTTACAATAATACTAATGAGAAAAGTTAATCCACCCATAGTTGGTGTGCCTGTTTTCTTCATGTGGCTCTGCGGACCTTCTTCTCTAATACTTTGTCCAAATTTCATTCGTTTCAACGTTGGTATTAGCACTGGAACTAATATAAACGTGATTAACAGTGCGATAATTGCGAGTAAATAAACCATATTGTGCTCCTTTATTTAATTGGATTAAGTCGTTATGCTTGTCGGTTTGCCATATGTATTGAGGTTCGTAGCTAATCAATTGAACATGTCACTACTTTATTGCAACGTTCAATGATTAGTCTACTTCCAAATTCCACCTCAAAATTCATTACATAATAAGTTTAAAAAATCAACTTAGCTCAGGCTAGGATTCATTGTCTTTTGAATCTTTATTTTCATCTGAGTCTTTGTTTTCCTCTTTATCTTTTGAATCCTTGTTGTCTTCAGATTCTTTTTGATCGTCTGAGTCTTTGTTTGAATCAGATTCAACTTTTGAAGTTTGACCGTTAACATCTTCCGATGATAACGTTACTTCAATTTTATCTTTGCTGCTTATTTTTTGTCCTTTAGTTACTGATTGGTTCGATACAAATCCGCTACCTTTTGTTGTTACTTTCGTCTTAGTAAGTAACTCAAATGCAATAACCTCTTCTTTCGACCAACCTGTCATATCAGGCATCGTAAGATCACTGTCTGTCAGTAATAATACTTTACTGTTTGGTAATACTTCTTTATTAGCGCTCACAGATTGCTTAGTAACTTTTTCTCCATTACCAATAACTATTGGTTTTAAAGATTTACCGTTTATTTTATCTTGCGCTTTTTGAGTTTCTTGTCCTTCAACGTCAGGAACTTCACTGTATTTCACATCTGAGTTGTCTTTAGATTTTTTATCTCCAACATTTAAGTATTTCAGTGTATTTTCCATAATAGGTTTAAATGCTTTACTTACACCCATCTCATAAGCTTCTTGATCATTTTTCTGGGCTAAACTCATACCAGCATAAACGATTACCTCAGGATCATCTTTTGGTGCATCACCTATAAAGCTAACAAAATATGGATTTTCACCTTCTACATAACCACCGTTATCTGGATCCGCAACTTGTGCTGTACCTGTTTTACCTGCAACATCATAACCATCAATTTGATAGTTCTTAGCATGGCTATCTTCACTATTTACAACTTTATCTAATTCAGTACGCACTTTTTTAGCAGTATCTTTTGTTATAGGTTTACCATCATATTCTTTCTTACCTTTATAAAAAGTATCTTTGCTAACAGGATTCGTTACGTTATCAACATACCAAGGCTTAATCATATTACCACCGTTAAAGAAGGCAGATTGCGCTTTAAGCATTTGCACTGGTGTTACCGTGGTAGATTGACCGAATGAAGAAGTTTTCTGTTGCGCTTCATTATCCCAAGCGATACCGCCAGTAGCTTCACCATCAAACATACCATTTGTAGATTGGCCGAAACCGAATTTCTCATACCAGTCTTTCATTTTATCTGCGCCAACTAAATCTTGTAGATGCATCATTAATGTATTAGATGAATATGTGAATCCTAGTGACATTGGAATTTCTCCCCAACCCACTTTATTCCAGTCAGAAATTTTTGATCCCATGACTTCTCTAGGTTCAGCTGTATATTTTTTATCTGGGTCAAATTTCCCTTCTTGAATAGCGGCTGCTAAACCGTAAGACTTAAAGGTTGAACCCGGCTCATAAGTGTTTTGATATAAATCATTTGCCCATTTCTTACCAAAGTCTTTTCCTGTTTCTGGATTAAAAGTAGGTCGCTGACTAAATGCCAGTATTTCACCAGTATGTGCATCCATTACCACAGCGAATAAATCTTTCGGTTTATAATGTTCGACCATGCCATCTAATGCTTCTTCAACAAACACTTGAATATTAGAGTCTAGTGTTAAATGTACATCATCACCACGTTGAGGTGTTTTTTCTTTCTTAGTATTAGGTGCAATATAGCCCCAAATATCATGTATATAAGATAGCGCCCCTTTTTGCCCAGATAAGTAACTATCAAAGATTTTCTCAACGCCCATAGCGCCTTTTAAATCACCGCTATCTGGATCCTTTTGAGCCATTCCAATTAAATGTGATGCAAAGTTTCCATTAGGATAAAAACGTTCAGTCTCTGGATAAAGTGTTACACCAGGTAACTTCATTTTTTCAATCTTTTCTTTTTCTTGATATGTTAAATCAGTTCCTTTTTGTCCAAATTCAACTTGGAACGCTTTTTTATTATCTAGTTTGTCTTCAATTTCTTTAGCTGACATATCAATAACTGTTGCTAATTTTTTAGCTGTTTCTTTCTTATCTGTAACGTGTTTAGGCTTCTCGCTACCTTCACTCGCTTTTTTATCAACAATAGCAACAACTTTATACCGTTCTACATCTTCTGCCAAAACCTTTCCGTTCCGGTCATAAATTTTTCCACGTTCAGGTTGTTGCTGGCTATTTACTAAATACTTCTCATTTGCCTTCATGATTAAATCTTCACCTGAAGAATGTCCTGTTAACATTATATAAGAATATCTTAAAACCAACGTAAAAAAGAGCAGTCCAAATCCAAGAATGAGTAGGACTGCCCCTATTTTACTTTGTTTAATAAGAAACTTGGGTTTTTTTAATCTAATTTTTCGCTTCGCCATTATTACGCACTACCTTTACATTGTCGTTCTTAAGGCTCATTCCTTCGTTTTTGGCCTTATCGTAAATGCGTTCATATGAAGAATTCTTTTTAATTTCAGATTCTATTGCGCTATTTTCACTTGATTGTTTTTCGATTTTTGTATCTAAATCCGCAATTTTTCCTCGAGTATCATACGCATCCATTTTTAAAGATAGCATATAAATACTTATCAATGCAATTACTGTTATAAGTCCTATGTATAACATTTTCTCAAATTTCGTAAGTTTAACTACGACTTTGCGTTTTACGGTTTTGGGCTGGGTCGACGGTTGCGACTCAGGAATTTGTGTTTCTGGTTCATTATAAGGTTGATATATCTTTTCTACTGCCACTCAACATTCACTCCTTATTTTAGTATTTCTGCAACACGTAACTTCGCACTACGCGCTCTATTATTATTTTCTAAATCTTCATCAGTAGCGGTAATAGGTTTACGGTTAACGCGTTTCAATTTAGGTGTGTATGCTTCAGGTATGACTGGCAATCCCCTTGGTACATCTGGCCCCTTTTCGTACTCTTGAAACATTTGCTTACATAAACGATCTTCCAATGAATGGAAAGTTATGACTGAAATTCTACCATCTACTTTTACTAAATCTATCGCTTGTTCTAATGAGTCTTCAAATGATGATAATTCATCATTTACCGCTATTCTAATTGCTTGAAAAATTCTTTTTGCTGGATGCCCACCTTTTCGCCTTGCTTTGGCAGGTATACCTTCTTTTATGACATCAACAAGTTCTAATGTCGTTTCGATTGGCTTTTGTTCCCTATTTTGTTCAATGCGTCGGGCAATTTGTTTAGCAAATTTCTCTTCGCCATAGCGATGAAATATTCTCACTAATTTTTCAAATTCCCAATCATTAACGACTTCATACGCTGATAATGTTTGGGATTGATCCATACGCATATCTAACTTCGCATCGTGATGATAACTAAACCCGCGCTCAGGAACATCCAGCTGTGGACTAGATACACCTAAGTCGTAGTAAATACCATCAACTTTTTCAATATTCAAATCATTTAAAATTTCAGTTAATTTTCTAAAGTTGTTATGGACAAAGGTTACTTTATGCAAATGATCTTTTAAAACTTCTTTTGCATTTTCAATAGCAGTAGTATCTTGATCTATTGCTATCAGTCTTCCTTTGTCACCAAGTTGATTTATTAAATATAGTGCATGACCTGCTCCACCTAATGTACAGTCGACATACACGCCATCTTCTTTTATATTCAAATAATCAATGGTCTCTTTGAGCATTACGCTGACATGATGAAACAAAATAACGCCTCCATATTAAAAATCAAAGTCAATTAAGTCTTCAGCAATATCTTCAAAACTATCTTCAGATTCATCATAGAAGCTGTTCCAAGTTTCTCTATCCCAAATTTCTATTCTGTTTGAGACACCTATTACTGTACATTCCTTACTTAAGTTTGCGTATTGGCGTAAGTTCTGTGGAATGTTAATACGCCCTTGTTTATCAAGCTCTACTTCAACAGCACCAGAAAAGAACATACGCATAAATTTACGTGCATCCTTTTTAGTCATTGGTAAGGTTTTCATTTTCTCTTCAATAACTTGCCATTCTTCCAAAGTATAACCAAACAAACATTTATCAAGGCCTCGGGTGATTATAAAACGCTCATTTAAGTCATAACGAAATTTTGATGGAACAATCATGCGTCCTTTTGTATCCAACTGATGTTCGTATTCTCCCATGAACATTTATAATCACCTCACCTTCTCATATATATAATTTACCACATCTCACCACTATCCTCCACTAATTATACAATATTCAGCAAATTTTATCGTTTTACATAAAAAAATGCCCGATTCATCAATTTGATGAATCGGGCTAACCCTTGTGGCTCTAAGGTTTAATGATAATATGATCAAAAGTGTAAGAAAGTGGTGGATAGGTGGAGGGACTGAACACATCTATCCCAAAATCATTCATAATTTGTAAAGGATTCCAAATTCTTTCTTGTAAGCCTCCCATTGGATGGAGCACTTCACTTAATTCTTTAAAATGTTTAATACTAATTTCATTTTCTCGTTCTATATTTAATAAATATCTGTTGATTAAATAATCATATTGCTTCTGGTGTATTTCATTATTTTTATCTAATAATTGTTTATTATCATTGTTATCAGCTACTTCAGCTTGCAATGTTTGATATAACTGATTTTGTTGCTCTTTCAAGCGCTCTATTTGATTTATAAATTCTTGTGAAGCTTGTGCACGTATGAACTGTGCTTTTTCATCTTCAATACCTTTTTCAATAATTGAATTTTTATCCAATTGATATTGTTTAACCAGTTTTTCAGTTCTTTCATATAAATAGCTAATACGTAAACGTGGTAATACAATCGGCATCTTTACATCTAAAATTTTAAATACGTCGCTTAATTCAGTCCAATATTTAATTTCACTCGGCCCTCCGACAAAAGCAACTGTATTAAACAACCACTCTTCCATAACTGGTCGCGTAACAACATTATTCGAAAAGAGATGCGGATCAGAATCTACTATTTTTAATAGTTCTTCTTTTGAAAAATACTTATTTGATTTATTTAAATAAAATTTGTCGTCTTTAAAGGTTAATAATTGTCTCATATCATCATCGTGCATGAATAAATGGACATTAGTATCTGTTTGAATCATTTGTTCTAGTCCACTTGCTATGGTTTGTTTTTGTGTATTTCTAAACGCTTCATCCACTTCACTATGATGTTCAATAATATGCTTAATAAATGGTTGTTCCAAACTTCTTAAGCCAGCATCATTTGCATCTATAATTAACAAACCATAAAACTTGAACACTTCATGTAACAATGCTTTAAACATATCTGTCCAGCTGTCATACGCTTCAATAATGTCATTACACATTTTTAATAAAGGCTTAGAGTGAGCCGTTTCGGTCATTTGTTTAAAAAATTGTTCTAAAGTTTCTTTTAATTGTGCTTTATCCGGGTAATACCTAGAAACACTCGTTTCAGGAGGTGTCATTGTATGATATTTTATTTTTTGTAATTTAGCATTTTGTGTATTAAAGGCATAAGTATGATTAACTTCATCAAAATCATGATCTTCCCCAGCAATCCAAAATACAGGGACCAAGTTTTTATCATATTCATTCGATAATTTATCACTTAATGTAATAATAGAAAAGATTTTATGGAAAGTATATAATGGACCGCCGAACAAGCCAGCTTGTTGTCCTCCAATAATCACCTTCGCACCATCTCTTAATAGCGCAATGTTACTTTCTTGTTGCTCAGTTAAAGATAAATCGCTCATATATTCTTTTATAATATTAGCTAATTCAACTTCTCTACCATTATTAGAAGCCGTTAAGCGTTCATAATAACTCTTTTCATCCATGGCATCTAAATTATAAAACTGCCCTAGCGTTGAATCACTTTTTTTAAGTTTTGATATAAATTGGTCTTTCTCATTGAGTTTTGTAGTCATACAATCCATGCGTAATTCTCCTTATGTTACTCTATTCCTAATCAGTATAAAGTTTATATCCAATATTGACAATTATACGGCTTACAAATATCAAATTTTCAAAAATCAGGGCTATATAATAAGCTTGAACATTAATGTTTTAATAGTTTAAATTTTTTATGTTTACATAGTTGTAAAAACGATAATAAATTAACAAAATAGAGTTTCAAGCAGTCATTTTTGTGAAAAAACTCATAAAATAAGGTATAATAATACTTAATAATACAAAGGGGGAAGATGCGATGAGTAGCGTAAAGCGTCTTGATATTAATTACAGAACTGACGAATTATTCGAAGATTTTAGGAACTTTGGAAATGAAGATTTATATTTAGTCGATGAGCTTCGCGGTGAGATGATTGATGCAAGTTCAGACTCACCATTTTATGGCATTTATGTCGGTGATCGATTAGGTGCAAGGATGGCACTATATCGTAAAGGTGATGTAGAAGAAAAACATTTCCCTAATTTCGACGATTATAATGTATTGTGGAAATTAGAGGTTTTACGTGATTTCCAAAATCGAGGTTACGGTAAAGCATTATTAGATTTCGCAAAGGATCAAGGATTACCAATTAAAGTAATTGCACGTAATCAATCAAAACAATTTTTCATCAAACATGGCTTCACCGATTTAGAAGAAGCCAACAAAGAAGGTCATGATGTTTTAGTATGGTCACCAAATAAATAAATTACTTTTATAATAAGTATTCACACTAATTTCGACTGTGAATTTAGTATATTTTTTAGAAATATAGAGCATGATATAAAAGCGGGTCTTTGAAATCATTTTTTTAAACTTTTGATTTCCGTCCCGCCTTTTTTATTGGATATGAGCTACTATTTCATCTAGTGCAGTAATTGTATAATCAGGTCTTATTGTTGTGTCATTCACCTTTTTTCGAGGGTTAAACCAGCAAGTTGCTATTTCAGCATTTTTTCCCCCTAATATATCAGAAGTCACAGAATCACCAATAATCATTGATTCTTTACGTTTTTCTTCGCCAATTTTATCAAATACATAATCAAAAAACTCAGGCATCGGCTTTTGATAACCTGTTTGTTCTGATACAAATACCCCCTTAAACCAATGACCGATATTTGTTTTCTCAATTCTACGTTCCTGTGTTTCTAAAACACCATTAGTCACTATATACAAATCATAATCATCTTTTAATATGTTTAGCGTTTCAACAGTATTTGTAAAATGTTTAATAGGCGCATTGGCTAACTCATCTCTAAATATATAATCTGCTTCTGCACCATCTATTACTAAATCGTGTAATTTAAAGTACGCTTCAAATCTTTTACTTAACACCTCATCTTTAGTAAGCTCATTTTTTTGAAATGCATCCCAGTGTGCTTGGTTAACTTTCATAAAAACTTCTAAATCTGCTTTATTTGTTTTTAAGTTATAATTTTTTGTCAGTTTATCAAATGCATAAGCTTCAGCATCATGAAAATCTACTAGCGTATCATCAAAATCTATCAATAAACTTTTGATTGTCATTTAAATCCTCCTACATTCATTATTAATAATCTTCAACCATTTCATTATACACATTTTTCACACATTAAAAAATGGCCAAGGTTATCACCTTGACCATTGTATATATATATATATATTGAATAACTAGAATCCGAATAATTTTGAAGCTAATCCTACACCATTTTCTACGATGCTTACGATGCTTGTTCCTAATTTAGCGCCATCTCCTGCGATGCCTGCTTGTACTGTTTCTTTGATTGCGTCAAATAATCCTGCCATAATTAATTACCCCTTTAATTTGTATTTTTTATTTTTAAAGACTTATAGTCCGAATAATTTGCCTACTAAGCTTGCACCACTTGATACGATATCTACAATACTTGAACCTAAATCTGCACCATTACCTGATTTTGCTGCTTCTACTGTATTTGCAATTGCTTCTGCTAATTTAGTCATTTAAATTTCTCCTTTGTTAATTATTAGTTTAATTGACTTGTAATTTAAGACTAGAATCCGAATAATTTTGAAACCAATCCTACACCATTTTCTACGATGCTTACGATGCTTGTTCCTAATTTAGCGCCATCTCCTGCGATGCCTGCTTGTACTGTTTCTTTGATTGCGTCAAATAATCCTGCCATAATTAATTACCCCTTTAATTTGTATTTTTTATTTTTAAAGACTTATAGTCCGAATAATTTGCCTACTAAGCTTGCACCACTTGATACGATATCTACAATACTTGAACCTAAATCTGCACCATTACCTGATTTTGCTGCTTCTACTGTATTTGCAATTGCTTCTGCTAATTTAGTCATTTGAATATCTCCTTTATTAGTTAATTGATTTATATAAAATTAAAATCTAGAATCCGAATAATTTTGATGCTAAAGCTACACCATTTTCCACGATACTTACAATGCTTGTCCCTAATTTAGCGCCATCTCCTGCTACACCAGCTTGAACTGTGTTTTTAATTGCTTCGAATAAACCTTCCATTGTAAACACTCCTCGTTAAATTTTAATTATAATGACTGTTTTTATGTTGAAAACGATGCTTTTAATTAATTATTTTATTTAGCTTCGTTTCTTGAATTAACTATAAGATAATACGTAATTAAATTGTCTATTTTTTCTTACTCAACTATAAATTTGCTTTATCTGTTAATTTATTTAATTCACGAAACAGTTTTGAATTCCTAAGTGTATTACGCACAATTAAATCAATCACAACTATGTGAAAATTTAATTAAAATAGCGTGTTGAATTCATTAATAATATTAGATAATTCAAAAATCAATATTTATATTGAATTTTATCTTTCAAACAAAAAAAGTTATTTAGCGAGGATTTGAATTTAAATTTAATATCACACCTGAAATAATTATGCTATGTAACAGAAAAAGCTATGGAGACATCTATACAGATATCTTCATAGCTTAATTTCAATTCTTAACATTCTATAAATTATTATAGGTCAAATAACTTCGGAAAATTTATGTTTCTGTTACAAATCCAAGATTTGCCGTAATAAAGGTACCACGGCTAGTTTTGAGTCTTGGTGTACCTTTAGGCGATAAAACTATTTTTTCAATTTTTAAATTATCACCTGCATTTAAAATATTAACTGGTTCGCCCTCAAAACTTCTATTTTTGTACTCTTTACATTTCTTCAATACAGTAACATGATTGGGTTTACTATATATATACTTATCTTCCTTGTCTTTATCAACAGGGTATACATACTTTTTATTAGTAGTTAGGTAATAACCATCAGATGTAATAAACCTCGGCGTGCCTTTAGCAGTTTTTACAACATCCGCAATATCTACCAATTCTCCAATTTCTAAACTTTTTTCAGCAAGTTGTTTAAATTCAACATCTTCATATAATTTCGCTTTTTTAATAAGCGATACCGAATTGGGCTTATATGACAGATATTCATTTAAATAACTACCTTTATTTGTAGATTTTGTTACCGATACAAACTCAGCTTTAAAGTTTTGTCTTTTTAAACTTGCCATTCTACTTGCATTAGGTAAATTCATATTCACATAAATTGATTTATATCCATCATAGATTAAGGATATATTGAATGCGAAATCACATTGGTTCAAATCTTCCGTATCGATATAAATATAATTATTAATCATTTCAAAATCGATAGTCGCATCATGTATTTCATTATTTATTTCACTCAGCACTACTTTATCAATAATTGTTTGATCATCTTTATACACACGAATTACATCTTTTAAAACGCCTTCGATTAAATGTGTACCTTCATATACAGCAAATACTGGATCTTTAATTGGTAAAACATCATTTAAAGTTTCTGGCATTAAGAAACGTACTCTGTTATTTTCAACAAATTTATTTGCTTTACCACCTTGTTGCAGCATAGTTATAAATTCTATTAGTTTTTGATATTCTTTGTTCCTCAATAATTGATAGATATTTTTAAATGTATCAGCTAATAAGTAATCTTCAATATTTTTACCATATGATTCTAATATTAATACCATTTCATCAAACAATTCATAAAACACTGATTTATTTTCAGCTTTTAAAAATCGATTGTTTTTAAATAGTCGAGACATATAATCAACTTCCACGATTCGACTAATCGCTTGAAATTCTGCGCTATTTGGAAGTTCAAGTTTCAAAACTTCATCTAAAACTGTTAAATTTAATTTAGTTTTTTTAATTATATCTGTTTGGCCAACTAACGATTGATTATAAGTATAGCGGTTCACATGGTACGTTGCTTTAGGATTCATTGAAGCTGTTTTACATTTAGATATTGCTTCTATAAAAAACAATTTATCTTCGCCATATTTCATATGTTTAAAATAAATATCATTATCAATGATAATATCGCGCTTAATTATTTTACCTGGTGGACCAACTGCTCTAAATATTTTTTCGATTTCGTATGGAACCAAGTGATTAGCATATTTATAAGAACTAAATCTCCCAATTTTCTTTGTAACTTTTTCTGTATGTTTAACACTTTGACCAAACGCTACATCAGAATGATGATCTTTCGCTTGATTTAATAATATAGGAAGACCTTCCGGATCTAACCAATCATCAGCATCCAAGAAAGTTATATATTCACCTGTAGCGGTCTTCATACCTACATTTCTCGGCTCAGACGGACTACCTGTATTTTCATCTAGTTGTATTAGCTTTATAAAATCATATTTAGTAGCAAATGACTCAACAATTTCTAAAGAATTATCACTTGAACAATCATCAACAAAAATCGCTTCTATTACATCTTTATTGATATTAAGTTTATTGATAGATTCTATACACGTTTCTAAAAAATATGCTTTATTGTATACGGGTACTATGATAGATAGTAATTTTTTCAATTCAATAATCTCCTTCTAATTCGTTTTTTGTATTAAAACTGTTTATATTAATTTTCAAAATATGTACTTTCTTTCGTATTTGAACTATTCAATATGGAGATATGTTTTATACAAACCCTTAAATATTTTTTTAAATAAAGAGCCCTAATAAGATAACATAATTTAATCACTTACAACACAAATAACCTATTTGATATAAATTTAAAATCGAAGTTGTTACTATTAAATCTATTTACACTTTTCAAATTATTTTTAAACAAACATTTTGAAAAATCCACATAAAAATAACCACCTTCCAAGGGAGAAGGTGGCTCAAAAAGAATGAAGTAATGGAGTACTTCATAACGCTATTTTATTACGTAAAATAAAATTGTTCAACACCTTTTACAATAACTTAATATTTCACTTTTTAAATCCTCCAAAATTGATAGCATATAGCTAAAAGATAGATGATCAATAAATATAAAAAAGTAAATTAACAACCTAAAGGATGTTAATTTACTTGTATAAACTATAATTTATTTTCTAATAACTTTCATTACTAATGAAACAATTAAAATTAAAACAATTGCTCCAATTAAAGCTGGTAAGATTAGCACTTCACCTATAATTATATTTTTATATACGGTAGTTTTACACTTCCAATTATTAATATGAAAAATTAAAAATAACGAAATAAAATCCACCTATTCATTCAGATGGATTTTATAATTATATTTAAGAACTAACCGTTGAATTAAAATAGAAATTAACGTTAAACGACATGGTATGAAAATTCATTATTTAAATTATTCAAAATCAACGCCTTTACTTTTACTATGGAAAATTTATTCATAATTAACTTATAGAGTCATTAAGTAAACCAAAAATAAAATCGCTATTATTACTAAACAAATAGAAACTCTATAAATTTTTCTTTTAATTTTTAAATCGCATTCTTCACATGATATTTTCAAGTATTTTACTTTAATGGTAATTCTTATAAAGTCAATAGCATCCATTAATATTAAAATAGAAATTAAGTATATACAAATCAATATGAAAGTTATTATGCGAAGCACTTCCAATAATAATTATTTCATTTTTATCATTGTTATACGCCATCATAAAGCAAACTAAAACAAATAATCTAAAAAAATAAAAACATAGTCATTACCTCTAAACAAAATTATTATCTCTTATAGAACATTACACTACTATAATAAAAAATTAATAATTTAAAAACCAACATATTTGTCACATTTATTTTTTTATAAATAAAGTATAGTAAATAAAGATACAAAAAGCTCAAACACATAAACGCCTGCCCTATCATTGAGATATGACAGATATATAATTTAATTTCCTAATACTATTACATACATGAATAATCCAATCGGCAGCATGCCTTTGATAAATACCATCCTCGTCATACTGGATGCCTATATGAGAACTGACATATTTTAATGCTTCACTCTTCTTTACTATTACGCATCACTGTACTAGTTATTGGAATCATCTTTCCATGTCGTAATTAATGGTACTGACATTGTTAATAACGTGACTCATCAACTGGAATAGGATTAACACATTTATTTGATAACCTTTGGTTAACTAACGTCAAAACCAAACTTAATACTCTTGCTATTACTGTTACCTTTACATCCATTTAATTTCCTCCTTATAATAAAAAGCCGACATGTATATGCCGACTTAAACATTTGATAATGTTTTTATGTTGTGTTAATTTATAGATAGAAAAAGGGCAACATACCATAAGTGTATCGCCCCAATGAGCCCGTTAAAAAGACGGTGGCTAGTTTATAACAATTATATAAAAATAATCATCAAAACCGTCCAAAGTTAGTGATGGTTATTTTTTATGGCTATTTTTACTAACTAATACTAAGCCAATGATTGTCATAACAACTATCAACATTTCATAATCAGTCAATGTTACTCCTTTCTAGGAGTCAAACCATATTTCATAGGCATCACCCCATTTATAATGAGATTAGCCACCATCTATCCAACTTACTCACTTTTTTATTTTATATCATAAAAAAATTATACGTCCCAACTATAGTTAGTTGCTACATTCTGTGTACCTTAGTTTTGATCTAAAGAGTAAAAATTTTAAATTGTCACTTACATGACCCCTGCTACCACCTATCTATACATAAATATCTAGAGGTTCTATAATTAAATCTCGTGTATGGTGTAAAAATCTTGTTCCTCTAGGTGCAGTTGCTCTATTTTTAACATCGCTTATATATTTTTCAATACCATGAAATTGCCAATTAAAATATTTTTTACATCCATTTCATTTATCCTCATAATAAAAAGCCAACATGATTATGTCGACTTAAACAATTGATAATATTTTTATGTTGTGTTAATTTATAGATAGAAAAAGGGCAACACACCATATGTGTATCGCCCTAGTGAGCCCGTTAAAAAGACGGTGGCTAGTTTATAACAATTATATAAAAATAATCATCAAAACCGTCCAAAGTTAGTGATGGTTATTTTTTATGGCTATTTTTACTAACTAATACTAAGCCAATGATTGTCATAACAACTATCAACATTTCATAATCAGTCAATGTTACTCCTTTCTAGGAGTCAAACCATATTTCATAGGCATCACCCCATTTATAATGAGATTAGCCACCATCTATCCAACTTGCTCACATTAATATTTTACCACATACACTAATATTCTTTCCTCAAGTCTTCTTTGATTTCATCCACTATTTTGAGCATTATATCACTCGGTGCATTAAGTTTATGAATTAATTTCAAATCCTCATTTTGTGTTTTCAAATCTTCTTTTATATCTTTCAAATCATCATGTTTACTTATTATACTTTCAATTACTGCCAACCTATTTTCATTCTCTTGCTTATCTTTATTAAATTCTGACATGCTTTTACATTCTATTAACGCATCTCACAGGCAACTGAATAATCTAAATTTGCGATTAAATATTCATATTTGGCTCTTTAACAAAGAGGCAATTTTCTTTTCTATTGTATCGTATAGTAGACAAAATAAAAGAAACCCCGTCGTAACGGGGTTTCTAAGTTTGGAATGTGCGCTATTTAACGCTATTAGTGTCCTGGGAGGGATTCGAACCCCCGACCGATGGCTTAGAAGGCCATTGCTCTATCCAGCTGAGCTACCAGGACATATTCTTTTTGAACACAAGAATTATTATATCTAACTTATCGCTATAAAGCAATACTCCAAGCAATAAAAATAAATATGATTTTTCACTTTAATAGACTTTTTATCATCTTTTTTAAATTTCGTTAAAAAATTCACTGATTTTAGCATTTTATTAGGATAAAATAGCTTAATATTTCAATAATTTTAGGAGCGAAAGAAAAAACTGCTTTAATCGCTCCTAAAAAATTCTATTCCAACAATATTACTTTATTAATCCAATCACTACATAGTATTTCACATAATTTATGTAACTGTTAAGCAATATACCTTCATTACTTATAAACTGAACGTTTCACTATCAATGATTTGGTGATCACGATTATAAAAATTCAATTTTACATCTTTTTCAGTTTCATCTATCAATAATTCGGCATAAGTCTCTTCTATATTACTTCTCGACTGCGAAATACTTCCAGGGTTTATGACATGAACGTCGCTAATATGCTCATGTTTAGCCACGTGTGTATGACCATAGAAAGCAAATTGGCATCCTGATGCTTTTGCTTGTTCTGCAAGTTGCATACGTGTACGGTTCACATTGTATAAATGACCATGTGTATAAAATGCTCTAATATCATTGACCTCTATAATTTCTTCATTTGGAAATTCTGGATAAAAGTCCGTGTTCCCTTTAACTCTATAAAAATGACTTAATTCACTGTCATGATACTCAAATTCTGAATCACCTAGATGAATCGCAACGTCAACATTATCATGATGACTTATTACATCAAAAAGAATACCTTGTTCTGTGTGGTTATCACTAATTATGATCCATTTCAACATTATTGTTCACCTTCTAAATATTGTTGTAACTTTTCAATTGCTTTACCTCTATGACTTACCTCACTTTTTTCCTCAGCTGTAAGTTGAGCCATCGTTTTATTTTTGTCTTCTAAATAAAATATAGGATCATAACCAAAACCTTGTTCTCCAATTTTACTTAAAGTAATTTCTCCTTCAACTGTTCCTTTAAATTGAACAGTTTCTTCTCCAGGAGCACTCATACTAATGACACACACAAATTGTGCAGCACGATTAGTTTCATCACCTAAAGTGGTTAGCAATTTTTCTATATTAGCATTATCATCTTTTTCAGTTCCGGCGTATCGTGCAGAATATATACCAGGTTCTCCACCTAGCGCAAACACTTCTAGTCCACTGTCATCGGCAATTACTCGTTTATTTAATGCTTTTGCAGCAGCTTCTGATTTCAACTTTGCATTTGCTTCAAATGTATCTCCTGTTTCTTCTACATCAAAGTCCTCAATTAACTCTGTGATGCCTATTACATTATAGTTAGGAAATATAACTCTAAAATCATTTATTTTTCCTTTATTATTTGATGCAATTACGATATCTTCCATCGTTTCGTCTCCTATTCTTGTATTTCAATTTTTTCAACTTTCACTTTCATTTTTAACCATTCTTCAATAATTAATTCTATATGTTCAGTTTCTCCTGTAGCAAAAAATTTATGTTCAGGCTGTCGTTTATACCCTGCATGTTCATTACTAAATGTTAATAAGGCACTTACCTCACGAGCAGTTTCTAATCCCGAAGAAATCACTACTTTTTCTCCACCAAAATAATCATTGATTGGCTGGTATAATAATGGATAGTGTGTACAACCTAAAATCACTGTATCGGCGTTACTATTTCTCCAATGCTTTAATGTTTGATGAATAATAATACTTGTGATTGTAGGGTCTTGGTAGCGCATCTGTTCAACTAAAGGTACAAAACCAGGACATGCGATCCCAGATACTTCAACATTTGGGTTTATATTTTTAATATGATGTCTATAGGCTTCAGATTTAATTGTACCTTCTGTACCTAAAATTAAAACATCATTATTTTTAGTAGTCATAATTGCTGTTCTTGCACCGGGTTCTATTACACCAATTACGGGTATCGGCAATATGTTTTGCAGATGTTTTAACGCTACTGCTGTAGCCGTATTACAAGCAATAACTAACATTTTAATATCAAATGCCATTAATTTCTGTGCTAATTCTGTAGTGAATTCCCTAACCTGTGAACCCTCTCTCGGGCCATAAGGGCAACGCTTAATATCACCTAAATAATATATTGTTTCGTTTGGAAGTTGACGCATAATTTCTTTAGCAACTGTTAAGCCACCAACTCCAGAGTCAATTACACCTATCGGTTTGTCCATATTCAATTACATCCTTATTTATTATCTTGTACTTTATTGTAGCATAGTCTTGTTTTCAAAATCATTAATCATGCTAATAGTTAAGTCGTCATTCATAATATATACAATATATATTTACCCTATTTAACTATAAAATAATTATCTAATTTTATAAAAAAGGACTTAACATTTGTTACTCAAATGTTAAGTCCTTAAAATATTGTTCAATTAATGTACTTGATGATCTGAACCAAAGAATGATTTGAACATATGGAATGATGTTTCTCTATTTAAAGCAGCAATAGATGTAGTCAATGGTATCCCTTTAGGACATGCATTTACACAGTTTTGAGAGTTACCACATTCTTGTAAACCTCCGCCACCCATTAATGCTTCCAAGCGTTCGTCTTTTGTCATTGAACCTGTTGGATGTAAGTTAAATAGTCTAACTTGTGAAATTGCTTGGGCACCCACAAAGTCATTTTTACTAGTTACATTTGGACAAACTTCTAAACAAACACCACATGTCATACATTTAGAAAGTTCATAAGCAGTTTGACGTTTTTTCTCAGGCATACGTGGACCTGGACCTAAATCATACGTACCATCAATTGGAACCCATGCTTTCATTCGTTTCAAGTTATCGAACATTCTTGTACGATCTACTTGTAAATCACGAATAACTGGGAATGTACTCATTGGTTCTAATTTAATAGGTTGTTCTAACTGGTCAACAATTGCAGAACAAGATTGTCTTGCTTGTCCATTAATTACCATTGAACATGCACCACAAACTTCTTCTAAACAGTTCATATCCCAAATAACAGGTGTTGTTTTTTCACCTTTACTATTAACTGGGTTTCTTCTGATTTCCATTAAACATGCAATAACATTTAGATTCTCTCTATAAGGAATTTCAAATTCTTCATTATATGGTGTTGATTTGTCATTGTCTTGACGTTTTATAATTAATTTAATTGTTTTTTGGCTAGGTTGCTCGTTTTGTGCAGGAGTTTCATTAACTTCTTTTGTTTCTACCATAATTATTTACCTCCCTTTGACGCCTTAGAGTAATCACGTTTACGTGGTGGTATTAAACTAATATCAACTGGTTCGTAAGTAAACTTAGGTGCTTCTGTTTTACCTTGATACGTAGCTAATGTTGTTTTTAACCATTCTTCATCGTTTCTTTCTGGGAATTCTGGTTTATAATGTGCGCCACGAGATTCATTTCTATTGTATGCACCAATTGTGATTACACGTGCAAGTACTAACATATTCCATAGTTGACGTGTAAAGAATACGGCTTGGTTACTCCAAGTTTGAGTATCTTCAATATCAATATTCTGATAACGTTCCATCAATTCTACAATTTTCTTGTCTGTTTCTAATAAAGATTTATTTTCACGCACAACTGTAACATTTGCAGTCATGATTTCCCCTAATTCTCTATGAAGTTTATAGGCATTTTCAGTGCCCTTCATATTTAATAGTTGATCAAATTTTTCTTGTTGATCTTTAACGTGTTTTTCGTAAATGCTCTCATCTAAATCTGTATATGAATCTTCAATATTTGAAATATAATCTACTGCATTTGGACCAGCAACAGTACCACCATAAATTGCTGATAGTAAAGAGTTAGCCCCTAAGCGATTACCACCATGTTGTGAAAAATCACATTCGCCTGCTGCAAATAAACCTTTAATATTTGTCATTTGATCATAATCTACGTATAAACCACCCATTGAGTAATGTACTGCTGGGAAGATTTTCATTGGTACTTTACGAGGGTCATCACCAGTGAATTTTTCATAAATCTCAATGATACCACCTAATTTAATATCCAGTTCATGTGGATCTTTATGTGATAAATCGAGATATACCATGTTTTCACCGTTGATACCTAATTTTTGATTCACACATACATCAAAAATTTCACGTGTCGCGATATCACGCGGAACTAAGTTACCATAATCTGGGTATTTTTCTTCTAAGAAGTACCATGGCTTACCATCTTTATATGTCCAGATACGACCACCTTCACCACGTGCTGATTCACTCATTAATCTAAGTTTATCATCGCCAGGGATAGCAGTTGGATGAATTTGAATAAATTCACCATTAGCGTACATTGCACCTTGTTGGTATACAATTGAAGCAGCTGAACCTGTATTAATCATTGAATTTGTTGTTTTACCAAAGATAATACCAGGACCACCAGTCGCCATAATCACAGCGTCTGAACCAAATGATTGAATTTCAGCAGTTGTCATATCTTGAGCAACGATACCTCTTGCCATATTATCGTCATCTTTAACTATACCTAAGAATTCCCAACCTTCGTATTTTGTAACTAATCCGTCAACCTCAAAGCTACGCACTTGTTCGTCCAATGCATAGAGTAATTGTTGACCTGTAGTAGCACCGGCATATGCAGTTCGGTGATACATAGTACCACCAAAACGTCTAAAGTCTAATAGTCCTTCTTTAGTTCTATTAAACATTACGCCCATACGATCAAGTAAATGAATAATTTTAGGTGCTGCATCAGTCATTGCTTTTACAGGTGGTTGGTTTGCTAAGAAGTCTCCACCATAAACAGTATCATCTAAATGCACTGACGGAGAATCTCCTTCACCTTTCGTATTTACCGCTCCATTAATGCCACCTTGTGCACAAACAGAGTGTGAACGTTTAACAGGAACAAGTGAGAACAGGTCTACATGCGCACCCTGTTCTGCTGCTTTAATTGTTGACATTAGACCAGCTAGTCCACCACCGACAACAATAATTTTCTTCTCTGCCATAAATTGTCACTCCCTCAAATATATGTGAAACTTTATTTTATAATTTTATAAAAATGCTAATATTGCGCTAATACCAATGTATGAAACTACTAAGAATACAATAAGCGAAACCCATGTAAAGATTTGCTGTGATTTTTTAGATTGTAATATCCCCCAAGTAACTAGGAATGACCATAAACCATTCGCAAAGTGGAATGTTACAGCTAATAAACATACAATGTAAAAAATCAACCATACCGGATTAGTTACAATGTCGTGTACCATATCAAAGTTCACTTCATGTCCTAATGCACGTTGTATTCTTGTCTGCCATAAATGAATCCCTATAAACACGAAAGTAATGATACCTGTCAAACGTTGTAACAAGAACATCCAGTTTCTAAACGCTGAATAGTGTCCAACGTTCTCTTTTGCCGTAAAGGCAATATGTACACCGTATACTGCATGATACAGAATTGGAATATATATAACTACAAATTCCAACACGATTAAAAAAGGTAATGATTCCATAAATCCAGCTGCCTTGTTGAACGCTTCAGCACCTTTAGTTGCTTGATGGTTTACAAGTAAATGGACTAATAAGAATCCACCTATTGGTATTACACCTAATAAAGAGTGTAATCGTCTTAAATAGAATTGATTTTTCGAGTATGCCAAAAGGAAGTCCCCCCTGTGAAACAATTAATTTTTTAGATTTCTTTTTTTGATGTGAAAGTAATTAGAAATCCCATACAAACCCTGAGTACAATAACTTTCTTTGCATTGTATGTTTGTTACAATACAATATTATTGCACAATTTTAAACATAGAAGTATTATACAAAGTCTACTTTTATACATAATTTAAAATACAGTGTCGATGAGAATATTCTCAATTAGAAAACGCTTCCACATACATGTAAAAAAAGAATTCCTGTTATTTGCTATTGTAACACTAATTAAATAGAAAATGGGCATGAGAATGATTCTCATGCCACAAAGTTTTCACTATTTTTTGTCATATAACGCTTGACGAAGATTCTCAGCAACATTTTGAGGGAGGCCTGATTTTTTAAAATCTTCTACACTTGCTTCTTTCATTTTCTTAATGGAACCAAATGTGCGTAATAATTTAGTTTTTCTTTTAGCGCCAATTCCATCTACAGTATCTAACACAGATCGCAATCCAGTCTTTTGTCTTGTTTGCCTATGAAATGTTATTGCAAATCTATGAACTTCATCTTGTATTCTTTGAAGTAAGTAAAATGGTTGACTATTTTTCTTCATAGGAACAACTTCAGCGTTTTCACCATAAAGAATTTCTGATGTTTGGTGCTTATCATTTTTACGTAGACCTGCTACAGGTATATCTAGGCCTAATTCATTTTCAAGGACATCAAGTACACCGCTCATATGCCCTTTGCCACCATCTACAATAATCAAATCTGGTAATGGACTGCCTTCATTAAGTACTCGCGTGTAACGTCGGCGCACTACTTCACGCATAGATTTGTAATCATCTGGCCCAACTACTGTCTTTATCTTATATTTGCGGTAACCTTTTTTATTGGGTTTCCCATCCACAAATGAAACCATAGCCGAAACAGGGTTAACGCCTTGAATATTTGAATTATCAAAGGCCTCTATACGAATTGGTGTTTGAATACCCATCACATCGCCAAGTTCTTCTATTGCTTTTACTGTACGTGATTCATCTTTTGCAATTAACTCGAATTTATTTTCAAGTGTAATTTCCGCATTATGATTAGCTAAATCTACCATATCTTTCTTCTTACCTTTAAGAGGCTGAACAATTTTGGTATCTACAACTGATTGAATGATATCTTTATCAAGTTGCTTCGGAACATGTACTTCTTTAGGTAAAATATGTTGATTTAAATCATAAAACTGGCCTATAAAAGTGTAAAACTCCTCTTCTTCGGTCTGTTGAATAGGTATCATCGTAGCATCTCTTTTAATCATATTTCCTTGTCTTATAAAAAAGACTTGTATGCACATCCAACCTTTTGACACACTGTAGCCGAATACATCTCTTACAGTACTGTCAGAGGACGTAACTTTTTGTTTTTTATTTAAATTGTGTATATGTTGAATTAAATCTCTATATTCTTTTGCACGTTCAAAATCTAAAGTTTCACTGGCTTCTTGCATTTTTTGTTCTAAATTATGCAAAATGGTTTTATCTTCCCCGTTTAAGAAATCAGTAATTTCTTTAGTCATCTCTGCATATTTTTCTAAATCAACCGGATAAACACATGGTCCTAAACATTGTCCTATATGATAATAAAGGCACAATTTATCAGGCATCTTATCACATTTTCTAAAGGGATAAATACGATCTAATAGTTTTTTAGTTTCTTGTGCTGAATATGCATTAGGATATGGACCAAAATACTTACCGCTTCCCTTTTTAACTGTACGTGTAACAATTAATCTTGGGTATTTTTCTTTAGTTATTTTAATAAAAGGATAGCTTTTATCATCTTTTAATAAAATATTATATCTAGGTTGATATTGTTTGATTAAGTTCAATTCTAACAATAAGGACTCTGTTTCACTCGATGTTACTATAAATTCAAAATTCCTAATTTCACCAACTAAGCGTGTCGTTTTAGCGTCATGTGCGCCTGTAAAATAAGATCTTAATCTATTTCTTAACTTCTTGGCTTTACCAACATAAATGATTTGGTCATTGCGATCTTTCATTAAATAACAACCTGGTTCAGTAGGTACAACTGTAAGTTTTTGTTTAATCTCTTTTTGATATGTTTCCATAATTTGTGCAGCCTCCTTTCTTTATCATTTATATATCAATGGTGTTTCGTTTATATAGTCATAAAATTACTGCTAAAAATCTATAGCTACTCTATTATAAAATAGATTAGCTATATTACACAATTTATTGCGATCTTTACGTTTTAACTCTATGAAGGTTCATATAGCATCACAGCCATTAAATAAGCAATACTAACCTTTAAAATTGACTATTTAACCTTTTACTCATTTGTAAGATATAGGTATTATTAATCTAATAAACTATTGTCCATCTGATTAAAAAATCCAGGACATTGATATGCCCCGGACTTAGTAATTCTTTAGTATATTATAAGTGTTTTTCGATTACTTCAGCTAAGTTTTCTTTTGGTTGGAAACCTACAACTTTATCTACTGGTTCGCCATCTTTAAATACAATTAAAGTTGGAATACTCATAACTTCAAATTTAGCAGCTGTTGATGGATTTTCATCTACATCAAGTTTTAAAATATTAGCCTTACCTTCAAAATCACCAGCTAAATCTTCTAATACTGGAGCAATCATCTTACAAGGACCACACCAAGTTGCCCAAAAATCTACTAAATTTACCCCTGATTGAATATTTTCATCAAAGTTTGAATCTGTTACTTTTACGATTGCCATAACTGCCAATCCTCCTTAAATTTCAAATGATGAAGAAATTATAACAGACTTTATATTATTCTGCATACCTCTTGCTCACGATTATTTTAATTCTACCACGGTTACGCCAAATCCGCCTTCACTTGGCATACCGTTTCTATATGATGACACACTTTTATGTCGTTTTAAATGATTTTGCACACCTTTTTGTAAAGCACCCGTACCTTTACCATGGATAATATAAACTTGTTCATAGTTACTCAGTACAGCTTGATCTAAATATTGATCTACAGCAGTCATAGCTTCATCGTAACGATAGCCACGTAAATCAAGTTCCATTTTGATACTTTGTCTATTTTCACGCTTAATCATTTTAGTAGGTTCTTCTTTAGTTTTCTTAGTTTTTTCCAAGTCCTCTAAAGGTAATTTCATTTTGATGATACCCATCTGAACTACTGCCTCATTATTATCGATTAGTTCTAAGACTTCACCTTTTTGACCATAAGTCAATACTTTAACTTCGTCACCAGCTTTAATGGCATCCCATTTTTTCTTCTCAACATTTTGCTTAATTGATTTAGCTTCATATTGGTCGTCCAGTTGTTTCTTCTTATCAATTAGTTCATGTTCTTTTACATCTGCACCTTTTTTATCTCTCAATTCACGTAATTCTTTTAGAATCTCATCCGCTTCATTAGTTGCTGATTTCACACGTTGATTTGCTTTTTCTTTTGCTTCATTCATAAGTTGCTTTTCATGATTTTGATATTGTTCATATTGTTTTGCTAAAGCATCATGTGTATCTTGAGCTTCTCTAAGCAGTTGGTCTAACTCAATTCGTTGCTCATCTACACGTTTTGAATTTGTTTCAAGCGAAGCTATCATTTCATTAATTTCTTGTTCGTCTTGGCCAATCATAGATTTAGCTTTTTGAATAACTTGAATGTTTAGGCCTAGTTTTTTTGAAATGTCAAAAGCATTTGAACGGCCTGGGACACCCATCAACAATTTGTAAGTTGGGCTCAATGTATTAACATCAAACTCTACACTCGCATTCATAACACCGTCTCTATTATAGCTATATGCTTTTAGTTCTGGATAATGTGTAGTTGCCATTACTAAAGAACCAATATCATGTACATAATCTAAAATGCTCATTGCTAATGCAGCACCTTCACTTGGATCAGTACCTGCCCCTAATTCATCAAATAAAATCAGACTATGTTTTGTAGTTTCTTGTAAAATTTCAACAATATTTTTCATATGAGAAGAAAATGTAGAAAGAGATTGTTCAATAGATTGTTCGTCACCGATGTCACAGAACACATTTTCAAACACACTCAACTTACTACCATCTAGTGTAGGTATCAACATACCTGATTGTGCCATCATAATAATTAAGCCGAGTGTTTTTAGCGTAACAGTCTTACCACCCGTATTAGGACCAGTAATAATAACCGTTTCAATATCTTCTGCAAATTCAATCGTATTAGCTACCACTGTATCTCGGTCCAATAAAGGATGATAAGCTTTTGGTAAATACACTGTTCTTTCAGTACTAAACTCTGGTTTAGTCCCTTTAATTGAACTTGCATAACGTGCTTTGGCAGTTAAAAAATCAATTTGTCCCATTATAGATTCTGACATCAAACAAGCTTCAGCTTCTTCGGCCACATAACCTGTGAGTTCCGATAGAATCCTTTCTCTTTCAACAGCTTCGTCATTGCGCAAACGACTAATTTGATTACTCATTTCTACGATAGATGACGGCTCAACATATAACGTTTGTCCTGAAGCCGATTGATCGTGAACAATACCATTAAAATCTTGTCTATATTCCGCTTTAACCGGGATAACATTACGCTCATTACGTACAGTTACGATTGCATCGGATAATTTTTTCTGATTGGCTTGGCTTTTAACAATTTTATCTAAGTTTTGTTTGATACGCTGTGTGGTACTAGATATTTTACTTCTAATACCTTGTAATTCATAACTGGCATTGTCATACAAATCATATGCATCACATTTTTCATGTATACTTTGGTATAAATCAGTCAAGATAGGTAACTGTTCCATTCTGTCATTGAGAATTGGATAATTAATCGTCTCTTCTTCGTTTATAAGATTATTGTAAAATGTCTTATATTGATTTTGTATTTGTATAAGACGTTTGATTACATTTAATTCACTCACATTGAGCACACCACCAATACTGGCTCTATGGATAAATGCTGAAACTTTTGCCAATCCACTTAAACTAGGCATGCGATGCTTATTGTAAATTTGTGCTATTTCATCGGTCTCATTCATTTGAAATTCTACAGTATCAAAATCCGTTGCAGGTGCCATAGCGACAACTTTTTCTTTTCCTAAATCACTAGTTGCTTCATTTTCAACTAACAATTTGATTTTATCGAATTCTAAGACATCTAATGATTTCTGTCTCATCTAATCCCTCTATTTCTTCAATTTAATATTATTTTCTATTAGCGATTTGAAATCTTTGCGAGACATTGTATTAATAACTCTGTCTTTTTTCACAAATCCTTTTTGTGCAGTTGCAATACCATATTTCATAAATTCTAAATGGTCTATATGGTGCGCATCTGTATTAATAGTTAATTTAACATTCGGGTGTTTTTTTACAGTTTCTGCATTTAAATCTAAGCGCTTAGGATTTGCGTTGATTTCTAAAATTGTATTAGTTTCAGCAGCTATTTCACACAACTTGTCAATATTCGGTTCATAACCAGGACGTTTCCCTATGATGCGTCCCGTCGGATGCGCAATGTGTCTAACATATGGATTGCGGCATGCATTTTCCAAACGTTGCATAATTTCATCTTGAGATTGATTAAAACTTTGATGGATTGCGGCTATAACATAATCTAATTGGGCTAATACTTCATCATCATAATCTAAACGTCCATCTGGTAATATATCCATTTCTATCCCTGAATAAATATCAATTTCATCATATTTCTCATTTAAAACTTTTATTTCTTCATTCTGGCGTAATAACCTTTCTACAGACAAACCATTTGCTACTTTCAAACTCTGTGAATGGTCTGTAATCACCATAAATTGATACCCTTTTGCGATATTAGCTTTGACCATTTCTTCTAAGCTAAATGCACCGTCACTATAGGTTGTATGCATATGAATATCTCCTTGGATATCATTTAATTTTATAATTTCTGATAAGTCTTTATCAAACTCACTGCCATCTTCTCTAATTGCAGGTTCTATCCAATTAACACCAAAATGTTCATAAATCTCTTTTTCACTTTGATATTGAATAATGTTCCCATCTGCTTGTTCAATTCCGTATTCACTTACTTTTTCATCTTGTTCTTTTGCTAATTGGCGTATGCGAATATTATGATCTTTGGAACCTGTAAAATGCTGTAATGTATGATAGAAAGCTGATGGTTCAATTAATCTAAAATCAACACCAATCGTTTCATCATCAAAGCTTAGTTCTAAAGATACCTTTGTTTGGCCTACTGCGACATCTTTTACTTTATTCGGAATATTTAATAATGCTTGTTGTACATCAGCTGGTTCATTTGTACTAATGATATAATCCAAATCCTTACTCATTTCTTTATATCTTCTAAAACTTCCAGCAACTTCATATTGTACAATAGTGTCTATTTGAGCCAAGTATGCATCTATTTTTTTGTTTAATCCACGCATTTGATCAATAGGGTAACTATCTTTTTTAGCGCCTAATGCTTTTACAGCTTCTAATATATTCTGTTCTGTCTTTTTGGCAAAGCCACTTAATTCACTTACTAATCCTTGTTCACATGCAGCTTGTAATGATTCTTTCCCGTCAATATTCAATTCTTTATACAGTTTAGCTATTTTTTTACTACCTAAACCTTGAATTTTTAATAATGGAATAAGACCTTCTGGCACTTCTTGCTTTAATGATTCTAGTGTAGACGAAGTACCATTTTTTCGGTATTCATCTATTACTTCACCTACACCTTTGCCGATACCTTTTAACTGAGTCACATCTTCTATTTGTTCTATAGGACGTTCGTCAATTTCAAGGCTTTGAGCGGCTTTTCTATATGCCGATACTTTAAATGTATTTTCACCTTTTAATTCCATATAAGTAGCTATTTTTTCTAATAATTGAATAATATCTTTTTTTGTCATTATTTTCACTCCATAGAAAAAGGTCAAGACAGATTACTGTTTCAAATTCAGTAAATTGATTATGTCCTGACCTCCTATATTTTATAAAATCTTATATGTTTATATTTTAAAACACCCTATATATTTAGTACATAAGTTGATATGAATGGCGCATGAATGATAAGGTATTCAGCCAAATGCCCTTTCATCAACTGTTGCTGTATGAATTCAAGAGGGTATATTGAAATCATATAAAACAAAGTAGCACAAATAATAGTTGAAGAAATCACACTCATTATTACACCTAACGCACGACTTATCAAATTGGGCTTTCTAGATGTTATTACATTATCAAATAGTACGATAATCCCATAGCAAAGTAATTTCGTAATAGTTGCTATAATTAAAAATGCTACGATATAATCGAAACGCTGCTGTAGGTTATCAAATTGAAATGCATAGTTCAAATCATATGCATGCGTTTTAGGAAATGGCACAAATAATTCTAATCGCTGTGAAATTTGTGAATGTAAGCGATGAGCCACCCAAAGTGAAAACAAGGTTGAACCTAGATGTAATGAACTTAACCAAGCGCCCCTTCTAAACCCAATCATGCCTATGTATAGGAAAATAATTACGATTATTAAATCAATGATCATTATTCTTCTCTATTTTTTAATTGTTTTATTTCTTGTTGTAAACGGTAATTTTCTTCTTCTAGCTGTACTTTTTCATGCATTATGTTTACAGCTGTGAGAATAGCTTTTCTAGTAGTATCAAGACCTGCACTTTTACTAGCTAGTGTTTTCAATCTCTCATCTACTAAATGCGCTACATAACGGATATGCTCAGGGTTGTCCTCTCCGACGATTGTATAATGTTGATCATTTATAGTTACGTTAATCCGATTTTTAAACTCACCCATATAATAACTCCTGACTTTGAATGTAAATTTCCGAACTTATTCTTTCATTAATTCCATTAAGTATGTAATCTAGTTATTTAGAATATTTATCACGAACTATTATACACGACATAATATTAATTTGTAAGTGGTGAGATTTGTTATATTAAAAATTCTTTTGAATTATTTCAATTTTGTCTATATTAATAAAAATTTTCTTCAACTTATACATATGTTATCCATACAATCTATTCTCAAATTTCATACATGTGATATGATGTTAAATGTCTAAAATTTAATTCAGCTACTTATATAAAGCGAGGTCAATTACATGTCTAATGTTGTACACAAATTAACTAAACAACAGATCGATCAATTAATGTCGAAAATATCTTTTGATACTACAAACGTTTCTCAAGGTATGAAAGCTAAAACAAAATATAAAAACACATCTATTTCTGTATATAATTCAAATAAAGTAATGTTTCAAGGTAAAGATGCTGAATCTATCGCAGCACAATTATTACCAAGTGTTGTTCCAGCTAAAAAAAATACAGCTAAATCGTCAAATTCACAGCAAACAATACAATATAATCGTTATAATTGTATTGGTAGTGATGAAGCTGGCAGTGGCGATTACTTTGGACCACTAACAGTATGTGCCGCTTATGTTTCCCAAAAAAATGTTCAAATCTTAAAAACTTTAGGTGTAGATGACTCTAAAAAATTAACCGATGCTAAAATTGTTGAACTGGCAGAACAACTTGTAACTTTCATCCCTCACTCATTGTTAACCATGAACAATGATAAATATAACGAAAAGCAACAAGTGGGTTGGTCTCAAGTGAAAATGAAAGCTGTTCTACACAATGAAGCCATTAAAAATGTGACACAAAAAGTGGACACAGAGGAATTAGATTATATTGTCATTGACCAATTCGCTGAATCTGGTGTTTACAAGCGCTATGCGTTAACTGAACTACCATTTAGCAGTAAAACCAAATTCGAAACTAAAGGAGAATCTAAATCCATTGCTATTGCAGCTGCAAGTATCATCTCAAGATACGCATTTGTTAAACACATGGATAGTTTATCTCGTTCAGCCAAAATGGAGATCCCTAAAGGTGCAAGTAATAAAGTTGACTTAACCGCCGCTAAATTAATTGAGCGTAAAGGCATAGCCTATCTTGATAGTATTTCAAAAAAACATTTTGCAAATAGACAAAAGGCTGAAAAACTAGTACAAAAAAAGCATAAATAAACATATATCTCTACATTCAATGTTAGCAGTATTAAATACACTAAATACTGCTAGTCTATATGTAAAACACACCTCCAAATTTGAATTCGTACAAATCCCTGAAAGTTGGACTAAAAATCTAACTTCTAGGGACACATCAAACGGAGGTGTGTTTTTATTTATGGGTTTAAATCATTTTCAATCATTTACCATGCTTGTTATAACCTTAAAAGCATATAGCACTATTTGAGTATAACTATCTGATTGTAGCGCCTTCTGCTTGTAAAGCAGTCAATATTGCTTCATGTACCGCATTCACTTTATCATCTGTAAGTGTATCTTCAGTGTCTAAATATGATAAACGAATTGCAATGGATTTTTCATCTTCAGCGACATGTTCACCTTCATAAACATCAAATACTTCAGCTTCTTGTAATATATCGCCACCATTTTGATGAATTGTATTTACTAATTTTGCTGAAGGCATATCACGGTTGATAACTAACGCAATATCTCTAGATACACCTGGGAATCTAGGTATTGGTTGATAGTTAATATAACCTACAGATACTGCCATTAATTCATCATAATTCAACTCGAATACGTAAGTACGTTTTAAATCATTGTCTTTTTCAATTTGTGGATGTAATTCTCCTACAAATCCAATAACTTTTTCATTTAATTTCACGTAAGCCGTTCTACCTGGGTGTAGACCGTTTATTTCACCAGCTTCATATTCAAATTGTATATCTAACTTCTCAGCCACTCGATCCACAATTCCTTTAGCTACGAAGAAGTCGATTTCTTCCTTCTTACCTTGCCAAGCGTTCACAGTGTAATCACCGGTTAAGATACCACTTAAATATTCAACTTCGTCTGGCAATTCACCTTCACCGTTACCAAAGAAGACACGACCAAGTTCGTATAAGCGCACATGGTTATTTTTACGTGCTACATTGTATGCAACAGCATCAATTAAATGTGGGATTAAACTTTGACGCAACGTAGAGTGAGCTTCACTCATCGGCATTAACAACGCAACTGTATCACGGTTCTGTAATGCAAAGTGGTTAGCTCGTTCTTTATCGACAAGTGAATAATTTATAGCTTGGTTTAAGCCTGCACCTTCTAAAGATGCTTTTACAATACGAGATTTAGACTGTCTATCTGTTAACGAACCATGTGTAACATGTTCAAATACTGGTAATGTTGAAGGAATTTCATCATAACCATATATACGTGCGATTTCTTCAATCAAATCTTCTTTAATTGTGATGTCTTTACGACGTGAAGGCACCATAACAGTTAGTACATCATCATTGTTCGTTGTTTCAAAACCAAGTTGCACGAAGATGGCTTCAATGTCTTTTGCAGCTAGTTCAAATCCAATTGTTTGATTAACTTTTGAAACTGAAATATCAATAGGTGTTACAAACTCACCTAAATCACCTTCAGCAACACGTCCTTGTGTGACAGTACCATCTGCGTATGTTTGAAGTAAATAACAAGCACGATCAACCGCTTCATCTACAAATTCTGTAGCAATTCCTTTTTCAAAACGGCTAGAAGCTTCACTTCTTAAATTCAAACGTCTTGATGTATGGCGAATGGATACTGGATCAAAGATAGCACCTTCAATAACAACATTAGTTGTCGCTTCAGTTACCTCTGAAAAGTCTCCGCCCATCACACCAGCAATAGCGATTGGTGAATTACCGTTTGTAATTACGATATCAGATGCAACTAATTTACGTTCTTGATCATCTAATGTCGTTATAACTTCATCTGCTTTTGCTTGTCGAACTTCGATTTGTTTAGAACCAATTTGGTCTTTATCAAACATGTGTAATGGCTGACCATATTCGATTAAAACATAGTTTGAAATATCAACCACATTATTAATAGGACGAATACCTGCTTTAATCAAACGCATTTGCATCCATTCAGGTGACGGTTTGATTGTCACATCTTTTACAACGCGTGCACTATAATAAGGTACCTTATCGTCATTTTGAATAGTTACACTAATTTCTTCATTTGTGTATTCATCATTTTCATTACTTTGTGTTTCTGGTTTGACCATTGGTACATTATATAATGCTGCTGTCTCGTAAGCTGTACCAATCATACTCAATGCATCAGCTCTATTTGGTGTAAGGTCAAATTCCATAACTTGATCATCTAAATATAATGCACTCAACGCATCTGTTCCTGGAGTCACTTCTGATGAAAATACATAGATACCGTTCTCGAATTGTTTAGGCACTAAGTTAGTTGGTACACCAATTTCTTGAAGTGAACAAATCATGCCTTCTGAACGTTCTCCACGTAACTTTGCACGTTTGATTTTCACTCCGCCAGGTAATCTACCTCCTACTGTTGCGACAATAACTGTTTGACCAGCATCTACATTTGGTGCGCCACAAACGATTTGAACTTGTTCTACTTCACCAATGTCAACTTGACAAACATTGAGTTTATCAGCATCAGGGTGTGCTGCTATTGATTGTACATAGCCTACAACTAGATTTTTAATACCTTTTGTATAATCAATAATATCGTCTACTTCTATTCCAGTGCGTGTGATACGTTCAGCAAGCACGTTAACAGGTTGATTAACCTCAACATATGATTCTAACCATTCTTTTGAAATAAACATTATTTTTCACCTCTATCTTCTACTGCTTTAAATTGACTTAAGAAACGTACATCATTGGTATAGAAATGTCTTATATCTTCAATACCATATTTCAACATTGCAATACGGTCTGGCCCCATCCCAAATGCGAAACCAGAATATTTAGTTGAATCAAATCCTGCCATTTCAAGTACGTTAGGATGTACCATTCCAGCTCCTAATATTTCAATCCAACCAGTGTGTTTACATACATTACAACCCTCACCTTTACATTTGAAGCAAGATACATCTACTTCTACTGAAGGTTCTGTGAATGGGAAATAACTTGGACGTAGGCGAATCTCTCTATCTTCACCGAATAATTGTTTTGCCAATAATTCTAATGTCCCTTTTAAATCACTCATTTTAATATTTTCATCTACAACTAATCCTTCAATTTGAGTGAATTGATGGCTATGTGTGGCATCATCTGAGTCACGACGGTAAACTTTTCCTGGACATAAAATTTTAACAGGTCCTTGTCCATTACGCTTTTCCATAGTTCTTGCTTGAACTGGAGATGTGTGTGTACGCATCAATATCTCATCAGTTATGTAAAAACTGTCTTGCATATCTCTAGCTGGATGAGATTTTGGTAAGTTTAATGCTTCAAAATTATAATAATCTTGCTCTACTTCAAAACCATCTACAATTTCGTAACCAAGACCTAAGAATAAATCTTCAATTTCTTCGATTGTGCGTGTTAATGGATGTTTTGCACCATTAGCAATTTTACGGCTAGGTAATGTCACATCGATTTGTTCTTCTTTAAGTTGTTGTTCTAATTGTTCGTTTGCTAACAATTCACGGCGAGAGTCAATCTCACCTTCAATTGTCTGTCTCACTTCGTTTACTTGTTGACCATATGCAGGCTTTTCTTCATTCGGCAAGTCTTTCATATGCTTCATTAAACCAGTAACTGAACCTTTTTTCCCTAGATACTTTACCTTTACATCTTGTAATTCTTTTTCATTTCGAGCTTCATTGATATCGACTAATGCTTGTTGTTTTATTTCTGACATAGCTTCTGTTTGTGTCATACTTTGCCCTCCTATTTTTAAAATATCATCGAGTTATTTAAAATAAAAAACCACACAAAAAAGACTTTCATCCCTTGAAACTGGGACGAAAGCCTTCCGTGGTACCACCCAAATTTATGCATAAGCATACACTTGTTGTCATTGATAACGGAAATGATGTCCGACTTAAATTTCTTTAAGTAACCAAAAAGGTGAAAAAAACTAAATACAGTGGATTATCTTTCAGTCTTGAATAATCTCCCTTATACATCTGTAAGATATAGTTTACGCCTTTTTATCGGTAACTATTTAAATTTCATTGTCTTTATTATATACGATTATTCACAAAAGGGTCAACCTTTCAAGTGATACATTACGATACTTCCTGCAATAGCAACATTTAAACTTTCAGCTTTACCATAAATCGGAATTATTAAATTTTGCGTTGTTTGTTCTAATAATTTCGGATTTACGCCATCACCTTCATTACCTAGTAATAATGCAAATGCATCTTGACTTGAAACTTGATGGTAATCTACTGCATTTTCTAATGCTGTACCATATACTTCACCTTCAAAATTATCAATAAACTCACTTAAATCCTTTGTGACGATTGGTAAATGAAATACGCTTCCTTGACTTGCACGTAATACTTTATCCTGATAAGGGTCTGCAGTGCCCTTTTCAAGCACTATTAAATCTAATCCTACCGCATCTGCAGTGCGGATTAAAGTACCTAAGTTACCTGGATCTTGAATACAATCAATAAGCAACACTTGTTTAGCAGAAGTTATTTCATATTCTGGCTTCTCAATAACAGCGAAAAAACCTTGTGGTGTCACTGTTCCTGATAACACTTCCGCAACTTTCAGATTAATTTCAAATACTTCTTTTGCATAATCCTTTAAGTTGTCATCCAATCTATCTACATCGACAACGTATAACTGTTGGATTATCAAATTACTTTTATATGCTTCTTCGATTAAGTGATAGCCTTCAATCAGTGCTAATCCAGTTTTATCTCTTTCTCGTTTCTTTTTTAATTTATTTGCGCTTTTAACTTTACTATTTTGTGCCGAAGTAATCATTTCCATAGCATAGCCTCTTTACCTTTTTATTTTCAACCTTTGAATAAGTGTGTAATATTTGTATGAATATTTTTTACAATTTTAGAAAACGGTTGTTCTTTTTCTATTAATATACTATCACCATTATATGATATTTCATCTCCTTTAACAGGGGAAATATCATTGTGGAATTGAATTTTCAATGTTTGTGCTACTTGCAAGTTTTTGTCATCCATTACTTGAAAATGGATATGCGGTTCGGATGAATTGCCGGAATTACCAACGTTAGCTATATGTTGACCACGTAATAATTCGTCACCCTTTTCAATTTTGAAGGAATGTGGCTTAATGTGTGCAATTAGACTATATTCTTTGTGACCATGTTTTATAACTATATAATTCCCTTCAGGATGAACTGTATTCATCTCACCCGGTATACAATCCGAGATACCGTCGACAATTTCTTCAACAACTCCGTTCGCTGGAGCAACAATCGGCAAATCATAAATATGATAATTTTCACATTGATTTGAATCGCCTTTATATGTAAATTCATCTTCAACTTTTATAAGGTCCATTGCTAATCTCTGGTTTTTATATTGATAGTGATAATTGTTTAACTCATTATCCCCACCCCAATAGACAAAACATTTGGATTTGGTTGGTATCGTATAATATTGTTTCGATTTTTTCATACCACGTTTATGCTTAATCGGTAACAACGTCATACCAATAATCTCTTGATATTTATTCAGAAGAACACTTACCCCTGTTGTCATTTTATCATCAAACCAAATGAATTCATGTTGTCGGTTTATGTGTAAGTGCTTATATAAATGATTTTGACCTCTAATAGCATTATAATTACTTAATATTTGTTCCAAGTCATTTATAGATGTAACATCTTGAAAATATTCACTAAAGTGATTATATAGCCACTGAAATTCGTTGTTTTCTATTTTATTTATAATAATTTGTGCATTTATCGTTTCCATCAATTTTACACAACCCATCAGTTGATAATAAAAAAATCCTATCTCTAAAATAAAAAATCGCTCAAAAATTATCAAGTGAATAATTAATGAACGATTCGATTAGGTTATAATGTAACCTTTAAATTATTAAAATTATTTAGATACAACATCTTCGCCATTGTATGAACCACAGTTCTTACATACACGGTGAGATAATTTGTATTCTCCACAATTTGGGCATTCAGTCATACCAGGTACTGAAATTTTAAAATGCGTACGACGTTTATTTTTTCTTGTTTTTGACGTTCTTCTTTTTGGTACTGCCATGATAATCCTCCTTATATTCAAACACTAAATAGATATTTTTAGACTCAATAATCCATTATACTATAGATTAGTTAAATCCGCTATTGCTCTTCGTCATATAATTGTTGTAGTTTTTGAAGCCTAGGATCGATTTGCTCTGATTCGGAAGATTCCTTCTCTTGTGCAAGTTCAATCGCTTGTTCTTCGTCAATAACTTCCCAACCTTTACCTTCTCGTAACATCTGATCGCTTTCATTTGAAAAAGCACGCATTGGCTTTTCAATAATAACTAATTCTTCAGCAATATCCTTTAGATTTATCATACCGTTTGTTGCATCATGGTAATGTTCATCATCTTCTTCATCGTTGCCATATTGCTCGTATCCTTCTAAATCAAAAATCTCTTGAGATTTGATATCTAAAGGTACTTCAACTGGAACCAATGTACGTGCACACGCCATTGTGTATGTTCCTGTTATATGCATATCTGCAATGACTTCATTTGATTTGACGGTTAATTCACCCTCAACATCAATATCAGATAGATCTATTAAATCTAATGATTTTACTAAATAATCAAAATTAACCGTTTGATGGAACTCAAATGGTTTATCTTGGAATTTTCTTAATTGTGTTATTGACCATTTCATATGGCTTCACCTCTATCAAGCACAAAATTTATTTTAACTTTATAGACATAAGTTGTCAAGATTTTTTCTTAACACAATTATATCTGTTACAATAACTATAATGAATTCTGAAAGGAAGAATTGCAAATGAAAAGTGTTGCACTAGTCACTGAATATAATCCTTTCCACAATGGTCACTTATACCATGCTCAGCAATCAAAGTCAATAACCGGCTCTGAAGTTTCTGTCGCAATAATGAGTGGAAGCTTTGTGATGAGAGGACAACCAGCAATTTATAATAAATTTAAGCGCACGCGTATGGCATTAAGTGCGGTCGACTTGGTAATTGAACTTCCTATCTTCGCATCGTTATCGGCTGGACAATATTTTGCTGAATTAGCCGTAAAAGTTGCTGATTATTTAAATATTGATCATTTATCTTTTGGTAGTGAGTCTGGAAACATTGATGCATTTTTGACATTAGCAAAAGACATCTCAAATGCAGAACAATCATTACAATTTGCCGAAAAAACAAAAGAAGGTAAAAGTTATCCTAGAATCTTAAGTGAAATAATAACAAACAATGAGTTGCTATCTTCACCAAATAATACACTAGGTATTTCTTATATCAGAGCAATTCAAAAATGGGCGCCAACTATTCAACCATGGACTATACCACGTTTACAAAGTGCACATCATGACATAGAAATAGCAAACTTAGGTTTTGCGAGTGGCACATCAATTCGCAAATCACTTCAAAATGCTAATACCCAATGGAAAAAAGTAGTTCCGGAATCTTTACACCCCTACTATACTGTCCCAAATGTTTCAGTTGCTGACACATTCAATTATTTAAAATACGCAATATTAAGCCAAGATACAGATTCCTTAAATCAAATCTATACCATGAGTGAAGGTTTCGAAAATCGTGTTATTCAGTTTATTGACCAAGCAGAAGATTTCGAACAGTTTATGACACTATTAAAAACGAAGCGCTTTACCTATACACATATCCAACGGTTGTTAATGAATATTTTATTGAATTTTAAACAGCGACAAAAGCCTGAAGCAATAGATGCCGTTAGGGTTTTAGGAATGACTCAGAAAGGACAACAGTATTTAAAACAATTGAAACAGCTTTTCCCTGAACGCAATTATATTACTCAACTCAATAAACAAAATGCACATTTTTTCAAGCATGAAATACATGCAACAAAAATTTATAACCTCATTTCAGGTGAAACTGCCGATGATTTCAATACACACGTCATACGCCTTTAACGCCCATCTTTATAACATAAATTCATAAACTTTGTTAATCTAAAGTACTTGTTTATAAAAATTAAAAAAAGAGTGGTTCAATAATCAATATCTTTAAATTAGATTATCAAACTACTCTTTTTGTTATTTCTTAAATTTTTCATTTAAAGCTTTTTCAACATGTACAGGTACAAAGTCTGACACGTTTGCTTTATATGCTGCTACTTCTTTTACTACACTGGAACTTATAAATGAATAATTTGTACTCGTCATCATATACATCGTTTCTACGTTGCTGTTAAGTTTTTTATTCATAGATGTTAGTCTTAACTCATATTCAAAGTCACTCACAGCTCTTAATCCTCTGATTATTGTTTGTGCACCGATTTCGTCACAAAAATCAACCAACAATCCATTAAAATGATGCACTGTCACATTATTTAAATGTTTTACTGATTCCTCAATAAGCTCAATACGTTCTTCAATCGAAAAAGTACCTGCTTTGCTACTGTTTTTCAAAACACAAATGTGTAATTCGTCAAAGCGATCCGCACTTCTATCTATAATATCAATATGGCCGTATGTAATTGGATCAAAACTCCCTGGAATGACTGCTTTAGTTGTAGACATTTTAATCTCCCTTTTCTAATAACAAAGTGTCTGTCAATCCATAATGATAACGTTTTATCACATGGAATGGCTCAGTTTTTATATTCTCGTGATGATGGAACTCACAAACGATAATACCATTTTCTTTTAACAAATTAAACTTTGCGATACCTTCAAGCGCTTCATCTATCAAACCTTTTTCATAAGGAGGATCTAAAAATATCACATCAAATTGTATATCTCGCTTAGATAATGCTTTTAAAGCCCGGTCGGCACTGTTTTTATATACTTCTGCTTGTGCTTCAATACTTAATGCTCTTAAATTTGCTTTAATCACTTTTACCGCTTTAAAATTTTGGTCGACAAAGATCATTTGATCCATACCACGTGACAAAGCTTCGATCCCTAAAGCACCACTTCCAGCAAATAAATCCAAGCCTATGCCTGAAACTTCATGTAAACTATTAAAAATACCTTCTTTGACTTTATCCATTGTTGGTCTCGTATTGCGTCCTTCCATACTTTCTAACGCTTTACTTTTATGGATTCCAGATATTACTCTCATGTAATAGACACTTCCATTCTTAAAATAAATTTTATATAATGCTTAATGCACGATTAAGGAGGAACAATATCAATGAAACAATCATTTATAAAATTAGGTGAAGGGCTAACAGATTTGTTTGAATTTAATACATTAATCGAATACAATTTCGAAAGAATCGATCACCTTGTGTATTTCCATTCACCTAAATCTGAAAAACAATGTTCATCTGTCGCTCTAATTATGAAACCAACTAGTGGTCAGCATTTTCAAGCAATGTATATTATGCTAAATGCACTTAATTATCCATATCCAACTGCAAACAAAAAATTTGAAATGATTAACAATCAAGCAGCTAAATATAATATAGACGTAAAAGCCGTTGAAGTTCAACCTCTCGAAGTATTCCACGAAACTGAGCTGTATTTCAATTATTTAACTAGCGTCTTAAGATTACAAAGATGGATACCACCTTTACAATAAAGAAAAAAATAAGCCACACTAGACAGTCGTTGTACTATTGTGGCTTCCATATATTCATCCGCTAATGAAACTATTATTTATATACTATTGATTTGCAAAGGTTATGACCAAAAGTATAACTTACATGATTTCATGCTGTTCTTTTTCATAAGTTTTCTTCAAATACTTATAAGGTGAACCTTCTACATGTTTAACATATTTAAGTTTCATCAATTTGTTTACAATCTCATCCGCTTCTGCCTCGTTAATATACATAACTACGAAACGACTTTGTCTATTTGCACTTACAATATGACCAAATTTTCTTATCTGTCTTTCATGTTTCATATGTTTCAAATATATAATCAAACTTACTCTAGGTATAATATTCATTTCTTATCACTCCAATTATTAGCCATTATATAATATCATGTCTTTTTCCATTTATAAATAACAATTATTTTGAACTCTCTTGTACTTTTGCTATATTACTTTATATACACAACTTGAGGAGGAATTTTCGTGACTAAATTCAACAAACTAATTAAAGGTGGATTTTTAGGTACTGTTGGCTTAATAGGAAGTATTTTCTTTTATAATAAATACAACACTAAACCACATAATCAAAGTATACCACCTTTCTTTGCTAAACCTGCACCATATATTTTTGCACATCGCGGTGGTATGGCGGTTAGACCCGAACAAACTAAATTAGCTTTTGATAACGCGGTTGCCCACGAAATAGATGGATTTGAAACAGATGTAAGATTAACTAAAGATCAAGAACTTGTTGTTTTTTATAATAATGACGTAGATCGCACTACGAATGGTTCAGGAAAAATATCAGAACATACTTTAGCAGAACTTAAACAATTAGATGCTGGCTACCACTTCACTGATATCAATGGCGTTCAACCTTATCGCGGCCATGAAGATGCAAAAATTTTAACGTTTGATGAATTATTAAAAACGTATCCAAATCAACTTATAAGTGTTAATTTACAAGATGACCCAAAAAGTGAACAAGGTCAACTTGCCCCTGAAATCATCTACGAAATCATCGTTGCTAATAATGCACAACAACGTGTTTTAGTATCAAGTTTCTACAGTAAACAGATTGAACGATTTAATATAATAAGTAATGGCACTGTAGCTACTGGTGCAAGTCAAAATGAAGTAATAGAAGGTTTATTAAAATTTCACACCGGTCTGGGTAACACTTTTCAACCTCGTGCCAATACGTTCCAATTATTTGTATCATTTAAAGGCATAAAGTTAACTTCACCTAAGTTTATTAAATGGTTAAACGAACGCAATATTGTCCCAGGTTATTGTGGTGTGAATAACCTTGATTTAATGAACGATTTAGTTTTTTACGGTGCACACACATTAGTAACTGACAGACCTGATTTAGCACAACGATTTAAAAATACTTACCATTAAAATAAAAAACAGGCCAACGATACCAAAATACATTTTTGATTTCGTTGGCCTGTTTTATTTATAACGAACAGCTACATGATCCACCTGTTGCACAACCACCTGCGTCTTTTTGAAAGAATGGGTTGCCTGCTTCAATCTTTACATTTTCAGAAACAGCATATGCAATTTTCACAATTACTTGATCAATTAATTCCTGCAATGCAACTTCTTTTTGTTTGTGATCCATAACGACTGGCAGCATTTCATAAGCCCTTTTACGTTTGCGTGTATCTAACATCACGCTTTGATAATCTGGGTGATATTTACCAAAACGCATAATTTCATCATATTTATCTTTTGACTTTAAAAAAGCTTGATACAAGAGATGTGCTTCGTCATTATCAGCAAGCGCTTGTTCTGCCTCTCTGTACTCTTGATACAAACGTGATTCTAATATTTTATCGCTTAAGGCTTCTATTTCATCGAGTACGGTCAGCGTTTCTTCAGTTATCATAATCAACTAACTCCTATCTATTTATCTTCTACAAAAATGAGCGTATAGTAACCGTTCGTTACTTCTCCACCCATTTCATTATATTTTGAGTTCAACATTCTAGATCGATGAATATCCGAATTTAACCAACTATGAATAAGTGTTGGCACTTCATTGAAATCATAACCTACGTTTTGGCTCGTAGATACGAATGGTATCTCTTGCTCATTCAATTGCTGTTTTAAGGCATCTTCAGTAAATTCAACACTATCAGTCCCGATTGCTTCATACAAGTTAAATGATGCAATATGAGCTAAATCATTATTTATACGTAATGGTTTAGCATCTTTTAATTTTCTCATTTCATTAGTAATTTCATACAAAGTCATCAATTGGTTGGCATTTTGCTCATATGGTAAATCTTTTTGCTTACGTGCAATTTCCTCATCGTCTTTATCACTCAACATTTGATAAGGTTTAAACGCTGCTAATGCATCACTATCTAAATACCTTACTGCAACAATTTTATTAGCTTGTTGATCAATATAGATTTGAGCATAAATGTTTTTAAATTTTATAAGCGTTTGAGTTTTCATATCTGAATCGGAAATTTCTAATTCATATTTTTTTCCATTCGCCTTGATTGTCGGTTCTGGATTAATACTAAATTTCTCAAATACATTTGAAGCATTATCAGATATTTTAACTGGATTTACTTTTGCTTCTTTTCCAGTAGCATATACAGATTTAATTATATTATGTTTAGTTGTAACTAAATAATATTGATCCTTTTCTTTAAATACATAATTTTTAAAATCACCTTTATATGAATACACTCTTTCAGCTTGTCCATATGTATCTGTAAGTTTTTTTAGGTTTTGGCCAACCCAAGTTCCTATCCCTTCCTTGGGCATTGGATTTTCAACATTTTGCTCATTTTTTTGAAAGTCTTTGTTTTGAGTTGTTTTTGTCGAATTTTTATTTGGATTTTCCAAAACATCAAACTTCAAACGTGGCGAGTAAAAAAGATATATCAAGAAAGAAATCAATAATAGCACACCAATAACTTTAATTATTAGTTTTTTCATCACTCACCCACCTATAGTTATCTTTTATTTATTGTACATGTTTCAATATATCACAAGCAAGGTATGTCATTATATAATGACGAATTAATAAAATTTATACGCTTTTCTATACGCATACACTTTTCTACTCATTTTTTAATATTACCCAATAATTTCAGGGTAAACTTTATAATAAGAGGTGGATGACAATGACAATGATTCGTGTACATGGTGCTAAGCAAAATAACTTAAAAAATATTTCAGTTGATATACCAAAACATCAAATAACCGTATTTACAGGGCGTTCTGGATCTGGAAAATCTTCTTTGGTTTTTAGTACTATCGCTGCAGAGTCTGAACGTTTGTTAAACGAAACTTATTCAACTTACATACAACATCAGTTAGCTCAATTTTCAAAACCTAATGTAGATTTAATTGAACATTTGCCAGTAGCAATGATTATTAACCAAAAAAGATTAGGTGGTAATTCACGATCTACAGTTGGCACTATTTCAGATATCTATGCATCTGTCAGATTACTATGGTCACGCATTGGCAAGCCATTTGTTGGGTACTCTGATATATTCTCCTTTAATAATCCTAAAGGCATGTGCCCAGAATGTTCAGGTTTAGGTTATGTCGAAGATATCGATTTAGACGAATTGTTAGATTATGATAAATCACTCAATGAAGATGCAATTCAATTCCCATCATTTAGACCAGATAGTTGGCGCGGTAAACGCTATTTATATTCTGGACTTTTTGATAATGATAAAAAATTAAAAGATTATTCTGAAGAAGAATTCAATACTTTACTTTATACAAAACCAACTAAATTAAAGAATCCTCCAGAGAATTGGCCGAAAACTGCAAAATTCGAAGGCTTAATACATCGGTTTAGACGTTCTTTTCTATTAAATGATAACTTTGAAAAAAATAGATTCAAAGAAGCTATCGATCGCGTAGTAACATCTAGAAAATGTCCAACGTGTCTAGGTAAAAGACTCAATCCAGATGTATTACAATGTAAAATCAATAATTTAGATATTGCAGAATTTACTAATTTATCCATAGACGAAGCATTAAAATTTATAAGTCAAATTGATTCACCAAAAGCAAAAGTAATTATCGAGCCATTACAGCAACAGCTATCTTCTTTAAGCTATATTGGACTCAATTATTTAACGCTTTCCAGAGAAACAACTACTTTATCCGGTGGTGAATCTCAGAGAATTAAATTAATAAGACACCTTAATAGTGCACTAAGCGACCTCGTTTATATTATTGATGAACCAAGTGTTGGGTTACATCCTAATGATATACAACGCATTAACGAAATCATTCAATCATTAAAAAATAAGGGCAATACAGTTTTAGTAGTTGAGCATGACCCTGATGTTATAAGCATAGCGGATCACATTATTGATTTAGGCCCTTATGCAGGCAAAAATGGAGGAGAAATTACTTTTACGGGAAGTTATGAAACTTTGTTAAAATCAACTACTCATACAGGTTTAGCATTACAGAAACACCATCACTTAAAACTAAATCCTAGAACACCTAATGATTTTATCCATTTAGAACATATTGATAGAAATAATTTAAAAGATGTATCTGTTAAATTGCCCAAACAAGCAATGACTGTTGTTACAGGTGTTGCTGGTTCTGGAAAAAGTTCACTGATACACGCAGGTTTAAAACAAGAACCTAATACAATTTTTATAGATCAAAAACCAGTACATGCATCAAGTCGCTCAAATTTACTGACTTATTTAAGTATATTTGATGATGTAAGAACTTATTTCAGTGAAGAAACGCATTTAAAAAAAGCAATGTTCAGCTACAACTCTGAAGGTGCATGCCCAGAATGTAATGGTAAAGGTATCATTAAAACGGAATTAGCCTTTATGCCAGACTTTACTCAAACTTGTGATTTGTGTCATGGAAAGCGTTATAAACCCGAAGTATTAAATGCAAAAATAAAGGGATATAATATTGCAGATATTTTAGCATTAACAGTAGATGAAGCAATTTTATTTTTCCAAGAAAAGAAAAATATTGCCCAGCATTTAGAAGCGTTAAAATCTACTGGACTGAATTATATGACTTTAGGACAAACACTCGACACATTATCTGGCGGTGAAATACAACGCGTTAAACTCAGTAAATATTTAACACAGACTGTCCACCAACATACTTTCATATTTGACGAACCTACTACTGGATTACATGAAGATGACATCCCTATTTTATTAGACTGTTTCGAAAGTCTAATCCACGATAAAAACACAGTAGTTATTATCGAACATAACTTAACAATGATGACTCATGCTGACTGGATTATTGATATCGGTCCATTTGCAGGAGAAAAAGGTGGTAGGTTACTTTATCAAGGAATACCTCAAGAATTGTTGGCTGTAAATGATTCTGTAACGGCTAAACATTTACAAAGATATATCACGAACTAACAACACAGTGTATCATTTACCGCATGATAACAGAAGCATAGAAGTAGTTAAGATTTAAAAATAGTTATTATATAGATAGATTGCGTTTATAATAAACTCATTTAAAGTAAATTTTTTCTACTTTTACATTTAAATTGTACTATCTATCTCTCTTTTAAATTATCATTAAAAAAATAGCTATGAAGCAATCTACCATCTTGGATAGATATCTTCATAGCTATTTTTAACATGTTACTTATAAATCGTACTTATCAACCTAGTAAATTCATTTCGTATCTTCTAATAGTGAATAATGGAAACGGGCTAACAAACCTGTTTATAAAACAAATTTCTGCCCGCTGCCCTTTCCATATTCCCTAGTTCAAATAAAAGACTAACATTTTTTAATGTTAATTATAAACCAAATGTCGCTTTAATTAGTGACGTCGTTTCTCCACCTGGATAAAATACATAAAGTAATAAATACACAGCTACACCTGTTATTGCTGTGAAGAACCAGATTATAGAGGCAATTGGTCCTACAAATCTATGTACTTTAAACTTATCTTTAAAAGCAGTAATGATTTGTAAAAGTCCTAAAACTCCACCAATTGTTGCTAAGTTTATGTGAAATACTAAGAAAATTGTATAATAAAGTTTAACTGAGTCTGGACCACCAAATGCAGTATTACCAATAAAAATAGTCCTTGATGCGTAAATAATAAAGAACGCTAGTGCAAAAAATGCAGCAGCTAACATTACTTTTTTATGGCTTTCAATTTTTCTCAGCCAAATTTTGCGCCATCCGATAGCGACAAGGATTGCACTAATTACAATAAAGCTTGTACTGATTGTAGGTAAGATAGGTAAATTCATATATTACATCCTCTATTTATAATTATTAAAACATTTGAATTAATGACACGACAACGACGAGTACAAAGAAAACCACTAAATAGTTTAATGAGTATATAAACATTTTTGTTGCCCATTTTGTTTGATCTGAATTCTTTTTAAAGCTTGTTAATCCTAAATATAACCATCCTAAATTTAACAGCGTAGCCAATACTATAAATGTTGTTCCTAAGCTACTTAATAAGAATGGAAGTGGTATTAAGATTACTAGCCATAAAAACATACTTACTCTCGTACGTTTAAACCCTTTTACTGATGGTAACATTGGAATATTTGCTAATGAATACTCATCTTTACGTTTAATTGCTAAAGCGTAAAAATGAATAGGTTGCCAACAGAAAATCACTAAAAATAGCGCTACTGCTACCAAACTAATATTTCCTTCAATTGCCGTCCACCCAATTAAAGGTGGAACTGCACCTGGGAAACTACCAATCACTGTATTCCATACCGTATGACGTTTAGACCAAATCGAGTAAAACGATACATAACCCACTATACCTAGCAGTCCAATTACACCTGAAGGTATATTTAACGCAAATAGTAATGCTTCCCCTATTAGCATCATTCCAAAGCTGAGCATTAATAAATTTCTATCCGAAATTCTGTCATTAACTGTTGGTCTCTGTTGTTTACTTGGCATGATACTGTCAATATCTTGATCGTAGTAATTATTTAAAGCACATGCGCCCCCCATAATTAACGTAGAGCCCACCAACATCATTAAGATTTGTGGTATTGACGAGAGGAAGGAATGATTTGCCAACACAATCGCTAACCATGATCCAGCAAATGCAGGGATCAAATTACCTTGTACCAATCCCATCTTGATAATTTGCTGCAACTCTTTAAAAGTCACACGACTAGAATTATGCGACAAAGTTTGTTCTTTGTTCATAATTTCCCTCCTAATTTTTCCATATAATACAATGATATATTAAATTTGTATCATTGACTACATTTATGTAAACTTATTTGTGACACTTTAACGACATTACTAAAAAGTCATTTTTGTGACACAATTAAAATAGTTTTTATTGTTATAATTATATGTGAGATTTATTAAAATAACTTTAAATGTATCATTACGGAATAAAATAATTACAGTTACAATAGCTATATATTTAATAACTATTTATAATTTAGTTTTCTGTCTTATTTTATGTGGGGGGTTAATTCTTGTTTAGCAAAAAAAACCTAAAATGGTTATCCGTGTTGGCCGCTGTAATTATGGCTTTTGTTCAATTAGGAGGCGCATTAGTTACTAAAACCGGATCAGCAGATGGTTGCGGGTCCGATTGGCCTCTATGTCATGGCGCATTTTTACCTGAGAACTTACCAATACAAACGATTATCGAATTAAGTCACCGTGCTGTTTCGGGCTTATCTTTAATCATCGTTCTATGGTTAGTCATCGTTGCTTGGAAACACATTGGTTACATTAGAGAAGTTAAACCATTATGTATCATTAGTGTTGGCTTCTTACTAATACAAGCACTTGTAGGCGCCGCGGCAGTAATGTGGCAACAAAATGCCTATGTTTTAGCGTTACATTTTGGAATTTCGCTCATTTCATTTTCTTCAGTATTTGTATTAACTTTAATTATATTTGAAATCGATCGCAAATATGAAGCAGATGAACTATTTATTAGAAAGCCATTACGAATTTATACATGGATAATGGCAATTATTGTTTATTTAACAATTTATACTGGCGCATTAGTCAGACATAAAGAAGCTAGTTTAGCATATGGTCAATGGCCATTACCTTTTAATGATTTGATGCCTCACAATGTCCAAGATTGGGTAAACCTTACTCACAGAGGAATGGCATTAATCGCTTTTATCTGGATAATGATTACGTTCATTCATGCTGTAAATAATTACAAAGACAACCGCACAATACGTTATGGTTACACAGCTGCATTTATATTAGTTATCCTGCAAGTAATTACTGGCGCATTATCAATTATTACAGAAGTTAATTTATTTATCGCCTTATTACATGCTTTATTTATTACATTACTCTTTGGTTTAATAGCCTACTTCATTGTATTGATGTTACGGACAATTAGAAGTGGTGGCTAACTAAAACATTAAATATGTTATATCAATGAAAAACTGTCAACAAGATAAAATACTTGTTGACAGTTTTTCATTGCAAATTTTTTGTACATATACTCCAAATTACTTTTTTACATTAGATACATAATGCAACCTTGAAAATTTTTCTAACAATATCAACGTCACTATGCACTATGTAATTCCATAAAAATACAAATAGATGTTATTAGTACGTAAATCACAGAAAAATAGCACTCAGATGATTCAATTCATCTGAGTGCTTCTTTTGATTCAACTATACATATTGAATAATCTTATAAATCATTTTGCTGAAAATTTAATCCACAGGTTCTTTTTCAATTTCTATTAATAAATCTCCCGTTTCAATTGCCTCTCCACTTTGCACTGTCACTTGCTTCACAACACCATCGAATGGAGCCTGAATCGTTGTTTCCATCTTCATAGCTTCAGTTATCAATAATGCCTGTCCACTTGTGACTGTTTCGCCTACTGAAGTCTTAACTTCGGTAACTGACCCCGGCATTTGAGCACCGATGTGGTTTGGATTTAATTTATCTGCTTTCGGTTTAACACTTTCATTCGCTTTTACATTTTCGTCTTGAATGAATATACGTCTCGCTTGTCCATTCATATCATAGAAAATGGTACGAATACCTTTGTCATCTGGTTCCGTAATCGTCTTCAATGTGATGATTAGACGTTTACCTGTATCAATTTCAATTTCCACTGTTTCATTTGAACGCATTCCAAAGAAGAATGTAGGCGTATCTAACAGAGATACATTTCCAAACTGTTCTTGCGTAGCAATGAACTGTTCATAAACTTTAGGATATAGAACATAACTAATAATATCTTGTTCTGTCACTTCTCTCTCTTGCTTCTCTTCTAACTCTGCTCTTACCGCTTCAAAATCAACAGGCTCTAAATATTCTCCTGGACGATCTGTAATTGCTTTTTGACCTTTTAAAATCACTTTTTGTAATTCCTTATTAAAACCATTCACTGGTTGGCCAATATCCCCTTTGAAGAACGAAACAACTGATTCAGGGAAGTCTAATTTATAGCCATCTTTTATCACTGTGTCTTCATCTAAATCATTTTGCACCATATATAATGCCATATCCCCAACAACTTTAGAGGAAGGTGTCACTTTAACAATGTCACCAAACAAGAAGTTAACACGTTGATACAATTCCTTCACTTCATTAAATCTATTGCCTAACCCTAGGCTCTTCGCTTGTTGGCTAAGATTTGAATATTGTCCACCTGGCATTTCATGTTTATAAATTTCAGTATTTGGTGATTTAATATCACTTTCAAAGTCATTGTAATATTGACGTACAGTACCCCAATAATGTGACAATGTTTCCATTCCATCAACATCGGCACGCATATTTCTATCAAAACCATTTAATGCATAATACAGTGAATTACCACTAGGTTGACTTGTTAAACCACTCATTGAAGCAACAGCTGTATCAATAACATCCACACCTGCATCTATCGCTTCTTTATAAACTAACAAACCATTACCACTTGTATCATGTGTGTGTAAGTGAATTGGTAGGTCGACAGCTGCTTTTAATTCACCAATCAATTCATTTGCTGCTTTAGGTTTCAACAGACCTGCCATATCTTTAATTGCTAATATATGGAAACCTTCACGTTCTAATGTTTTCGCCATATTTACATAATACTCTAACGTGTATATATCCGAGCGATTCGGATTTAGAATATCACCTGTATAACAAATAGTACCTTCTGATATTTTACCAGCTTTTAGTACAGCTTCATTTGCCACTTTCATTTGATCTACCCAGTTTAATGAATCAAAAATTCTGAAGACATCAATACCAGCCTCTGCACTTTCTTTCACAAATTTTTCAATGACGTTATCAGGATAGTTCTTATAACCGACAGCATTAGATGCACGAAGCAGCATTTGGAATAATACGTTAGGAATTGCTTTTCTAAGTCTTTCTAAGCGTTCCCAAGGATTCTCTTTCAAGAAGTTATACGCTACATCGAATGTAGCACCTCCCCACATTTCTAGAGAGAAACTATCTTTCATTACTTGTGCTGTTTTCGAAGCAATGTTCATCATATCTTTCGTTCTAACACGCGTTGCTAGTAACGATTGATGCGCATCCCTAAAAGTAGTATCAGTTATTAAAACATCGTCTTGCTGTTTAAGCCATTCAGCTACAGCATTTGGGCCTTTACTATCTAATAGTTGTTTAGTACCTTCTAATGCTGCAACTTCTTTTTTAGAGACTTGTGGTATAGGTGAAGTTTCATAAATAGGTTTAGGGCGCTTTTCTACGTTTGGAAAACCATTAATTGAAACATTACCAATATATTCCAGCGTCTTTGTACCTCTATCGAGTGTTGGTGCAATATCAAACAGTTCTGGTGTTTTTTCTATAAATTTTGTTGTGTAATCACCCGTTTTAAATTGTTCATTTCTCATAACATTAATTAAAAATGGAACATTAGTTTTAACTCCACGAATTCTCATTTCTTGTAGTGAACGGTCCATTTTTTCATTCGCTTGTTTGAATGACATTGCATGCGTTGATAATTTCACTAAAAGAGAATCATAATAAGGTGATATTTCGGCACCTTGGAATCCGTCACCAGCATCTAACCTTACGCCAAAACCACCACTCGAACGATAAGCAATGATTCTACCACTATCAGGCATAAAATCATTTGTCGGATCTTCGGTAGTAATACGACATTGAATCGCATAACCAAGCGTTTGTATATCTTGTTGTTGTGGCATACTAATTGCTTCATCATATAAATTCTCGCCATCAGCAACTAATATTTGTGTCTTAACGATATCTACACCTGTAATCATTTCAGTTATCGTATGTTCAACTTGTACACGCGGATTTACTTCTATGAAATAAAATTCATCGCCAGCAACTAAAAATTCTACTGTACCCGCATTCACATACTCAATGTTTTCCATTAATTGAATCGCAGCAGCACATATACGTTCTCTTAAATCGTCTTCAAGCGCAACTGAAGGTGCTACTTCAACAACTTTTTGATGACGTCTTTGTACCGAACAGTCACGTTCATATAAATGGACTATATTTCCATGTTCATCACCAATGACTTGAACCTCAATATGTTTTGGATTATCGATATATTTTTCTATATAAACTTCACTATTACCAAAAGATTTTTCAGCTTCTGACTTAGCACGACGGAATGCATCTTCTAGCTCATCTTCTGAACGCACGATACGCATACCTTTACCGCCACCACCGCTTGTCGCTTTAATCATCAATGGATAGCCAGCTTTATTTGCAAATGCAATTGCATCTGGTTGATTATCTATCGGGCCATCTGTACCTGGTATAACCGTTAGATCTGCATTAATTGCTGTGGTTCTAGCTTTAACTTTATCGCCAAACATATCTAAGTGCTCAACACGCGGGCCTATAAATTTAATGCCTTCTTCCTGACATCTTTTTGCAAAAGTTTCATTCTCACTTAAAAAACCATATCCTGGATGAATTGCGTCTACATCTGCTTGTTTAGCAACATCAATAATTCTTTCAATGTCTAAATAAGATTCAGCTGGTCCTAAATCTTCACCCACTAGGTATGATTCATCCGCTTTATATCTATGTAATGATCCTTTATCTTCATTTGAGTAAATAGCAACTGTTTTAACATCTAACTCTGTTGCTGCTCTAAAAATCCTTATTGCAATTTCACCACGATTGGCTACCAAAAGCTTGTTTATTTGTTTCACATCATGGTCCCCCTTAAATTTAGAATTTTCAAAAAAGTTTGATATAAAATTCATTATAGCAAAATCCGAACAATGTAGACAGTAAAAAATATATAGCCATTATGTTAAAACAGCTCAAAGTTCATATATCACTTACTGGTGGATAGTTAACAACCATCGCGTTACAAACTACATAAGACCCTGCTATCATCACTTTCTCACAAAATTATATCATAAGATTTACATAATAAAAAGTTATTAATTACGATAAGTTTTAGTTATCATTATTATACTTTGCTAAAAGTTTTTCAAAATTAATTTAAAAATGTAAAAAAATAAGCAAACGTTTTCAATACATTTGTATCAAAACGTTTGCCTTTATTAAGAATATCTAGTTGAGTTAATTCTTGTTCTGTTTTTTCTTACTTTTTTATATTTTGCTTGTTCGATTTTAATTTGTTTTGCTGTTATTAACAATAAGCCCATCGCTATACTTAAACTAATCATCGAAGAACCACCAAAACTAATGAATGGTAAAGGTACACCTGTTAATGGGATCGTACCTGAAATACCACCTAAATTAACAAAAGTTTGACTACCTATATAACTTGCTACTCCTACACAAACTAGCTTATAAAAATAAGAATTTGTTTTGCTTGCAAGTTCAAAAGCTCTATAAACAATAAAAAAGAGTAAACATATAACGAATAAACCACCTAATAAACCTAATTCTTCGCAAATAATAGAAAAAATAAAGTCTGTATGTGGCTCTGGTAAATACCCTAATTTCATAATACTGTTTCCTAAACCTCTGCCTAGTAATCCTCCATTACCAATTGCAATCAACGAGTTTGAAATGTGGTACCCTGTACCAGATTCTTGACTAAATGGATTCGTTAAAGTACTGAATCTCGCTGTTAAGTAATCCGGAACCAACCCAACTAGTAAGAAAAGCGAGCCAATAATTACGATCCCTACTATAATTAACAATCCATATTTGATTGATTTTTGAACACCAATACCTGCATAGAATAATATTGAAAAGAAAATAATCATAATAAGTAACGTTTGACCAACGTCGCGTTGTAATAAAACGAGACCTATACATATGCCTGCTAAAACGATAGGATATGTTAGCAATTTAGGTTCTTTGAATACTTTAGGGCGTTTTTTTTCAATCATATATGGTATATATAAAATTATGCCAATTTTTAGTAACTCGGAAGCTTGTAAATTCATAAAGCCTAAATTAATCCAACTTTTTGAACCATTGATATTGCTACCAATTAACAACGTCGCAACCAATAATATAACGATGCCAAGCATCATGCCTTTTTGGAACCTGCTCGTTTCAAGAAATTTGACGTTCATAAAGAAAGCCATAAAAAATACAATAATCAAACTCATAATTACATACATTAACTGTCTAGTATAAAAGTATGTACCAGCTACTGATATACCACCCGTTAACGACCCTTTAGTGGCAGCGACCATACTTGCGCTGTATACCATTACCAAACCTATTAAACATAGTAATAAATAGGTAATGACTAACGGATAATCAATATACTTTGCATTTCGACCTATATATCGAAAAAATTGTTTTACATTATTCATTTGACATATCATCCAATTCTCATTATTTATTATCACTAACTAAATACTTTTATTAATTCGACTTATGTTCAATAACTTAGTTGTCTTTAAAACTTTACCAACATTATGTAAAAATAAATTGTACATCAAACATTATAACAAACATTCTATCAATTTCTCGAATAAACATAATAAAATATTCTTTTTAGATACTCATATATTTAATCTTTTAAACACGACAAAAGTGGCTAAGATATAATCAACAATTATTGATATCCTAGCCACCCGCAGTATACTTATGTAGTTTGATAATGAACACTATATAAGTTTTTATATTTTTCGAACATGGAAAACAACTTTCCCAGTTATAAAACTAATTTATTTTACCCCAATTAAACGTTTGTAAATGCATCATGCAATTTAGAAAGTTCTTTTTCTAATCGAAGCATTAAATCTTTGCCCACTTCTCTATCAACTAAACCAAGTTGTACAGCGAAATCTACTTCTTTTTGTAATCCAAACATCTGTGTATCAAGTACTTCTTCATACAATGGGCATTGAGGTAATGTAAGATTATCCATCTGTACTTTAATAAGTTGGAGAATCCTATCAGCATCTTTATTCAACTGGTCATATGCCACATTACTAATATTTTGATTTTTTACCAAGACATACTCCCCCCTATCAATTGTAACTTTATATGACGAGTTTATCTCAATGCATACCAAAAAGCAAGTAAATTCAGGAATATACGTAATACTAGTATTTATGATAAAATTATAATTAACAATTATTTATTTTGATTGAATTTATAACGTTACTAAGTGTCAGACGAACAATATTAATATATCTACTGATTTTTGTCAGAATTTTTTGCTTTAACAATAGGATAAATATCTTTATTTTAAACATGTATTTGTTCACAAAAAAGTCAGATTCAATCTCATATATTTACGTTGTGAGTGATTACTTAATAACGTTTTAATTTAGAAACAAGATATGCAAATAGGAGTGGGATTATGATTCAAATTAAGGGTGAAGTTAAATTTCCAATTACTTTAGATAGTACAACTTGGATTTTTGACGACAGAAAAGTTCAAATAGAAGATTTAGAGCAAGGTATATTCGACGGTACTAAACCAATCAACTTTGATGATAACCGCGAATGGAATAGAGCAATCTTAGAAGGTCAAACTAATCCACCAACGTTAAATTCTGAAATTAAATATAAAAAAAGAGCCATATTAGAAAATTCATTTGTCATTAACATGTCTCCATTTTTCAAGAATGCTGAACCGTTTGATCACGCAAAAGCAATTCGTTTATTTAATGATAATGAGTCAATTGAAGTACCTATTGACTTATTACCATATCTTTTTTTCCAATTTGCAAAAGACGGCAAAAAATTATATGACGATTATTCAGTAGATAGCTTTGTATATATTCCAGAAGAAGGTTATTCATACGAATTTAAGTATGTCACTCATATCGAGGTGATTTAATATGAAGAAAGTTCAATGCATAATTTGTGATACTGAAGTATTTATAGATCAAAATACTTTAGAAGCTAAAAGATTACGCAATGATCCAATGCATACCTTTATGTGTGATGAATGTAAAAGTAGACTTGATACTCCTAAACAGCGCAATCAAGTAACTACTTACAATCATCGTTAATATAAACATAATAAATACTCCCCATCGTAAAACGATGGGGAGTATTTATTAACATATTATTTAACCTAACTATAAACAAGAATAGTTACCATTATTTTTGTGTTTTATTGTTATGCTATTACTTCAACAATAAATGGTATGAGCCTTTTATGCCCCTATAAAATACTAAATATAATTTAGTATTTTATTCATCCTCTTGCATTAGTTGTTTAATACGTTTCGCTTCTTTTTCACGAGCATTTTTTTCTAATACTGTTTTTCTAATACGAATATTTTCTGGTGTAGCTTCTACAAGCTCATCATCATTAATAAATTGTAAAGCTTCTTCAAGAGTTAAAATTCTTGGACGCTTCATAGTTACAGTTTGGTCTTTGTTAGATGAACGTACGTTAGTTTGGTTTTTCTCTTTCGTAACATTAACTGTTAAGTCGTTTTCACGATTATGTTCACCAACAACCATACCTTCATAAACTTCAGTACCTGGTTCCATGAAGTTAATACCACGGTCTTCTAAGCCCATAAGTGCATATGAACTTGCTTTACCTGTGTCTAATGATACTAATGCACCATTTCTTCTACCGCCAATACGACCTTTAACACGAGGTTTAAATTCTTCAAATGTGTGGTTGATAATACCATAACCACGTGTTTGAGACATAAATTCAGTAGTATAACCAATTAATCCACGTGCTGGTACCATAAAGATAATACGCGTTAAGCCATTATCTGTAGTTACCATATCTAACATTTCACCTTTACGTTGGCCTAATGATTCAATAACAGCGCCAGTATATTCTTGAGGTACTTCACATTGTACACGTTCAAATGGTTCACATTTTACGCCATCAATTTCTCTTAAAATAACTTGTGGTTTAGAAACTTGTAATTCGAAACCTTCACGTCTCATATTTTCAA
>ERZ1023420.22-NODE-22-length-119533-cov-29.699853_pt1 | contig 119533 bp, 101 predicted proteins | sample MGYA00380512_ERZ1023420 | MGnify/ENA primary metagenome ERZ1023420 (study PRJEB33173, sample SAMEA4830390) | metagenome | study: EMG produced TPA metagenomics assembly of the PRJEB25223 data set... | reverse complement strand
TTATGCAAGAGCAAAGATCTTGCGAACCGAACGAGAGAACGAGTTTAGTGTCGCTAACAAATTTAACGCCAATGTAATCATTTAATTGACTACATTGGTGTTTTGTATATCAATTAAAGTGAATTATAAAAATGGTATAAGTCTTTATAGTAAATTTCCATACTAATCACTAATTTTTTATTCAAAATAAACTCAAATCATATTTAATTTAAAAAGGCTTTGCTATAATGTAAAGAGTAAAAGTAATTATAAGAGAGGTGCCTAAGTGAAGACAGGACGCATCATAAAATCAATTAGTGGCGTATATCGTGTAGATGTAGATGGCGAAATGTATGACACCAAGCCGCGAGGACTATTTAGAAAAAATAAATTTTCTCCCATCGTCGGTGATGTAGTAGATTTTGAAGTTGAAAATGTAACAGAGGGTTATATTCAACATGTGCATGAAAGAAAAAACGAAATCAAAAGACCACCTGTAAGTAATGTTGATCATCTTATTTTAGTAATGAGTGCAGTAGAGCCTGATTTTTCTACACAATTACTAGATCGTTTTTTAGTTATCGCACACTCATATCACATGCGTCCACGCATACTTATAACTAAAAAAGATTTAACTTCAATTGAAATGCAACAAAAGGTGTCACAGTTATTAAACGTTTATGAAGACATGGGTTATAAGACTCAATTCATTAGTATTAATGATGACATCGAAAATGTTTTTGCGCAATGGGGTGATGGATTAGCCGTATTAAGTGGTCAATCCGGTGTTGGAAAATCTACATTGCTAAATAAATATTTTCCAGATTTAGATATTGAAACACAACATATTTCAAAAGCGCTTAATCGCGGTCGTCATACTACTAGACATGTAGAACTTTTTGAAAGAACACATGGATATATTGCAGATACGCCAGGGTTTAGCGCATTAGATTTTGACCATATTCAAAAAGATGAACTGAAAAATTATTTTATGGAAATTCATGAGTATGGAGAGTCATGTAAATTCAGAGATTGTAATCATATTAATGAACCTAAGTGCAATGTCAAAATTAAAGTGGAACAAGGGAATATTACTCAGTTTAGATATGATCATTATGTTCAACTATTTAATGAGATTGCAAATAGAAAGGAAAGATATTAATTGGCAAAACTTTATCCATCTTTATTATCAGCAGATTTTTTAAATTTACAACAGGAATTAAAGGAGTTAGAAGAAGCTGGCGTAGATGGTGTACATTTTGATGTTATGGATGGTCAATTTGTACCCAATATTTCAATTGGTATTCCAATTTTAGATGCTGTTAGAACGGGAACGGATTTACCTATTGATGTACACTTAATGATTGAGGAACCAGAAAAGTATGTAGAACTATTTGCAGCACATGGTGCAGATATGATTTCGGTTCATGTAGAGGCTACGCCGCATATTCATCGTGTGATAGAACAAATTAAGAACGCAGATGTAAAGGCTGGCGTGGTGATAAATCCAGGGACACCAGTAGATGCAATTCTACCTATTATAAAAATGGTGGATTATGTATTAGTAATGACCGTGAATCCTGGTTTTGGGGGACAATCATTTATTGCTAATATGGTTGAGAAATTAGATCAACTATCTGAAATTAAACAAAGATTGAATTTAGATTTTGATATCGAAGTTGATGGTGGTATTAATGATAAGACAGTCCAAACCGTGATTGATCATGGCGCGAATATGTTAGTTGCAGGATCATACTTCTTCAAACAAAATGATTATAAGTCAGTTACTAAAACACTGAAAGGTTGACGTTAATGAAAGCCAATTTATTATGTGGTAATCGAAATTTACCTAAAGATATACTGGTTAATAGCGCTGATGCCGATTGGATTGGCATAGATAGAGGTACATTAATTTTGTTAGAAGCTGGTATCACACCGCAATTTGCAGTTGGTGATTTTGATTCAATTACACAAGAAGAGAAATCATTTATAGAGCGACAAATTGAAATAAATCCCTATAATTCAGAAAAAGATGATACAGATTTAGCATTAGGGATAGCTCAAGCGATACAAAGTGGATATAAAGAGATACATGTGTTTGGTGCTACAGGTGGTAGATTAGATCATTTTTTGGGTGCTTTACAAATCCTGGAGAAACCTGAATATGTAGAAGAAGATATAGTTATAAAATTAATTGATCAGTCGAATGAAATTCAATTTTTAAAACGAGGACTATATGATATTGAAGCGAATGACTTGTATCCATATATTTCTTTTATCCCCGCTTCGTATCCAACAGTCATCACATTAAAGTATTTTAAATATAATCTTTATAAAGAAACGCTTGAACAGGGGTCTACATTAACTATTTCTAATGAGATTACATCTTCGCATGGAGAAGTTGAGGTAATTGAAGGGAATGTATTAATGATTCGTAGTAGAGATTAATATCAGTCATCCTACGTTGAGAAAATTATTTGAAAATAAAAAAAACCAATCCTCCACATAAGGATTGGTTTTTTCGTGCATTATATTTATTAAACTCTAGTTACTTTACCAGATTTTAAAGCACGTGCAGAAACCCAAACTTTTTTAGGTTTTCCGTCTACAAGAATTCTAACTTTTTGAAGGTTAGCATTCCATCTTCTTTTAGAAGAATTTAAAGCGTGTGAACGATTGTTTCCAGTTGAAGCTTTACGACCTGTTACGAAACATTGTTTGCCCATGAAAGTACCTCCTTTAATAAATATAAATACACGTATCTACTACATACTTGAATAATGTACCATAAATAGAAAAATATAGCAATGTTATGAGAAATTTTTCTGATTTACATCACTTCTACTTTTGTTAGAAATAAATTATGGTATAATTGTAAACTGTGGATAAATATAGTATTTTATTATTAAACTCATCTTAAATAATTGTTTATTTACAGTTAGTTTCAGAACCATTAACTTTAGGAGGCAATTTTATGACGTTAGAAATCACAAATGATTATGGTAGCATAGATATTTCAAACGAAGTAATAGCATCAGTGGTGGGCAGTAAAGCAGTAGAATGTTATGGAATTGTAGGCATGGCTTCTAGACAACAAGTAAGAGACGGTATTGCCGAAATATTAGGGCATGAAAATTATTCTAAAGGCATTGTTGTAAGAGAAAACAATGGAGTGATTGATGTTGATATGTATACAATTGTCAGCTTCGGGACAAAAATATCAGAAGTTGCAAGCAATGTACAATCAACTGTGAAATATACATTAGAACAAACATTAAAAGTAAAAGTAAACTCAATAAATATATTTGTACAAGGTGTGCGCGTCAATAATGGCACGAAGAACTAGGAGGACATTACGCAATGGTTAGCAAAATAAATGGTAAATTATTTGCCGAAATGATTATACAAGGGGCACAAAATTTATCAAATCATGCAGATTTAGTCGATTCATTAAATGTATATCCAGTACCTGATGGAGACACAGGAACTAATATGAATTTGACTATGACATCTGGTAGAGAAGCAGTAGAAGAGAATTTGTCACAACATATAGGTGAACTAGGAAAGACATATTCTAAAGGTTTATTAATGGGTGCTAGAGGTAACTCTGGTGTAATATTATCTCAATTATTTAGAGGCTTTAGCAAAAATTTAGAAGATTATGACGAAATCAATGCACAACAATTTGCCGAAAGCTTTAAAGCTGGTGTAGATACAGCGTATAAAGCAATTATGAAACCAGTAGAAGGTACAATCTTAACAGTAGCTAGAGATGCAGGAGATGCTGCAATGCGTAAAGCCGAAGAAACTGAAGATTGTATTGAGTTGATGACTTATATTTTAGAACAAGCAGAAATTTCACTTGAAAACACACCAAACTTATTACCAGTTTTAAAAGAAGTAGGAGTTGTTGATAGTGGTGGTAAAGGTTTGGTAGTGGTTTACGAAGGTTTCCTAAAAGCATTAAAAGGAGAAAAAGTATCCGCACAATCACCAAAATTAGACAAAGATTCATTGGTAAATGAAGCGCATGATTTTCATGGTGTGATGAATACTGAAGACATTGAATTTGGTTATTGTACTGAAATGATGGTTCGTTTTGGTAAAAATAAAAAAACTTTCGATGAACAAGAATTCAGAGAAGATATGAGTGCATTTGGTGATTCTTTATTAGTGATTAACGATGAAGAAATAGTTAAAGTACACGTACATACTGAAAAGCCAGGTGATGTATTTAATTATGGTCAACAATATGGTGAATTAATTAAATTAAAAGTAGAAAATATGCGTGAACAACACAGAGAAGTTGTGAAAAAAGAGCAAAATAATCAATCTGTACCTCCAAGTGATGAAAACGAAACTGTTGAAACTGCTGTAATTGCTATATCAATGGGTGATGGCGTTTCTGAGTTGTTTAAATCAATGGGCGCAACACATATGATTAGTGGTGGCCAAACTATGAACCCATCGACGGAAGACATAGTGAAAATGATTGAACAATCACAATGTAAACGCGCGATCATTTTACCAAACAATAAAAATATCCTTATGGCTAGTGAACAAGCAGCTGATATTGTTGAAGCAGAAGCGATTGTTATTCCAACAAAATCTATTCCTCAAGGCATTGCTGCATTATTTAACTATGATGCGTCTGACTCACTTGATGATAATAAATCTCGTATGGTGGAATCATTAGAAGCGGTTAATTCTGGTTCAGTTACTTATGCAGTTAGAGATACTAAAATAGATGGCGTTGAGATTAAAAAAGGCGCATTTATGGGCTTAGTAGAAGATAAAATTGTTACAAGTCAAGATAATGAGTTTGATACAGTTAAAGGCTTGCTTTCACAAATGATTGAAGAAGATAGTGAAATCATAACTATGATTGTTGGGGAAGATGCGAATGAAACTGTTACTGCCGAGATAGAAACATGGGTTGAGGAAACTTATCCAGATATCGAGCTAGATCAACATGATGGCCAGCAACCTGTATACCAATATTTATTTTCAGTAGAATGATTGCCGAAATAGTTATTGATTTAAACGCAATGATATTTAGATGTGGCTAAAAATTAAGCATCATTGTAAATAGGCTATGTAGTCAAACAATGGTTTGAATATTGTTTTGTTTGAATATTGTTTTGTTTGAATATTGTTTTATTGTAGGTTTTATACTAAACATTCTGATGTTTTGAGAGCGAGAGTACGAAATCAAATTTAGTTTTGATTTCTATTTCGCTCTCGTTTTTATGTAGTGATTTAATTTAATTGTGCAAATTTATATGAATTGCAGTCAATTATATTTTTAACTTAAAAAGAACAATGCAACCAGTTTTGGTTTATAATGTCTAATGAACTTGTTATAATAAACTAGATGTTTGAGAATGTAAGCGCAACACTTTAGAAACATTAAAAACAAGAGTGGGGTATAATTATGAAATATAAAACAGTTTTCGATATAATTGGTCCAACAATGATAGGTCCGTCGTCATCTCATACAGCAGGGGCGGTAAGAATTGGATTGGTAGCAAGAGATTTATTTAATCAATTACCGAATCAAGTTGATATCTATTTGTATGGCTCATTTATGGAAACTTATAAAGGTCATGGCACAGATGTTGCACTTGTAGGTGGCTTATTAGGCTATGATACGGACGACGATAGAATACAAAAGAGTTTAGAAGCAGCAGAAACTGCAGGAATGAAAGTTAATTTTATAGAAATGGCTGAAGAGAGATCACATCCTAATACAGCTATTATAAATATGCGTAATGCTGAAAAGGAGATTTCGGTGGAAGGTGTGTCTATCGGTGGTGGTAAAATTGAAGTTGTAGCAATTAACGGCTTTAATATTGCAATTAGTGGAAATTACCCAGCATTGCTTGTATTTCACAAGGATACATTCGGCACAATCGGTAAAGTAGCTAATATTTTAGGAGATTCAAGTATTAATGTGGGAAGTATGCAAGTATCGAGAAAAGAAAAAGGCGATCAAGCGTTAATGACTTGCGAGTTAGACGATGCTGTAAACAAAGATATTATAGAGAAAATTAAAAACGTCGATGGTGTAGTGACGGTTTCACTCATGGGAGACGCCTAACGGAGGTATTGCATGTTTAAAAGCGTGAAAGAATTAATAGAGATGTGTGAGGCACAAGATAAGAAAATTCATGAAATCATGTTAGAACAAGAGATGGAAGTGACAGGTTTATCTGAAGCTGATGTCTATGCACATATGGATAAAAATTTACAAACAATGGAAAATGCATTGGATGAAGGACTAGCGGGAGTAACATCAACGACGGGACTAACTGGTGGAGATGCTGTATTAATTAAAGAATATTTAAAAACAGGGAAATCATTATCAGGTGCAACGTTATTAGATGCAGTTAGTAAAGCAGTTGCAACAAACGAAGTCAACGCAGCGATGGGAAAAATTTGTGCAACGCCTACTGCAGGTTCAGCTGGTGTAGTACCAGGAGTATTATTTGGCTTAAAACCTCGTCTTGAGCCCACACGTAAAGATATGCTTAACTTTTTATTAACCTCAGGTGCGTTTGGTTTCGTTGTAGCAAACAATGCATCAATTTCAGGTGCGGCTGGTGGTTGTCAAGCTGAGGTAGGCTCGGCAGCGGCTATGGCGGCAGGTGCAACAGTTGAACTTGCTGGAGGTTCACCACAGCAATCAGCTGAAGCCTTTGCAATTTGTTTGAAAAATATGCTAGGTTTAGTATGTGATCCAGTTGCTGGTTTAGTAGAGGTTCCTTGCGTGAAAAGAAATGCTGCCGGTGCTTCTAATGCAATCGTATCTGCAGACATGGCATTAGCAGGTGTAACATCTAGAATACCGACAGATGAAGTGATAGAAGCAATGTATAAGATTGGCCAAACGATGCCATCTGCTTTACGTGAAACTGGTCGTGGAGGTTTAGCTGGCACACCGACAGGTCAGCGTCTAAAACAAGAAATATTTGGTGATTAATAATGTCAAAAGTCAATTTAATAGAAAGTCCATTTCCGTTATCTCAAATTAAAGGTCTAGGACCTAAACGTTTAGCGGTGTTAAATGAATTAAATATTTATACCGTTGAAGATTTAATCTTATATCTACCGACACGTTACGAAGATAATACTGTAATTGACTTAAATGAAGCAGAAGACCAAGCGACAGTGACAGTGGTAGGTGAAGTATATTCAACACCGACTGTCGCTTTTTTTGGTCGTAATAAATCTAAGTTAACAGTACATATCATGGTCAATAACATTGCAGTAAAGTGTACTTTTTTCAATCAGCCTTATTTGAAAAAGAAAATTGAACTACATGGCACGGTTACGGTAAAAGGTAAATGGGATAGAAGAAAGCAAGAAATTAATGGAAATAGAATGTTTTTCAATCAGCAGGTTACAGAGTCTGCTCAATTTGAACCTGTGTATCGCATAAAAGAGGGTATTAAGCAAAAACCATTAAGAGATATGATACGTCAAGTATTAGAGCAAGTATCAATACATGAATGGTTATCACCAGAGTTAAGAAAAAAATATAAGTTAGAATCATTAGAAAATACAATTAAAGCACTTCATTTTGCAACTGATAAAGCTTCATTACTAAAGGCGCGTAGAACATATGCATTTACAGAGTTATTTATGTTCGAACTAAGAATGCAATGGTTGAATAGGCTTGAGAAAACTTCGGATGAAGCTATTGAGGTTGATTATGATATCAATTTAGTTAAACATTTTATTGATAGTTTGCCTTTTGAACTCACTGATGCCCAAAAACATAGCGTTAATGAAATCTTTCGTGATTTGAAGGCTCCAATACGAATGCATCGTTTACTCCAAGGTGATGTGGGCTCTGGGAAAACTGTTGTTGCAGCTATCTGCATGTATGCATTAAAAACAGCTGGTTTTCAATCGGCATTAATGGTTCCGACTGAAATTTTAGCAGAACAGCATGCTGAAAGTTTAGTAGATATATTTGGTGACAGGATGAATGTCGCGTTATTAACGGGTTCAGTAAAAGGTAAAAAGCGACGATTATTATTAGATCAATTAAATAATAATGAAATTGATTGTTTAATTGGAACACATGCATTGATTCAGGATGACGTGAAATTTAATAATGTTGGACTTGTTATTACTGATGAGCAACATCGTTTTGGTGTGAATCAACGACAACTACTTAGAGAAAAAGGTGCTATGACAAATGTACTATTCATGACAGCAACGCCTATCCCTAGAACTTTAGCTATTTCAGTGTTTGGTGAAATGGATGTTTCATCAATTAAGCAGTTGCCAAAAGGTAGAAAACCAATTATTACTTCATGGTCAAAACATGAAGCGTACGAAAGTGTTTTGAACCAAATGACTTCTGAATTGAAGAAAGGTCGTCAAGCCTACGTCATATGTCCATTGATTGAAAGCTCTGAACACCTAGAAGATGTTCAAAATGTGGTTGAATTATATGAATCATTACAAGCTTATTATGGTACTGACAAAGTGGGGTTATTACATGGTAAAATGCATTCCAATGAAAAAGATGAGGTTATGCAAAAATTCAGTAATCATGAAATAGATATTTTAGTATCAACAACCGTTGTCGAGGTAGGGGTAAATGTACCAAACGCTACATTTATGATGATATACGATGCCGATCGTTTTGGATTATCTACATTACATCAGTTGAGAGGTCGTGTAGGTAGAAGTGAACATCAAAGTTATTGCGTATTGATTGCTTCACCAAAAACCGAAACAGGTATAGAACGTATGAATATCATGACGCAAACAACAGATGGTTTCGAACTCAGTGAACGAGATCTTGAAATGAGAGGTCCTGGAGATTTCTTCGGCGTAAAACAAAGTGGTTTGCCAGATTTCTTAGTCGCAAACGTCGTCGAAGACTATAAAATGTTAGAAGTTGCTAGAGATGAAGCGGCAGAATTAATTCAAACAGGAATATTTTTTGAGCCACAATACCAAACTTTAAGATCATTTATTGAGAAGAATTTACTATATATGAGCTTCGATTAATCATAAGTAAAATTAAGGCACTTTCCAGTAAAATAAAATGACTTTGTCATTGTTTTACTGGAAAGTGCCTTGGTTTTTAGGTCAACATAATGTGATATTAATATGCTAGTTTTGAGTTTGTTTTTTAAACTGACTTATCGTGTGTTTTCTGATGTTAACAATGATTAACACTTTTAAATTATTTCACACCAACATCATCCCATGCTTTTTCAATTGCTTTACCTTCTTCGCTATTATCGCCATATAGTTTATCTGCCGCAACAGTAAGTGCTGTTTTAGCATCTGTAAATTGAGCATTTGGTGTTAAGTATTCTGTGAGGGCAAGATAATAAATTTGTTCTGCTTTGTCTTTCCCGATATCTGTGATTGTTAAATATGCAGCCTTATTTGGTATACCGCTATTGGTATGAACACCGCCGTTATCTTCGCTGCCTTTTTGGTATTGATCCATGTGAGCTGGTTGGTTGTAATCTTCAGGGTTCTTCAGACTTCTTAAAGCATCGCCATCTTGGTCAGGCGTGTAAACATCTTCACCCATTAACCAATTATCTGGATCGACAAAATACCCAAATACATCAGAAAAAGATTCATTTAATGCTCCTGGTTGATAGCTATATTCTAAGCCAGCAGTACGCTCTGTTACTGCATGTGTTAGTTCGTGGGCCACGACATCACTAGCACCTGATAGTTCTTTAAAGGTTTGGCCGTCGCCATCACCGTATATCATGTATTGTCCAGTCCACGCAGCATTGTTGAAATTCTTATCATAATTGACAATAGAATTAATTGAGCCACCATTATCATCATAGCTGTCTCTATCAAATGTATCTAAATAATAGTCATAAACTTCTTTTGCATAATAATGTGCATCAACACCAGCTCGTTGAGATTTTTTATTGAAGTTTGTACTATCGTTAGTAATTGGCGCCATAGTATTTGTCGTATTATTAGCAGTTTGTGTATCGATTGTTGCATTACTAGATGTATCATGTAGCGTATATTGATTTTGTGATTGAGTTAAGTTAAGTGGTGATTTTACATCTCCGTTAACGCCAGTACCTTTTCCTTCAGTTGTTGCTTTTTGAAGTGTGTTTTGTTTTTTTATGATTTTACCTGTTGCTGCATCAACTTGAATCTTCCAATGTGCTACCTTAGGTGAAACATAGTTCAATTCAATATTATAAACGAGTTTTTGTTTATCACTATTTATATCCAAATTGTTTTTACTAACGATGTCATAACCTTTGATATTTTTAACTTTTGATTTTGATTTACCGATGGCTTTAAAAGCGTTTTTTTCGGCTTGAGCAGAAGTTATCTCGTTTGAATTTTTAACATTTATGTATGGTTTGTCAATACTACCATTGATTAATTTTACGTCGCCTTTTTTGTTTACATGTACCTTAAGTGTACTATCACTAGAAGTGATGTCATTAATTTTAGCCTTTAGAGTATAGTGTGTCATACCAGTTTTGTCTGTATTTTTATTTGCTACTTCATATTGTTTAAAGGCATTTTTATTAAAAGCTTCAGTTTTAGTTTTGCTTGAGTCTTTGACCAAATCTTGTGCATGCTGATTTAGATATTGTTTTACGTCTGTCTCATTTTGAATAGTTGAATTATCAGCCTTTTTAAAACTCTCAGGTTGTATACTATTACTTTCCTCAGCGTGAACGTTACCTGATGTAATAGCTAAAATAGAACTAGCTAGTAGCGTGGTAGAAAAAATTTTCTTCATAATATCCTCCTAAAAATGATTGGTATAAAAAATAATTTTCTGATTATTTTAAATATATTTGAAATTTCAAATTATTTAAAATTATACGTATAGTTTATAATTAATTCAACAGGAAAAAGCGAAAATATTTATTTATTTAAAATTAATAAATAAATAATATGTATAACAAATGTTGAAATTTATTATGCATAAACATTTAAATAATGCTATTAAGTATTGTGTTATTGTCCAATTCGAAGAAATTTTCGTAAGCTTATTTTTAAATGAATTTGGAGGATTTAATGAATGATGATTATCATTGTTTATTAGCTGAAAAAGTATACTGGTTTAGATATTATTAAAAATATGTACTTAAAAGTTATTAAATTCGAACTTACGTATGTTTTTTGTTGAGCAATTGAAAAGGAAAGTGTTATGATATGTTAGGAGTGTTTAAGACTTGGTACTAAAAACATGGGAGTTTGAATGCGATGAAATTAAAAAAACAAGAGCGGCGTGACGCAATAAAAAAAGAGATAGCTAAAAATCCGTTTATTACAGATTTAGATTTAAGTACTTTATTTTCAGTAAGCATCCAAACAATAAGGTTGGATCGTACACACTTAAATATTCCTGAGTTAAGAACACGAATTAAATCTGTAGCTAGGAAAAACTATGAAAGTATCCGTTCTATTGAAGGAAATGAAATCATAGGTGATGTGATTAATGTAGAACCTGACAAATATGCCACTTCAATTATTAATATTGATGAAGAATCTGTCTTCACCAAAAATAAAATCGCGAGAGGGCACGTTCTATTTGCACAAGCAAACTCTTTATGTGTAGCACTTATACATAAATCAGTCGTATTAACAAGTGAAAGTAATGTTGTGTTTACAAAACCAGTGAAATTAAACGAAACGGTACGTGCTAATGCGCAAACCAGTGAAATAACAAATAAATATTATATTATAAAAGTCGAATCGTATGTTAAAGATACGATTGTTTTTAAAGGAACATTTAAAATGTATTATACAAGTGAGGATGAACAAAATGGTTAAATTAGCGATTGATATGATGGGTGGAGATGACGCACCTGAAATCGTTTTGGAAGCTGTTGAAATGGCGGTTAACAAATTTGAAGATTTAGAAATCATTTTATTTGGTGATGAGTCAAAATGTACCCTAAAGCATGACCGTGTAGAAGTACGTCATTGTACAGAGTCTATAACTATGCACGATGAACCTGTTAGAGCGATTAAGCGTAAAAAAGATAGCTCAATGGTTCGAATGGCAGAAGCAGTGAAATCTGGAGAAGCAGATGGGTGTGTTTCAGCTGGAAACACAGGTGCTCTAATGTCAGCAGGGTTATTTATAGTCGGCCGTATCAAGGGTGTAGAGCGTCCAGCATTAGTTGTGACGTTGCCAACAGTTTCGGGCAAAGGTTTTGTGTTTATGGATGTTGGCGCAAATGCTGAAGCAAAGGCAGAACATTTATTGCAATATGCTCAACTTGGTAATATTTATGCACAAAAGATTAGAGGTATTTCACAACCTTCAGTAAGTTTATTGAATATTGGTACTGAAGCAGCCAAAGGTAATACATTGACCAAAAAGGCTTATCATTTAATGGAAACACAAACTGACTTTCATTTTACAGGTAACGTAGAAGCTAAAGAATTGATGAATGATGCTGCTGATGTTGTAGTGACTGATGGTTATACCGGTAATATGATTTTGAAAAATTTAGAAGGTGTAGCTAAAGCGATGGGTAAAATGTTTAAGTCAACACTTTTAAGCAGCTTAAAAAATAAAGTTGCAGCACTAATTTTGAAAAAAGACCTAAAAGGATTAATGGCGAAAATGGATTATGCTGAGTATGGTGGATCTGTATTATTAGGACTGAATGGCACGGTAGTGAAAGCGCATGGTAGTTCTAGTGCTAAAGCATTTTATTCAGCGATTCGTCAGGCAAAAATTGCCGGTGAACAAAAAATTGTTGAAACTATGAAAGAAACGGTGGGTACACAAGATGAGTAAAACAGCGATAATATTTCCAGGCCAAGGTTCACAAAAAGTTGGTATGGCGAACGATTTATATGAACAAGACGAAGTAGCAACTTCAATCTTAAATCAAGCACAACAAGCTTTAGACTTCGATATCTTAGAAACAATGTTCACAGATAGCGAAGAAAAACTTGGTCAAACTGAAAATACACAACCCGCTTTATTAACCCATAGCATTGCATTATTTAATGCGTTAAATGAGTTGAATGCAGATTACACAATGGGGCATAGCTTAGGCGAGTATGCGAGTTTAGTCGCAAGCAATGTGTTGAAATTCGAAGACGCAGTAAAGATTGTAAGAAAGCGTGGTCAACTTATGGCTGAAGCTTTCCCGAATGGTGTGGGAAGCATGGCGGCTGTATTAGGTTTGGATTACGAGGAAGTTGATGCTATATGTAAGCAATTATCAACTGAAGAGGAAATTATTGAACCAGCAAATATTAATTCTCCTGGACAAATCGTTGTTTCAGGTCATAAAACATTAATTGATCAGTTAGTAGCTGAAGGTAAATCATTAGGCGCTAAGCGTGTTTTACCATTAGCAGTATCGGGTCCATTCCATTCGTCTATGATGCAAGTAATCAAAGATGATTTTGCATCATTTATTGATCAGTTCGAGTGGCGAGATGCTCAATATCCCGTGGTACAAAATGTACATGCCAAAGGTGAAACTGATGCAAACGTCATTAAAGCAAATATGATAGAACAATTATATTCACCTGTTCAATTCATAGATTCAACGCAGTGGTTAATTGAGCAAGGTGTGGATCAATTTATTGAAATTGGCCCTGGCAAAGTATTATCAGGTTTAATTAAAAAAATTAACAGAGATGTAAAAGTAACTTCAATTCAAACACTAGAAGACGTGAAAGGTTGGAATGAAAATGACTAAAAGTGCATTAGTAACAGGAGCGTCAAGAGGTATCGGACGCAGTATTGCTATCCAATTAGCAGAAGAAGGTTATAATGTTGTAGTAAATTATGCCGGTAATAAAGAGAAAGCTGATGCTGTCGTAGAAGAAATCAAAGCTAAAGGCGTAGAAAGCTTTGCGATTCAAGCGAATGTAGCAAACGGTGATGAAGTCAAAGCGATGATTAAAGAAGTAGTTAGTCAATTTGGCTCGGTAGATGTACTTGTAAACAATGCCGGTATTACACGTGATAATTTATTGATGAGAATGAAAGAGCAAGAGTGGGATGATGTCATTGATACAAACTTAAAAGGTGTCTTTAATTGTATTCAAAAAGTCACACCACAAATGTTAAGACAAAAAGGCGGTTCTATCATCAATTTATCAAGCGTTGTTGGCGCGGTTGGAAATCCAGGACAAGCTAACTATGTTGCCACTAAAGCAGGTGTTATCGGATTAACCAAGTCAGCTGCAAAAGAATTAGCATCTAGACACATTACTGTTAATGCTGTTGCGCCAGGATTTATTGTTTCAGATATGACAGATACATTAAGTGATGAACTTAAAGCACAAATGTTAGAACAAATCCCATTAGCTGAATTTGGTGAAGATTCCGATATTGCTCATACTGTAGCATTTTTAGCTTCTGAAAAAGCTAAATACATTACAGGTCAAACAATTCATGTCAATGGTGGCATGTATATGTAACCTATGAGCTATTCAATTGTTCACAAGTCGTTGTTCGTTTGAACATGATATAAGTTTTTCTAGTGTAATACTGTGAATTACTACTTGTATTTCAATTGATAAAATGGGAAAATATAAAAGTCTATAATTAGACTTTTTTAAAAGGAGGTGAATCGACGTGGAAAACTTCGACAAAGTAAAAGATATTATAGTTGACCGTTTAGGTGTTGACGCTGAAAAAGTTACTAAAGATGCATCTTTTAAAGATGATTTAGGCGCTGACTCACTAGATATCGCTGAATTAGTAATGGAATTAGAAGACGAATTTGGTACTGAAATTCCAGATGAAGAAGCTGAAAAAATCAACACAGTTGGTGATGCGGTTAACTTTATCAATAGTATTGAAAAATAATAAGCAAATATCTGAGTCGTAGTAAAAACGGCTCAGATTTTTTTATTTGAGAAACATCTATAATCAAACTGTAGATTAATTAATTGAACGTTAATATAAATGTATTACGCACTAGTTGTAGAGCGTAATAATCTTATATATGACAAACAGTTTTTTCTTTAGTTTTATTGAACTTTCACGTAGAATAAAAGCGTATACAGTAAATTTAGCATATAGTTGTTTTTATCAGAGGAGGAAAGAGATTGACCAATCATAAAAAGAAAGAAATGGTTCAAGCATTCCAAAAAAAGTTTGCCCAAAAAATGCAAGAATTAGATTTGAATTTTAATCAAGTCGATTTATATCAACAGGCATTTTCGCATTCTAGTTTCATAAATGATTTTAATATGGATCGCTTAGATCACAATGAAAGATTAGAATTTTTAGGAGATGCGGTATTAGAATTGACGGTTTCACGCTATTTATTTGATAAATATCCAGAATTGCCTGAAGGTAATTTAACAAAAATGCGTGCAACAATTGTATGTGAGCCATCACTTGTAATATTTGCGAAAAAAATTCAATTGAATGAATTAATTTTATTAGGAAAAGGCGAAGAAAAAACAGGGGGCAGAAGTCGTCCTTCACTAGTTTCTGATGCTTTTGAAGCATTTGTAGGTGCACTGTATTTAGATCAAGGTTTAGAAGCAGTATGGAAATTCTCCGAGAAGATTATATTCCCTTACGTAGAAGATGATGAATTAGATGGTGTGGTAGATTTTAAAACACAATTTCAAGAGTTTGTGCACAGACAAAACCAAGGCGATGTGACTTATCGACTCATCAATGAAGAAGGACCAGCACATCATAGACTGTTTACTTCTGAAGTTATTTTAGAAGATAAAGCCGTAGCAGAAGGAAAAGGAAAGACTAAAAAAGAATCAGAACAAAAAGCTGCTGAACAAGCATATAAAAAATTAAAAAATAAGTAAATATAGCAAATGCATTTTTATAATAAGTAATACATTGATAGGATTAATTCTAAAATGTTGTATATTAAGAAATGTATTAACTTAAAGGTTAATGTAAAAGTGTTTCTAAATTGATACAAGACAAGGAACACCTTGAAGGAGAATAGCATGGTTTATTTAAAATCTATAGATGCCTTTGGTTTTAAATCTTTTGCTGAGCATACAAACGTTCAGTTTGATGAAGGCGTAACAGCAATAGTTGGACCAAACGGTAGTGGGAAAAGTAATATCACTGATGCAATAAAATGGGTGTTAGGTGAGCAGTCAGCTAAATCTTTACGTGGTGCTAAAATGGAAGATATTATTTTTTCCGGCGCAGAACATCGTAAAGCTCAGAATTATGCAGAAGTAAAATTAAAGTTAGATAATAGTGCAGGCAAGTTGCAGGTAGAAGCTGATGAATTAACAGTGACGCGTCGTTTGTATAGAAGTGGCGAAAGTGAATATTACCTGAACAATGATAGAGCAAGGTTAAAAGATATTCTAGATTTATTCTTAGATTCAGGTTTAGGAAAAGAAGCGTTTAGTATTATTTCACAAGGTCGAGTAGATGAAATATTAAATGCCAAGCCTATCGATAGAAGACAAATTTTAGAAGAGTCTGCAGGCGTGTTGAAATATAAAAAAAGAAAGGCAACTTCAGTACAAAAATTAGATCAAACTGAAGATAACCTTTCACGAGTAGAAGATATTTTATACGACTTAGAAGGTCGGGTTGAACCGTTACGAGAAGAGGCAGCAATTGCCAAAGAATATAAGCATCTTTCAAAAGAAATGGAAAAGAGTGATGTACTAGTAACGGTCTATGATATTGAACAATATAACAATAATATCCACGAACTAGACGAAAAGTTAAATTATTTAAAAAGCCAGCAATCAACAAAAGATGGTGAAAAAGTTCAACACACACAATCACTAAATAAGTTTAAAGCTGAAAGACAGCAATTAGATGAACGCATCGAATCTTTAAATTATCAACTCGTAAAAGCTACAGAAGAAGTTGAAAAATATACGGGTCAATTAAATGTGTTAGAAGAACGTAAAAAGAATCAATCTAAAACAAACGCAAGATTTGAAGAAGAGCAAGAAAGCCTTCTGAATCAAACTGCTACATTAAAGCAAGAGAAAGCGGAAGCACAAACAGAGATAGATCGACTTAAATCACAACAAAAAGAATTAAATGAAAAAATACAATATTTTGAATCTCAACTTTATGTGACGGATGATCAACATGATGAAAAGTTAGAAGAAATTAAAAACAAATATTATCAGTTGATGTCGGAACAGTCAGATGTGAATAATGATATACGCTTTTTAGAGCATACGATACAAGAAAATGAATCTAAACAATCACGCTTAGATTCAAGACTACTTGAAGCATTTGAACAATTGAAACAAATTCAACACGACATTAACGAAGCTGAAAAAAACAGCACAATGGCACAGAAAGAATTAAAAAAAGCAGAGCAGCAACTTAATGAGTATGAACACAAATTAACAGAACTCAAACAACAACGTAGTGAATATGAAGAAAAATTACATCAGGCATATAGGTTCAATGAAAAGCTTAAGTCTCGTATAGATAGTGCTGCGACACAACAAGAAGAATATAGTTATTTCTTTAATGGAGTTAAACATATATTAAAAGCAAAAAATAATCAGTTAACAGGAATTCGAGGTGCGGTAGCAGAAGTTATCCAAGTACCTTCAGATTTAACTAAAGCTATTGAAACGGCTTTAGGCGCATCTTTACAACACGTTATTGTTGATTCTGAAAAAGAGGGACGTCAAGCGATTCAATATCTTAAACAACACGGTTTAGGAAGAGCAACATTTTTACCATTAAATGTTATTCAACCACGTCAAATTGCTAGTGATATATTGACGGCAGCTCAAGAGGCAGAAGGTTTTATTAACATCGCATCTCAAGCGATTCAAGTTGAAGCGGATTATCAAAACGTCGTACAAAATTTATTAGGTAATACAATTGTCGTTGATGAATTAAAAAATGCTAATGAACTAGCTCGAAAAATAAGATACCGTACACGTATTGTTACATTAGATGGAGATATAGTTAATCCTGGTGGATCTATGACCGGAGGCGGCGATCGAAAATCGAAAAGTATTTTAGCACAAAAAGATGAACTTGCTAAAATGCGTGCACAATTAGCAGATTATCAAAAGCAAACTGTTCAATTTGAGAAACAATTCCAAGAAATCAAAGAGAATGCAGATAGTACTAGCGAAAACTATTTCGCCACAAGTCAAATTTATAATTCAGCGAAACAAAAAGTTCATGATTATGAGTTAGAGTTAGATAGATTACGAAAAAATGAAGCACATTTAAAAGATGAACATGAAGAATTTGAATTTGAAAAAAATGACGGATATCAAAGTGCAACGAGCAAGCAAACCTTAAATGATAAAAAACAAAAATTGGTTGAAATTAAAACCCAATTACAAAAGTTAGAGGAAGATATTGACCTTTATACAAAATTATCTAAAGAAGGTAAAGAGAGTACAACACAAATCCAACAACAGTTACACCAAAAGCAGTCGGATTTAGCAGTAGTAAAAGAAAGATTGAGTGCACAAAAACAAACACACACAAGAATTACTAAACAACTCTCAACGGTTGCTAGTCAACAAGAAAAATTAGATGACCAAATAAAGTTATTTAATTCTGATGAAATGACCGGTGAAAAAGCCTTTGAGACAATTCAAAGTAATATTGAGCAAAGTAAAAATGCTAAAGCTCAATTAGCACTAGACATCGAAGAAGTGAAATCGCGTAGACTAGAATTAAATGATAAAATTGAAGAAACAGATCAAATGTTACAAGAAGCGAATCAAGATATTTTATCTATTGAAAATCGCTACCAAGATATCAAATCTGAGCAATCACGTTTAGATGTGCTAATTAATTATGCAATCAACCACTTGAATGATACTTATCATATGACGTATGAACGTGCGAGTGAGTTATATGAATTAGATGAGGATATTGAAGTGTTGCGTAAAAAAGTCAAATTAACAAAAATGTCTATTGAAGAATTAGGACATGTTAATCTAAATGCGATTGAACAATTTGAGGAAGTCAACGTACGTTATACATTTTTAGATGAACAACGTGCTGATTTAAGGGCAGCTAAAGCAACATTGGAACAGCTTATAGAAGAAATGGATCAAGAAGTGAAAGACCGTTTTAAAGAGACTTTCCATGCTGTACAAGGCCATTTTGCTGAAGTGTTTAAATCACTATTTGGTGGCGGACAAGCAGAATTACGTTTAACGGATGACGATTACTTATCAGCAGGCGTAGATATTATTGTTCAACCTCCAGGCAAAAAACTACAACACTTATCTTTATTAAGTGGTGGAGAACGTGCACTCAGTGCTATTGCTCTATTATTTGCAATATTAAAAGTAAGGTCAGCACCATTTGTTATATTAGACGAAGTAGAAGCTGCATTGGACGAAGCAAATGTTATTAGATATGCACAATATCTTAAAGCTTTATCAGACCAAACACAATTTATTGTGATTACTCACCGCAAGGGCACGATGGAATTTTCAGACCGATTATATGGTGTAACGATGCAAGAATCTGGTGTATCCAAATTAGTGAGTGTGAATTTAAATACAATTGATGAAGTTATTAAGGAGGAACAAGCATGAGCTTTTTCAAACGATTAAAGGATAAATTTTCTAGTAACTCAGAAGAACCAAAGCAACAAGAAGATCTAGAACAATTATCTGAGGACTCTCAAAAAGAGATAGATGAGTCCCAAGATGAACAACCAGCCAAAAAGCCAAAAAAATTAAAAGAAGCAGATTTTGATGATGATGGCCTAATATCTATAGAAGACTTTGAAGAAATCGAAGCACAGCAATTAGGTGCGAAATTTAGAGCAGGATTAGAGAAATCTCGTGAAAACTTCCAAGCTCAACTTAACAATTTAATTGCACGTTATCGTAAAGTTGATGAAGAATTCTTCGAAGCTTTAGAAGAAATGCTTATTACGGCTGACGTTGGATTTAACACGGTAATGCAATTAGTTGAAGAATTGCGTGAAGAAGCACAACGTCGTAATATTTCAGAAACAGAAGATTTACGAGAAGTTATTGTAGAAAAAATAGTGGAAATTTATCATCAAGATGATGATAATTCAGAAGTAATGAATATAGAAAATGAAGGACTTAATGTCATTTTAATGGTAGGTGTCAATGGTGTTGGTAAAACAACAACAATCGGTAAATTAGCCCACCGTTATCAAGCAGAAGGTAAGAAAGTAATGTTAGCTGCAGGAGATACATTCAGAGCGGGTGCGATTCAACAACTTAAAGTTTGGGGAGAACGTGTTGGAGTTGAAGTAATGAGTCAGAGCGAAGGTTCAGACCCAGCTGCAGTAATGTATGATGCAATAAATGCTGCGAAAAGTAAGGATGTAGATATTCTTATTTGTGATACAGCAGGGCGTTTACAAAACAAATCTAATTTAATGAATGAATTAGAAAAAGTGAGGCGTGTCATAGGACGTGCTGTCCCAGAAGCACCTCATGAAGTATTACTATGCTTAGATGCAACTACAGGTCAAAACGCATTGTCACAAGCGAAATCATTTAAAGAAGTTACTAACGTGACGGGTATTGTACTTACGAAATTAGATGGTACTGCCAAAGGTGGTATCGTGTTAGCAATACGTAACGAACTACACATACCAGTAAAATATGTAGGTTTAGGTGAAAAATTAGATGATTTACAACCATTCAATCCAGAAAGTTATGTTTATGGACTATTTGCTGATATGATTGAACAAAATGTAGATGAAAATGAAGCGCCAAATAAAAACGCGGATGAAATTGATGGTCACTCAGATGAGTCAAAATGATTTAATTAAAACGATTCGTATGAACTACTTGTTTGACTTTTATCAAGCGTTACTCACTCAAAAGCAAAGAAACTATTTAGAGTTATTCTATTTACAGGACTATTCTTTAAGCGAGATAGCTGATACATTTGATGTGAGTCGACAAGCAGTGTATGATAACATAAGAAGAACTGGCGATTTAGTTGAAGATTATGAAACGAAATTAGGTTTATACCGTAATTTTGAACAAAGACAAAAATTATATGAACAAATTAAGCAGCATGTTAATGAACCAGAAAAAATAAAGCAATACATTCAAGCACTAGAAGATTTAGACTAGAGAACACAAAGGAGGTATTTGATATGGCATTTGAAGGATTGTCCGATCGTTTGCAAGGAACGATGCAAAAAATCCGTGGTAAAGGTAAAGTCACAGAAGCTGATATTAAATTAATGATGCGCGAAGTTAGATTAGCATTATTAGAAGCAGACGTTAACTTTAAAGTCGTTAAAGATTTTATCAAAACTGTATCAGATAGAGCACTAGGTTCAGATGTAATGAAATCATTAACACCTGGACAACAAGTAATTAAAATAGTGCAAGAAGAACTGACTCAATTAATGGGTGGGGAAAATTCAACCATTACAATGGCTAATAAACCACCAACAGTAGTAATGATGGTTGGTTTACAAGGTGCAGGTAAAACAACAACTGCAGGTAAATTAGCGTTGCTAATGCGTAAAAAGTATAATAAAAAACCGCTGCTTGTTGCAGCAGATATATACCGTCCAGCCGCAATTGATCAATTACAAACTGTAGGTAAACAAATTGATATACCAGTATACAGTGAAGGTGATCAAGTAAAGCCACAACAAATAGTTGAAAATGCTATTAATCATGCTAAAGATGAACATTTAGATTTTGTAATTATTGATACAGCAGGCCGCTTACATGTCGATGAGGCCTTAATGGAAGAATTGACAGACGTTAAAGAAATTACAAAACCAGATGAGATCATGCTTGTTGTTGATGCGATGACAGGTCAAGACGCTGTTAATGTAGCACAATCATTCGATGAACAGCTTGACGTTTCAGGCGTAACACTGACGAAACTAGATGGAGATACCCGTGGTGGTGCTGCATTATCCATTAGATCCGTAACTCAAAAGCCAATTAAATTTGTAGGTATGAGTGAAAAACTCGATGGTCTAGAACCATTCCATCCTGAACGTATGGCATCACGTATCCTCGGTATGGGAGATGTATTAAGTTTAATTGAAAAAGCGCAACAAGATGTTGATGAAGACAAAGCGAAAGATTTAGAGAAAAAAATGCGTACTTCATCGTTTACATTAGAAGATTTCTTAGAACAATTAGACCAAGTTAAAAATCTAGGACCGCTTGATGATATTATGAAAATGATACCAGGTATGAACAAGATGAAAGGCATGGATAAATTGAATATGAACGAAAAACAAATCGATCATATTAAGGCGATTATTCAGTCTATGACACCAAGCGAACGTAATGAACCAGAGAAGTTAAATGTATCTCGTAAAAAACGTATCGCTAAAGGTTCTGGCCGTTCAGTTCAAGAAATAAATAGACTAATGAAACAATTTAACGACATGAAGAAAATGATGAAACAATTTTCTGGTGGCGGAAAAGGCAAAAAAGGTAAGCGTAAGCAAATGGAAAATATGATGAATGGCATGAATTTACCATTTTAAAGTATGTTTCTTAAAAAAGTTTAATCTAACAATAATTCAAAAAGTAGTAATCCACATCGAAAGCGTGGATTACTACTTTTTTTGTATTGGTTTTAGAACGTAGACAAACTTTAGCAGAACTATCAACTAAAGTTTGTTTATATTCTTATAGCTATTATTTCATAATAGGAACGGTCTTTCAGATCAAAGTTGGTTCTATTATCAATTGATTTATTCAACACAATCTCACATAACCACTGTTTAATTTATATGTACTATCATCTTTATAATATTATTTTATTAGTGATTTGGCATGACTCTTAAGGGGAGAATACAGGCTAAGGCAGTGTCTGTGGTAAGCGTGCACAAAAAGCTGCTTACAAAGTTGAAAGGTTTGTCGATGATATGAAACCACTTGTATTTCGGCGATTTTGCTTATAACAAACGTTTTGAAAAGAATACTCCAATAAAAATAAATTATTAATGAATACCTATGTTTTCCCTAAATGTTTTGCCTTCGTATTCAGTTCGGTATAAACCACGCTTTTGTAATTCAGGTACGATATCATCGACGAAATCTTGTAAACTATTTGGGAACACTGGAGGCATTAAGTTAAAACCATCTGCAACCCCCTCATCGAACCAGCGTTCCATTTCATCCACGATGTCCTCTGGTGTACCGATAAGTGTTAAATGTCCACCACCTGCGCTTAAATAGCCTAGTAATTCTCGTAATGTTGGATTTTTATCTTTGATAATTTCTAACACAGTTTGATAGCGTCCTTTAGGACCATTAAAAGATTCTGCGGGTGGTAATGATGGAACAAGTTCATCTAAATCCCAATTATGACAATCTTGGCGAATAAAAAACTCTAGTTGATTTAAAGCTGTATCAACTTCTAAAGATTCATCAAGTTGTTGTTTTTTTGCATATGCTTCTTCATATGATCGTCCAACATATGTTACTAAACCAGGGAATACTTTCAAAGTATTTTCTGGCTTTCCCTGTTGTTTTAATTTTTGATTTAATTTCTTTTTAAAATTGTTTGCTTGATCAAAATTCCAAGCGACAGCATAGACTGCGTCTGCGTATTTAGTTGCCAATTCGATACCAGGATCCGATGCACCGGCTTGCATTGCAATTGGTTTTCCTTGAGGGCTACTTGGTGTTGTTAGTGGTCCTTGAACATTGAAATGTGCACCTTGGTGATTGATAGGGGCGATTGCAGAATTATTAATTAAACTATTTTCTTCTTTATTATGTAAAAAGTCATCAACACTCCAAGATTCAAGTAATTGATTCATCACTTGAGCGAATTCATCTGCTTTTTTGTAGCGTTCTTCATGTTCAGGTAAATGATCCATACCATGGTTTGCAGCTTCTAAATCTGTCATCGAAGTTACCAAATTCCAACCAGCGCGACCTTGACTAATGTGATCGATGCTCAGTAGTTGTCTAGCGGCTGTAAAAGGGTTAGAAAATGTACTAGATATTGTAGCAACTAGTCCAACGTGTTGAGTAACTTGCGATAATGCTGTTAAATTAACTAAAGGATCGAACCAAAATGCTGGCATATCACTTTTAGATGTGGCAGGAAACGATTGATTGTCAGCGAAAAATACAGCATCAAATAACCCTTGTTCTGCAATTATTGCTAACGATTGATAATATGTAATATCACCAATACGTTCAACGCTTGAATTAGGCATGCGCCATGCAGCTTGATGATGACCACATCCATAGATGAGTACACCGATGTTTAGATGTTTTGTTTGTGTCATAAATAACTCAGTCCTCCTTATTAATTCATTGTTAAGCCGCCGTCGACTGTAAAATTCTGCCCTGTGATGCCATCAGATTGATCCGATACGAGATATGCAACCATATTAGCTACATCTTGTGGTACGGTAACTTTTTTGAGTGGTGTTGTTTGAGCAATTAAATCAAAGACCTCAGTTGTTGTAGTTGCACTTGCATCGGTTGTTTTTAACAAACCACCAGATACTATGTTTGATGTGATACCATATTGTCCTAATTCTGCAGCTAAATTACGTGAAAATCCGATCAATCCAGCTTTAGCTGTTGTATATTCATGATAAGGGACGACAGGATTTTGAAATAAATTAGTACCAATTGAGATGATGTTACCTTTTTGTCTTTGAATGAATTGAGGTATAACGCTTTGACATATATTGAAAGCTGATTTTAATGTACCATCAATTTGTTGCTGATAATCTTCCCATGACAAATCGGCAAATGCTTTTTGTTGAACAGGATCAAATTTAAATCCAACTAGTGCATTATTAATTACAACATCTATCTGGCCAAAATATTGTGTAGCTTCATCAACTAACCTGTCAATTTCATTTCGTTGTGTCACATCTGCTTGTAAAGCAATTGCTTGTCGAGTTCCTATTTCATCAACAAGTTTTTGTGCAGCGGCTTCACTTTTATGATAGTTTATAACAACGTTATGGCCATGCTGAGCTAGTGTTTTTACTATGGTTGCACCTAATCCACGACTACTGCCAGTTACTATTACGTTTTTGTTCATTATATACACTCCTTAATTTTCCATAAAAAATACACAACCCTTCAGAAAGAAAGTTGTGTATTAGAAATATCAACATATATGTAGTGATTCAAAAAGTTTTTGAAATATGCTAGACTTCACACTTTCCTCCGCTAGTTCAAACTAGATCAGGTTCAAAGGGTTTGAGTCAGACTCATCTCAGTTAGAAACACCCCTAGTGCATTCGTTATTTAATTTAATTTCAATGTATATTTTTTAGTGAATAATGTCAAGTTTAGGATAATTTAAAATTTTATACGATATCATTTTGAGTTGGAGAAAAGAAATTTGTAGAATATTGAAATTGGTAAAGAAGAAACTCTTTACAAAGTTGGGGATTACTGTTATTATTATTTCTTGTAGAAAATAAAAACTATGAAAATTAAAGGAGCGAATATAAATGGCAGTTAAATTACGTTTAACACGTTTAGGTTCAAAAAGAAATCCATTCTATCGTATCGTAGCAGCTGATGCTCGTGCACCACGTGACGGTCGTAATATCGAACAAATCGGTACTTACAACCCTAACAATGTAAATGCACCTGAAGTTAAAATCGACGAAGAATTAGCACTTAAATGGTTAAAAGATGGTGCGAAACCAACTGATACAGTTCATAACATTTTATCAAGAGAAGGTATCTTGAAAAAATTTGATGACCAAAAATAATTTTTAACCTAATATACATTGTGTATATTTCTAAGAGTACCTCCAGAGGTGCTCTTTTTTTATTGAAAAATATCAAATATAGTTGAACAAAAATAAAAAATGAAGTCATATTATAGAAGCTTTATTTTTTATATGTAATGAGACACAGTGATTGAACTTACGTGTTATAATAGGCTAATAAAATAGCGAATATACATAGACAAATATGAATGAAATAGCCAAATGATTATGGAGGAACATATATGAAAGTTGAAGTAGGGAAGATTGTAAATACACATGGGATTAAAGGAGAAATTAAGGTGAAATCTAATTCGGATTTTACTGATATACGTTTTCAGCCAGGGGAAACCGTTGAGATAGAGCGTAAAGACAAAGAATCATTAACATTTACGATTGCCTCGTACAGAATGCATAAAGGACTGCATATGTTAACATTTGAAGGAATTAATAATATTAACGATATTGAGCATCTAAAAGGAGAAACGTTAGTTCAAGAACGTGACCATGAGGAAATTGAATTAGGAGAACATGAATATTATTATTCAGATATTATTGGTTGTACGGTCTTTGATGAAGAAGATAGTCCAATTGGTCGTGTTATAGAAATTTTTGAAACAGGAGCCAATGATGTTTGGGTTGTTAAAGGAGATAAAGAATATTTAATACCTTATATTGCAGACGTAGTTAAAGAAATTGATGTCGAAGGTAGACGTATTCAAATCTCCCCAATGGAAGGATTGTTAGATTAATGAAGATTGATTATTTAACTCTATTTCCAGACATGTTTAATGGCGTGTTAAATCATTCTATACTGAAGCGTGCTCAAGAAAAAGATGTGTTACAAGTCAATACTGTAGATTTTAGACATTTTGCAGAAAATAAACACAACCAAGTAGATGATTACCCATTTGGTGGTGGACAAGGGATGGTATTAAAGCCTGAACCCATTTTTAATGCGATGGATAGTATCGACAAGATAGCTGATACAAGAGTTATACTAATGTGTCCTCAAGGACGTCCATTTACTCAAGCTATTGCTAACGAACTTAGTCAAGCAGAGCATATCGTTTTTATTTGTGGTCATTATGAAGGTTATGATGAGAGAATTCGTGAACATTTAGTAACGGATGAGATTTCTATGGGGGATTATGTATTAACTGGTGGAGAACTGCCAGCAATGGTAATGACTGATGCAATTGTTAGACTAATTCCTGGTGTATTAGGTAATCAACAATCACACGAAGATGATTCGTTTCAAGATGGTTTGCTAGAATTCCCTCAATATACAAGACCGCGTGAATATAAAGGGATGGGTGTTCCAGATGTATTGTTGTCAGGTAATCATGCAAATATTGAAAAGTGGCGTCATGAGCAGAAAATTATCAGAACTTGGACGAAGAGACCAGATCTTTTGAATTTCGATACAATGTCACAAGCAGACAAAGAGATTATAGAAAGATATAAAAAGCATTTGAAAAAAGACTGACTATGTGCTAACATATTTTAAGTGTGCGACACACGAAAAATCACTATGATCCGCTGCTATATTTTGTCAAGGCAAGAACATAGGTTGAAGGAGAGAAAAATAATGAGCAATCACAAATTAATCGAAGCAGTAACTCAATCGCAATTACGCACAGACTTACCTTCATTCCGTCCAGGTGACACTTTAAGAGTGCACGTACGTATTGTTGAAGGTACACGTGAACGTATCCAAGTATTCGAAGGTGTAGTAATCAAACGCCGTGGTGGAGGTATTTCAGAAACTTTCACTGTACGTAAGATTTCTTCAGGTGTAGGCGTGGAACGTACATTCCCATTACACACACCAAAAATCGAAAAAATCGAAGTTCCACGTCGTGGTAAAGTTCGTCGTGCTAAATTATACTACCTACGTGAATTACGTGGTAAAGCTGCTAGAATTAAAGAAATTCGTTAATCAGCATAATAAGCATAAAAAAAGCGGTCCTCTTTATGAGGATCGCTTTTTTGTTTACTGACAATGAGAAAGAAGAACATAAATATACAAGATGTAATTCGTTATTCAAAGAGTACTAGTTAACATTTGTGGGATAAGATGTAAGTATAAACAGAATATATTTTTAATTATGATTAGTTATTTCAATGTATAGCATATAAAAATCTTGAAACATTTACTGAGATTAATAGAGCTTAAATAGAGACTACGATCTCTAAATATCCATTTGGACCTACACAAGCTGTATATAGATAGTAAATATTCTTATAGTTACTAAAAAGTAGCGTTTTGTATACTAGCTAAATGAGTAATGTTTTAATATCGATGTGCCAATACAAAATAAAGAAATTTATTTTGTATTGGCACTTTTAATGATATTTTCTACCGCGTATATTATTTTTAGATTTATTTCTTAACCACCATAAGAAGACAATGCTGGAAATTACGCCAAAAAGAGACAGCGTGATTAATAGTATGGTGTGCGGTGGTGTATATTTTAAGGTGATTGTTTCTTGACCTTTCTCAGTAGGAATCACCGTCATAATACCGTTACCTTGTTTGACAGGCAATTCTTGTTTGCCCGAATAAGCTTTCATACCATTACGATAAGCCATAGGAAGTACAATGTATCCTTCATCTTCTTTGTGCTTAGTTACTGTATAGCCAGTACGTTGTTGAGAAACTTTGACTGGATTTAAAGATTTTGTAGCGTTACGTAACGTTTGATAATCTTCACCATAAATTCCTTTGATATTAAATCGATACTCACCTTTAGATAGTTGAATATTTAAATCTTTATTTGCTTTAACACGCATAGTTACTGGTGTAACAAAGCGTCTATATTTGTAGCTTAATTCATTGCGTTGTTGGCTATATTCGTTAACGCTAACATCATGTGCTTTGTTAGGTGAGAGCAACTCTACATCCATTTCGACATACATATCTTCGTATTTGTCGGTAATAGATTTAGGTAAATGATAACTTATGCCTCCATTGTCTTTAGAAACGATTAAATGATTATCTTTATCTCTATGAGCGCTGCTAAATGTTGATGTCGCATCTGTTAATAAATTTTTATTGGCTGTGAATGTTTGATTGGATGAAACGCTACTATCATTTAATACAACGCCTTGTAACATGGCTTGCTCTCTGTCTAATGGTGATTTAAGGTCTTTGGAATCGAAAACTTTATCCGTAATGTGTGCGCTCGGGTATGCTACTTGATTTGTAGAATGTAAAAATGATTCTTCTTTAGAATGTTCAACAGTGCTTTCGTGTTTAAAACCGTAAGGGATATTTAAATCATTTGGACGGCGTATACGATCTTGTACATTCCATAAAGCCATTAGATTAGCGCGATTAGATAATAAACGATACGTACTATTTTTATCAGTGTGCATGTTGATTTGTAAAGTTTTATCGTAATATTTTAAGATATCACCATCAAATATACTTGAATATAACGCTGTGCCATTAAAATGATATAGCATCGGCGAATTCAAACCGTATTGCGACATATAATCAATTCGATTCAATGGATCGTCATTATGTTGCCGATTAATCATATTTATTTTTTTAGTTAACGCAGGACTTTTATATTTAGCATCGTGCATAGCTGAAATTGTTGATTCGTAGTTTTTAACGTTATTAAAATGATTGTTAGATAATATAAATGCTTGCTGCACAATAAACAAGCATAAGATGGTAAATATAACCCATCGTTGTTGCAATAGATCTTTTTTAAGCAATGTAACTGCTATGAAAAGTATTAGTATTAAACATATGCTCATCCATGAAATTTTTTGATCAGTCACAACAAATGACATAGTGCCCATAATTATAAAAACTGGTAAACAGGAGACGATATAAGATTTTAGATTTAACTCAGAAAGATGTTGAATAAATAAAGCAATCAATCCTGATGTTGTTAATGCGAAAATATAAATCCATCTCCGTTCAGGAGTTGAAAAACCATTAAACATACTATCGAAATAAGGTGTTAATGAACCAATTAACATAATCCATGTTGCAATTGCAAAAAATCTAAAGTAATAGTGTTTGTAAAGTTTGAAAGAAAATAAAGCAATGATAGTGATCATCGATACTGTAATGTAAAAACCATTGCTAAAAAAGTTTTTCTGACGTGCAAAGTCTGTAAATATTTCTATACTAAAATGTGGATTACTTACTCTGTCGTTATTAAGAAATGAAGATACTCCAGTATAGAATCCCCAAATACCAATTAACGTGCTCAATATAACTGCAATAGGAATCATCCACAATTGCTGCTTGCGAGAAACTATATCTGTTGGATGTGGGAATATAAAACGATAAATTACATAAGCTAATATCACGATCGTTTCATAATAACTAAAATAAAAATTTGAAAAAAGTGTTAAAGCTATTGCGAAAATAAAAAGACCTAATTTTTTTTCTTTATAAAAACGTTCAATGCCTAATAATGATAATGGTAGAAAAATTAGTAAATCGCCGTAGTAAGACCACGTGAAATTAAAGTATATAACTGTTGTAGAAGCTCCGTAGAGCAATGCAGCTAAAAATATTGAATAACTTTTAAACTTTAAATATTTAAAGTAATAAAAAGTTATAACAAAAGTTGTTACGCCTTTAATAAAGGCAACGACTAACTGATTACTGGCCCAAAATGTAATTTGACTTGGGTTACTATTAAATATTACTTCCGACAACCATACAAATATAAAATTAATATATGTAAAGGGGGAGGTTGAATAGTAATAAGATAAATCTTGTACAAAATCGCCCCCAAGTCCAAATGAATGATCATATGCGCTTTTGAACTGGCTAAAATGTTCATATAAGTACATTTGAAAAGGCATCATTTGTCTATAACCGTCACCAGAACCACTAAAAACAACGCCTTGGGTTAGGTAACGATAAATATAAGGTGTGAATGTAAGAAGTGCAACGAAAACACCCATCGAAATAATACATAGTAATCTTGTTGTTTTATTGGACCAAAGCTTACGAAACATGGTCATACCTCATCTCTGACAAACTCCTTTTATATAGTAATTTATTTGTTTTTTAACTTTTTACGAATTAACCAGGTAATTGTAGTTAATACAAATATAGCGGAAATAATTATCATGGCATACCAATATTTAGGGCGATATTTGATAATTATTTGCTTCGTATCTTTATTTACAGAAACGCCTGTCATCATATAGTTTACTTTAAATGGCGCTGTTTTTTTACCATCAATATAAGCTGTCATACCGTCACGATATGGAATGTTAATAGAAGTAATTCCTTTTTGATGTGAAGCTAAGTCAACTTTGACACCGTTTTTAATATCTTGATAGTTACCTATATTGGTTTTTGAGCCATGGGCAGATTGTAATTTATGGTAATTTTCCCCGTGTAAACTTTTGATATCTAGTTGATAATTTCCAGATGGACTGAGATTAATATTTATGTTGCCCTGTTCATCTGGTTGTGTTTTATAAAGTTGAGTATCTACGCCTGTTCGATACGTAGAATTATTAAATAATCGATGGTTTGCATAGTCATTTATATTTACAGTGAAATTACTATCTGGGTAACCGCGTTTGACTTTTAAAGTTAAATAAAAATCATTAAAACGTTGTCTCAGGTGATCTGGGATGTGCAACTGAATTTGACTATCATCGTTATTAAGATGTATACGATGCCCATTCATCTTATTTATATTGTTATAAGATATTTGAGTCTGGTTTAATAAATTTTTTGAAGTATCCGTATATTCTTTTCCTTCACCATTAACTACAACGCCATCAATCATGGCATGTTCTCTATCGATAGCTGTATTAATAGAGTTTGAATCATAAACTTGATTAGTTACACGAACGGACGGAAGATTCAATGTATTTTCATAAATTTGATACTGTCCTTCGGTTTTTACTTTCTTGAAAAATGTTGGCACGTTATTTTGATAATCTTTAAGCATTAAATATTTGATTGAAAATAAGCTGTTAATATTCTGACGTGCATTGGTAGATTGATACCTACTGACTGATTCCTCTTGCATATTAATCTTCAACTCATCATAGTAGTAATCTAAAATGTTATGGTTAAAAATACTTGAATAAATACTCACGCCTTTGAAATGTTGATACATAGGTGTATTATCTTGTTCATTAACACGCCAATCAATACGTTCATCCTCAGATTTATGATGGGTCATTTGTGATACTAATTGTCGTTGAAGAGGAGTATTAAAAAGACTGGCATTAATATAATTTTTATTAGCTCGTTCAACATGGTCTTCAAAGTAAATTTGATTACGGATGAAGACGAATGAAATTAATGAATTTAGAATCATAATAGAAATAATAAATAAATATGTTAATTTAACACGTGATTTTGCATCATTGACTAAAAGGATCAGAAAGCCAATTACGCTTACGATAGGTGTAAACCACAACCACGAAACAAAGTCATTATAGTACCAAGCACTGATAAATAGATAACTTAATGCAACTATAGATGACAAGATATAATTTTTTAGTGATAGCGTTCGAAAATATTTGATGTAGAGACTAACTAAAACTGCAGCATTTAATGCAATAAGAAAATGCCATCTCTTTTGGGGCGCAGAAAATCCATTAAATACTTGGTCGATAAATGGGATGAAACTTGCGCCAATAGATACAATGGTAAATAATGCAAATAATTTAAAATAATAATGCTTATATAATTTAAACGATAATAACGCTTGTAAAACAATAAAAGATAAAACAATTAAATAGTTATCGTAAAAAACATTTGTATTCTGATTAAAAGGTTCAAACAAATCAACTTTGCTATCAAAAGGTATACGTCTATTGTTAAAGAAACCTTGGACGGCGTGGAAAAAAACAAACAAACTACAGCCTAAGGCAACGAAAGATGCTAAAGTCAATGACAAAAATGCTTTGAATCTAGGGACTAAATCATTTTTATGTCTGAATAAGAGTCGAATCGATAAGTATAAAACACCAGTTAATAACTGATAATATGCAAAATAAAAATTATTAATTAGTGAAATAGTAACAATTAATATAAACCAACCTATTTTCCCGTTTTTGAGGAAACGTTCTATAGACCATAACAATAGTGGAAGCCATATAAATATATCGCTAAAAAATGGCCAGTATACAGTGAACCTAAAGTAAAGCGGTGATATAACAAAAATAAACGCAGCAAGTATAGCGATATTGCGATTAAATGAAATTTTACGCACAAATATAAAGGTTCCTAGCATAGCAATAGCAGATTTAAAGATTGACACAATCAGGGCATTTGTTGTCCAAAATAAAACATCTGAAGTGTTTAAAGGAATGAAAATTTTAAGTAGTACAATGACCACTACATTTAATATAAAAATAATGTTGGTGGAGAAATAGTAGCTTAAATCAGTGAAAAAATCTCCCCCTAAACCGAAGTCAGAGGCATAAAACCAATTCCCCTTACTCCAATTATCAAATAAGTACATTTGAATTGGCACCATCTGTTCTATCCCATCATTAGGACCAGTAAACAATACACCATCATAAACGTATCTATAAATAACATAACTATGTCCAATAATTGCTAATATAATAAACAAACAGACGTACAATAATTTACGTTTCATAGGTAATCTCCTATATATGTATTAAATATAATTCTATTGTAACGATTTTTTGCGAATTTAGTTTAAAAAGACTATATATTTTATGTGAAATTAATCTTTTTAATATGTATATCTTAATTTTCTCAAAAAACAAGATATAAATAAAACATTAACCTATATACAGATATCTAAAGCGCAACTTTACATCATCTATATTTATATATTAAAGAATAGTGTAAAATTGAAGATGGTAAATAAGCTATGACGTTATTTTGTTTATCAAGCACTATGCAGCGTGTTATGATTTTAAAGTCAAAGCAACGTGCAACTATAATTATATATTTAATTTAATAAAAAATCTGAAAATCGCAAAAATAGAAAGGTGATATAGATATGGTAATACAATGGTATCCAGGCCACATGGCTAAAGCAAAAAGAGAAGTATCAGAACAATTAAAAAAAGTAGATGTTGTATTTGAATTAGTTGATGCTAGAATTCCGTACAGTTCTAGAAATCCTATGATTGATGAAGTGATACAACAAAAACCACGCGTAGTCATTTTAAATAAGAAAGATATGGCAAATTTAAAAGAATTAGAAAAGTGGGAATCATTTTTTAGAGATAAAGGTTATTACCCTGTGTCAATTGACGCAAAACATGGCAAAGGACTGAAGCAAGTAGAACAGATGGCTATTAAAGCTACCAAAGAAAAATTCGAAAGAGAGAAACAAAAGGGCCTAAAGCCTAGAGCGATTAGAGCGATGATTGTCGGTATACCTAATGTAGGGAAATCAACATTAATCAATAAATTAGCTAATAAATCTATAGCTAAAACAGGCAATACGCCAGGTGTAACCAAACAGCAACAGTGGATAAAAGTAGGGAATTCACTACAATTGCTAGATACCCCTGGGATTTTATGGCCGAAATTCGAAGATCAACTCGTTGGGAAGAAACTAAGTGTTACTGGGGCAATTAAAGATAGTATTGTCCATTTAGATGAAGTCGCTATTTATGCTTTGGATTTCATGAAAGCACATGACTACGAAGGTTTAAAACAATACTATAAAATTGATGTTGCAGTAGATGCTGAGAATATCGAGTGGTTTGATGCAATCGGACGTAGACGTGGGTTATTGCGCCGAGGTAACGAAATAGATTATGAAGCGGTAATTGATTTGATTATTCACGAAGTTAGAAATGCCAAGATTGGCACGTACACGTTTGATATCATCAATGAAATGGACGTGTAGACTAATATGAAACAAACGATTCAAGAAGTGAAAACAATATTACAAACAATACAATCTATAGAAGATCTTAATGCGCACATATTTGTTGAAGACGAACGTAAAGGTGTGCAAAATGCTATTGCACAAAGACGTAAACAATTAGAAAAAGAAGCATTATTGTTAAAAAAATATGAAGAAATGTCAGAGTTTGAAGCCGCTTTGTTAGCGCAAGATAGCGATGCGATTATTTGCGGCATCGATGAAGTTGGGCGTGGTCCGTTAGCAGGGCCGGTTGTAACATGTGCAGTCATTTTAAATGAGAATCATCATTTTGCGGGATTAAATGACTCGAAAAAATTATCTGCAAAGCAAAGGCAAAGTATAGAAAAACATTTACTAAATGATGTTTTTGCGTATGCTTACGGGTATGCATCAGTGGAAGAAATAGATCGATTAAATATTTATGAGGCTACAAAAGTAGCAATGTTAAGAGCGATTGCAGCATTACCAGTTCGTCCCACACACTTACTTGTCGATGCGATGACGTTAGATATAGATATCCCGCAAACATCATTAATTAAAGGTGACGCTAGGAGTGTATCTATTGCGGCTGCAAGCGTGTTAGCTAAAGAGCATAGAGATAAATATATGCGTGAATTAGCTGAGAAATATCCTGGGTACGGTTTTGAAAAAAATGCTGGTTATGGTACCCAACAACACTTAGACGGCATTAAACAGTTTGGTATTCTACCTGAACACAGGAAAACGTTTGAGCCAATTAAATCGCTCACAAATTAATAGTTAAAATGAAATAATTGAAATAACTAGAATAAATGAGTTTACAATAGCGCTTTCATTTCTTATAATTGAATATGAACTTAACCTAAGAAACAGGAGGATGGAGAATGAATATCCACGAGTATCAAGGTAAAGCAATATTTCGTTCTATGGGCGTTGCTGTCCCAGAAGGACGCGTAGCATATACTGCTGAGGAAGCGGTTGAAAAGGCAAAAGAACTAGATTCAAAAGTTTATGTGGTAAAAGCACAGATTCATGCAGGGGGTAGAGGTAAAGCTGGCGGTGTGAAAATTGCAAAATCACTATCCGAAGTAGAAACCTATGCAAATGAATTATTAGGTAAGACGCTTGTTACACATCAAACTGGGCCTGAAGGTAAGGAAGTTAAACGCCTTTACATAGAAGAAGGCTGCGATATTCAAAAAGAATATTATGTTGGTTTTGTAATTGATCGTGCAACAGACAGAGTTACTTTAATGGCTTCAGAGGAAGGCGGTACTGAAATTGAAGAAGTAGCTGCTGAAACACCTGAAAAAATATTCAAAGAAACAATTGATCCTGTTGTTGGGTTAGCACCATATCAAGCTAGAAGAATCGCATTCAACATTAATATTCCAAAAGAATCGATTAATAAAGCGGCTAAATTTTTAGTATCATTATATAATGTGTTCATCGAAAAAGATTGTTCTATCGTTGAAATCAACCCACTTGTAACTACAGGTGAAGGTGAAGTATTAGCTTTAGATGCAAAAGTTAACTTTGATGATAATGCATTGTTTAAACATAAAGATATTCAAGAATTACGTGACTTAGAAGAAGAAGATCCAAAAGAAATCGAAGCATCTAAATATGATTTATCATATATTGCATTAGATGGAGATATCGGTTGTATGGTAAATGGTGCTGGTTTAGCGATGGCTACTATGGATACAATTAATCACTTCGGCGGAAATCCGGCTAACTTCCTTGACGTAGGGGGCGGCGCAACTAAAGAAAAAGTTACTGAAGCATTTAAAATTATTTTAGGTGACGAGCAGGTTAAAGGTATCTTTGTAAATATCTTTGGTGGCATTATGAAATGTGACATCATTGCAGAAGGTATAGTTGCCGCGGTTAAAGAAGTAGAACTTACACTACCACTTGTTGTACGTTTAGAAGGTACAAACGTTGAAAAAGGTAAGGAAATCCTTAAAGAATCTGGATTAGCAATTGAACCAGCAGCTACAATGGCTGAAGGCGCACAAAAAATCGTAAAACTTGTTAAAGAAGCATAAGGAAAGGATGGGAGCACGAAGATGAGCGTATTTATTGATAAAAATACAAAAGTAATTGTACAAGGTATCACAGGGTCAACTGCCCTTTTCCATACAAAACAAATGCTTGAATATGGTACACAAATTGTTGCTGGGGTCACTCCAGGTAAAGGCGGACAAGTTGTTGAAGGCGTTCCAGTATTCAATACAGTTGAAGAAGCACAAGAAGAAACAGGTGCTACAGTTTCAGTAATCTACGTACCTGCGCCATTCGCTGCAGATGCAATTCTAGAATGTATTGAGGCTGAGTTAGATTTAGCAATCTGTATTACAGAACACATTCCAGTAGTTGATATGGTTAAAGTTAAACGTTACTCAGAAGGTAAGAAAACACGTGTTGTTGGTCCGAACTGTCCAGGTGTAATCACTGCTGATGAATGTAAAATCGGAATTATGCCAGGTTATATCCATAAAAAAGGTCATGTAGGCGTAGTTTCACGTTCAGGTACATTAACTTATGAAGCAGTTCATCAATTAACTGAAGAGGGTATTGGTCAAACTACTGCCGTAGGTATTGGCGGAGACCCAGTTAACGGTACAAACTTTATTGATGTATTAAAAGCATTTAATGAAGATGAAGAAACTAAAGCAGTTGTTATGATTGGTGAAATCGGTGGTACTGCAGAAGAAGAAGCTGCAGAGTGGATTAAAGCTAATATGACTAAACCTGTCGTAGGTTTCGTTGGAGGACAAACAGCGCCTCCAGGTAAGCGTATGGGTCATGCTGGCGCTATCATTTCAGGTGGTAAAGGTACTGCAGCAGAAAAAATTAAAACACTTAATAGTTGTGGTGTGAAAACTGCAGATACACCTTCTGAAATTGGTACTACATTGATTGATGCAGCAAAAGAAGCCGGTATATACGAACAATTATTAACTGTTAAGTAATTGTTTGTCTTATAACACGCACAAATTCCGATAATATGTCGGAGTTTGTGCTTTTTTAGGTTGAGTTCCTACTATATTAATAGTGGGATTTTCAATCATTAGAAGTTATGTTCAATTTTATTGTTAGAGATCTAACATTTTTTGCATACGTCATATTACTAAGAACAATAATGTCTTTCGATTCATTAGGGCTAACACGTTTTAATAGCAGAAATTACTCTTTAAAGTTATATTAAATTTCATAAAAAAATGATTTCATAATGTAAAATAAGTTCAATAGAAATTCCTTTATAATGTACATATAAAGGAGCGCGATACATGAAAGAACAGCTGTATTTGAAACTGAGATTTGCAGGTTTAACTACACGTCATTTGCACCAACTATTTGAATTTTCACCATCATTTGCATATGATCATGAATTAGAGCAAAAACATACCCTTAAAGCTTTTTTATCAAAGTCAGCAATAAATAGAAAAAGCATTATTTATGACAATTTTTTAAATTTAGAGTGTGACTATATTTTCAAACTGCTAAAACAATGGCATATTAGTTATGTGGCTATTGAATCCGATGCTTATCCTAAATTATTACGTGAAATACATGATCCGCCATTTATCCTTTTCTATAAAGGTGAACTTTCTTTAATGCAATCTACGCGAACACTTGCTATTATTGGTTCGAGACAAGCTACTAATTATACTCGAAGAACATTAGAAACTTTTTTCCCTAATTTTAAAAATGAGAATTTGATCATCGTGTCTGGTTTGGCTAAAGGTGCTGATAGAATAGCTCACGCGCAAACGCTTAAACATAATATGGGAGCGATTGCTGTGTTGGGATTTGGCCATAAACACCACTATCCTAAAGAAACTTATGCTATTCGAACACAAATTGAGTCTAAAGGTATAGTGATTAGTGAGTATGTACCAACAGAAAGGCCTCGAAAACATCATTTCCCCGAACGAAATAGACTTATTAGTGGAATTTCTAGGGGAGTTTTTATCACAGAATCCACTGTGAGAAGTGGGACAAATATAACGAAGGATTGCGCGTTGGATCAAAATAGGGAAGTATATGTATTACCTGGATCTATTTATAATCCTATGACCCAAGGAAATTTAGTTAGCGCACAAGAAGGCGCAAAGATTGTGTTGAAGGCGTGTGATATTTTAGAAGATTACAGTCAGTCATTATAAAACAATGGTATATGACACGTTAAATAGCTGGAAATATAGTTTTGTAGAAAATATATGTAAAAACAATGACAATGATGAATTTTCACCACAATTATACGTTGATTTAATACACACTAAGAATTAAAAAGATTGACAAAAACAAAATACACCGTTTATCATTTATCTTTGTAATTAGAAAATGCAAGGGGGTAACTACTTTGGCAGAAAATTTAGTCATAGTTGAATCGCCTGCAAAAGCTAAAACTATTGAAAAATATTTAGGGAAAAAATACAAAGTTATCGCATCGATGGGCCATGTTCGAGATTTGCCTCGTAGTCAAATGGGCGTAGATGCAGAAAATGATTATGAACCCAAATATATTACAATACGCGGCAAGGGGCCAGTAGTTAAAGAATTAAAGAAACATGCTAAGAAAGCCAAAAAAGTTTTCCTAGCGAGTGACCCGGACCGTGAAGGTGAAGCTATTGCTTGGCATTTAGCAAATATATTAAATTTAGAAGATTCAAAAGAAAATAGAGTAGTATTTAATGAAATAACAAAAGATGCTGTGAAAGATAGCTTCAAACATCCAAGAGGTATAGAGATGGAACTTGTTGATGCACAACAAGCACGTCGTATATTAGATCGTTTAGTAGGTTATAATATTTCACCAGTACTTTGGAAAAAAGTAAAAAAAGGGTTATCAGCCGGTCGTGTACAATCAGTGGCACTGAGACTTGTCATTGATCGAGAAAATGAAATAAGAAACTTCAAACCAGAAGAATATTGGAAAATTGAGGGCGAATTTAGATATAAAAAGTCTAAATTTACAGCTAAATTTTTACATTTAAAAAACAAACCATATAAGTTAACAAACAAAGATGATGTTGAAAAAGTAACGACACAGTTGGACGGAGATCAATTTGAAGTAACGAAAGTAACGAAGAAAGAAAAAACACGTTACCCTGCAAATCCTTTTACAACTTCAACGCTACAACAAGAAGCTGCGCGTAAGTTAAACTTTAAAGCGCGTAAAACAATGATGTTAGCACAACAATTATATGAAGGTATTGACTTGAAAAAACAAGGCACTGTTGGTTTGATTACCTATATGCGAACTGATTCAACGAGAATATCTGATCAAGCTAAGGCAGAAGCTAAAAACTATATTGAAGAGACGTATGGTCAAAATTATACATCAGGTCGCAAAGCAAAAGGTCAAGGCGCTCAAGATGCTCACGAAGCAGTCAGACCTTCAAGTACTTTACGTACACCAAATGAAATGAAAGCATTTTTAACTAGAGATCAACATAGATTATATAAACTAATTTGGGAGCGTTTTGTAGCTAGTCAAATGGCACCTGCAATATTAGATACGGTTGCCATGGATATAACGCAAAATGATATAAAATTCCGTGCAAATGGTCAAACGATCAAATTCAAAGGTTTTATGACATTATATGTTGAAGCTAAAGATGATAGCGATGAGGGTAAAGATAATAAATTACCTAATATTGAAGAGGGTGAAATGGTTACAGCTACAAATATTGAACCATCACAACATTTCACTCAGCCACCACCACGTTATACTGAAGCTCGTCTAGTTAAAACGATGGAAGAGTTAAAGATTGGGAGACCTTCTACGTATGCACCAACTATTGATACAATACAAAAAAGAAATTATGTAAAAAATGAAAGTAAACGTTTTGTACCAACAGAGTTAGGCGAAATTGTACACGAACAAGTAAAAGATTACTTCCCAGAAATCATAGATGTTGATTTTACTGTAAATATGGAAACGTTACTTGATAAAGTGGCTGATGGTGAAATTCCATGGAAAAAGGTAATAAGAGACTTTTACAGTAGCTTCAGTCAAGATGTTGAGCGTGCTGAAGAGGAAATGGAAAAAATTGAAATCAAAGATGAACCAGCTGGTGAAGACTGTGAAGTATGTGGTTCGCCAATGGTCATTAAAATGGGACGTTATGGTAAATTTATGGCGTGCTCAAATTTCCCTGATTGCCGCAATACAAAAGCCATTGTTAAAACAATCGGCGTAACTTGTCCAAAATGTAAAGAGGGCGACGTAGTAGAACGTAAGTCGAAGAAAAATCGTGTGTTCTATGGTTGTTCAAAATATCCAGAATGTGATTTCGTTACATGGGATAAACCAATAGGTCGAGACTGTCCGAAATGTGAACAATATCTTGTTGAGAAAAAACAAGGACGTAAGAGCCAAGTTGTATGTTCTAACTGTGATTACAAAGAAGAAGAGCAGAAATAAATAATGAAATATCAATTATTGTTTTAAATAATTATATATGAATGATAGTAGCAGCTTACGACAAATATTTATAATTTGAATGATATATTTATAAATATGTTAGAATGTCTAAGTTGCTATTTTATAAGTAGGAGGTAAATAAATGACCCAAGTAGTAAACGTTGTAGGTGCTGGGCTTGCTGGATCAGAAGCTGCATATCAATTAGCGCAACGAGGTGTAAAAGTCAATCTTATTGAAATGAGGCCGGTTAAGCAAACGCCTGCGCATCACACGGATAAGTTTGCTGAATTAGTGTGTTCTAACTCGTTAAGAGGAAATGCGTTAACAAATGCAGTAGGTGTACTTAAAGAAGAAATGAGACGTTTGGATTCATTAATTATCAGTGCTGCAGATAAAGCAAGGGTACCAGCTGGAGGTGCTTTAGCGGTTGATCGCCATGATTTTGCAGGTTATGTCACAGAAACATTAAAAGAACACCCAAATATAACTGTATTAAATGAAGAAATTAATAGCATACCAGAAGGTTATACTATTATTGCTACTGGACCTTTAACAACAGATAAATTGGCAAATGAAATTGTTGAAGCCACTGGTAAGGATCAATTATATTTCTATGATGCGGCAGCTCCAATAGTTGAAAAAGATAGTATAGATTTAGAAAAAGCATATCTAAAATCACGTTATGATAAAGGTGAAGCTGCCTATTTAAATTGTCCTATGACTGAAGAAGAGTTTAATACATTTTATGACGCCTTAATGGAAGCAGAAGTTGCTCCAGTCAATGAATTTGAAAAAGAAAAATACTTTGAAGGTTGTATGCCGTTTGAAGTTATGGCTGAACGTGGTAGAAAGACTTTACTATTTGGTCCTATGAAGCCAGTAGGACTTGAAGATCCTAAAACTGGGAAAAGACCATATGCTGTTGTTCAATTGCGTCAAGATGATGCAGCAGGTACGTTATATAATATTGTTGGATTCCAAACACATTTAAAATGGGGTGCACAAAAAGACGTCATTCGCCTTATACCAGGCTTAGAGAACGTTGAAATTGTAAGATATGGCGTGATGCATCGTAATACCTTCATTAATTCTCCTGATGTTTTAACAGAAACGTATGAATTAAAAGGTAGAGAAGAACTATATTTTGCAGGTCAAATGACAGGTGTTGAAGGCTATGTAGAAAGTGCAGCGAGTGGGCTTGTTGCTGGTATAAATGTTGCACATAAAATTCAAAACAAAGGTGAGGTCGTTTTCCCTAGAGAAACAATGATCGGAAGTATGGCATATTATATTTCACATGCTAAAAATGAAAAGAACTTCCAGCCTATGAATGCTAACTTTGGCCTTTTACCTACTTTGGAAAATAGAATTAAAGACAAAAAGTTACGTTATGAAACGTTAGCAAATCGCGCATTAGATTATTTAGATAACTATAAAAAAACACTATAAAATATCGTATTTAACAAACAAATTCGAAAATTTTGAAAGTTTTACTCAATTTAATACTTTTTTTTCGCAGACTCCTCTTTCAATATGCTACAATTCATATTGATGGAGGGGTTTTTAATGGAAAAAATCCAGCAAGCATATTTATATATGTTGAAAGTGGAGAAACATTTTTCAGAGCATACATTGAAATCATATCACGATGATTTAGAGCAGTTTAATGATTTCTTATCACAGGAACATCTTGAATTAGCAACATTCGAATACAAAGATGCTAGGAATTATTTAAGTTACTTATATTCAAAAAACTTGAAAAGAACATCTGTTTCTCGTAAAATTTCTACGCTGAGAAGTTTTTACGAATACTGGATGACACAAGATGAACAAGTAGTTAATCCATTTATACAATTAGTACATCCTAAGAAAGAACAATATTTACCTCACTTTTTTTATGAAGAAGAAATGGAAGCCTTATTTGATACTGTTGAAGGTGATGCTAAAAAAGGGTTGAGAGATAGAGTGATCTTAGAATTACTTTACGCAACTGGAATTAGGGTTTCTGAATTGATTAATATAAAAGAACAAGATGTAGATATGTATTCACCAGGAGTTAAAGTTTTGGGTAAGGGTGGCAAAGAACGGTTTATACCTTTTGGCGAATTTTGTAAGCAAAGTATTGAACGGTACTTAACACAATTTAAACCCAAAGCAAATAGCGACCATGTATACTTATTAGTCAACATGAATGGAGAACCAATTACAGAACGTGGTATACGTTATGTATTAAATGATGTAGTAAAACGTACTGCAGGCGTGACAGAAATTCATCCTCACAAATTGAGGCACACGTTTGCAACACATATGTTAAATCAAGGCGCTGATTTGCGTACAGTACAATCGTTGTTGGGGCATGTCAATTTGTCTACAACAGGGCGGTATACACATGTGACAAATGAGCAGTTAAGAAAAGTTTATTTAAATGCACATCCACGTGCAAAAAAGGAGAATTAGTTTATGAGTACATCTATCCATGCAACAACTATATTTGCAGTACAACATAATGGTCACTCAGCAATGGCTGGCGATGGTCAAGTTACTCTTGGAGAGCAAGTCATTATGAAACAAACAGCTAGAAAAGTAAGACGCTTATATAATGATAAAGTTTTGGCAGGTTTTGCTGGAAGTGTGGCTGATGCATTCACCTTATTTGAAAAGTTTGAAACTAAATTACAACAATTTAGCGGTAATCTAGAAAGAGCTGCGGTTGAATTGGCGCAAGAATGGCGTGGCGATAAACAACTTAGACAATTAGAAGCTATGCTCATAGTTATGGATGAAACTTCAATACTTGTAGTTAGTGGTACTGGTGAAGTTATAGCTCCAGATGATAATTTGATCGCTATAGGCTCTGGAGGCAACTATGCATTAAGTGCAGGTAGAGCACTAAAGAGTAACGCAACACATTTAACAGCGAGTGAAATGGCATATGAAAGTTTAAAAGTTGCTTCAGATATCTGTGTATTTACAAATGATCAAATTATCGTGGAAGAATTGTAAATAATAAAAATATGATTGCAATGTATAAATGTTTATCATTAGGATATAGTTGAAATAGTAGAATTTCCCATAAATTGCTATGAATATGTTACAGAGATAAAAAATGATTATAACGGAGGTAACTTGTCTAATGGAGACGAATGGTATCAAATTAACACCTAAAGATATTGTTACAAAACTTAATGAATATATAGTCGGACAAGATGATGCAAAACGAAAAGTTGCGATTGCTTTAAGAAATCGATATAGAAGAAGCCTTTTGACTGAAGAAGAAAAGCAAGAGGTTGCCCCAAAGAACATATTGATGATTGGACCAACTGGTGTAGGGAAAACAGAAATCGCTAGACGCATGGCGAAAGTAGTGGGCGCACCATTTATCAAGGTAGAAGCTACGAAGTTTACAGAAGTTGGTTATGTAGGTCGAGACGTAGAAAGTATGGTACGTGATCTCGTTGATATTGCGGTAAGATTAGTAAAAGAACAGAAAAAAACATTAGTACATGATGAGGCACAAAATAAAGCTAATGAAAAGTTAGTTAAATTATTAGTGCCGAGCATGAAGAAAAAGGCAGCAACAAACAATAACGCTAATCCATTAGAATCACTTTTCGGAGGTTCAATGCCTAATTTCGGTCAAAATAATGACGAAGAGGAAGAAGCACCTACTGAAGAAGTGAAAACAAAACGTTCAGAAATCAAACAGCAACTATTAGATGGTAAGTTAGAAGAAGAAAAAGTAAGGTTAAAGGTTGAGCAAGATCCTGCTGCGATGGGAATGTTAGGTACGAACCAAAATCAACAGATGCAGGATATGATGAACCAATTAATGCCGAAGAAAAAAGTTGAACGAGAAGTACCTGTTAAAACAGCTCGCAAGATATTGACGGATGAATTTGCTGACGAGTTAATCGATCAAGAGACTGCAAATCAAGAAGCGATTGAATTAGCGGAACAAATGGGAATTATTTTTATCGATGAAATAGATAAAGTAGCGACAAATAGTCAAAGCTCAGGTCAAGATGTATCACGCCAGGGTGTTCAAAGAGATATTTTACCAATTCTTGAAGGTAGCATGGTTCAAACGAAATATGGTACTGTTAATACTGAACATATGCTATTTATTGGTGCAGGAGCATTCCACGTGTCTAAACCAAGTGATTTAATTCCAGAGTTACAAGGTCGTTTTCCAATTCGTGTTGAATTAGAAAGTCTATCGGTAGGAGATTTCGTTAGAATCTTGACTGAACCTAAACTATCACTTATTAAACAATATGAAGCATTACTTGATACGGAGAAAGTAACAGTCAATTTTACCAACGATGCAATCAAACGATTGGCAGAGATAGCATTCCAGGTGAATCAAGATACTGATAACATCGGCGCGCGTCGATTGCATACTATACTTGAAAAAATGCTGGAAGATTTATCCTTTGAAGCACCAAGTATGCCGAATGCGGTTGTAGATATCACACCACAATATGTAGACGATAAGTTGAAAACAATTTCAACAAATAAAGATTTAAGTGCATTTATTTTATAATATAAATGAAAAAGGAGAAGGAATATGAGCTTATTATCGAAAACTAGAGAATTAAATACGCTTTTACAAAAACATAAAGGTATTGCTGTAGATTTTAAAGATGTAGCACAAACGATCAGTAGTGTAACGGTTACTAATGTATTTATAGTTTCAAGAAAAGGTAAAATTTTAGGATCAAGTTTAAATGAACTATTAAAAAACGAACGTATTATCCAAATGTTAGAAAACAGACATATACCTGTTGAATATACCGATAAGTTGATGGATGTTAAAGAAACTGAATCTAATATCAACATTGACAATGTGTTAACTGTGTTCCCACCAGAAAATAAAGATTTATTTGGTGAAAGCAAGACAACGATTTTCCCGATTTTAGGCGGTGGTGAAAGATTAGGTACATTAGTACTTGGTCGTGTAACTGACGATTTCTCGGAAAATGACTTAGTGTTAGGCGAATATGCAGCTACAGTTATTGGCATGGAAATTTTACGTGAGAAACATAATGAAGTAGAAAAAGAAGCTAGAGATAAAGCAGCGATTAGTATGGCAATTAATTCCTTATCATATTCAGAAAGTGAAGCGATTGAACACATTTTTGAAGAATTAGGCGGTAAAGAAGGCCTTTTAATTGCTTCTAAAGTAGCAGATCGAGTTGGCATCACACGTTCAGTAATTGTTAATGCATTACGTAAACTTGAAAGTGCTGGTGTAATCGAATCACGTTCACTTGGAATGAAAGGTACTTTCATCAAAGTTAAAAAAGAAAAATTCTTGGACGAATTAGACCGTATTAAATAATTTGTTTGATTATTAATCATACAAATCTAAATATTTATCCACACTGTTAACGTCAAACTAGAAAATATATCAAATTTTTATTAGAGGATTTAGATTCAATAAATCACCTACAATACTAACTTAGAGGCTGAAACGGATTACGACGTTTGAGCCTCTTAATTGTTTAAAATAGTAGTTTGAAAGTGTTGATTTATAATAATGTATATGTTATATTTATTGACGGCTATGAAGCCAATACACACATAAAAAGTGAAAGTATAAAGGGTGCGACATATTTTGTGTCGTGTTTATATGAGCTTTTTGTGGAGGTAAAAAACCAATAGGAGGAATTTTATTATGGCAGTAATTTCAATGAAACAATTGCTAGAAGCAGGTGTTCACTTCGGTCACCAAACACGCCGTTGGAACCCAAAAATGAAAAGATATATCTTCACTGAAAGAAACGGTATTTACATTATCGATTTACAAAAAACAGTGAAAAAAGTAGAAGAAGCTTATAACTTCATTAAACAAGTATCAGAAGATGGCGGAAAAGTTTTATTCGTTGGTACTAAGAAACAAGCACAAGATTCAGTTAAATCTGAAGCAGAACGTGCTGGTCAATTTTACGTAAACCAAAGATGGTTAGGCGGAATCTTAACTAACTATAAAACAATTTCTAAACGTATCAAACGTATCTCTGAAATTGAAAAAATGGAAGAAGATGGCTTATTCGAAGTATTACCTAAAAAAGAAGTTGTAGAACTTAAAAAAGAATATGACCGTTTAATTAAATTCTTAGGCGGAATTCGTGATATGAAATCTATGCCTCAAGCATTGTTCGTTGTTGACCCTCGTAAAGAGCGCAACGCAATTGCTGAAGCACGTAAATTACACATCCCAATCGTTGGTATTGTAGACACTAACTGTGATCCAGATGAAATTGATTACGTTATCCCTGCAAACGATGATGCTATCCGTGCCGTTAAATTATTAACTGGTAAAATGGCAGATGCAATCTTAGAAGGTCAACAAGGTGTATCAAATGAAGAAGTAGCAGCTGAACAAAACATTGATTTAAACGAATCAACTGAAGCTACTGAAGCAGAAACAACTGAAGAAAACACTTCTGTTGAATCAAACTAAGAATAATGTAAAATGGGTGATAAGATATATAAGCTTATCACCTTTTTTTAAAATAAATATAATAAAATTCATTAAATAATGGAGGAATATGAAATGGCAATTTCAGCTAAACTTGTAAAAGAATTACGTGAAAAAACTGGCGCTGGTATGATGGATTGTAAAAAAGCGTTAACAGAAACTGATGGTGACATCGATAAAGCAGTAGACTTCCTACGCGAAAAAGGTATTGCTAAAGCTGCTAAAAAATCTGACCGTATTGCGGCAGAAGGTTTAGTACACGTTGAAGCAAGAGGGAACGAAGCAGCAATTGTAGAAATTAATTCAGAAACTGACTTCGTAGCTCGTAACGAAGGATTCCAACAATTAGTGAAAGAAATTGCTATCCAAGTATTGGATACAAAAGCTGAATCTGTAGAAGCTTTATTAGAAACTGAATTAACAGATGGTAAATCAGTTGACCAACGTGTTAAAGAAGCTATCTCTACAATCGGTGAAAAATTAAGTATCCGTCGTTTTGCTATCAGAACTAAAACTGATAACGATTCATTTGGTGCTTACTTACACATGGGCGGACGCATTGGTGTGTTAACTGTAGTTGAAGGTTCAACTGAAGAAGAAGCTGCTAAAGATGTAGCTATGCACATTGCTGCAATCAACCCTAAATATGTTTCATCTGAACAAGTAAGTGAAGATGAAATTAATCACGAAAGAGAAGTATTAAAACAACAAGCTTTAAATGAAGGTAAACCAGAAAAAATTGTTGAAAAAATGGTAGAAGGTCGTTTACGTAAATATTTACAAGAAATTTGTGCGGTTGACCAAAACTTTGTAAAAGATCCTGATCAAACAGTTGAAGCTTTCTTAAAATCTAAAGGTGGTAAACTTGTTGACTTCGTACGTTATGAAGTAGGCGAAGGTATGGAAAAACGTGAAGAAAACTTTGCTGACGAAGTTAAAGGACAAATGAAATAATTTTTCATAGTTAAAACAAGAAAGAAGACACCTTTTGTGCTCCGTATGAAAGATTCACTTTTGTATTGGAAGACCTATTGTGTCTTCTTTACTTGTATAATTACATATTTTACAATAGAGAGGATAAGACAATGGCTCAAACTTCTAAATACGAACGTGTTGTATTAAAATTAAGTGGCGAAGCACTAGCAGGTGACGATGGGTTTGGAATCAACCCAATTATAATTAAAAGTGTTGCAAAACAAGTAGCGGAAGTAGCAAAAATGGATTGTGAAATTGCTGTTATCGTTGGTGGAGGCAATATTTGGAGAGGTAAAACTGGTAGTGACTTAGGCATGGATCGTGGTACTGCTGACTACATGGGTATGTTAGCTACGGTTATGAATGCATTAGCATTACAAGATAGCCTTGAACAATTAGAGTGCGATACACGTGTCTTAACATCGATTGAGATGAAACAAGTTGCAGAACCATATATTCGTCGCCGTGCAATTAGACATTTAGAAAAGAAACGTGTTGTAATATTTGCGGCTGGTATAGGGAACCCTTACTTCTCTACTGATACTACAGCAGCATTACGTGCAGCTGAAGTTGAAGCTGATGTTATCTTAATGGGTAAGAATAACGTTGACGGTGTATACTCTGCCGATCCAAAAGTAGATCAAAATGCAATTAAGTATGAACATTTAACACATATTCAAATGTTACAAGAAGGTTTACAAGTCATGGATTCAACGGCTTCATCATTCTGTATGGATAATAATATTCCATTGAATGTATTCTCGATAACAGAAGAAGGCAACATTAAACGTGCTGTTATGGGTGAAAAAATAGGAACGTTAATTACAAAATAATTTAGAGGTGTATGACTATGAGTGACATTATAAATGACACGAAATCAAAAATGCAAAAATCTGTAGATAATCTTTCTAGAGAATTAGCTAATATCAGTGCAGGTAGAGCTAACTCAAATTTATTAAACGGTGTAACTGTTGACTATTATGGTGCGCCTACGCCTGTACAACAACTTGCAAGCATCAGTGTGCCAGAAGCACGTTTATTAGTAATTGCGCCATATGACAAATCATCTGTAGGCAACATTGAAAAAGCAATCAATGCTGCAAACTTAGGTGTCAATCCTTCGAGTGATGGCGAAGTTATTCGTATAAGTATTCCTGCTTTAACAGAGGAACGTCGTAAAGACTTAGTGAAAGATGTTAAGAAAATTGGCGAAGATGCAAAAGTAGCTGTTAGAAATGTACGTCGTGATGCTAATGACGAACTTAAAAAACAACAAAAAAATGCTGACATCACTGAAGATGATTTAAAATCACAAACAGCAGATGTACAAAAGCTCACTGACGATTCAATTAAAGAAATCGATAAATTGTTAGAAGAAAAAGAACAAGATATTATGTCAGTATAAACATGGTAATGAATGGTAAGACTTCGCTTCACTTCTGTTGTTAGATTTAATCAGCGGAATTCAAGAATCAGAGGTTTATCATATTTTATCTGAACTGTATCAAATCAGACTTTGGTACAGTTTTTTTATTTGTTTATTCAATGCACCTATCTATTATGATAAAATGGTAGAGAATTGCATTTAGAACCTATTATAATAAACATAGATGATCACGCTCGGAGGAAATACCATGTTTAAAAAGTTAAATAAGAAGAAAAACCAGCCTAACCAATCCGATTTCGAATTGGATTTACATAATATACCTGAACATGTTGCAATCATAATGGATGGTAATGGTCGTTGGGCGAAGCAAAGGAAATTGCCTAGAATTAAAGGTCATTACCAAGGTACACAAACCGTTAAAAACATCACTAAAGTAGCCAGTGATCTAGGAATTAAATACTTAACATTATATGCATTCTCTACAGAAAATTGGTCAAGACCGGAAAATGAAGTTAACTATATTATGAGCTTACCAGGTACATTTTTAAAAACTTTTCTACCGGAATTGATAGAAAATAATGTTAAAGTAGAGACAATTGGCTTTTTGGAACATTTGCCAAATTCTACACTTAAAGCAATAGCTAAAGCTAAAGAAGATACTAAACATAATACAGGCTTAAAATTAATCTTTGCTATGAACTATGGTGGACGTGCCGAAATTGTAAACAGTGTGAAAAAAATCTATGACCAATTAACTGCTAAAGGTTTATCAAGTGATGAAATCACTGAACAAATGATTGATGAGCATTTGATGACTCATGCATATCCTGACCCAGATCTTTTGATAAGAACTTCAGGAGAACAAAGAATTAGTAATTTCCTTATCTGGCAAGTATCGTATAGTGAATTTATTTTTAACGAAAAATTATGGCCAGACTTTAATAAGGAAGAATTAATAAATTGTATTAAAATTTATCAATCACGCCAACGTCGCTTTGGTGGATTATAAATAGTTAGGAGATTAGTATGAAAGTTAGAACTTTAACAGCAATCATAGCACTTATCATTTTTCTCCCTGTATTACTAAAGGGCGGCTTTATTCTAATGCTATTTTCATATTTATTAGCTTTTATAGCTCTAAAAGAATTGCTTAATATGAATATGATTAAGTTCTTATCGATACCAGGTATTATAAGTGCATTAGGTATTTTAATTATTATGTTGCCTCAAGAGGCGGGCGACTGGGTTAATAATTTCCAATTGAAATCTTTAATAGCTATGAGTTTTATATTATTAAGCTATACTGTACTATCTAAAAATAGATTTAGCTTTATGGATGCAGCTTTCTGCCTCATGTCAATTGCATACGTGGGTATTGGGTTTATGTATTTATATGAAACTCGCTCAGAAGGCTTACATTTTATATTATTTGCATTTTTAGTTGTGTGGCTAACTGATACAGGGGCTTATATTTTTGGTAGATTAATGGGCAAACATAAGTTATGGCCAGTTATCAGTCCTAATAAAACGATAGAAGGTTTTATTGGCGGATTAATTTGTAGTATTATTGTACCGCTTGTAATGCTGCAATTTGTTGATTTTAATATAGCTATTTGGTTATTAATTATAGTTACAATCATTTTAAGTATGTTCGGACAATTAGGAGATCTTGTTGAATCTGGTTTTAAACGTCATTTTGGTGTTAAAGATTCAGGTAGAATTCTCCCGGGACATGGTGGTATTTTAGATAGATTTGATAGTTTTATGTTTGTATTGCCTTTATTGAACATATTATTAATTCAAAGCTAAACATATTTGCTTTTTAAAATTTTATAAATCATATACAAGGAGTTAATGAATTGGAGTAACTGCGCAAAGCATACAGTTAATATGATTCTTAACTCCTTTAATAAATCTAAAGAATTTAACTTAATACTATATTTTGCTATTGTGAAATATAGTATTAAGTTAAATTAGTTGAATATTAATCCATAATCATAGCTCTGAGGAATTAAATAAAACTAAATTATAAGCTAGTATGTTTTTACGTAAAAAAACGACTACAATGTTATATAATAGTTACGTGTGTCAGTTAGCATTATTGTGTTATAATTTTGTAATCTGTAGTGCGAACAGTAAACTTGAAATCGTTAGTTTTTAAAGTTAAACGTAGTTAATTTATTAAGAATATATGAGGTGTATCAAATTGAGTTTTCTAGTAACAATCATTTCTTTTATAATCGTCTTTGGTGTCCTCGTAACCGTGCATGAATATGGTCATATGTTTTTTGCTAAAAGAGCAGGGATTATGTGTCCAGAATTCGCAATCGGTATGGGACCGAAAATTTTTAGTTTTAGAAAAAATGAAACATTATATACAATACGACTATTACCAGTAGGTGGTTATGTTCGTATGGCAGGGGATGGCCTAGAAGAGCCACCGGTTCAACCAGGAATGCACGTAAAAATTAAATTAAATGATAAAGAAGAAATTACACATATCATTTTAGATGACCAACACAAATTCCAACAAATTGAAGCTATGGAAGTGAAACAATGTGATTTCAAAGACGGCTTGTTTGTAGAAGGTGTGACGGCCTATGATGATGAACGTCATCGTTTCCCTATTGCAGAAAAATCATATTTTGTAGAAAATGGTAGTTTAATTCAAATAGCACCAAGAGACAGACAATTCACATATAAAAAGCCTTATCAAAAATTCTTAACGTTATTTGCTGGACCATTGTTTAATTTCTTACTTACATTAGTCTTATTTATCGGTTTAGCTTATTATCAAGGTACACCGACGAATTCAGTTGATGAAGTAACGAAAGGTTCTCCGGCGGCTCAAGCTGGACTTAAATCTGGTGACACAATTGTGAAATTAGATGGTAAAAAAATAGAAGGCAAAAGTGATATCGATAAAATTACTGAACAGAATAAAGACAAAAAAACAAAAGTCACAGTAGAACGTGATGGTAAAACCCATACGATGGATATAAAACCTAAAAAAGTAGAGCAAAAAGTCACTAAAAATAAGAGTCAAACAAGATATTTATTTGGCTACACAGCTAGTACAGAGCATACTTTATTTAAACCAATCGTTTCGGGATTTGACCGCACACTAGAAGCTGGAAAACTCATCTTCACTGCAATTGTAGGGATGATTGCTAGTATTTTCACAGGGAATTTCTCCTTTGATATGTTGAATGGACCTGTTGGTATCTATCATTCAGTCGATTCTGTAGTTAAAACTGGTATAATAAACTTAATTTCTTGGACGGCATTATTAAGTGTCAACTTAGGATTAATGAATTTATTACCTGTACCTGCTTTAGACGGTGGTCGCATACTATTTGTCATTTACGAAGCGATATTCAGAAAGCCTGTAAATAAAAAAGCAGAAACAACTATTATTGCAATAGGTGCAGTATTTGTATTAATCGTTATGGTCTTAGTGACTTGGAACGATATCCAACGTTATTTTTTATAAAGAGGGAGAGAAGTATATAAATGAAACAGTCTAAAGTATTTATACCTACTATGAAAGAAGTGCCAGCCGGTGCTGAAGCATTAAGTCATCGTTTATTATTGAAAGCAGGTTTAATCAAACAAAGTACAAGTGGCATATATAGTTATTTGCCGCTCGCAGCTAGAGTATTAAATAATATAGAGGCTGTTGTCCGTGAAGAAATGGAACGAATTGATGCAGTGGAAATCTTAATGCCAGCATTGCAACAAGCAGAATTATGGGAAGAATCTGGCCGTTGGAGCGCATACGGACCGGAACTCATGCGTTTACAAGATCGTAATGGTCGTGAATTTGCCCTTGGGCCAACTCACGAAGAAGTGGTTACTTCTTTAGTAAGAGACGAATTAAAATCTTATAAACAATTACCTATGACTTTATTCCAAATTCAATCTAAATACAGAGATGAAAAACGCCCACGTTTTGGTTTGTTACGTGGCAGAGAATTTATTATGAAAGATGCTTATTCTTTCCATGCTGATGAGGAATCTTTAGATGCCTCATATCAAGATATGTACAATGCATATGGTCGCATCTTTAAACGAGTGGGTATTAATGCGAGACCTGTTGTTGCTGATTCTGGTGCAATTGGTGGTAGTCATACGCATGAATTTATGGCATTAAGTGAAATTGGTGAAGATACGATTGTATTTAGCGACCAAAGTGATTATGCTGCAAATATTGAAAAGGCAGAAGTTGTTTATCAACCAAATGAAAAGCACGATGAGGTTAAACCATTAACTAAAATAGAAACACCTAACGTCCATACTGCACAAGAGTTAGCGTCATTCCTTGAAAAGCCATTAGATGAAATTACGAAATCTATGATATTTAAAGTAGACGGAGAATTCATTATGGTCTTAGTGCGTGGTCATCATGAAATTAATGATATTAAATTAAAAGCATACTTTGCCACAGATAACATTGAATTAGCAACAGAAGATGAGATTGTTAATCTACTTGGTGCAAAACCAGGTTCTTTAGGTCCAATTTTCGATAAAGATATTAAGATTTACGCCGATAATTACATTCAAGATTTAAATAATATCGTTGTGGGCGCAAATGAAGATGGCTATCATTTATTGAATGCAAATGTAGGCCGTGATTTTGAAGTTACAGAATATGGTGATTTCAGATTTATATTAGAAGGAGAGCCATTAGTAGATGGTTCAGGTTTAGCTCAATTTGCCGAAGGTATTGAAGTAGGACAAGTATTTAAGCTAGGAACAAAATATTCAGAAAGTATGAATGCTACATTCCTAGATAACCAAGGCAAAGCTAAACCACTATTAATGGGTTGTTATGGTATTGGTGTTTCTAGAACATTAAGTGCGATTGTTGAACAAAATAATGATGAAAATGGTATTATTTGGCCGAAGTCAATTACACCATTTGATTTACATTTAATAACAATTAATCCTAAAAAAGATGATCAACGTGAATTAGCAGATCAACTTTATGCGGAATTAAGAGAGCAATTTGATGTATTATATGATGACCGTAAAGAACGTGCGGGTGTGAAATTTAATGATGCCGATTTAATTGGTTTACCAATACGTGTCGTTGTTGGTAAAAATGCTGCCGAAGGTATCGTTGAGGTTAAGCGTCGTGATACTGGTGACAGTGAAGATGTTCACATTGATAACTTAACAAATTATGTAAATGACTTATATTCAAATATATAATTTGAAAGCAGAGTCGATAACAATTTGTTATAATGGCTAATGTAAATAGGTGAAAATGCCTATAAAAAATCATGAGGCTGAAATAAAATAAAGCATTAAATGCTGATGTGTATAAGTTTGAGCATACACAGTAGCTGTTTAATATTTAAAAATAGTAGTTTCGATATTTTTAAATATTTATTCAGTCTTGTGGGGGCGGGCATATGAAATCAAATTTAAAATTTTGATTTCTGTCCCGCTCCTATTTATTTGTTTTTAAAAATATGCATTGTATCAAATAAGTTGAACTATTAGAATTTCGAATATATTTAGTTATAATAGAGAGAATGAAAAATAATACATACACCGTCATAAAATGTAATTAATAATATACAAGTAAAACAGTGTAATTAATAGTAAGGTGGTTATCGTCATGTCAATGACAAACGAGGAAAAGTTTAAAATCCTAGCTGACCAAATTAAAATCGCAGAGCATTTGGATTCTGAAATATTAACAAAAAGTGAATTAACACGCGTAGATGTTAAAGCAGTGGATCGTTCATGGGTATTTCAAATCACGTTCCCATATTTTTTAACAATAGAAGATTACTTACTTTTCACAAGTGCAATTACTGAAGAATTCAAAACAATCGCCGAGGTAAAGTGCAATATTACAATAAAAGATAAAGCTAATCAAGATGAATATGCGATTAAATACTTTAGCCATTGTATCGATCAAACAAAGTTATCACCGAAAGTTAAAGGCCAATTAAAGCAGAAGCGTTTGATTATGTCTGGAGATATTTTAAAAGTGATGTGCCAAAACGATGTTGAACGCGATCATTTTGATAAAGCTTGTAACGGTAGTTTAATTGCAGCATATCAACAGTGTGGATTTAGTATAAGTAAAGTTGTTTTTGAAACTGATAGTGCGGTAAACGATGGTGATTTAGCATCATTAGAGGCACACATACAAGAAGAAGATGAAAAGAGTGCACGTGAAGCAACAGAAAAATTAGAAAAAATGAAAGCTGAAAAAGCGAAACAACAAGATAATAACGAAAGTGCTGTTTCAAAATGTCAAATTGGTAAACCAATTCAAATTGAGAACGTACGTACAATTGATTCTATTATTGAAGAAGAGTTTAAAGCAGCTGTTGAAGGTGTTATTTTTGATATTAATCTAAAAGAGTTGAAAAGTGGCCGACATATTGTAGAAATCAAGGTGACAGACTATACTGATTCACTCGTATTAAAAATGTTCACGCGTAAAAATAAAGATGACTTAGCTCATTTTAAAGCTTTAAGCGTAGGGAAATGGGTGCGTGCACAAGGTAGAATAGAAGAAGATACTTTCGTACGAGATTTAGTTATGATGATGTCAGACATAGAAGAAATTAAAAAAGCAACAAAACAAGATAAATCTGAAGAAAAAAGAGTCGAATTCCATTTGCACACTTCGATGAGCCAAATGGATGGTATCCCAAATATTTCTACATATGTAGACCAAGCTGCTAAGTGGGGACATAAAGCTATTGCTGTTACGGATCATAATGTTGTCCAAGCATTTCCAGATGCACACGCTGCGGCAGAAAAAAACGGCATTAAAATGATTTATGGTATGGAAGGTATGCTAGTAGATGACGGAGTGCCAATAGCGTATAAACCTAAGGATTGCAATTTAAAAACAGCAACTTATGTTGTGTTTGACGTGGAGACGACAGGATTATCTAACCAATACGACAAGATTATTGAGCTTGCCGCTGTCAAAGTTAAAGATGGCGAAATCATAGATAAATTTGAACGCTTTAGTAACCCGCATGAACGTTTATCAGAAACGATTAAAAATTTAACTCATATTTCTGATGATATGTTAGTAGATGCACCAGAAATTGAAGAAGTGTTAACAGAATTTAAATCATGGGTCGGAGATGCAATCTTTGTTGCTCATAACGCTTCATTTGATATGGGCTTCATCGACACTGGTTATGAACATGTAGGGATAGGTGCTTCTACAAATGGTGTTATTGATACATTAGAATTATCCAGAACAATTAATACTGAATATGGTAAGCATGGTTTGAATTTCTTAGCTAAAAAATACGGTGTTGAATTGACTCAACACCATAGAGCGATTTATGATACTGAAGCAACAGCGTATATGTTTATAAAAATGTTGAAACAATTAGAAGAGCTTGGTGTTCATAATCATCAAGATATCAATACTTCTTTAACAAATGAGGATGCATATAAACGTGCGAGACCTAACCATGTTACACTCATTGTCCAAAACCAAGAAGGATTGAAGAATCTCTTTAAAATTGTAAGTGCTTCGTTAGTTCAATACTACTATCGTACACCGAGAATTCCACGTTCACTATTAGATGAATATCGTGAAGGGATATTAGTAGGCTCAGCTTGTGATGAAGGTGAAGTATTTACAGCAGTAATGCAAAAAGATCAATCCCAAGTGGAACGAATCGCTAAATATTACGATTTTATTGAAGTTCAACCACCAGCGCTCTATCAAGATTTAATCGATAGAGAACTTGTGAGAGATAATGAAACATTACATGAAATATATAATCGTTTAATAAGAGCGGGTGATGTTAATAATATTCCTGTAATTGCAACAGGCAACGCGCACTATTTAAATGAACACGACGCAATTGCACGTAAAATTTTAATTGCTTCACAACCAGGTAATCCATTAAATCGTTCCACTTTACCAGAAGCACATTTTAGAACAACTGATGAAATGTTAGATGAATTACATTTTCTAGGCGAAGAAAAAGCATATGAACTTGTTATTAAAAATACAAATGAATTAGCAGATTCAATTGAACGTGTAGTACCAATTAAAGATGAATTGTATACGCCAAGAATGGAAGGCGCAAACGATGAAATTCGTGAAATGAGTTATAATAATGCCAAAGCATTATATGGGGAAGACTTGCCGCAAATTGTTATTGATCGTTTAGAGAAAGAATTAGAAAGTATTATCGGAAACGGATTCTCTGTTATTTATTTAATTTCACAGAGACTTGTAAAAAAATCATTGAATGATGGCTATTTAGTAGGTTCACGTGGTTCGGTAGGGTCTAGCTTTGTAGCAACAATGACAGAAATCACAGAAGTAAATCCATTGCCACCGCATTATATTTGCCCTGAATGTAAAAATAGTGAATTCTTTAATGATGGTTCAGTTGGTTCTGGTTTCGACTTACCTGATAAAAAGTGTGAATCTTGTGGCTGTGACTTAATTAAAGAAGGACAAGACATTCCCTTTGAAACATTCTTAGGATTTAAAGGAGATAAAGTACCAGATATTGATTTGAACTTTAGTGGGGAATATCAGCCAGAAGCACATAATTATACAAAAGAACTCTTCGGAGAAGATAAAGTGTTTCGTGCCGGAACGATCGGTACAGTTGCCGAAAAAACTGCATTTGGTTTTGTTAAAGGTTACTTAAATGATCAAGGTATCCATAAAAGAGGTGCTGAGATTGATAGACTAGTAAAAGGTTGTACAGGAGTAAAACGTACAACAGGACAACATCCAGGTGGTATCATAGTTGTACCTGATTATATGGATATATATGATTTTACACCAGTTCAATTCCCTGCAGATGATCAAGCTTCATCTTGGATGACGACGCATTTTGATTTCCACTCAATTCATGATAATGTGTTGAAATTAGATATTCTGGGACACGATGACCCTACTATGATACGTATGTTACAAGATTTATCTGGTATTGATCCAAAAACAATTCCAGTTGATGATAAAGATACAATGGGTATATTTAGTTCACCAGAACCATTGGGTGTAACTTCAGAAGAAATTCTATGTAAAACTGGCACATTTGGTGTACCTGAATTTGGTACTGGATTTGTTAGACAAATGCTAGAAGATACCAAGCCTACCACATTCTCAGAACTTGTTAGAATTTCTGGTCTTTCACATGGTACGGATGTGTGGTTAGGTAACGCTCAAGATTTAATTCGTTCTGGAAAATGTGATTTAGCTAGCGTAATTTGTTGTCGTGATGACATTATGGTTTACTTAATGTATAACGGTTTAGAACCATCACTTGCCTTCAAAACTATGGAATTTGTGCGTAAAGGTAAAGGGTTAACAGACGATATGGTTGAAGCAATGGTCGATAATGAAGTGCCAGATTGGTATTTAGATTCATGTAGAAAAATTAAATACATGTTCCCTAAAGCGCATGCTGCCGCTTATGTATTGATGGCGGTACGTATTGCTTATTTCAAAGTTCATTATCCATTGTATTATTATGCAAGTTACTTCACAGTACGTGCCTCTGATTTTGACTTAATATCAATGATTAAAGACAAAGAAAGTATTCGTAATACAGTAAAGGACATGTATTCAAGATATATGGATTTGGCTAAAAAGGAAAAAGATACATTAACTGTGTTGGAAATTATGAATGAAATGGCTCAACGAGGTTACCGTATGCAACCGATTAGTTTAGAAAAGAGTAAAGCTTTTGAATTTATTATTGAAGGTGATACTTTAATCCCACCATTTATATCAGTTCCAGGTCTCGGAGAAAATGTTGCACAAAGAATAGTTGAAGCACGTGAAGAAGGGCCATTCTTGTCTAAAGAAGATTTGAATAAGAAAGCTGGTTTATCACAAAAAGTAATCGAGTATTTAGATGAATTAGGTTCATTACCTAACTTACCAGATAAAGCTCAACTTTCTATTTTTGACATGTGATGTGTTATATCATTAATGCAAAAAGTCAGTAATATTACTAGTTAAAATAAGTTTGAACAGACTGAATGGTTACGTTTTTCCAATAAAAATTTATGGAATTAGTGCTCTAAATTGATAAAGTGATTGAGCTTAATCATGATTTGTTTGAAACAATACTTGAATGAAATAAATATTGTAAATGTTTGAAATATAGCACAATAAAGTGACTAGCTTGTCATTATGGGATTTTTAAAATATAGTTATTTGTATAGAAAATAAACATATGATATAATAACAGTGCTTAAAAAATTAGACTCAGGCAGGAAGAGTGGGCATAATACCCGCTCTTTTCTATTTGCCAAAAAAGGAGGTCAGCATGAGTAAAATAACTGAACAAGTTGAAGCAATTATTCAACCTGTCCTTAATGACTTAAATTTTGAATTAGTAGAAGTTGAGTTTACAAAAGAAGGAAAAGACCATTTTTTAAGAGTATCTATTGATAAAGAAGGCGGCGTAGACTTAAATGATTGTGCGTTAGCTTCTGAAAAAATCAGCGAAGTTATGGATGCAGAAGATCCTATTCAAGAAATGTATTACTTAGATGTTGCGTCACCTGGCGCAGAAAGACCTATTAAAAAAGAAAAAGATTTCCATAATGCTATATCAAAACCTATTTTTGTATCTTTATATGCACCAATTGAAGGTTCTAAAGAATGGTTAGGTATTTTGAAATCTGTTGATGAAGATATGATAACTATGGAAGTTAAGGATAAGTCAAAAACTAAACAAGTTGAAATATTAAGAAGTAAGATCGCTAAAGCACGTCACGCTGTAATGATATAACGTGATAAGGAGGATGATAAGTCGTGTCAAGTAATGAACTATTATTAGCAACTGAGTACTTAGAAAAAGAAAAAAAGATTCCTAGAGAAGTGTTAGTTGATGCTATAGAAGCAGCTTTAATCACTGCTTATAAGAAGAATTATGATAGCGCAAGAAGTGTGCGTGTTGAATTAAATATGGATAAAGGTACATTTCATGTTATCGCACGTAAAGAAGTTGTAGAAGAATCAATGGATGATCGAGAAGAAATTGATTTGAGTACTGCACTTGTTAAAAACCCTGCATATGAAATTGGTGATATTTATGAAGAAGATGTCACACCAAATGACTTTGGACGTGTAGGTGCTCAAGCGGCTAAACAAGCAGTGATGCAACGCTTACGTGATGCAGAGCGCGAAATCTTGTATGATGAATTTATCGATAAAGAAGATGACATCGTAACAGGTTTAATTGATAGAGTAGATCATCGCTATGTTTATGTGAATTTAGGACGTACTGAAGCTGTGTTATCTGAAGCGGAAAGAAGTCCAAATGAAAGTTATATTCCTAATGAAAGAATTAGAGTATACGTAAACAAGGTTGAACAAACTACAAAAGGCCCACAAATTTATGTATCAAGAAGTCACCCAGGTTTACTAAAACGTTTATTTGAACAAGAAGTACCTGAAATATTTGATGGTACAGTAATTGTTAAATCTGTAGCACGTGAAGCTGGAGACCGTTCTAAGATTAGTGTACACTCTGATAATCCTGATATTGACGCAGTTGGTGCATGTGTAGGTGCTAAAGGTGCTCGTGTAGAAGCTGTAGTAGAAGAACTTGGTGGAGAAAAAATTGATATCGTTCAATGGAACGAAGATCCAAAGATATTTGTGAAAAATGCTTTGAGCCCATCACAAGTTTTACAAGTTATTGTTGATGAAGCAAACCAATCTACAATTGTTGTCGTACCAGATTATCAATTATCCTTAGCGATTGGTAAACGTGGCCAAAATGCGCGTTTAGCTGCAAAATTAACAGGTTGGAAGATTGATATTAAGTCTGAAACTGATGCAAGAGAAGCAGGCGTTTATCCAACTGATGAAGGTATCATTGAAGAAGATGACGCGCCTTCAGAAACAGTTGACACAGAAGTATTACATTCTGAAGATGTTACAAGTGAAGTCATTGAAGAAGATGTAGATACTGAAAAATAAATTGGAGTGAAACTTTATGAAAAAGAAAAAAATTCCAATGCGTAAATGTATACTATCAAATGAAATGCATCCGAAAAACGATATGATAAGAGTTGTGATAAACAAAGAAGGCGAAATTTTTGCTGATGCAACTGGAAAACAACAAGGTCGTGGTGCATATGTATCAAAAGATGTTAAATTAGTAGAAGAGGCACAGCAAAAAGGTGTATTAGAAAAATACTATAAAGCTGATGCTGAGACACTAGAACCTGTTTATAAAGAAATTATACGTCTTATTTATCGTGAAGAGATTCCTAAATGACCAAAGAGAACATCGTAAATTTTTTAGGTTTGGCAATGCGTGCTGGAAAAGTTAAAACAGGTGAATCTGTCATTTTAAATGATTTAAAAAAGAACAAGTTAAAGCTCGTAATCATTGCAACTGATGCTTCTGATAACACAACTAAAGTGATACAGAACAAATGTGAAAGTTACCATATATCATTACGCATATTTGGAACGAGAGCTGAATTAGGACAAGCTTTAGGGAAAGCAGAACGTGTAAACATTGGAATCACTGATCAAGGCTTTGCTAAAAAGTTATTGTCAATGATTGATGAATATCGTAAGGAGTGACTATATGAGTAAAAAAAGAATTTACGAATACGCAAAAGATTTAAAATTAAAAAGTAAAGATATTATAGATGAGTTAGCTAAAATGAACGTTGAGGTAACTAGCCACATGCAAACGTTAGAAGACGATCAAATTAAGGCTTTAGATAAAATCTATAAACCAGAACAAGCACAGCAAGCTGCTAAATCAGAGCAGAAAAGTGCTCAAAATAAACAATCAACGACAAACAATAAAAATAATCAAGGTAACAAAGGTAATCAAAATAATAAACCAAACAACAAGAAAAATAACAAAAATAATAAGAATACTAATAAAAACAATAAACAACCTAAACAACCTAAACAAGAAGAGCCAAAGGAAATACCTTCTAAAATTACGTATCACGATGGTATCACTGTAGGTGAACTTGCTGAGAAATTAAATATAGATTCATCAGGTATTATTAAAAAATTATTCTTACTAGGCATAATGGCAAACATTAATCAATCTTTAGATGATGAAACATTAGAATTAATCGTAGATGATTATGGCGTAGAAATTGAAAAAGAAGTTATTATTGATGAAGAAGATTTATCAATTTATTTTGAAGATGAAGCTGACGAAGAAAATGGCATTGAGCGTCCAGCTGTTGTTACAATCATGGGACATGTTGACCATGGTAAAACAACATTATTAGACTCAATTCGTCATACTAAAGTAACTGCTGGTGAAGCAGGTGGTATTACGCAGCATATCGGTGCATATCAAATTGAAAACGATGGCAAAAAAATCACATTCCTTGATACACCAGGTCACGCTGCATTTACAACAATGCGTGCTCGTGGTGCCCAAGTTACTGATATTACAATTTTAGTAGTAGCAGCAGATGATGGGGTAATGCCACAAACAATTGAAGCGATTAACCATGCTAAAGAAGCAGAGGTGCCTACAATTGTTGCTGTAAACAAAGTTGACAAACCAACAGCTAATCCTGACCGTGTAATGCAAGAATTAACAGAATATGGTTTAATTCCTGAAGCTTGGGGTGGCGATACAATTTTCGTACCACTTTCAGCTTTAAGTGGAGATGGTATTGAAGACTTACTAGAGATGATTGTCCTAACTTCTGAGGTTCAAGAATTAAAAGCAAACCCAAGCAAGCATGCTGTGGGTACTGTGATTGAAGCTGAATTGGATAAATCACGTGGACCATCCGCGTCATTATTAGTTCAAAACGGAACGCTTAATGTTGGAGATTCACTAGTAGTAGGAAATACTTATGGTAGAATCCGTGCTATGGTAAATGATTTAGGTCAACGTATTAAGTCAGCGGGTCCTTCTACACCTGTAGAAATTACTGGTATTAACGATGTACCACAAGCTGGTGATAGATTTGTTGTCTTCAAAGATGAAAAACAAGCAAGACGTATCGGTGAAGCACGTCATGAAGCTAATGTGATGCAACAACGTCAAGAAAGTAAGAGCGTTTCATTAGATAACCTGTTCGAACAAATGAAACAAGGTGAAATGAAAGATCTTAACGTCATTATTAAAGGTGATGTACAAGGTTCAGTAGAAGCACTTGCAGCATCATTAATGAAAATAGATGTTGAAGGCGTTAATGTAAGAATTATTCATACTGCAGTAGGTGCAATTAATGAATCAGATGTTACACTTGCTAACGCTTCAAATGGTATCATTATCGGCTTTAATGTGCGTCCTGATACTGGTGCGAAACGAGCTGCAGATAATGAAGGTGTAGATATGCGTTTACACCGTGTTATCTATAACGTTATCGAAGAAATTGAATCTGCAATGAAAGGTATGCTAGATCCAGAATTTGAAGAACAAGTTATTGGTCAAGCAGAAGTTCGTCAGACTTTCAAAGTTTCTAAAGTAGGTACGATTGCTGGTAGTTATGTGATAGATGGTAAAATCACACGTAATGCGGGTGTTCGTGTAATCAGAGACGGTGTAGTACAATTCGAAGGTGAATTAGACACATTAAAACGTTTCAAAGATGATGTTAAAGAAGTAGCTCAAGGCTATGAATGTGGTATAACAGTTGAAAAATTCAATGACCTAAAAGAAGGCGACATTATTGAAGCGTTCGAAATGGTTGAAATTAAAAGATAACTTTTAATCTTTAATGATATTTCCATTTTAGAAATAAACTTATATATTAGAAACAAAGCAAACTTATATTATGTTGTTTGCTTTGTTTTTTTGTCTCATTTTCTTTAATTAATTTTTTATAGTAGTTTGTTAACAATTAATGAAAACATGCGTAATTTAACAAGTAAATAACGTTATATTACGTACAATAGACTAATGTATATTCTTTCTTTCTTTAAAAATAATAAATTATAAAAATTGAATCTTGCAAACGTTGACATATTAATTTATATAAATTATATACCTTTTTATAGTTGTAAATTAGATTTAAAAAATATTGTAAATATACACTTGTTGAGATGGGCTGACAATAGTTGTCTATCCTTTTAATTATAATTAAGTTAAATGGGAGGTTATAAATGATGAGTGAATATTTAAAAGATATAAATGAATTTTGGGAACAATATTTTAGTCAGTATAACTCTATTTATGACGAATTAACATTAAGGGCAATTATTAAAAATAATGATACAACAGCGTTTTTACATCCTATGGATTATGCTTATTTTCAAAAACATTTCGGAGATAATTTTACTGAAATTCCAAGGTTCAAAAAAATGATAGACTTTGCGAATGGAAAAGTTACTTTAAATAAAGATAGACAAAGAGTCACATTTGAAAATGCAGATTTAAATCCAGCTATTGCAAGGCCTTATTTTGGTAATCCAGAAATTGCAGATATAGTAATATTAAAAAAACAACCAGAAAATGATTTTCAAACATACCAATTAAATCTAGCTAATGATGAAGCAATTGAATATAGAAAAAGAATTTTATTAGACATTCAAGGTAAATTATTGTTTAATGGACAAAAATTATTTTTACCTTATATAGATAGACATAGATGGTTTGTGAAATATTTATATAGTAATGCGTCGACATTAAAGCAATTTAATATCGATCCTAACAGGGTTATGGTTCTCAATTTCTTTCCATATCAGACCGGACATTCTGCAGGTATACCTAAAGATTTTTTAACATTTAATCATAAACTTCCATCACAAATAAAAAATTATGAGTTATTAATAAAAATGCTCAAAGATGACAAGCCACGTATTTATATCGTAAGTGAAGAAGAACTATATATTTCTATATTTAAGAACTTTGCAGATAGTGAATTATGTCAGTATTTAATTGATCATTTATTCGTATTATCATCGAAACAAAACCGTCATCTTACAGTATGTAATGTGCTGAGTTATAGAGAACACCGTCTTCGTATCAAGGAAAAGCAAGAACTTAGTAAAATTGAATATTATAGATGGAATCAAGAACAAAAAGTAGCACGTGAAAATGGGGACTCTGATTTTCATGAAAAAATTAAAAAATTACAACATACTTTGGAAAGACAAATTTAAAAAATTGATAAAGTGTCTAAAAAGTAGTAATTTAAATCAATCAATTAATCTATGTATGAGTAGAAAAATGCTATTACCTGAATACATGTGTTGTGATTAGTTATCTAGTAAGCATAATAAACATATATGAAAGAGTAGAATTTAAATACCATCACGTATAAAGTACAAACGTCAATTTCTATTGGGATTATAGAAATTGACGTTTTCTTAATTTTATGATGTTTTGTAGTTCACTGAGCTATGGAAACTTTGTTGTCGAGAGAAATTACAAACGTTGGTTATTTAATAAATGATTTTTGTTAATTAATTTAAATATTGTAAGAGTTGAACAATGATTTTATAATTACTTTGAAATCATCAACATAGTGTTGAGGCTTTAGTAATGTGATTTTATTTGGATGTTCATAAGCAATGTGCATGCTTTCTTCTTTTGAAATAATGATATCTACAATTCGCCCATTATCTACAAGTTTAGTGTTTACTATGATAAACTGGCGTTCAATTTTTGGCCATATATGATCTTGAATAAGCATAGTCACACTGTTAATACCTTCAAATACAGATTGGTCATAAACATCGTTAAGTTGTTCTACTTCTTTTACAACAGACAAATCGAGAGTGTGCACTTCTCCGTTGGTTAAATAAGTGAACCAATATTTATCGGCAAAATAACGTGTATAAATAGGGATGATGTCTGTAACGTGGGTTTCTTGTAGTTGAATAGAAATTTTGTGATTGTTTTCAATCGCTAATTGTATTCTAAAGATTAAAGTTGATTCACTAAATTCGCGATGTATATTGAATTGACTTAACATTTTATTAGATAATAGTTTTTCTGCTAAGTTTGAATTGGCATTTAACCCTCTTATAAGGTTGTATGTATCTTCATGAATTATGGGTGTAAAGTTTTTCATACGAAAAATCAAATTAAGTAACCTGTTGTTCTTAAATTTATACCTGTCAATTTTCAAACGATGTTTTTCTATGGTATTGTCATATACAATTTGACCTTCTAGACCATGCCATTCTTGATCTTCATATAAAAAATTATTTATGTCACTTATATCTCGTTGGATAGATCTTACATTTACGTTGAGTCGCTGTGCGAGTTCTTCTTTATTCAATGCTTTTCCGTTCAAAAATCGTGTATAAATATACAAAAGGCGTTCTGGTTTCTCCAATAATATACGCTCCTATTATTTTGAAAATAAGCCAGGTTATTAAAATGACCTGACCGTTAAAAGTGGCACTTAAGCATAAGCAATAATGCATGTAATCTGCTAATTAAAGCTAGAGGTGCTTATATATTTATGTGTGCGTTTGTTAATTTAAGTCATGCATATGAGGGAAGGCGATAATATATTTTAAAAAATATATAGATACTATCTCGCTCCCTAGAAGTATACCATTATAAATTATAAAATGTGTAATATTTTATTTTTAATCACATGAATAGTAAAGGAATGTTTTATTGCAAAGTTTTGTGAATTGAATTTAACGCTAAGGCACAAAAACATAACAGTTAGGCAATTTAAAATGAAATTTATAGCGTTTCTATGAAAAATTATTACAAAATTTAACAGTTAGGGAATAAAATTATGCCCAACTGTCATAAGATGTTTAAATTTTATTGATACTATACAATTTACCTTTTTAACAGTGCTATCTATTTGCAATATTTTATTTTGGGGTTTGTATAAGTGATATTTGTTTGACGTTATGAAATAAACTGTCATATAATCTGTAAGTAAGGGAAAGATTAACGGACTTATAAACAATGAGAGGTGAAATATAATGAATATGAGAGCAGAACGTGTAGGCGAACAAATGAAACAAGAAATCATGGATATCGCTAATAATAAAGTTAAAGATCCGAGAATTGGATTCTTAACAATTACAGAAGTTCAATTAACTAATGACTTATCCATTGCGACGGTTTATCTAACTGTTTTAGGAAATGAAAAACAAAAAGCAGACACATTTAAAGGTTTAGAAAAGGCCAAAGGTTTTATAAAATCTGAGCTTGGTTCAAGAATGAGACTTAGAATTATTCCTGAGTTAAACTTTGAATATGATGAATCAATCGACTATGGTAATAAGATAGAACAAATGATTCAAGATTTGCATAAGAAAGATTAATCTTTCTTAATAGCTAGCACATCCATATTGCATATGGTGTTCATGCTGTTAATTAGAACTTGCGCAATTGTCGAATTAATTCTAAGTTGTAATGAGATTACTTAACTAGATATTTTGATAATATTGTGGGGCGGGAGTACGAAACCAAAGTTAGTTTTGGTTTCTGTCCCGCTCTTTTTACATAACTTTTTAATAATAATTTCATGTTAATATGAAATTAAAGATTTATAAAATCAAACTTTGAAGGTGAAATAAGAATGTATAATGGTATATTACCTGTGTTTAAAGACCGTGGATTGACAAGTCATGATGTGGTTTTTAAGTTAAGAAAAATATTAAAAACTAAAAAAGTAGGACACACTGGGACATTAGATCCTGAAGTTTCGGGTGTGTTACCAATATGTATAGGAGCTGCTACAAAAGTTAGTGATTACATAATGGAAATGGGTAAAACTTATGAAGCAACAGTTTGCATAGGCAGCGCAACCACTACTGAAGACCAAACTGGCGATGTGATAGAAGAGAAAGATATATTAAATGGTGAAATTACTACAGGACATGTTGATACAATACTTAAACAATTTGAAGGTGTTATTACACAAATACCACCAATGTATTCATCAGTAAAAGTTAATGGCAAAAAATTATACGAATATGCTAGAAATAACGAGGAAGTTGAACGACCTAAACGTCAGGTGAATGTATATACAATCAAACGTACATCTGAACTACGTTTTGACGACAAAAACTGCCAATTTGATATAATTGTAAAATGTGGGAAAGGTACATATATTCGCACACTTGCAACAGATATAGGCAGAGCGTTACAATTACCTGCGCATATGTCGAAGTTAACACGTACACAGAGTGGTGGATTTGACATTGATGACAGTTTAACTTTAAGTGATGTAGCAGCATTACATGAGCATGAATCATTACAAGACAAACTATTTCCTATAGAATATGGTTTGAAAGGTTTACCACAAATTATAATTTCAGAAGAAAATATTAAGTCTAAAATTTTGAACGGTCAAAAATTTGAAAAAGCAATGTTCAAGCAAAATATAGACGATATGGTTACAATGGTAGATGAGAAAACACAAAAAGTGTTAGCAATTTATGAACCTCATCCAGAGAAAAAAGATGAAATTAAACCTAAAAAGGTGTTTAACTAAAGGAGAAATACGCATGAAAGTGATAGAAGTAACTCATCCAATTCAGGAAGAACAATATATAACAGAAGATGTTGCTATGGCTTTTGGATTTTTTGATGGGATGCATAAAGGCCATGCAAAAGTATTTGATATTTTAAATCAAAAAGCAGAAGCTGCGAATTTAAAAAAGGCAGTAATGACATTTGATCCACATCCTTCTGTTGTATTAAATCCTAAACTAAAGCGAACTGATTATTTAACGCCGATTCAAGATAAAATAGAAATCCTAGAATCTTACGATATTGATTATTGTATTGTCATTAATTTTTCATCTAAGTTTGCAGAAGTAAGTGCAGAGGATTTTATACAAGACTATATCATCAAGAATCATGTTAAAGAAGTCATTGCTGGTTTTGACTTTACTTTCGGAAAATATGGCAAAGGCAATATGATGATTTTAGATGAAACGACTGAATTTAATTCGACTGTAGTAAGTAAACAAGAAATTAATTCGGAAAAAATTTCTACTACAGATATTAGAAAATCATTGAAAACTGGAGAGTTACAAAAAGCTAATGATGAATTAGGCTATCGCTATCGTATTAAAGGTACGGTTGTGCAAGGGGAGAAACGAGGTAGAACAATTGGCTTTCCTACTGCAAACGTACAACCAAGTGGTGATTATGTATTACCTAAGAATGGTGTTTATGCAGTTAGCATGGAAATAGGTGCTGATAAACAAATTTATAGAGGAGTTGCTAATGTTGGTGTAAAACCAACATTTCATGATCCTTCTAAAGCTCAAGTTGTAATCGAAGTAAATTTATTTGGTTTTGGAGATAATATTTATGGTGAACGCGTTACAGTTTTTTGGCATCATTATTTGAGACCTGAAATTAAATTTGATGGTATTGATCCGTTAGTGGAACAAATGAATAAAGATAAAGAAAAAGCGAAATACTTGTTATCGGTTGATTTTGGCGATGAAGTGTCATATAATATTTAAGTCGAATGTGTTATAACACATTTTAGCACCTTTACCTTGGCACATCGAAACTCCGACGATTTGCTCGGATAGAGGCGAATAAAAATTAAAGGAGGAAATTGACAATGGCAATTTCACAAGAGCGTAAAAATGAATTAATTAAAGAATACCGTACACACGAAGCGGACACTGGTTCTCCAGAAGTTCAAATCGCTGTGTTAACTGCAGAAATCACTGCATTAAATGAACACTTACGTGAGCACAAAAAAGATCACCATTCACGTCGTGGATTATTAAAAATGGTAGGTCGTCGTAGACACTTACTTAACTATTTACGTGGTAAAGATGTTCAACGTTACCGTGAATTAATTAAATCATTAGGTATCCGTCGTTAATTTTTAAGGCGTATATTGATAGAGGCTGGGGCATAATTAAATGTCTCAGCCTCAACTTTGATATAGGCACTGGCAGATTTGGAAAAGTATTTGTAAAACATACTACTGCTAATATAAGTGACTTGATTTATAATGCGAGTAGTGTTTATACATGAAATTAAATGCTTTTTCCACTCATCTTTGCTTGGGGTGGGATAATGAAATCTTATTTGAATTATTAGATTTCTGTCCTGCTCCTTTTTTATAATTTGAAATGAGCATTTTTAAAAAATAATATACTAATATAAAAATTTTCTAAGAAATGATATGATAGTACTATTAGATATATGAGAGGAGATTTGTAATGTCTCAAGAGAAAAAAGTTTTTAAAACTGAATGGGCAAACAGATCATTGACGATTGAAACTGGTCAACTTGCTAAACAAGCCAATGGTGCTGTACTCGTTCGTTATGGTGATACAGTTGTCTTATCAACTGCGGTTGCTTCAAAAGAACCGCGTGATGGTGACTTCTTCCCATTAATGGTTAACTATGAAGAAAAAATGTATGCTGCTGGTAAAATCCCAGGCGGATTCAAAAAACGTGAAGGTCGCCCAAGTGATGAAGCGACGTTAACTGCGCGTTTAATCGATAGACCAATTCGTCCATTATTCCCTAAGGGTTATAAATATGACGTTCAAATCATGAATACGGTATTAAGTGCAGACCCTGATTGTTCTCCTGAAATGGCAGCAATGATAGGTTCATCAATGGCATTAAGTGTTTCTGACATTCCGTTCCAAGGGCCAATTGCTGGTGTGAATGTTGGTTATATTGATGGAGAGTACATTATTAATCCAACAGTTGCACAAAAAGAAGTGTCACGTTTAGATTTAGAAGTTGCTGGTCATAAAGATGCTGTAAACATGGTTGAAGCCGGAGCTAGTGAGATAACTGAAAGTGAAATGTTAGAGGGTATTTTCTTTGGACATAGTGAAATTCAACGTTTAGTTAATTTCCAACAAGAAATTGTTGATCATATTCAACCAGAGAAGAAAGCATTTGTTCCTGTTGAAAAAGATGAATCACTTGTAGAAAAAGTTACTCAATTGACTGAAGCGAACGGTTTGAAAGATGCTGTTTTAACATTTGATAAACAACAACGTGATATTAACTTAGATAATTTAAAAGAAAAAGTTGCAGCTGAATTTATCGATGAAACTGATGCTGACAATGAAGCGTTAATTAAAGAAGTTAATAGCATTTTAAATGATTTAGTCAAAGAAGAAGTAAGAAGATTAATTGCAGAAGAAAAAATCAGACCAGATGGCCGTAAAACGGATGAAATTCGTCCACTTGAATCTGAGGTTGGTGTATTACCGAGAGCACATGGTTCGGGATTATTTACACGCGGACAAACACAAGCACTTTCAGTATTAACGTTGGGCTCTATGAGCGAATATCAAATTCTTGACGGTTTAGGAGAAGAAGAACAAAAACGCTTTATGCATCATTATAATTTCCCTAACTATTCAGTAGGTGAAACAGGACCTGTACGTTCTCCAGGACGTCGTGAAATCGGCCATGGTGCTTTAGGCGAACGCGCACTAAGCCATATTATTCCTGATGTAAAAGATTTCCCTTACACTGTAAGAATTGTAAGTGAAGTCTTAGAATCAAATGGTTCCTCATCACAAGCATCAATTTGTGGCTCTACGTTAGCATTAATGGATGCCGGTGTACCAATTAAAGCACCAGTAGCAGGTATTGCAATGGGCTTAGTAACACGCGATGATAGTTATACAATCTTAACTGATATTCAAGGTATGGAAGATGCATTAGGTGATATGGACTTTAAAGTTGCCGGAACATCTGAAGGTATTACTGCTATTCAAATGGATATCAAAATTGATGGTTTAACAAAAGAAATTATTAAAGAAGCTTTAGAGCAAGCACGCGTAGGTCGTCTTGCAATTCTAAATCATATGTTACAAACAATTGATACACCGCGTAACGAATTAAGCGCATTTGCGCCAAAAGTGGTAACTATGACAATTAAACCAGAAAAAATTAGAGATGTAATTGGACCAGGTGGTAAGAAAATCAATGAAATTATTGATGAAACTGGCGTTAAATTAGACATCGAGCAAGATGGTACAATATTTATTGGTGCCGTTGATAAGAATGCAATAGATCAAGCGCGTAAAATTATAGAAGATATCACGCGTGAAGCAGAGGTTGGCCAAGTATACGAAGGAAAAGTAAAACGTATTGAGAAATACGGCGCTTTCGTTGAATTGTTCCCAGGTAAAGATGCGCTTGTTCACATTTCACAAATTGCTAATGAACGCATTGAAAAAGTAGAAGATGTGTTGAAAGTTGGAGACACATTTAAAATAAAAGTAACTGAAATTGATAAACAAGGACGCGTTAATGCATCACACAAAGTCTTGTTGTAAAATCAAATTACATTGAATTCTTTTAATTAGAGGCTAGTTATTGATTTGTGCTTTTATAGTAGAATGCCGTTAATTCTATTGTAGAAGCATGCTTAAATCAGTATGAACTAGTTTCTTTTTTATTATATAAAAATCAATGATTACATCTTTAAAATAAAGTTATACATAAAATTTCAGTATTATTAAATTATTGCCATACAATATATGATTTGTTATAAATATTTTAAGTTATTATGAAATTTTCACTTAATTTCGACTTAAGCAATTTAACTTAATGAAATTGTGATTACATTTATAAGTTTTTAAGCTATATCGGTTATTACTTTAATAGTGTACATAAAGCCTATTTTAACTTATAATAAATTATGAGTTTATATATGGACGGGAATTTAAATAGGAGGTAACATTTTGAGTTTAATAAAGAAAAATAATAAAAATATTCGCATCATTCCACTCGGAGGAGTTGGAGAGATAGCGAAAAATATGTATGTCGTCGAAGTAGATGACGAAATGTTCATGCTTGACGCTGGCTTAATGTTCCCAGAAGATGAGATGTTAGGTGTAGATATTGTTATACCAGATATTCAATACGTTATTGAGAACAAAGATAAATTAAAAGGGATCTTTTTAACGCATGGTCACGAACATGCAATTGGTGCTGTTACGTATGTATTAGAACAAGTTGATGCACCAGTTTATGGATCGAAACTTACAATAGCTTTAATTAAAGAGAATATGAAAGCACGCAATATTAATAAAAAAGTAAGATATTATACGGTTAATAACGAATCTATCATGCGCTTCAAAGGTGTTAATGTAACTTTCTTTAATACAACACACAGTATTCCAGATAGTTTAGGTGTATGCATTCATACTTCATATGGTGCAATTGTATATACAGGTGAATTTAAATTTGACCAAAGTTTACAAGGGCATTATGCACCAGACTTAAAGAAAATGACTGAAATTGGTGAAGCGGGAGTGTTTGCGTTAATCAGTGATTCTACTGAAGCAGAGAAACCTGGATACAATACACCTGAAAATGTAATTGAATCACATATGTATGATGCGTTTACAAAAGTTAAAGGCCGACTAATTGTGTCTTGCTACGCATCTAACTTCATTCGTATTCAACAAGTTTTAAATCTTGCACAAAGATTAAATAGAAAAGTGTCATTCTTAGGTCGTTCATTAGAGAGCTCTTTCAATACTGCTAGAAAAATGGGTTACTTCGATATATCAAAAGACTTATTAATTCCAATTAATGAAGTTGAGAATTATCCTAAAAATGAAGTCATTATTATTGCTACTGGTATGCAAGGTGAGCCTGTAGAAGCTTTAAGCCAAATGGCTAAGAAAAAACACAAAATAATGAATATTGAACCAGGAGATTCTGTATTTTTAGCTATCACTGCTTCTGCTAGTATGGAAGTGATTGTCGGAAATACACTTAATGAATTAGTACGTGCTGGTGCAGAAATCATTCCAAATAGTAAAAAGATTCACACTTCAAGCCATGGTTGTATGGAAGAATTGAAGATGATGATTAATATTATGAAACCTCAGTACTTTATTCCAGTTAACGGTGAATTTAAAATGCAGATTGCACACGCTAAATTAGCAAATGAAGCAGGCGTGCAACCTGAAAAAATCTTTCTTGTCGAAAAAGGCGACGTAGTTAATTACGATGGAGAAGAAATGATTCTAAATGAAAAAGTTCACTCTGGTAATGTATTAATTGATGGTATCGGAGTCGGTGATGTCGGCAATATCGTACTAAGAGATCGTCATTTGTTAGCGGAAGATGGTATCTTTATCGCAGTTGTAACACTTGATCCGAAAAATAGACGAATTGCTGCCGGTCCAGAAATTCAATCTAGAGGTTTCGTATATGTAAGAGAAAGCGAAGCTTTATTAAATGAAGCTGAAGAAAAAGTCCGTGAAATCGTTGAACTAGGTTTACAAGAGAAACGTATCGAATGGTCTGAAATTAAGCAAAACATGCGTGATCAAATTAGTAAGCTTTTATTTGAAAATACAAAACGTCGTCCAATGATTATTCCAGTAATTTCTGAAATTTAATAATTTCTGTACTAAACAAAGAGGTTAAGACAAGCGCTCAGGTAAATATTTTGAAAGGTGAATTGCGGTTGAATGTTTTGAAGTGAAATGACATTCACGTGCCCTTTGAAATGATTACAAGCGTTAAATGTCTTACCTCTTTTATGTTATTATAGATAGAAGGATTAAACATTAATCATACATAAATTTATATATATTTAACTGACAAATATATTATTAATGCCAATATGAAATAATCTGTTTTATACAGTATTGTGTGAATATATATAAACTAATTTTGAGCACAGGCGAAGAAGAAGGTGGTAAATTTGGCACAAACAAAAAAGAGACAAACATCAAAAAGAAAACCTACAAATACAAGAAAGAAAACTACTAATAATAAGAAAAAGCAAGGAGATAGTCCATTAAGGTATATTGTGGCAATCGCTATATTTGTAATAGTGACGTTGGGTGCCTTTCAACTTGGTATTGTTGGAACAATGATAGATAGTTTCTTTAATTATTTATTTGGTACAAGTAGATTCTTAACTTACATTCTTATTTTGATAGGTACAGTTTTTATTACATATTATAAAGCGCTACCTAAAACGAGACGTACTGTTGGCGCATTTGTATTACAATTAGCCTTACTATTAGTTACTCATATAGTTTTTTACTTTTCACATAAAGCTCAAGCACAACGTGAACCAGTTTTATCTTTTGTATATAAATCTTATGAGCATTCTAATTTTCCTGTATTTGGGGGTGGCTTAATAGGTCATTACCTGTTAGCACTGTTTATCCCACTTATTTCTATTGTGGGTATTATTATAGTGACGATATTGCTAATCGCTTCAAGTGTTATTTTATTACTTAAGAAAAAACATCGTGACGTATCTAAGGTATTATTTGAAAAGCTGAAAGTTAAAGGCAAGGATGCTTCGGAAAATTATCGAGAACGTCGTAAGCAGAATAAAGTGAAAAAAGAAGCTAAAGCGCGTGTTAAAGCTGAGAAAAAAGCAGAACAACAAGCAAGGTCTGCAGCGCAACTATCAGATGACAATGTTACAGATGTTAGTGATTTAAAAGAAATTCCAAATTCAACATCTGAAGAGCAATTATCTATCCCTATATATGGCCATAGTGAAAGCGAAGATAATCATAAGCAAACCTCAGAAAAACCTATAGGTAAAAGAACTAAACGCATGTTTGATCAAGAAGGGCAACTAGATCAAAAAGCATCACAACAAAATGCTAATTTAAATCAAGCATCACTCGACCAACAACTAGATGATATAAATTCAGAACAAAGCGAACAAAGTGAAGCAATTAATTCAATTTCTGAAGCAGGCGAAGTGGAAAATGAGGCATATTCTCTACCTCCACTCACTTTACTAAAACAACCAGCAAAACAAAAAGCTACGTCTAAAGCAGAAGTTCAGAAAAAAGGACAATTATTAGAAACGACGCTTAAGAACTTTGGTGTCGATGCGAGAGTTACACAGATAAAAATAGGTCCAGCAGTAACACAATATGAAATTCAACCAGCACAAGGGGTTAAAGTTAGTAAAATTGTTAACTTGCATAATGATATTGCACTCGCACTTGCTGCTAAAGATATTCGTATAGAAGCGCCAATCCCTGGTCGCTCTGCTGTGGGTATTGAGGTTCCTAATGATAAGATTTCTCTTGTTTCACTAAAAGAAGTTTTAGATGAAAAGTTCCCTGCTAAAAATAAATTAGAAGTTGGCTTAGGCAGAGATATATCGGGCGAACCTATTACGGTTGAATTAAATAAAATGCCACACATGCTTGTTGCTGGTTCAACAGGTAGTGGTAAGTCTGTTTGTATAAACGGAATAATTACCAGTATTTTACTTAATGCTAAACCACATGAAGTTAAGCTTATGTTAATTGACCCAAAAATGGTAGAATTGAACATATATAATGGGATTCCTCATTTACTGATACCAGTCGTGACTAACCCTCACAAAGCATCACAGGCACTAGAGAAAGTAGTTGCTGAAATGGAACGTCGTTATGATCTGTTTCAACACTCTTCGACTAGAAATATAGAAGGATATAATGAAGCAATTAGACGCCAAAATGCCGAACTAGAAGAAAAGCAATCAGAATTACCATATATTGTTGTTATTGTCGATGAATTGGCAGATTTAATGATGGTTGCTGGTAAAGAGGTAGAAAATGCTATTCAACGTATTACGCAAATGGCACGTGCAGCAGGTATTCATTTAATAATTGCAACGCAAAGACCTTCTGTAGATGTAATTACTGGTTTGATTAAGAATAATATACCATCTAGAATAGCTTTTGCAGTAAGTTCGCAAATCGACTCTCGTACGATTATTGATAGCTCTGGTGCTGATAAATTATTAGGTAAAGGTGACATGCTTTATGTAGCTAATGGTGGCTCTACTAGAACACGTGTACAAGGCGCATTTCTAAGCGACCAAGAAGTACAAGATGTTGTTAATTACGTTGTAGAACAGCAAAAAGCCAATTATGTAAAAGAAATGGAACCAGATGTGCCAGTTGATAAATCAGAAATGAAAAGTGAAGATGCACTTTATGATGAAGCATATTTGTTTGTTTTAGAACAACAAAAAGCGAGTACTTCTTTATTACAAAGACAATTCAGAATTGGTTATAACCGAGCTTCAAGATTAATGGACGATTTAGAACGTAATCAAGTTATTGGACCACAAAAAGGTAGTAAACCTAGACAAATTTTAGTGGATATTGATAGTGATGAGGTGTAAATATGGAACTAACTTCAGTTTATAAAGTAAAAGAATGGATGATTCAACAAATTAAGGAAGGCAAATTACAGCATGGGGAGCCACTTCCAAGTAATTTAGCCATAGCAAGAACCTTAAACGTAAAAACAGATGATGTTTATGACGCAGTAGACGAACTAATTACTGAACAAGTATTATCCAATAATTTAGAAGAAGGTGCACGTGTTAAATCACTGCACCCATTCTATTATCCATTGGGAGAAGTTGTAAGCATAAGTAGAATGATTAAAGATCAAGGTTACACTCCGGGGACAGAATATATTAGTTTCGATGAAAAACCGGCGACCTCTTTAGATTCTAAAAGATTAAATATTACAGACAAGGCGCCTGTAACAATTATAGAACGACTAAGAACTGCAGATAGAAAGCCAGTCGTTTATTGTTTAGATAAAGTGCCAGCAAATTATTTAACTTGTGCACAATATCAAAGTAGTGATGAGTCACTTTTAGGTGCAATTGAAGCATATACTAATAAGGAAGTGGCTTACGCAGACACTGAAATGGAAGCAATTAGTTATGAGCCACATATCTCAGATATTTTAGGTGCTTCACCACATGAGGGACTCATGTTGTTAAAATTAGTTCATTACGATACCGACGATCAACCAATGCTATATTCATTTAATTATTTTAAAAGTAGTTTAGTTACATTTAAAACGGTTAAAAACAGATTATAATAATAAATTTATGAAAGTGAGGTATGACAATTTGAAAATAGAAAACCCACAGAAAGATTTACATGTAAAAGTATTACCGACAACAAAATTTAAAACCACAACAATTACGCTTAAATTTATGGCACCCTTAGACAGTGACACAATGACTGCGCGATCTATTTTAAGTAAGGTTTTAGTACGTGCTACAAAACAATGGCCGTCAGATAAAGATTTTAATCGACATTTATCACATTTGTATGGTGCGTATGTCAATAGTTTTGTTTCAAAGTTTAAAGATAAACATGTTATTACCATATCTTTAGAATTAGTTAATGAGCGTTATTTAAAAGATCAAACGCCACTTTTCGAAAAAGGCTTAGAATTGCTTAGAGAAATGATATACAATCCATTAATTTCAGACAATCAATTTGATGAAACATTTGTTGCTCAAGAAAAATCATTATTATCAAAAAAATTAAACGCTATGATCGACAACAAATCTCAAATTTCATTTTTGAACTTATTGAAATATATGTTAGGAGAACAACCATATCGACATTTAGCAACTGGGCAAGTTGAATACATAGCTGACATAACACCAGAAAATCTATATCATACATATCAATCTATGTTGCAAAATGACTATTGTGCACTATATGTGGTAGGCAATGTAGATGAACAACAGGTGAAATCCCAAATTCAAACATATTTTAATATTAATCCGTTCTCTTTTGAATTGTCACAACCTAATCCAATAGGACAAGATCATAATACACCTCAAGTTATTATAGAAACTGACGATGTCGATCAAGCTAAATTAAATATGGGCTTCACATTACCAGCAAAATACGGAGATCCAGAGTATTTTGCAATGATTGTGTTTAATGTTATGTTTGGCGGCGATCCATCATCTGTATTATTTAATGAAGTTCGAGAAAAGCAAAGTTTAGCATATTCCATCCATTCTCAAATAGACGCAAAAAATGGTTTTCTATTTGTATTAAGTGGTGTTTCAACTGATAAGTATGAAATTGCTAAAGAGACGATTGTGTCTGAATTTGAGAAATTCCAACAAGGGGATTTTGAAGAAGAAAAATTAGCACTCGCAAAAAAAGTGATTTTATCTCAAAGGCAAGAATCTTACGACAGAGCTAAAAGTATTATAGAAATCATGAATAACAACATATTATTAGATGAACCTATGTCGGAAGAAAATTATATTTCGGGCATTCAAAACGTTAATAAATCAGATGTTCAACAATTAGCACAGGAAACCACATTAGATACAATTTATATTTTGACAAAAGGGGATGATGACTAATGAATGAAACCTACTATGATCAAATTGACGAGCGAGTATTTGAAGCTGAATTAAAAAATGGTCTGAAATTATTCATAATTCCTAAAAAAGGATTTCAGAAAACCTTTGTGACTTATACTACGAAATTTGGGTCTTTAGATAATAAATTCAAACCACATGGTAGTGATGAGTTTGTTACAGTCCCTGATGGAGTGGCTCACTTTTTAGAACATAAGTTGTTTGAAAATGATGACGATGAAGAAGATTTGTTTACAGCATTTGCTGAAGACAATGCACAGGTCAATGCTTTTACGAGTTTTGATAGAACAAGCTATTTATTTAGTGCAACGAGTAATATAGAACGCAACATCAAACGGTTATTAACTATGGTAGAAACACCTTATTTCACTAAAGAAACAGTAGATAAAGAAAAAGGTATAATAGCCGAAGAAATCAAGATGTACCAAGAACAGCCAGCCTATAAATTAATGTTTAATACTCTAAGAGCTATGTATGATACACACCCAATACGTGTTGATATTGCTGGTAGTGTTGAAAGTATTTATGAAATAACTAAAGACGATTTATATTTATGTTATGAAACCTTTTATCATCCTTCGAATATGGTATTGTTCGTCGTTGGAGATGTAGACGTAAATCATATTTATAAAGTTATTGAAGATCATGAGAATCAACGTGATAAAGAAGCACAACCACAAATTGTAAGGGACCCGCTGATTGAACAAACTTCAGTGAGAGAACCAAATATTTCGGAAACGATGAAATTACAATCGCCAAGATTAATGTTAGGTTTTAAAAATGAACCATTATCAAACGAACCTAATGAAGCTTTTGTTAAACGTGATTTAGAAATGACTTTATTTTATGAATTGATATTTGGTGAAGAAACAGATTTTTATCAGTCACTTCTTAATGATGAATTAATAGACGAAACTTTTGGATATCAATTTTTATTAGAACCTACATACAGTTTTTCAGTTATAACAAGTGCAACGCAATATCCTGATAAATTAAAAACGCTATTATTAGATGAAATTAGAAATAATTTAGGAAAACTTGATGATTTAGAAGCCTTCAGCCTGTTGAAGAAACAGTTTATCGGAGAATTTATTTCAGGTTTGAACTCACCCGAATACATTGCGAACCAATATACAAAATTATATTTTGAAGGCGTAAGTTTGTTCGACTTATTAGAAATTGTTGAAAATATCTCTTTAGAAAGTGTGAATGAAACAGCACAAAAATGCTTAAATTTAACACACGTAGTAGATAGTCGCTTGGAGATGAAAAAATAGTGAAGGCATTAGTTATGGGCGGTTCTGGAACGATAGGAAAAGCGATTGTTAACAGATTATTATCGGATGGTTTTGAAGTAATTGTACATTATAATAATACGAATATTGAAACACTACAGAATGATTATATTGGAAAACCAGTTGAGTTTTTACGATGTGATTTAAATCAAGACATAGATTTAGAAGCATATTTTGCTTGTATTTCTAATTTGGACTGTTTGGTATATGCTAGTGGGACAGCTTTATACGGTCAATTACAAGATGTATCTGATAAAGAGATAGACGATTGTTATCAAATCCATGTTCGCCAGCTAATTAGGATTTGTAGATTTTTTACAGATCAATTGCGACAAAGTAGTCATGGTCGTATTGTTGTTATATCATCTATTTGGGGAGAAACTGGAGCAAGTATGGAGACTGTTTACTCTGCAATGAAAGGTGCTCAAATTGCTTTTGTGAAAGCTTTGAGCCAAGAGTTAGCTATGACATCAGTGACAGTAAATGCGATTGCTCCTGGATTTGTTAGCGGAAATATGACTCGTGTATGGTCTGCAGAGGAATTACAGGCAATTACTGAAGAATTGCCACAGCAAAGGCTGATTGACCCTATTGAGATTGCACACACTTGCAGTTATTTGTGTCATCCGATGGCAAGAAGCATCACTGGAACAATTCAGAAAGTTAATGGTGGTTGGTACGTATAGATTTTTGAACAATATACAGAAAATAAACCAACTATGAAACATTCAATGATATAATATCATTACAATAAAATGGTTATATGCATATTTAAGCTGAAAATATGCCAAGATTAAGTTGTTTCAAATAAGTTTTAGATTCACGTATAAATTATTTATATGTGGTTTCAAAATAAAGGGGTGCTTATTTCATGACAGTTGCTACTAAAAAAGAATGGTATTTAGAGTATGAGATAACAATGAACCGAGCAGGACTTTTAGGTGATATATCAAGTTTGTTAGGCATGATGGGGATTAGTATAGTAACAATCAATGGTATTGATGAAGGTCGTAGAGGTCTATTGATTAAATCTGATAGTCTAGAAAAAGTAAGTCGTTTCGAAAATATTGTAACTGAAATAGATGATATTTCTATTACTAAGCTAAGAAAGCCAGAGTTAAGAGATCGGTTGGCAGTTAGACATGGAAGATACATAGAGCAGGATGCTGATGATAAAAAGACATTTCGTTTTGAAAGAGAAGATTTAGGTTTACTAGTTGATTTTATGGCGGAATTATTTAAAGAAAAAGGTCACAAATTGATTGGTATTCGTGGAATGCCTAGAGTTGGCAAAACAGAATCGATTGTAGCAGGTAGTGTCTGTGCACATAAACGCTGGTTGTTTATTAGCTCTACACTTATTAAACAAACTGTGCGTAGTTCATTAATAAAAGGTGAATATGATTCGGATCACGTTTATATCATTGATGGTGCTGTGACAGCAAGAGAATCTAGTCAGAAACACCAGGAATTAGTGAAAGAAGTTATGAGTCTTCCTGCTATTAAAGTAGTTGAACACCCTGACTTATTTGTTGAAGCCAGTGACTATACGATGAGCGATTTTGATTATATTATTGAGTTAAGAGAAAATAAAAATCAAGAAATCCATTATGAAGAAATGAAAAAACAAACAGTTAAGAGTAAAAACAATTTGGATTTTGGTAATGACCCATTTGGTGGCGGCTTTGGTTTCTTTGAATAATAAAATTGTTGATTGAGGAGGGCTGATATCGTGAGCTTAGTTGGTCAGACATTAAAAGGACGACGAGAGCGTTTAGGTATGACATTAAATGAATTAGAATCGCGTACACAAATTAAACGACAAACGTTAGTGATGATTGAAAATAACGATTTCGAATCATTAAAAAAAGCTGAATATGCGGAAGGTTTTATTAGAAAATATGCTAAAGCAGTAAATATTGATTCAGTGCAGTTAATAAATGCACATAGAGAAGAAATTCCTAATAATGATGAAGCGATACATCAAACAATTGCAGCCTTCGGGAAAGACAATAAACCAACATATCGTAGCAAGAATAAAGAACCTTTACAAGTTGGTGTTGTGATTAGTCTAGTGATTATTGTCACAGCATTATTGTGGGTATTTTCTGTATTGGTATTTTAAAGTGATAAACAAACGTAAGCTATAAGTTACAAATAGAAAAGAGGACTTTGTATGAATATACCGAATTGGATAACTGTGTTTAGAGTTATACTAATTCCAATACTTCTTGTTTTTGCATTAGTAGATTTTGGATTTGGTAATGTATCATTTATCGGTGGATATGAAATAAAAATTGAATTATTAATAAGTGGTGTAATCTTTATTGTTGCATCTCTAAGTGATTTCTTAGATGGTTATTTAGCAAGAAAATGGGAACTTGTTACTAATATGGGAAAATTTTTAGACCCACTTGCAGACAAATTATTAGTTTCCAGTGCGTTAATTGCATTAGTTCAATTAGGACTAACAAATTCAGTAGTTGCAATTATTATTATAGCACGTGAATTTGCAGTTACCGGTTTACGTTTATTGCAAATTGAACAAGGCTTTGTAAGCGCTGCTGGTCAATTAGGTAAGATTAAAACTGCAGTAACAATGGTAGCAATTATCTGGATACTATTTGGTGATCCATTAGCTACATGGGTTGGTTTTCCAATAGGACAAGTGTTGCTGTACATTGGTGTGTTCTTTACAATTTTATCTGGTATAGAATATTTTTATAAAGGTAAAGATGTTTTTAAAGTAAAATAAAAATTATTAATAAACTGGAAGATGTGCTTATCGTTTTGACATCTTCCAGTTTTTTGTTGTCTTAATAAATATGAAATCAGATTTTTCGTTTTTTAGTGTTTTCATTTTATAATTAAGGGAAGTAAAAATGTATTGTATAAACAGAGGTCATTAAAATTATATGTATGATTATGGGAACTTTGTTTTTGGAGGAGGAGTATTTGTGAATATATCAATTATCGCAGTAGGTTCGGAATTACTACTAGGACAAATTGTTAATACCAATGGCCAATATTTATCAAAGCTATTAAATGGCGTCGGTCATAGTGTTGTAGAGCATTCTGTAATTGGGGATAATCCACAACGTTTAGAAAGGGTGGTGAACCAGGCCCTTACTCAATATGATACCGTTATTTTAACGGGGGGATTAGGTCCAACAAAAGATGATCTAACTAAACATACTGTAGCTAAAATATTAGGGCGTGAATTAGTAATTGATGAACATGCACTAAATTATATTGAATCATATTTTAGAGAACAGGGCATCGATATGACACCAAATAATAGACAGCAAGCACTTGTGATTGAAGGTGCACACATTTTAGAAAATAAAGTTGGCATGGCACCAGGTATGCTTGTTAATCATGGAGATAAAAAAATTGCATTGCTACCAGGACCACCCAAAGAAATGCAACCAATGGCGAAACATGAGTTATTACCTTACTTACTTAATGGGGAGCAAACAATATTTTCAGAGTTACTACGTTTTGCTGGCATTGGTGAGTCAAAAGTAGAAACTGAATTAATGGATTTGATAGATGAACAGACAAATCCAACTATTGCGCCCCTTGCTGGAACACATGAAGTAAATATAAGATTAACTGCCAATGGTGCATCCCAGCAAGCATGTAAGGATTTAATCGCACCTGTGAAAAACTCAATAATAAATCGCATAGGTGAATATTATTATGGTTCTGATGACATACTTTTAGAACAAGCTGTTATGTCATTAGTTAATGAAGCATTTGCTATATATGATGGTGTGACTGATGGTGAATTATATTCTAGATTGAAAAATTTTGATGATAATCAAATCTTGAGAGGTATGTTACCTCATCACTCACAATTTATAAATGAACATGATACAATTGAATCTCAACTTTCCATAACGGCACAAATTATAAGAGATTTTTATAATGCAAAAGTTGGTATTTCGATATTGAGTCAAGATGATATTGTATATTTAGGTGTTTTAAAAGGTGAAAACTTAACGATACAATCATTTAAAATGACGCGCAGAAGAAATCTAATGAAAAGTAGAACACAAAATTATGTATTAATTAGGTTACTAAATTTATTTAAATAGATAGTAACGCCATGCTAAAACATAAAAATATAGCACGTGTGTTCTTGTTCTGAGTAAATAACGCTTTCCTTTAGCGAACAAATATTCGCAAAATACTTGCGGAATAATCTAAATAAGGGTATAGTATGGTTAAGATATTTTTCAGAGAGAATTCTCATTTAGGAGGTCCAACATTGGATAACGATCGTCAAAAGGCTTTAGATACAGTAATTAAAAATATGGAGAAATCATTTGGTAAAGGCGCGGTAATGAAATTGGGTGATAACGAGGCACGCAAAGTTTCAAGTGTTTCAAGTGGTTCTGTAACATTAGATAATGCTTTAGGAGTAGGTGGTTACCCTAAGGGTAGAATCATAGAAATTTATGGCCCAGAAAGTTCTGGTAAAACGACTGTGGCTCTTCATGCCATTGCGGAAGTTCAAAGAAATGGAGGCGTGGCAGCTTTTATTGACGCTGAACACGCATTAGACCCAGTTTACGCAGAAGCATTGGGTGTTGATATTCAAAATTTATACCTATCTCAACCTGACCATGGGGAACAAGGTTTAGAGATTGCAGAAGCTTTTGTTAGAAGTGGAGCTGTAGACATAGTTGTTGTTGATTCCGTTGCAGCATTAACGCCTAAAGCAGAAATTGAAGGTGAAATGGGAGATACACACGTTGGTTTACAAGCGCGTTTGATGTCACAAGCCCTAAGAAAACTTTCAGGAGCGATATCTAAATCAAATACGACTGCCGTATTTATTAACCAAATTCGTGAGAAAGTCGGTGTTATGTTCGGTAATCCTGAAGTTACACCAGGTGGCCGTGCACTGAAATTCTACAGTTCTGTTCGTTTAGAAGTACGCCGTGCAGAACAATTAAAACAAGGACAAGATATTGTCGGTAATAGAACTAAAATTAAAGTTGTTAAGAATAAAGTGGCACCACCATTTAGAGTTGCTGAAGTCGATATTATGTATGGTAAAGGTATCTCTAAAGAGGGAGAATTGATCGATTTAGGTGTTGAAAATGAAATCGTTGATAAATCAGGTGCTTGGTATTCTTATAATGGCGACAGAATGGGACAAGGTAAAGAAAACGTAAAATCTTACCTTAAAGAAAACCCTGCTGTCAAAGCAGAAATAGATAGAAAACTAAGAGAAAAATTAGGAATATTTGATGGAGATGTTGAAGAGCCAGAAGCTAACAATACAGCGTCACTTTTGGATGAAGAAGAATAGGTTAAATAGTTACAATAATATAGTGTGAAGTATTAAGTTATTGTATTTATATAGTAGCAAAACAAACTAAACCCTCAACAGGTGTTTAGTTTGTTTTTTGTTCAATATAAATAAAAACTCCAAATTTTATTATTCGTTGGTTGTAACTTTTATAGAAATTTATGAGGATAAAGCTCTAATATAACTTAATCAAAGAGAAAATATATTATATTTCTGCTTATGTATGATGTTCATATTAGAATATAAAAATATTATGTTAAATTATTTTGTTTCAAAAACAAGATGAATTAAGGTTTAGCACACATAAAAGTAAATTTAGTGTAAAAATGATTCCCCAAATATTGAATTATTGTGTAGTCAAACCTTGACACTTCTTAGTTTAAAACCGTACAATTACATTGTATGATTCTTATATAACTTCATATAATCATATTGAATTTTGATATACAGAGCAAAATCCTAGATAAAAGGGGGTGTTTGTGTGAATTTGTTAAGCCTCCTACTCATTTTGCTAGGTATTATTCTCGGAGTTGTTGTAGGGTACGTCGTTGCCCGAAATATATTGCATCAAAAGCAATTACAAGCAAGACAGACTGCCGATGATATTATCGAACAAGGTAATAAAGAAGCAGAGAATATTAAGAAGGAAAAGCTTCTAGAAGCTAAAGAAGAAAACCAAGTCATAAGAGAAAAAGCTGAAAATGAGCTTCGCGAAAGACGTGCAGATCTTCAAAAGCAAGAAGCAAGACTTCTACAAAAAGAAGAAAACTTAGAGCGAAAATCTGACCTGTTAGATAAGAAGGATGAGATTTTAGAGCAAAAAGAGTCTAAACTTGAAGAACGACAACAACAAGTAGATGCAAAAGAGAGTAGTGTTCAAACATTAATAAATAAGCATGAACAAGAATTAGAACGCATCTCTGGTCTCTCTCAAGAGGAAGCTGCACAAGAGCAACTTCAAAGAGTTGAAGAGGAATTGTCACAAGATATTGCTATACTTGTTAAGGAAAAAGAGAAAGAAGCAAAAGAAGCAGTCGATAAAAATGCAAAAGAGTTATTAGCAACTACTGTTCAAAGATTAGCTGCAGAGCATACATCTGAATCAACAGTATCAGTTGTTAATTTGCCAAATGACGAAATGAAAGGTCGAATCATTGGTAGAGAAGGTAGAAATATTAGAACTTTAGAAACGTTAACTGGTATTGATTTAATAATAGATGATACACCAGAAGCGGTTATTCTCTCTGGTTTTGACCCAATTAGACGTGAAATTGCAAGAACTGCATTAGTTAATCTTGTTTCAGATGGTCGTATCCATCCTGGACGTATAGAAGATATGGTAGATAAAGCTCGAAAAGAAGTAGACGATATTATTAGAGATGCTGGGGAACAAGCTACGTTTGAAATAAATGTGCATAACATGCATCCAGATTTAGTGAAAATCTTAGGTCGTTTACAGTATCGTACTAGTTATGGACAAAATGTATTGAAACATTCTATTGAAGTTGCACACCTAAGTGGTATGTTGGCAGCGGAATTAGGAGAAGACATTACATTGGCTAAACGTGCTGGACTACTTCATGACGTTGGTAAAGCAATTGATCACGAGGTTGAGGGAAGCCATGTTGAAATTGGTGTTGAATTAGCTAAAAAATATGGTGAGAATGAAACAGTTATCAATGCGATTCATTCTCATCATGGTGATGTCGAACCGACTTCTATTATTTCTATATTAGTGGCAGCTGCCGACGCATTATCAGCAGCAAGACCAGGAGCTCGTAAAGAGACTTTAGAAAACTATATTAGAAGATTGGAAAGACTAGAAACACTTTCAGAAAGCTATGATGGTGTTGAGAAAGCATTTGCGATCCAAGCGGGTAGAGAAATTCGAGTTATCGTATCACCAGATACTATCGACGACTTAAAATCACATCGCTTAGCAAGAGATATTAAGAGCCAAATTGAAGATGAACTTCAATATCCTGGCCATATAAAAGTGACAGTTGTTCGTGAGACTAGAGCAATTGAATATGCAAAATAAGATTTAAAATTATTAATAAATAATGAATTATTAAACAAACTAAGCGAATTATCGTTTAGTTTGTTTTTTTAATGTTTAAATTATTATTAACAAATAAAAACACCTCAAACGCTAATAGCACGAATAAGGTGTTTAAATTCTTTTATATTCATTTTTTAAATTAACTTTAAATGTTTTGTGCTGAATGACTAACCTACTAAACTAAGTTAATTCTAAATCAGCATTTTTAACTTCTTGAATAATTTCAGCTGTATCATAACAATTTGTTGAAATATTAGCGTATCTTTCGGCTAAACGATAAGCATGGATATAGAGTTCTAAACTTTCTTTTGCTATATCCTCCGGATCTTCACTTTTGGATGGATTTGCTGTAACAACTAAGTCAGCAAAATGTTGAGGGTCAATATTAATTGCCATGTATTACTTCCAACTCCTATTTTTTGAATTATTTAATTCCTATTATAATTTATACCACCATTTCTATGATTAAAACTTAGTTAATTTAATGAAATTTTTATAATGATACTTTTCATCGTAAATAAATTGCATTAAACTAACATTAAGAGAGAGGATGAACATGTAAATGAGATTATTATTTATCGGAGATATAGTAGGTAAAGTGGGTCGTGAGGCTATTACAACGTATTTACCTAAATTGAAACAAACGTATCGTCCTACAGTTACCATTGTAAATGCTGAAAATGCTGCACATGGTAAAGGATTAACTGAAAAGATATACAAAGATCTATTGCGAGAAGGCGTAGATTTTATGACAATGGGTAATCATACTTTTGGTCAACGTCAAATTTATGATTTTATTGAATCGGCAAATCGTATGGTGAGACCAGCGAACTTCCCAGAAGAAGCGCCAGGAGTAGGTATGAGATTTATTCAAATCAATGAAATTAAATTAGCGATTATCAATTTGCAAGGTCGAGCATTTATGCAAGATATTGATGATCCTTTTAAAAAAGCTGATGCGCTGATCAAGGAAGCTCAAAAAGAAACAGACTATATTTTTGTAGATTTTCATGCTGAGACTACTTCAGAAAAAAATGCAATGGGCTGGTTTTTAGATGGTAAAGTAAGTGCGGTTGTAGGTACTCATACGCATATCCAAACCTCAGATGAACGTATTTTACCTGGTGGTACAGGCTATATCACAGATGTAGGTATGACAGGCTTTTATGATGGTATACTTGGGATTAATAGAGATGAAGTAATTACTCGATTTATCACAAGTTTACCTCAAAGACACGTAGTACCAGATGAGGGAAGAAGTGTACTATCAGGCGTTATTATCGATATCAATAAAGAAGGAAAAACAACACACATTGAACGCGTGCTAATTAATGATGACCATCCTTTTTAAAAAGTATCGTCCATTAGTATGAATTTTAAAAATACCACTCTTAACATAGTAATAGAGTGGTATTTTTTGATATGATTAATAATGAATTATTATAACCACTAGGAGGCAAGATGATATGAAATCACAAGTATCATGGAAAGTGGGCGGACAACAAGGCGAAGGTATTGAATCCACTGGAGAAATCTTCGCGACTGCTATGAATCGTAAGGGATACTACTTATATGGATATCGTCATTTTTCAAGTAGAATTAAAGGCGGCCACACAAATAATAAAATAAGAGTTTCTACTACGCCGGTACATGCAATTAGTGATGACTTAGATATATTAATTGCATTTGATCAAGAAACAATAGAGCTAAACCATCAAGAAATGCGTGAAGATAGTGTGATTATCGCTGATAGTAAAGCAAAACCTGAAAAACCAGAAGATTGTCGTGCACAATTAATAGATTTACCTTTTACTGCGACTGCGAAGGAATTAGGTACTGCTTTAATGAAAAATATGGTTGCAGTAGGTGCGACTTGTGCAATCATGGATTTTGATATTTCAGATTTTGAGGCGCTAATTACGAATATGTTTACTAAAAAAGGTGACAAAGTTGTCGAAATGAACATAGAAGCATTGAATGAAGGTTATCGCTTAATGCAAGAACAATTAACTACTGTTGATGGGGATTTTGTTTTAGAGGAAACAAAGGGTGACCCCCACTTATATATGATTGGAAATGATGCAATTGGACTAGGTGCTTTATCAGCTGGCTCTAGATTTATGGCAGCTTATCCAATCACTCCTGCTTCTGAAATTATGGAATATATGATTGAAAACTTACCAAAAGTTGGCGGCACGGTTGTTCAAACTGAAGATGAAATTGCAGCGGCAAACATGGCTATTGGTTCAAATTATGCAGGTGTTCGTTCATTCACAGCGAGTGCAGGGCCTGGTCTTTCATTAATGATGGAAGCAATTGGCCTATCAGGCATGACGGAAACACCATTTGTAGTTATTAATACGCAACGTGGTGGTCCATCTACAGGTTTACCTACAAAACAGGAACAATCTGATTTAATGCAAATGATTTATGGTACACACGGTGATATTCCTAAAATTGTAGTAGCACCGACTGATGCCGAAGATGCCTTTTATTTAACTATGGAAGCATTTAATTTAGCAGAAATGTACCAATGTCCTGTAATTATATTAAGTGACTTACAATTATCATTAGGTAAACAAACAGTTGAAAAATTAGATTATAGTAAAATTGAAATCAATCGTGGTGAAATCATCCAATCAGATATAGAACGTGAAGAAGATGATAAATCATACTTTAGACGTTACGCACTTACAGAGAGTGGCGTATCACCAAGACCTATCCCGGGTGTTAAAGGTGGTATACATCATGTAACCGGTGTTGAACATAATGAAGAAGGTAAAACAAGCGAAGCTGCAGACAATAGGCAACAGCAAATGGATAAACGTATGCGTAAAACAGAGCACTTACTTATCCAAGATCCTGTTGAGCTAGCTGCAGAAAATGAAGTTGCAGATATTTTATATTTAGGTTTTATTTCAACAAAAGGCGCGATTCAAGAAGGGAAAGTCAGATTAGAAGAGGAAGGGCTAAAAGTAAACCATCTTCAAATTAGACAATTACATCCTTTTCCTAGTGAATCGATACAAAAAGAAGTAGATAAAGCTTCTAAAGTTGTTGTCGTGGAACATAATTATCAAGGACAACTTGCTAGCATTTTAAAAATGAATGTAAATTTAGGTGACAAATTAATTAATCAGACAAAATATGATGGCACACCATTTTTACCAAGAGAAATTGAGTCTAAAGGCCTAGAAATTGCTAAAGAAATAAAGGAGTTGGTATAAATGGCAACATTTAAAGACTTTAGAAATAACGTCAAACCTAATTGGTGCCCTGGTTGTGGAGATTTTTCAGTGCAAGCAGCGATTCAAAAAGCGGCGGCAAATGTAGGATTAGAACCTGAAGAAGTAGCTATTATTACTGGGATTGGTTGTTCAGGACGTTTGTCAGGATATGTAAATTCTTATGGTGTTCATGGTATACATGGACGTTCATTGCCACTTGCACAAGGCGTGAAAATGGCTAATAAAGATTTAACGGTAATTGCTTCAGGTGGTGACGGTGATGGTTATGCGATAGGTATGGGACATACAATCCATGCTTTACGTAGAAACATGAATATGACCTACATTGTAATGGATAATCAGATTTATGGCTTAACTAAAGGACAGACATCACCATCTTCCGCACAAGGTTTTGTAACTAAATCCACACCAAAAGGGAATATCGAACAAAATGTTGCACCACTAGAACTTGCACTTTCATCAGGAGCAACATTTGTAGCACAAGGATTTTCAAGTGACATCAAAGGGCTTACGAAAATGATTGAGGATGCCATTAATCATGATGGATTTTCATTTGTAAATGTATTTTCACCTTGTGTGACATACAATAAAGTAAACACTTATGATTGGTTTAAAGAAAATTTAACAAGTATTGAAGAAATTGAAGACTTTGACACAACTGACAAACAAAAAGCGACTCAAAAAGTTTTAGAATATAATTCATTGCTTAAAGGTATTGTTTACCAAGATGCAGAAACGCCATCTTATGAATCACAAATTGAAGAAATGAATGGCACGCCACTTGCTAAACAAGATCTTCATATTGATGAAGCTCAATTTGAAGCCTTAACAAAACAATTCGTATAAATATATAAATTAAAACTTAACATCGTTAAGTAATAGAACTGTTACATTATTGACCAATTAGATTAGGCAAATATGCCAAAATACAATTAGCGATAGTGTAACAGTTTTTTATGCTTTGATTTAAACATGAATTTACTATGAAATTTTATAAGGCTATTAAATGACGGAGGCAATATTTATGGTTGATAAATTTAAGTCGATGACTGAATTGATTGCAGAGACTGCAGAACATAAAGAATGGGAAATATTAACATTAAGTAAGAAATCATCAACACTTATAACTGCAATACATGGTGGGGCGATTGAACGAGGAACGACAGAAATAGCACAGTTAATTAGTGAGCAAGGTAACCATAGCTTTTATACCTTTAAAGGTATAAGGAATAATAAAAATAATGAATTACATGTTACATCAAGACATTTTGATGAACCAAAACTTATGCAAATGGTATCTAATCATCATAATATTGTATCTATACATGGATGTATGGGGGACGCACCTGAAGTTTATATTGGTGGTAGAGACTTAGAACTAGCATCTGAAATAAAATTACAACTAGAAAAAGTAAATATCATTGTTAAACCTGCGCCTTCACATATTTCCGGTATGCATATGGATAATTTTGTTAACGCAGGCCCCAAAAATGCTGGAGTTCAACTAGAATTAACCGTGGCATTAAGAAAACAATATTTTAATAATAACAAGTATAATTTAAATGATAGAGAAAATAGGCAGAATTGGTCACAGTTAATGTATTTATTTTCAACAGCTATAAATAAAGCGATAAACAATGTAGAGCAAATGATATAAAAAATAATTTCATTGTGTTTGATAATTACAAATCTTAAGTTGAGCTTTACAAAATCTTAAGTTAGTAGCACGGGCGTGAGGGAAAGACAAATATAGAAACTTTGGAAGGGGTTTTTATATGACTGATAAGTATAATTCAATGTCAGAATTGGAAGCGAAGACAACTGAAAATAATGACTGGGAAATTGTAACTCGCAACTTAGGTAGTCAAGTAATAATTGCTGCGATACATGGAGGAGGTATCGAACCCGGAACAACTGAAATCGCTGATTTAACTGCGCAAAAAGGCGAGTATGATTATTTTTCTTTTAAAGGTACTAAATCAAAAGGGAATGAAGATTTACATGTAACTTCTCGAAATTATGATCAATCTGTATTGATGGAAATGATAAAGAACAAAACAAATGCAGTAGCAATTCATGGTTGTGACGGTGACAGGAATATCATTTATATCGGAGGGAAAGACCAAAAACTTATTCATGAAATGACTAAACAATTTGAGCAATTGAATATAAATGTAGAACAAGCACCAGAACATATTTCAGGTGCTCATGATGATAATATTATTAATTGTTGCAAAACAGGTGCAGGTGTGCAATTAGAATTAACTCCTGACTTAAGAAAAATGTGTTTTAACAACCAAAAATATAACAAAAAAAGTCGTGAAGATAAGCATAATTGGAGTCAATTTATGGATGAATTTACCACTGCAATAGTTAAATCAATATAGGAGTTTTAATAACAGTTCTTGCAAATCATCACTAACTAAGTTATTGTAGACTAACGATATCTATAATTAGGAAGTTGATAAAATATGAAATGTTCTAAAGCGACAGACTATGCACTACATGCACTGTTATATATGATTAAAAGCGATGGTGAATCTAGTAGGATTCCAGTACAAGATTTAGCAACAGCACTAAAAGTCTCAACGACATATTTATCTAAAATATTGACACGCCTCGTAAAGGTAGGTATTATCTCCGCTAGTAGTGGTGCCAAAGGTGGCTATCAATTAAAAACTGGTTGGGAAGACGTTTCTATATATGAAGTGATTACTACCATTGATGGCAAGCAAAGCTTATTAGAAGATAGTTTTAATCATGCTAAAGAATGTCCAATTAAACAAATAATGGACGAAGCAGAGCATAGTTTAATTACTAATTTAGAAGGTAAGACATTAAAGGACTTGGCGAATAGCTAAGTTCTTATAATTTAAACTAATTATAGACATTATAAGTCTTTAAAAGGTATAAAGGAGCGAGTCAAATGTATTATGATGTAATTATTATTGGTGGAGGTCCGGCAGGATTAAATGCTGCATTAAATTTCGGTAGAGGTATGAAACGAACACTTATCATCGACGAGGATAAACCACGTAATAGGGTTACTCAACTGTCCCATGGTTTTTTAACGCAAGATGGTATTAAACCAACCGTATTTAAAAGAAAAGCTAAAGCAGATGTGGCTAAATATAAAGATGTTACTTACTTAGAAGCGTATGTAAAACAAATAGAGAAAATAGATAAGACATTTATAGTCAGAACACAAGCGCAGACATTTAATGCGAGACAAGTGTTAATAGCTACAGTATTAAGAGAGTATGGTCCGGATATTACAAATTTTAATGACTTTTATGGCCAATCTATCTTTTATTGCCCTTGGTGTGATGGTTATGAAATGCGTAATAAAAAACTTGCGATTATTTTTTCAGGTGAATCGTTGCTTCATATGGTCAAACTGTTAAGTAACTTTTCACAAGACTTAGTCGTGTTTACAAATGGAGAAAAGGAGATTCTTGAAGCAGACAAAACAATATTAAACAACAAAGGTATTAATATTTATACAGAACCTATTGCACAATTGATTGGCAACAATGGATATATAAGCGGCATTGAGTTAATCGATGAACAAATTATTGCGGTAGAAGGTGCATTTGCAAAGATGCAATGGGATACACAATTTGATTTCTTAAATCAATTAAGTATAACGAGAGACGAAGATGGTAAATTTGAAACGAATATATACGGAGAAACATCTGTTGAAGGATTGTATGTAGCTGGTGAAGCTAAAAATAATTTTGCGGGTCAATTATTAGATTCAGCTGCTGATGGTGGCATGATTGCAAAAATGATGATGATGAAACAGATAGAAGAAGATTTTTGATTACTAGTCATTAACACGCTTTAAGTTGTCATTGACTTTTAACTATGCCTTTAACTTATAATTTGATAAAATAACATTAAGTTAAACAGTTAAGGGGTTGTAATAACATGAATGATACTTTGATGAGTATTCAGATTATTCCTAAAACCGCCAACGGAGAAGATGTTATTCCATACGTAGATGAAGCAATTAAAATCATTGATGATTCGGGATTAACTTACAGAGTGGGGCCATTAGAAACAACAGTTCAAGGCGAAATGAATGAGTGCTTAATCTTAATTCAAAAATTAAACGAGCGTATGGTTGAATTAGAGATACCTAGTACAATAAGCCAAGTTAAGTTTTATCATGTCCCAGAAGGTATTACTATTGAGACACTTACTGGAAAATACGATGAAGTTTAAAATTGAATACGTAAAATTACATTAAAAGACTAACTATAAATACGGTATTTGTCTATAATCTATATTTATGTTTAATGGATATAAATTAGTTGAATTACCATGCATGGTCTGAATTTTAGATAAAGTACATGTAATAAGTGAATTAGAATATCATTATATTTAAGGGAGCAGGAAGTTGAGCCCAGACATAATCATTTTAGAAAGATATGATTTCAGTCAGAAGCTCTTTCCCGCTCCCTCATTTGTATTTTATAACACTAAAATATGATTTTGATAATTTTAGTATTGAGAATATTGTGCAATAGACTGATTATTTATTAGCCTTTTTGCACTTTGAAGTTAAATTTAATATAATGTAATAATGACTATGGATAAATTTATAGAACTTTGAACGTCAAGGTCGAAAAACAGAATCTTGAGGGATATTTTAAAATACTTGTTCTTAGTTTTTATGATATAGAAAGGGTTTTGTAGAGTGAATGAAGAACAAAGAAAAAGTACTTCTATAGATATTTTAGCGGAACGAGATAAAAAGGAAAAAGACTATAGCAAGTATTTTGAACACGTGTATCAACCGCCAAGTTTAAAAGAAGCACGTAAACGCGGAAAAGAAGAAATTAATTATAACCGTGATTTTCAAATAGATGAGAAATATAGAAACATGGGACAAGGAAAAACATTTTTAATTAAAACATATGGTTGCCAAATGAATGCGCATGATACAGAGGTAATGGCTGGTATTTTAGGTGCATTAGGTTACACACCAACGGAAGATATTAATCAAGCAGACGTAATTTTAATAAATACATGTGCAATTCGCGAAAATGCGGAGAATAAAGTATTTAGTGAAATCGGGAACTTAAAACATTTGAAAAAAGAGAAACCAGAAACAGTAATTGGTGTCTGTGGATGTATGTCCCAAGAAGAATCTGTCGTAAATAAAATCTTAAAGTCATACCAAAATGTTGATATGATTTTTGGAACGCATAATATTCATCGTTTACCAGAAATACTTGAAGAAGCTTATCTATCAAAAGCAATGGTAGTTGAAGTTTGGTCAAAAGAAGGCGACGTCATTGAAAACCTTCCAAAAGTAAGAGAAGGTAATATCAAAGCGTGGGTAAATATTATGTATGGGTGTGATAAGTTTTGTACATACTGTATCGTTCCGTTCACAAGAGGTAAGGAACGTAGTAGACGACCAGAAGATATCATTGAAGAGGTAAGAGATTTAGCACGTCAAGGGTATCAAGAAATTACATTGTTAGGGCAAAACGTTAATGCTTACGGCAAAGACATAGATGGTTTAGCATATGGTTTAGGCGATTTGTTAGAAGATATCTCTCGAATTGATATCCCAAGAGTCAGGTTTACAACGAGTCATCCTTGGGACTTTACAGATAGAATGATTGAGGTTATTGCTAACGGTGGAAATATAGTTCCGCACGTTCACCTTCCAGTTCAATCGGGTAATAATGCTGTGCTTAAAATTATGGGACGTAAATACACACGTGAAAGTTACTTAGACTTAGTTAATCGCATTAAGTCTAGAATTCCTAATGTTGCTTTAACTACTGATATCATCGTTGGTTATCCAAACGAGACAGACGAACAATTCGAAGAAACATTAACGCTTTATGATGAAGTTGAGTTTGAACATGCATATACGTATATTTATTCTCAAAGAGATGGTACGCCAGCAGCTAAAATGAAAGATAACGTTCCTTTAGATGTGAAAAAAGATAGATTACAACAGTTGAATAAAAAGGTGGCATACTATTCTGAGCGTGCTATGCAAGAATATGAAGGCAAAGTTGTACAAGTTTTATGTGAAGGATCAAGTAAAAAAGACGATACAGTCTTAGCAGGTTATACTTCAAAAAACAAATTAGTCAACTTTAAAGCGCCTAAATCTATGATTGGTAAAATTGTAGATGTACAAGTAGATGAAGCGAAACAATTTTCTCTTAATGGTACATTTTTAAATGTAACTGAACAAGCGGTGGTGACACCATAATGTATGAAAAAGAAGAAATTTTAGCTGAAGCGGATCGTATTAGTGAACGCATAAAAGATTTAGATACAGTCAAAGATTATCATAATGTCGAATCGCAAATACATCAAAACAAAAATATAGAACAACGCATGAAAGAATTAAAAAAAAATCAAAAGCAATCGGTTAACTTACAAAACTACGGTAAGACACAAGCTTTAAAAGCTTCTGAGGATAAAATCCAGCATATTGAAGAAGATATTAATATCTTGCCTATCGTAGAAGAGTTTAGAGAATCTCAGACCGAAGCTAACGAATTATTACAAATGATGATTAGTACTATGTCAGATTGTTTAAATCAACAACAAGAAGATAAAGATTAACAGAGATTGTGGTGGAACTTGTTGGAAAGGAAATGAGCCATATGAAGACGAGAAAGTTAACGCTAACTGCAATTTTTATTGCTATAAACGTTGTGTTAAGTAGTATTATTGTAATTCCATTAGGTCCAGTGAAAGCAGCGCCAATTCAGCATTTAGTTAATGTGTTATGTGCTGTACTTGTAGGACCATGGTTTGGGCTTGCTCAAGCTTTTATTTCATCTATCATACGCATGATTTTTGGTACAGGAAGTTTCTTTGCTTTCCCAGGGAGTATGGTAGGCGTGTTGCTAGCTAGTGCTTTCTATTTTTATCGTAAACATATCTTTATGGCGGCAGTGGGTGAAGTAATAGGTACGGGCATTATCGGTAGTATAATGTGTATACCGTTAGCGTGGATTTTAGGTTTTTCAAATTTTGCTGTTAAACCATTAATGACAGCCTTTATTGTATCGAGTGTCATCGGTGCCATCATAAGTTATATCATTTTGATGATATTGAAAAGAAAAGGCATATTAAAAAAATATTTATAATCAATCTTAATAAATCAAGTTAAGGCACTTTGTTACTAATATGATTCTGATTTGATAGATTTGCTACTTAAGTAGATCTACTAAATCGACCATATACAAAGTTGCCTTAATTTTTTTGTTCATATCAATATTTAACTCATGAAAAGATTTAGTTAATCAGTTGGTGTCTGTATATTAATTTAATAAATGGGCGAAAATTGAAAACATATGTTAAAATTTAAGAGTTAAATTAACTAAATTAGTTAAAGAAAATGAGCGGGTATGATTAAAAAAATCAATGAAAAGTATTCCAACATGCATAGTATCACATGTATATGAAGCGATAAATATGCCTGATTTTTGATGAAAATTAATCATTATTTTAATTTATAAGCTAACAAAATTTAAGAAAAAATACATAAGAATTTAAAAAAGGACTGTGACGTACTAATATGACAAATCAAACGCCAATGATGCAACAGTATTTAAAAATCAAATCGCAATATCAAGATTGTCTCTTATTTTTTAGATTAGGGGATTTTTATGAAATGTTTTTCGAAGATGCTAAAGTTGCATCTAGAGTATTAGAAATAACATTAACAAAACGTGACGCTAAAAAGGAAGATCCAATACCAATGTGCGGCGTACCTTATCATTCTGCGGACGGTTATATTGAAACTTTAATTAGTAATGGATATAAAGTAGCTATTTGTGAACAAATGGAGGATCCAAGGCAGACAAAAGGAATGGTTCGTCGAGAAGTAGTGCGTATAGTGACACCAGGCACAGTGATGGATCAAGGCGGTGTCGATGAAAAGCAAAATAACTATATATTAAGTTTTATCCAAGACGCATCATCATATGCGTTAAGTTATTGTGATGTATCTACAGGAGAATTAAAGGCTACTCATTTTGAAGATGAAGCAACATTAATTAATGAAATCACAACAATTAATCCTAATGAAATCGTAGTTAATGAAGAGATTGGCGAAATGTTAAAACGCCAAATTAGTTTAACGACGGAGACAATTACTGTTTTATCAGATATTTCTAATGCGGATTATGAAGTTAATAATATGAATGAAACGCTATTGTTTAATGCAACTCAATTATTATTAGATTATATTCACCATACACAAAAAAGAGATTTATCACATATTGAAACCGTGATTAAGTACGAAGCTATTGACTTTATGAAAATGGATTTCTATGCAAAACGTAATTTAGAATTAACCGAAAGCATACGTTTGAAAACTAAAAAAGGTACATTGCTATGGTTGATGGATGAAACTAAAACGCCTATGGGAGCTAGACGCTTAAAGCAATGGATAGATCGTCCACTTATCCAAAAATCACAAATCGAGTCTCGTTTAGATACAGTTGGTCAATTTATAAATCACTTCATTGAAAGGGATACTTTACGTAATCATTTAAATCAAGTATATGATATTGAGAGATTAGTGGGACGTGTTAGCTATGGTAATGTCAATGCACGTGATTTGATTCAGCTGAAACACTCAATTTCAGAAATTCCAAATATTAAGCACTTATTAGATGATTTCGATGAACATATGACTGCACAGTTTAAAGCATTAGAACCCTTAGATGATTTACTGGTTTTATTAGAAGAAAGTTTAAAAGAAGAACCCCCGATTTCAGTTAAAGAGGGTGGCTTGTTTAAAGCTGGTTTTAACACTGAATTAGATAGTTATTTAGAAGCTTCGAAAAATGGGAAAACATGGTTAGCAGAATTACAGGCTAAAGAACGTGAAAGAACTGGTATTAAATCACTGAAGATTAGTTTTAATAAAGTATTTGGTTACTTTATTGAAATTACAAGAGCTAACTTACAAGGTTTTGACCCGACAGCATATGGTTATCACAGAAAGCAAACTCTTTCAAATGCCGAACGTTTTATAACAGATGAGTTGAAAGAAAAAGAGGATATTATCTTGGGAGCTGAAGACAAAGCGATTGAGCTAGAATATCAATTGTTTGTAGAGCTTAGAGAACAAATTAAATCATACACAGAACGATTACAACAACAAGCAAAAGTTATATCTGAGCTTGATTGTTTACAGAGTTTTGCAGAAATTGCCCAAAAATATAATTATGCACGACCTACTTTTAGCGAAGATAAAACATTAGAGCTTATCAATTCGAGACATCCAGTTGTAGAGCGTGTGATGGATCATAATGACTACGTACCGAACGATTGTGCACTGAACCAAGATACATTTATATATTTGATTACTGGTCCAAATATGTCAGGTAAATCGACTTATATGAGACAAGTAGCCATTATTAGTATTATGGCGCAGATGGGTGCTTATGTGCCATGTGAATCGGCAACTTTACCTGTGTTTGATCAGATTTTCACTAGAATTGGTGCTGCAGATGATCTAGTTTCAGGTAAAAGTACCTTTATGGTTGAAATGCTAGAAGCCCAAAAAGCGCTTGCTCACGCTACTGAAGATAGCCTAATCATTTTTGATGAGATAGGGCGTGGTACATCTACATATGATGGTTTGGCATTAGCTCAAGCGATGATTGAATATGTTGCACACACTTCAAATGCTAAGACATTATTTTCAACACATTACCATGAATTGACTACACTAGATCAGTCGCTGCCTTGTTTAAAAAATGTACACGTTGCAGCAAATGAATATAAAGGTGAATTGATATTCCTACATAAGGTGAAGGATGGTGCAGTTGATGATAGCTACGGTATACAAGTAGCTAAATTAGCAAATTTACCAGACGAAGTGATTGATAGAGCTCAAGTAATATTAGATGCTTTTGAACAAAACAATAAACAAGAAACTAAAGTTGCAGTTAATACGGTAGAATTAGAGCATAGTAGCAACGATCCATATAATCACTCAGTAAATGACTCGCCAGTAAGTTACGAATATCAAACACCAGATGCTAAGCAATCTGCTAGCCAAGAACAAAGTCAATTTGAACAGGCAGCCTTTGATTTATTTGAAACATCTGCAAAACAAAGTGAAATTGAAAATGAAATTAAAACATTAAACCTATCTAATATGACGCCTATAGAAGCACTTGTGAAACTAAGCGAATTACAAAGACAATTGAAATAGAGGTGAAGTCAAATGGGTAAAATTAAAGAGTTACAGACATCATTAGCAAATAAAATTGCTGCTGGAGAAGTTGTTGAACGTCCAGGATCAGTAGTTAAAGAATTATTGGAGAATGCCATTGATGCCCAAGCGACCGAAATCAATATAGAAGTAGCACAGTCTGGTGTTGAGTCAATCCGTGTCGTCGATAATGGTACAGGGATTGCCATAGATGACTTAGGACTCGTATTTCATCGTCATGCAACGAGTAAATTAGATCAAGATGATGATTTGTTCCATATACGTACTTTAGGATTCCGTGGAGAAGCTTTAGCAAGTATATCTTCAGTGTCGAAAGTGACGTTGAAGACTTGTACAGATAGTGAAGAGGGACAAGAAATTTATGTCGAAAATGGTGAAATCCTTAATCAAAAACCAGCAAAAGCCAAACGTGGTACTGATATTTTAGTGGAATCACTATTTTACAATACACCTGCACGCCTCAAGTATATTAAAAGTTTATATACAGAATTAGGTAAAATAACAGATATTGTGAATCGTATGGCAATGAGTCATCCGAATATACGTATTTCACTAATTTCTGATGGTAAAACTATTATTAAAACAAATGGCTCTGGACGTACAAATGAAGTTATGGCTGAAATATATGGTATGAAAGTAGCTAAAGATTTAGTTCATATTACTGGAGATACGAGTGATTACCATTTAGAAGGTTATGTCGCAAAACCTGAGCACTCTAGAAGTAACAAACATTATATTTCTATTTTTATAAATGGTAGATATATTAAAAACTTTTTACTAGATAAGGCAATTCAGGAAGGCTATCATACGCTGTTGATGATTGGTCGATTCCCTATTTGTTATATTAATATAGAAATGGATCCTATACTTGTAGATGTCAATGTGCATCCGACTAAATTAGAAGTAAGACTTTCCAAAGAAGACCAACTCTTTGAATTAATAGTTGAAAAAATACGTGAAGCATTTCAAGATCGTATTTTGATTCCGCAAAATGATATGGATAAAATTACTAAGAAAAATAAAGTGCTAGATAAGTTTGAACAGCAAAAAATGGATTTTGAAAAACGTAAACAACAACAAAACGACTTTCAACAACAATCTTTTCATGATGAGGTACAAAGTCATGAAGATCGAGAAAGCCATGAACCAAAATCGCAAGCTCAATTACAATATAATACTGAAAATATGCAAGATGATGATATTCAATCAACTATACGGGAAACGAATGTCAAAAATGACGATTACGCACAAACTCAAAGAGCGTTATTAGATGAAATGGAGAACCATGAACAAGAATCAATACTTCACCAGAACAACCAACACGAAACTTTTAATCAAGATGACAAGGCGCAAGATATCGCAAATCAAGATATCAAAGGTAGTGTTAGTAAAGATGCCTCAAGACGTGTGCCTTATATGGAAGTAGTCGGCCAAGTACATGGTACTTATATAATTGCTCAAAATGAACAAGGTATGTATATGATTGATCAACATGCAGCTCAAGAACGGATTAAATATGAGTATTTTAGAGAGAAAATCGGGGAAGTTTCAAATGAAAGTCAAAATTTATTGATTCCTTTAACATTCCACTTTTCTACAGACGAATTGATGATTATCAATCAACATAAAGAAGAATTAGACAAAGTTGGTGTGCATTTAGAACCATTCGGAGGAAATGATTATATAGTAGATAGTTACCCGGTTTGGTTCCCAGCGTCTGAAGCGGAAGAAATCATAAAAGATATGATTGAATACGTATTAGAGCATAAGAAAGTTAATGTTAAAAAAATACGTGAAGATGCTGCAATTATGATGAGTTGTAAGCAATCCATTAAAGCCAATCACTATTTAAGAAATAACGAAATGGCCGATTTAGTTAATCAACTGAGAGAAACTGAGGACCCTTTTACTTGTCCACATGGCAGACCGATTATTATAAACTTTTCAAATTATGAATTAGAGCGACTGTTCAAACGAATTATCTAGGAGGTTAGTGGATGAAGCCATATATTTTACCAGCTATTCGATCAATGAAAGACTTGGAGAAAATGATACAAACGGATTATAAAGAGTGTGTGCTACTAGATACACATATTGGACATGTAAAAAGTATCATGGAATTACTTAAGAAGAATAAAATTGAAACGTATATGCATATCGATTTGATTAAAGGTATGAGTCACGATGAATTTGCATGCGAATATATCATACAAAATTATCATCCTAAAGGCATAGTTTCTACTAAAACAAAGGTAATCAATAAGGCAAAATCACTGAATACAACGACTGTTTTTCGAGTGTTTATATTAGATAGTCACGCTTTATCACGAAGCATAGAACTAATTAAGCGTGTAGAACCTGATTATGTTGAAGTTTTACCTGGAATTGCCAGTAAAGTAATTCAAATTATTAATGAAGAAACAAATACTTCTGTAATAGCTGGAGGCCTTATTAACACAGTAGATGAAGTTGAAATCGCGGTCGAAAATGGCGCAAAGTATATTACTACAAGCGACAGGCATTTATGGTAAGGCGATAGTGTTTTAATTAATTAAATTGAAATGGACTGCAAAGCATTTTACAAAAATCAATTCTTAAATAATAAATTAAATTTAAAAGTTAGCCATTTAAGCATAAGGTAATCTCAAAACCGCATTAAGTGAGCTAGCTTTTTTTATAATATTATTAAAAGGGGTAGAAATTATGTTGAAACCACAAAAATTAAACCGAGGAGATACGGTTGCTATTGTGTCTCTATCATCAGGTATCGCAGGTGATGATTCTATTGTGTGGCGCACTTATCAAGGAATTCAAAGGTTACAAGAAATTTTCGGTTTGAAAATAAAAATAATGCCACATGCACTGAAGGGGAGTGCCTTTACACAACAACATCCAGAGTTGCGTGCCTCAGACTTAAATGAAGCTATAAGAGATAGAGAGGTTAAAGCTATTATAAGTTGCATTGGTGGAGATGATGCAATTAGGATATGGCCCTATGTAGATTGTGAAGCGCTTCAAAGCTTTCCAAAAATTTTCTCAGGATATTCAGATTCAACAACAATACATATGATGTTTTATAAAATGGGTATCACTAGTTTTTATGGTCCAGCGTTGTTAACGGATTTTGCAGAGAATGTTAACATGGATTCTTATACTATAAAAGATATAGAAAAGAATTGGTTTAATAGTGAGTCAATAGGAGAAGTGAGGCCTGCAAAATACATCAGACCCTATGGATTAAATTGGAACATTGAAAATAAAGCAATCGCGAGACCAATTGTGCAACAACAAGGATATATATTGCTTCAAGGGCGAGTGAATGTCACAGGTCACTTAATAGGTGGGAATTTGGAAACACTCGTAGATATTAAAGATTCTGAATTGTTTCCACAATTAAATGATTTTGAACAGGCAATTTTATTTTTAGAAACTTCGGAAGATATGCCCAATCCTGATGAATTTAGAGAGATGTTGTTTCAATTATTTAAAAAAGGAGTGTTCCATAAAGTTAACGGTATAATTTTCGGCAAACCATTTAATAATATTTATTATGAGCAATATAAAGATGAAATATTGACGTTCTTCAACATAAAACCGCTCAAGCAATTGCCTATATTATACAATTTGTCATTTGGTCATAATGAACCTAAACATATACTACCATATGGCGTTGGAGCGCAAATTAATAGCGAAACTAAACAATTTTTTATTACGGAAAATGCTGTTACTGAAGATTAATTTGTGACAAGTTTTCAACAAAGTATTTGACAACGCTTACAATATCAGTGTAAGATAAATTCAAGTTAATAATTAGAACAGAGATGGGAGATTTCTACAGTAATTAAACCGGTGGTTCGAAACTGGCTATAATTGTAGGGGTCTCTCTATCTATTTTTAGGAGGAGTCTCTATGAGTGTATATTTTGCTGAATTCTTGGGAACAGCAATATTAGTATTATTTGGGGGAGGCGTTTGTGCCAACGTCAATTTGAAAAAAAGTGCTGGTAACGGCGCGGATTGGATTGTTATTGCATTAGGTTGGGGACTTGCGGTTACAATGGGAGTTTATGCTGTCGGTAATATTTCAGGTGCGCATCTTAATCCCGCAGTAACCATTGCGTTCGCTATGGATGGTGCTCTAAGCTGGGGAATGGTGCCAGGATATATTATTTGTCAAATGCTAGGTGGTATCACTGGTGGTATCGTTGTTTGGTTAATGTATTTAGCACACTGGAAACAAACGGAAGATCAAGGTGCAAAATTAGGTGTATTCTCAACTGCGCCTGCAATTAAAAACTACTTTGCAAACTTCTTAAGTGAAATTATTGGTACTGCTGCTCTAACATTAGGTTTAATGTTTATAGGTATGAATAAAATCGCTGATGGTTTAAATCCATTAATTGTTGGTAGTTTGATTATTGCAATCGGTTTAAGTTTAGGTGGTCCAACTGGTTATGCGATTAACCCAGCTCGTGATCTAGGTCCACGTATTGCACATGCAATATTACCAATTGCTGGTAAAGGCAATTCGAATTGGGGTTATGCAATTGTACCTGTTTTAGGTCCAATAACAGGTGGTATGATTGGTGCGGTTATTTATAGATTATTTTACAAAGGGACATTTGATATGATGTCAGTTGTAGCGATAGTATTATTAATAGTTACAATTGCCCTTGGTATTGTGTTAAATAAATCTAAAAGTGCAAAAGGTATCGAATCCGTTTATTAATTAAGTTTCAACAGTCCTGTTTATAAGTTAAAATATAAACAGGCTTTATAATATATAAATATAAGTAATAAAAGCATGTTTGTATAGAATGATATTTGGCAATGTGTAACCTAGACATGTAAAATGTCAAATTTTACATATACTATATAGAAATCGAACATGATAAAAGGGAGATTATAATTATGGAAAAATATATCTTATCAATTGACCAAGGAACTACAAGTTCAAGAGCAATTCTTTTTGACCAAGACGGTAAAATCAAAGGTGTAGCACAACGCGAATTTAAGCAATACTTCCCTAAATCAGGTTGGGTAGAACATGATGCGAATGAAATTTGGACATCAGTTTTAGCGGTTATCGCTGAAGTTTTAAATGAAGAAAATGTTGGTGCAGATCAAATCGCTAGTATCGGAATTACTAACCAACGTGAAACAACAGTAGTATGGGATAAGGAAACGTCACGTCCTATCTATCATGCAATTGTATGGCAATCTCGTCAAACTCAAAGCATTTGTCAAGATTTAAAAGAACAAGGTCTCGAAGATAAATTCCGTGAGAAGACTGGTTTGCTATTAGATCCTTATTTTGCAGGTACAAAAGTAAAATGGATTTTAGATAATGTTGAAGGCGCGAGAGAAAAAGCTGACAATGAAGAACTATTATTTGGAACGATTGATTCGTGGTTAGTTTGGAAATTATCTGGCGGTAAAGCACATATTACAGATTATACAAATGCAAGTCGTACATTAATTTATAACATTCACGATTTAGAATGGGATCAAGAGTTACTTGATATTTTAGAAATTCCTAATTCTATGCTACCTGAAGTAAAAGCATCAAGTGAGGTCTATGCCAATACTATTGATTATCACTTCTTCGGTAAAGAAGTACCAATTTCTGGTATTGCTGGTGACCAACAAGCCGCTTTATTTGGACAAGCTTGTTTTAACCGTGGTGATGTAAAAAACACTTACGGCACTGGTGGTTTCATGTTGATGAATACAGGGGAAGAAGCTGTTACATCTAAGAGTGGTTTGTTAACAACGATTGCATATGGAATAGATGGTAAAGTGAATTATGCACTTGAAGGTTCTATTTTTGTATCTGGTTCTGCAATCCAATGGTTACGTGATGGTCTAAGAATGATTAATTCTGCACCACAATCAGAGAACTACGCAGAGCGTGTTGAATCATCAGAAGGTGTATATGTTGTGCCAGCATTTGTTGGGCTAGGTACACCTTATTGGGATGCAGAAGCGCGAGGTGCAATCTTCGGCTTAACACGTGGTACAGAAAAAGAACATTTCATCCGCGCAACATTAGAATCATTATGTTATCAAACACGTGATGTATTAGAAGCTATGGAAAAAGACTCTGACATTACAGTGAATAATTTACGTGTTGATGGTGGCGCTGTAAAAAATAATTTCATTATGCAATTTCAAGCTGACTTGTTAAATGTTGGCGTAGAACGTCCAGAGATTAATGAAACGACAGCTTTAGGTGCTGCATACCTAGCGGGACTTGCAGTAGGATTCTGGGATAGTAAAGATGAAATTGCTAATCGTTGGAAACTTGAAAAAGACTTTACGCCTAATATGGAAGATAAAGAAAGAGAAAAATTATATAAAGGCTGGAAGAAAGCTGTAGAAGCAACTCAAGTTTTTAAATTAGAAGATGAATAAAAAAATAGACTAAATGTTGTTATGTATGCTACAATATGGGTAAGTTAATAATACAGAGATGAGAAATGAGAGATTTCGTTCGTACAATTATATATGTATGGGATGAGTCTCTCTTTTTTTATTATTTTAGGAGGCCTAGTTTTTATGAGTTTATCAACATTAAAAAGAGAACAGATCAAGAAAGATTTGAAAAATAAAGATTTTGACGTTGTCATTATTGGCGGCGGTATTACTGGAGCAGGTATTGCTTTAGATGCTAGTCAAAGAGGTATGAAAGTTGCTTTAGTAGAAATGCAAGACTTTGCACAAGGTACAAGTTCACGTTCTACTAAATTAGTACATGGTGGCTTGCGTTACTTAAAACAACTACAAGTTGGCGTTGTTGCAGAAACTGGTCGCGAACGTGCAATTGTATATGAAAATGGTCCACACGTAACAACACCTGAACGTATGCTTTTACCAATGCATAAAGGCGGTTCAATGGGTAAATTCACTACTGCTATCGGTTTAACAATGTATGATAGATTAGCTGGTGTTAAAAAAGCAGAACGTAAAACAATGCTAAATGCTAAAGAAACATTAGAAAAAGAACCACTTGTTAAAAAATCTGGTCTTAAAGGTGGCGGTTCTTATGTTGAGTACCGTACTGATGACGCGCGTTTAACAATAGAAGTTATGAAACGTGCAGAAGAAAAAGGCGCAACGATTATTAACCATACAAAATCTGTTCATTTCACATATGATTCTAATGAACAAGTTAATGGTATCCAAGTAGAAGATCAAATTAACAATGAAACTTATCCAGTTAAAGCTAAAAAAGTTATCAACGCAAGTGGTCCATGGGTAGACGAAGTTCGCAGTGGTGACTATGCTAGAAATAATAAACAATTACGCTTAACTAAAGGTGTTCACATTGTTATTGATCAATCTAAATTCCCATTAGGTCAAGCTGTTTATTTCGATACTGAAAAAGATGGTCGTATGATTTTTGCTATACCACGTGAAGGAAAAGCATATGTAGGTACAACAGATACATTCTACAATAACGACAAAGCTTCACCACTTGCTACACAAGAAGATAGAGATTACTTAATTGATGCAATTAATTACATGTTCCCAGATGTAGATGTTAAAGATGAAGACATTGAATCATCATGGGCTGGAATTAGACCATTAATTTTAGAAGAAGGTAAAGATCCATCTGAAATTTCTCGTAAAGATGAAGTTTGGGAAGGTAAATCTGGTCTATTAACAATTGCTGGTGGTAAATTAACTGGTTATCGTCACATGGCTTTAGAAATTGTAGACTTATTATCAAAACGCTTGAAAGAAGAATACGGCATGAAATTTGCTAAATGTGCTACAAAACATTTAACAATTTCTGGCGGAGATGTTGGTGGTAGTAAAAACTTTGAACAATTCATCGATCAAAAAGTTAAAGAAGCAAAATCATATCAAATAGATGAAGCAACAGCACGTCACTTTGCTTCTAAATATGGTTCTAATGCTGAAGAATTATTCAAAATAGCACAAACAGCTCAACATCAAGATACTGGATTGCCGTTAGATATTTATACGGAATTAATCTATTCAATACAAAATGAAATGGTGTACCGTCCAACAGATTTCTTTATCCGTCGTACTGGTAAACTTTATTTCAAAATTGATGATGTATTAAATTATAAAGAACAAGTTATTGAAGTTATGGGTGACTTATTAGGTTACACTAATATTCAAAAAGAAGCTTATACAAAAGAATTACAAATTGCAATTGAAGAAGCACAAACTGGAAACCAACAACCAGCAGAAAAAGAATAATCATCTGGCACTTTGTATTGTAAAGTTTAAAAGAAAAGCAGCTACTGACTCTATTGAGTTGGTAGCTGTTTTTTGTGTAATAGTAATTGTCGCTAATGGCTAAACGCATAGCGTAGTATTTGATAACATGATAGTTTGAAGGTATATTGTATAATATAGATAACGATAATCGTATAGTATGGGAGGCTAAATACATGAGTAAAAATGAATTTAAAATAACAGTTACAGATGGGACATTGTTAGAAGTTAGATTGGATAAGGCAAAAAATGAAACGATTGGTATCGTACATTTACTTCATGGCATGGCTGAGCATATGGATAGATACGATCATCTAGTAGAATCGTTAAATCAGCAAGGTTACGATGTATTGCGTCATAATCACAGGGGACATGGTAAAGAGGTTGACGATAGTGAAAGAGGACATATCGATAATATTTCGCAAGTAGCTGATGATACATATGAAATAGCACAAACAATGTGTGCGCATTATTATAATATTCCTTACATTATAATTGGACACTCTATGGGATCAATTGTTGCACGCATTTTTGTTCAAAAATATCCAGATGCTGCACAAGGTGTAATTCTATCAGGAACTACACAATACCCTAAGTATAAAGCTTCATTGCTAAGAATAGTATTGAAATTAATCACACTAATTACAGGAAAAAAACGTCGTTTAAATTGGTTGAACCGCACTATGTATAAAACCTTTAATAAAAATATAGTTAATCAACTAACGACAAGTGATTGGTTATCTAGTGATCCTGAAGAAGTGGAACAATTTAACAAAGATCCTTATACAGGTTTCTTAGTGTCTAACCAATTGATTTACGAAACAATTAAGCATATGTTACTTACAAGCAAGGGTAAAAATTTAAATAAAATTGATCCGAATCTTCCAATTTTATTAATATCTGGCAAGGATGACCCATTAAGCGAATATGGTAAAGGAATAAGAAATTTAGGTAATTTATATAAAAAAGCAGGTGTTAAGCACATTACTGTACACTTATATAAAAACAAGAGACATGAAGTATTATTTGAGCAAGGTTATACTGAAATATGGCAACATATGTATGAATGGATAGAAAAACAAATTTTAAAAAAGTACAAATAGAAAAAGAGAGTTGATACACGTGCAAAGCGACAAACCATTTTTAATCGTATTAGTAGGGCCGACAGCTGTAGGAAAAACAGAATTTAGCATTGAATTAGCTAAGAAAGTGAACGGTGAAATTATTAGCGGTGATTCAATGCAAGTTTATAAACAAATGGATATTGGCACTGCTAAAATTACGCAAGACGAGATGTCAGGTGTCCCTCACCATATGATTGATATTTTAGAGCCCGATGAAAATTTTTCAGCTTATGAATTTAAAAATAGAGCGCAACGATTAATTAAAGAGATTACAACAAGAGGACGTGTCCCTATTATCGCAGGCGGTACAGGTTTGTATATTCAATCTCTTATATATAATTATGACTTTGAAGATGAAACTATTTCTGAACAGAAAAGCCTAGAAATTGAAGCGAAATTGGCTGAACTTGATCAATTATCAAATGAGGCGTTGCATCAATACTTGGCATCCTTTGATGAGGTATCTGCACAGGATATACACCCAAATAATCGAAAAAGAGTTAGAAGAGCAATACAATATTATTTAAAAACAAAAAAACTTTTAAGTTCTCGCAAGAAAGTACAACAATTCACTGAAAATTATGATACATTATTATTAGGGATAGAAATGTCGCGTGACATATTATATCAAAGAATTAATAAACGTGTAGATATAATGTTGGAACGTGGATTACTTAGTGAAGTGCAACAACTCGTTGATAATGGATACGAAACTAGTCAAAGTATGCAAGCGATAGGATATAAAGAAATCGTACCAGTCATTAAACAAGAATTAAGTTTAGATGAAGCAACCGAAAAATTAAAACAACATTCTAGAAATTACGCTAAGCGACAAATGACTTGGTTTAAAAACAAGCTCGACGTGTTGTGGTTAGATAGAGAGAAAATGTCACTATCATTGATGTTAGAAGAGGTTTCAGTCCAAATACAGAAAAGGAGAACATAATATGAATACATCAGAGAACATCCAAGATAAATTCCTTGGGCAATTTAAGGCTGATCAGACAAAGGTAGTTGTGTTTTTAGTAAATGGTTTTCAAATGAAAGGTATTATCGAAGATTATGATAAGTATTTAGTATGCTTATTATCACAAGGTAAGCAGCATTTAATTTACAAACATGCGATTAGTACATTTACGATTGACGATTCAAACACTAATGAGGAAGTATAAATACAACGCTATAAAAAATTAACATGATACTTTATGTATAAAGTAGTAGAGGCAGGGCATAAACATCTCTGTCTAAAGCATAAACGTCGGTTTCTATTGCAACAAAATAGAAACCGGCGTTTTCTTTATTTTCCTGAAATTTTTGAGTTCGTGGAACAACTCTCTCTATTTATTTTATCAATAGTGCCATATCATATGCTTAAATTATATTCTAGATGAGTATAGATGTTTTAAACAGTGAGGTTTGTATATAAAAAAGACTAATCCATATTAAAATGAATTAGTCCTTTGCTATAAGAAATGGGATTTAAGTCACTATTTTTAGTGTTTTATCATAAGTAGTGATAACTAAATCTAGATTAATCATTTCGAATTATAATAGAGATTCTATCTCAGATTCGATTTGTCCTGGTTTCTTCTGCGGAGAGAAGCGGTGAACAACATTACCTTTTTTATCAACTAAGAATTTTGTGAAATTCCATTTGATTTTTTCATTGAATAACCCATTTTGTGCTTCTGTTAAAAATTTGAAAAGTGGATGTTGGTTTTCCCCTTTAACATCTATTTTTTCATGCATTGGAAAAGAAACGCCGTAATTAATTTTACAGTTTTGTGTTGCTTCTTCTCCGTTACCAGGTTCTTGGCCACCGAATTGGTTGCATGGGAAACCTAGAACGATGAAATCTTGATCTTTATATTTCTCATACAATTCTTGTAAACCTTCAAACTGAGGTGTGAAACCGCATTCGCTAGCAGTATTCACAATCAGCATAACTTTATCTTTATATGCGTCTAATTGATATGTTTCTCCATTTGGTTGTTGAACTTCTATGTCATATATAGTCATCTTAATTCACCTCTTACTATTAATTTAACACAATTTGAGTTTATAGTCTTTATATTGACACTATGATAGAATGGCTAAGAAAACTTGGAAAAGAGGTGCATGTTATGACCCAATATCAAACGCATACAACCGAACAAAAATTAGAAACAGCAATATTGATTGGAGTACATGCTCAAACAGACAATGATTTTAATTTCGAATCCACGATGGAAGAGTTGGCATCTCTTTCCAGAACATGTCAATTGGATGTTCAAGAGCAATTTACTCAAAATAGAATGAACGTTGATAACAAATATTATGTTGGTAAAGGTAAATTAGATGAGATAAAAGCATATGTTGAATTTCATGATATTGATGTTGTCGTGGCGAACGATGAATTGACAACAGCGCAATCTAAGACACTTAACGGTAATTTAAATGTTAAAATCATTGATAGAACACAGCTTATATTAGAAATATTTGCTTTAAGAGCACGTAGTAAAGAAGGTAAATTACAAGTAGAGTTAGCTCAATTAGATTACTTAATGCCAAGATTACAAGGACACGGTCGGAGTTTATCACGTTTAGGTGGTGGAATTGGTACAAGAGGTCCTGGTGAAACTAAGCTTGAAATGGACCGCAGACACATAAGAACAAGAATGAATGAAATCAAGCATCAGTTAGAAACTGTAGTAGAGCATCGTGAACGATATCGTAATAAACGTGAACAAAATCATGTGTTTCAAGTTGCGCTTGTTGGCTACACAAATGCTGGTAAATCATCGTGGTTTAACGCATTAGCTAAAGAAACAACATATGAAAAGAATTTGTTGTTCGCAACGCTTGACCCTAAAACGAGACAAATTCAAATTAATGATGGGTTTAATCTTGTTATATCTGATACGGTTGGCTTTATACAAAAATTACCAACAACGCTCATTGCTGCTTTTAAGTCCACTTTAGAAGAAGCTAAAAATGCAGACTTACTATTACATGTAGTAGATAGTAGTCATCCGGAATATCGAGCGCAATATGATACGGTAAATCAAATTATTGGTGATTTAGAAATGGGACAAATCCCTCAAGCGATTATATTTAATAAAAAAGATTTACATGAAGGGACATTGCCAGCTACAAATAAACCACATGTTTTTGTTTCAAGCAGAGAACAAGAAGATGTAGAAAAGGTTAAAGAACTTTTATATAATGAAGTGAAAAAAGTATTAACTTATTACGAAGAGCATGTACCGAGTTCAGATGCCAATCGTTTATATTTTCTAAAGCAAAATACATTAGTATCTGAATTGAATTTTAATGAAATAACCGCGACTTACGAAGTGAAAGGCTATAAAAAAGAGTAGAAGGAAGTAATGATTAATGGAAGAGATGAAACAACTGATTGCAGAAACTGAAGAAACATTAGCACCTTATTTTAAATATATTGAAGAGGTTGCCTATGAGAATCAAGAAAAAGTTTTAAATGCTTTTCATGCAGTCAAAGCAACAGAAAGCGACTTACAAGGTACTACAGGCTATGGTTACGATGACTTAGGTCGAGATCACCTTGAAGAGATTTATGCACACGCTTTTAAAGCAGAAGATGCTATTGTAAGGCCTCAAATTATTTCTGGGACACACGCGATTACGATTGCTTTACAGAGCCTTTTGAAATATGGAGATGAACTTTTATATATTACAGGTAACCCATATGATACCTTGTTAGAAGTAATAGGTATTAACGGTAATGGGATAGAAAGTTTGAAAGAACATGGTGTAAGTTATGATAAAGTCGATTTGAAAGAGGGCGACATTGATATTCAAGCCGTGTTTAAACAAATTAAACCACAAACAAAAGTAATTGCTATCCAAAGATCGAAAGGTTACGATCAACGCCCTTCAATTAGATTAGATTTAATCGAACAGGTGATACAACAAATAAAGGCACAATATCCTGATATAATTATTTTTGTCGATAATTGCTATGGTGAATTTGTTGAGGAACGTGAACCCATTGAATGTGGTGCAGACTTAATTGCAGGATCATTGATTAAAAATCCAGGTGGCGGTTTAGCAAAAATTGGTGGTTATATTGCAGGTAAAAAAGCGCTAGTCGAAAGATGTGGTTATCGATTAACTGCGCCAGGAATAGGTAAAGAAGCGGGTGCTTCGTTAAATTCACTTCAAGAAATGTATCAAGGCTTTTTTCTTGCACCACATGTAGTTAGTCAAAGTTTAAAAGGCGCATTGTTTACTAGTTTATTATTAGAAAAAATGGATATGCGCACCTCACCACGCTATGATGTTGCTCGAACAGATTTAATACAAACTGTGTCATTCGAAACAAAAGAACAAATGATTTTATTTTGTCAAAGTATCCAACAGGCTTCACCAATAAATGCTCATTTCAGTCCAGAACCGGCCTATATGCCTGGTTATGAAGATGATGTAATCATGGCAGCGGGTACTTTTGTGCAAGGTTCTTCAATAGAATTATCGGCAGACGGACCGATAAGACCCCCATATGAAGTGTATGTGCAAGGTGGTTTAACATATGAACACGTTAAATTAGCTGTGACTAGAGCAGCACAAAAATTAAAAACACAACAACTTGTATAAATAATAACTATTTACCATATATTTTATTTTATGACGAATTGAAATTGACTACTAATTTTATGAATCATAAAGAAAATATATGGTTTTTTTAAAATAAATTTAAGGAATTTTCAAAAAACTTATTTGACCAATGAGTAGAAAGTGTCTTGAGCTTAGTTGTATCAAGGGATTAGATATGATGTAAGGAAACCTTACATATCTTTGAATTAATTTAGTTATTATGCTAAATTAATTATAAGTTCAAAAATAGAGGTGATCGGATTGAAGTCAAATGATACATTAAGACGAAGTATGCCGGTTTTCCCTATGAGTGTTGTAACAAAATTAAGCGAATTGACTGCAAGGCAAATTCGTTACTATGAAACACATGAACTGCTTAAACCACATAGATCAGAAGGGAATAAAAGACTTTTTTCATTAAATGATTTGGAGCGACTTTTAGAAATTAAAAGCTTAATTGAAAAGGGCTTTAATATAAAAGGAATTAAACAAATTATAAAAGATGATCAAGATCACCTGACTGATGATGAACAAGAAACAAGAAAACAAATGATAGTTGAAGCCACTCAGAAACCGCAGCGAGAAGCAATTCCGATAAACCGTGGAGATTTATCACGCTTTATCAAATAAAATAATGGGGGACATTTACAATGCCAAAACGTTCATTTACTAAAGAAGATATTCATAAGTTTGCTAAGGAAGAAAATGTAAGATATTTAAGGTTACAATTCACTGATATTTTAGGAGTTATTAAAAACGTTGAAGTACCAGTTAGTCAATTAGAAAAAGTTTTAGATAATGAAATGATGTTTGATGGTTCTTCAATCGAAGGATTCGTGCGTATCGAAGAATCTGATATGTACCTTTACCCAGATTTAGATACATGGGTTATTTTCCCATGGACTGCTGGGCAAGGTAAAGTTGCTCGTTTAATTTGTGATGTATATAAAACAGACGGCACGCCATTTGAAGGTGATCCTCGTGCCAACTTAAAACGTGTGTTAAATGAGATGCAAGAGTTAGGATTCTCAGAATTAAACTTAGGACCTGAACCTGAATTCTTCTTATTCAAATTAGATGAAAAAGGTGAACCAACATTAGAACTAAATGATGATGGTGGTTACTTCGATTTAGCTCCAACAGATTTAGGTGAAAATTGCCGTCGTGACATCGTATTAGAATTAGAAGATATGGGCTTCGATATTGAAGCGAGTCACCATGAGGTTGCACCAGGACAACATGAAATTGACTTTAAATATGCGGATGCAATTACAGCTTGTGATAATATCCAAACATTTAAACTTGTTGTAAAAACAATTGCGCGTCAACATAACCTGCATGCAACATTTATGCCAAAACCATTGTTTGGTGTGAACGGAAGCGGTATGCACTTTAACATGTCATTGTTCAAAGGCAAAGAAAATGCATTCTTTGATCCAGATGGCGATATGCAAATGACTAAAGATGCGTTCCACTTTATTGCAGGTATCTTGAAAAATGCACGTGGATTTACAGGTGTATGTAATCCATTAGTAAACTCTTATAAACGTTTAGTTCCAGGTTATGAAGCACCTTGTTACATTGCATGGAGTGGTAAAAACCGTTCTCCATTGATCCGTGTACCATCATCTCGTGGATTATCAACACGTGTAGAAGTGCGTTCAGTTGATCCAGCAGCAAATCCATACTTAGCATTAGCAGCTATCTTACAAGCTGGTTTAGATGGTATTAAAAATAAATTAGAAGTACCAGAACCAGTTAACCAAAATATTTATGAGATGAACCGTGAAGAACGTGAAGCAGTTGGTATTGAAGATTTACCTTCAACTTTATATACAGCAATTAAAGCTATGAAGAATAATGAGCCAATCAAAGAAGCGCTTGGTAATCATATTTATAACCAATTCATTAATTCTAAATCAATTGAGTGGGATTACTACAGAACTCAAGTTTCTGAATGGGAAAGAGAACAATATATCAAACAATACTAGGTGCTAAACAAAGGGGTTAAACACTAGGTATATAAGCAACTCGAGTCATCCTATTAGGATGATTTCGGGTTATTTTTTTGCACCCATTTTTATTTTATTGAGTGTTTTGGGTGCAGAATGGGTGAAGAAAGTTTTGAAATATTTCTTTATTAGAAAAATTCGCTATTTCTATTTTAATTTGGCTTAGTTTATCATTACGCCAAGTGATTAAGTGAAAGCCTAACCATTCATTAAATTAATAATCTCTTTAGACTTGTATAACTGGATTTAACTGGACTTAACTAATTTTTTAATCCAACAACTGAATCGCAAACTAAATGTAAGTTGAAAGGTTGCTTGAGAGCTAAATACGCTCTCTTGGCATAGATGGTTTGGTAGTTGATGCAAGTTCTTGGCTATTTAAAAATTTAGGGGGGGATTTGTTAGTGTTGAAAAGAAATACGATTACTGGTGGTCTGAATTTAAATATCCAATCATTCCTATAAAAATATATAGGTGGTGCAATATATTTTAGTGCTACTCAGTACGTCTTATATGATTAAGCTTCTAGTCACCGTTCTCATTTGAAAACTATGCGAATATGCGTAAACCCACCTAAACGAATAGGTGGGTTATTTCTGCTTTTTTATAGATTGATTTTGTTTTAGTAAAATAACAAGTATTAAGTATTAGCAATTTCTCGAGCTATTATTATAAGTATAGCTTTTTAACTATAATATAAAAATATGCAATTCGAGTATTTATAATGGGATGATGTCGTGTTGTTATTTTGTGAAATATTATTCTGTGAACGATTAGGAAAATGTATGAATTCCTAATTAATTGAAAATAATATTATATGACTATAGTTTTACTAGGCTGTTAAAAAACTATTCACTTCAAGTATGTTATGTTTATAAAATTGTAATTCATATGATTTGGTATGATTTAATTAGGCATTTAATTTTAGGTTTTTAGAAATTAATGTTATATTATTAACGAATTGCTATTAATTCATTAATATAAACATAATTTATTCAATTAAAAGGAGTGGTTATAATGGTAAAACCATTATATGAGGTTACTGTTATTAGCAATGGTGGTAGAGATGGTAAAGTTTTTAGTGAAGACAATACTTTTTATCAAGATTTAGCTGTCCCGAAAGAAATGGGAGGAAATGGTGTTACTGAATCAAATCCAGAACAATTATTTGCAGCTGGTTATAGCTCATGTTTCAACAATGCACTTATGCACATTTTAAAAAGCGATGGTAAAGGCTCAATTGAACCAGAAGTGCGTGCGACAGCTTATTTATTACCGGATAAAGCAGATGGTGGCGTTAAGTTGGCTGCTGAATTAGATGTAACAGTTAAAGATCTTAATCAAGAAGAGGCAGAATTATATGTAGAAAAAGCACATAATTATTGTCCATATTCAAAAGCTTTAAAAGAAACAATAGATATTGAAATCAATGTAAGTGTTAATTAAAAAAACAAATCTCCATTAATGTGTAACGGCACTGAACCCTTAGAATGGGAACTTAATAAAAACACTTTGTTCTAGGCTGCTA
>ERZ1023420.21-NODE-21-length-122258-cov-264.718297_pt1 | contig 122258 bp, 109 predicted proteins | sample MGYA00380512_ERZ1023420 | MGnify/ENA primary metagenome ERZ1023420 (study PRJEB33173, sample SAMEA4830390) | metagenome | study: EMG produced TPA metagenomics assembly of the PRJEB25223 data set... | reverse complement strand
TGAAAGATGAAAGATGAAAGATGAAAGATGAAAGATGAAAGATGAAAGATGAAAGATTATACCATTTTATATGGCGGATTTATACTATTTTTTTAAAATATTTGCATATAGATTGCAAAGAAGCTGTTGTAATTGTTGTTTGTCATCACAAAAATCTTGATTTATTTCTATTGCATTGTATATTTAAACAGTTAATTTAAATAGGCAATATTTGCGGTTACTTCGTTTTACTAAGCAATAACACTGACGAATGAGTTATTATTGCCCCATATTTTTCACTGATTTTAGGAAACCTTGGGCGGTATCAAACACAGAGGATTTTCCCTGCGCTTGTAAAATCATATCGGACATTTCACGGAAAGCCCCTTTGCCGCCATTGGTGGAAAGTACATGATCAACAGTATTTTTCACATAAATAGGGGCATCAGCCACTGCAAAAGAAGCACCACAAACAGCAAAGGCGGGGAGATCTACACTATCATCGCCAATATAAGCGGTCTGATCGGCAGTGACGCCTGCTTGTTTCATAAGATCAAAACAAGCGGTTTCTTTTTCAAGTTTGCCAAGAAAGAATAATTTAATACCAAGATCGGCAATGCGACGACGTAAAATAGGGGAGTCGCGACCAGAAAGCACTGCCACTTGAATACCTGCATCCATCAGCATTTTTATGCCTAAACCATCGCGCACGTGAAAACTTTTGATGGCTTCGCCATTGGCGTCATAATGAAGTTGTCCATCGGTGAGCACGCCATCTACATCAGTAATGACAAATTTAATATTTTCTAATTTTTGTTGCATTGGGATTCCTTAGCTTGAAAATTCCACTAAACCCACCACGTGATTTTCATCATTAACAACCACTAGCGAGTGAATTTTTTTCGCTTTCATAAAGTCTTCTGCTTTTGATAAAAATTCGTCTTGATGAATAGTTTTTGGTGAACTTGTCATAAAGTCTTTGGCTGTTTTATTCAGTGTTTCTGCACCATTGGCTGTAAGCGCGCGGCGAATATCGCCATCAGTGATAATGCCTTTAAGTTGTTCATTTTCCATCACTAAGGCAACGCCCATTCGCCCTTCATTCATCACGGTCAGACAATCTGTAAAATTGGTATTGGGTAAAATGGTTGGTAGGCGAGTTTGCATTTGATCTTTCACTTTACATAATAAACGACGACCAAGACTGCCACCTGGATGGAATTTAGCAAAGTCAGCTGGTTGGAAATTGCGTGCCGTAATAAGCGATACGGCGAGTGCATCACCAAGTGCCAGTGTGACAAGTGCGGATGTTGTTGGCGCGAGATTATTTGGACACACTTCACGCTCAACAGTTATATCTAGAACATAATCTGCATGGCGTGCGAGCGTGGAATTTTTGTTACTCGTCACAGCAATAATTTTATTACCGAAATTTTTTAAACTTGGAATCAGTTTATTGACATCATCGGTTTCACCGCTATAGGAAATTAACATCACGATATCAATTGGTTTTAACATACCTAAATCGCCGTGGAAGGCTTCTGTAGGATGTAAAAAGAAACTTGGTGTACCCGTAGAGGCAAAGGTAGCCACCATTTTTTTGCCGATTAAACCCGATTTTCCTATCCCTCCGATTACCAAACGTCCTTCGCAGGCTAAAATAAGATCGATGACTTGATTAAAATCCTCGCCTAAACGCTGGCTGAGTTGCAAAAGTGCGTTACTTTCCACTGAAAGGGAATCCTGTGCAATTTTTAGATAGTTCATTTTTCTTCCTAAAAGTGCGGTTGAAATTGGCGTTATTTTAGCGGAATCATAAAAAAATACGAATGAAAAATTAGGCATTATTGTTTATAAGATTGATGAAGCAATATTCAAAAATTGGGGATTTTATTGACCGCACTAGTGATTGCCCCTATACTACGCGCCGAGTTGGTTAGACAATCGCTGGTTTATTGAAGCCCTTAACCGTATTTATACGACCTAGTGGGACAAGTAAACGAGAGGAAAGTCCGAGCTACACAGGGCAGAGTGCCGGATAACGTCCGGGCGGCGTGAGCCGACGACCAGTGCAACAGAGAGCAGACCGCCGTGTAAACGGTAAGGGTGAAAGGGTGCGGTAAGAGCGCACCGTGCCTCCGGTAACGGTTGGCAGCAGGGTAAACTCCACTCGTAGCAAGACCAAATAGGAACTCAATGGGTGGCCCGTCCAGAGTTCGGGTAGGTTGCTTGAGCGGCAGAGTAATTTGTTGCCTAGAGGAATGATTGTCCACGACAGAACTCGGCTTATCGACCAACTCAAAATTTTTATAGAAATGACCGCACTTTAGTTTGTTTTTCGGAATAGATTAAAGTGCGGTTATTTTTTGATGAATATTGAATTATTTTTCGTTTAATACACGTGGAAATAAAATATTATTTTCCAAATGAATATGGTGCATTAAATCATCAATAAATTCATTAATACCGCTATATAAAGCTTTCCAACTGAAACAAGCATCTGCAGGTGGCGTGCAATTGTTAGTAAGTGATTTGATCACTTCCACATCTTGTCCCGCTTCATCGTGTTCCATTTCCATTACACGAATTGGCATTGAGGCCATAGCATAATTCCCCATTTTGATCATTGGGAACAAAATTTGTTCTTCTTTCATTAAATGCTGGCTAAGTTCAGCATAAATTTTTTCTAACTGTGCGGTTACGCCGATAGGACAGTCATCACGATCACTATGTACATTTTCTACTTTCTCCGCCAATGTAATTAATTCAGGGAGTTGTTCACGGTGGCGATTATGAAAACGAGTAATAATGTGATCGATCATCTCCGCATAAGATGCCGAAGTCCAATCTTTATCATTATTTTCTGCTTTATTTTGTTGTAAATCAGTTAAACGTTTTTCAATTTCAGCAAGGTTAAGATTCTTTTGTTGTGCTGCGACTTCTAATAATACAGAACCTCCGCAGCAAAAATCTAAATCATATTCACGAAAAATTTTAGTTGCACCTGGAATTGAAACAGCGAGTTCGCTAAGTTTTTGTTGGGCAAAAGACATAAATCACTCCTATATTGATTAGTAAAAATAAATCCGATAAAAATGGTAGGATATTTTTCTGATTATGAAAAGTAGAGAAATTTATTTATTGATTAAATTATGATTTAAATCAATAAAAATACCTCATAATAATCAGCTAAAAATTTATGGTTATTAATATAAATAGGATTAATTATCACTAATGAGCCAGCTTTAAATTCATTATGTATTTTTTTATATAATTGATTTTTAAGAATTTAGGAAAATACTGATTTTCATCAATATTATTGATTGTGTTTATGAAGTGAAATCTTTTAGAATGACGACAAATCAAATTTAACGCATAACTCCGAGCTTGTTTAGCCTAAGTTTCAGAAGAAATACGGTGGCAAGCCAATAACGCCGTGTGTTATTCAGGGATACGCTGGAAACGGTTTATCCTCTCCATATTTAGAAAGGTGTAAAATGCAATCCATTCCTATCAAGAACGTAGGAGAGTCTCGCTTAGTCGATCCTTTCCAACGTCAATATTACTATCTACGACTGTCGATTACTGATCAGTGTAATTTTCGTTGTACCTATTGTTTACCTGATGGTTATCAACCCGAAGCTAACAAACCAAGTTTCTTAACCTTAAAAGAAATTATCCATCTTGCTCAAGCGTTTGCTGAAATGGGCACAGAGAAAATCCGTTTAACGGGTGGCGAACCGACTTTACGCAAAGATTTTATTTCTATTGCCGAAAGCATTGCTAACATTGATGGCATTCGTCAATTAGCCGTCACGACAAACGGCTATCGCATGGCAAAAGATGTGGCTGATTGGAAGCAAGCAGGGATTACGTCTATTAACGTTAGTGTTGATAGCCTTGATCCGAAAATGTTCCATCAAATTACAGGTATCAATAAATTTGATGACGTGATGCGTGGTATCGATCGTGCATTTGAAGTGGGTTACAACAAAGTCAAAGTTAATTCAGTTTTAATGAAAAATCTGAATGACAAAGAGTTTGAGCAATTCCTTGCTTGGGTAAAACATCGCCCAATTCAAATGCGCTTTATTGAGTTGATGCAAACGGGCGAAATGGATAGTTTCTTTGATAGATACCATCTTTCTGGACAAATCTTAGCGGATAAATTGCTGAAAAATGGTTGGACATTACAGCATAAATCCCACACGGATGGCCCTGCTAAAGTCTTTACACATCCTGATTATGCGGGCGAAATTGGTTTAATTATGCCTTATGAAAAGAATTTTTGCGCAAGTTGCAATCGTTTAAGAGTGTCAGCGAAGGGCAAACTTCATCTTTGTTTATTCGGCGAAGAAGGCATTGAATTACGTGATTTATTGCAGTCACACGAACAGCAAGCTATTTTACAAGCACGTATTTTTGCCGCACTGCAAGGCAAACGTGAACATCATTATTTGCATATCGGCGATACTGGTGTAAGAAATCATTTAGCTTCTATTGGTGGCTAAAAAGCAAAGTGAGATGAATGGTAATATTCATCTGCTTCCTTTTGTCGCTTATTTAAAACATTTAATATTTTAACCGCACTTTTATTATATTATGACTACATTTACACATATCAATTCTCAAGGCGAAGCCAATATGGTGGATGTTTCTGCAAAGGCAGAGACAGTTCGTGAAGCCCATGCTGAAGCCATCGTTACCATGTCTAAAGAAACCCTTGCTATGATCGTGGAAGGTAAACATCACAAAGGCGATGTTTTTGCTACGGCTCGTATTGCGGGTATTCAAGCTGCAAAACGTACTTGGGAGCTTATCCCGCTTTGCCATCCGTTGTTACTTTCCAAAGTGGAAGTAAATTTAGAACCGTTACTTGAAACCAATCAAGTTCGTATTCAATCTCTTTGCAAATTAACTGGAAAAACTGGCGTAGAAATGGAAGCACTAACTGCCGCAAGCGTAGCAGCCTTAACCATTTACGATATGTGTAAAGCTGTGCAGAAAGACATTGTGATTGAGCAAGTTCGCCTGTTAGAAAAGTGCGGTGGAAAATCAGGCCATTTTATTGCGGAGGAAAAATAAGATGTTAAATATTTTATTTTTTGCTCAAACTCGTGAATTAATTGGCGTTGATGCCATTCAATTAGAAGATGATTTTGCCACTGCGGAAGCGGTGCGTGAACACCTTGCTCAAAAAGGCGATAAGTGGGCATTGGCACTGGAAAAAGGTAAACTTTTAGTGGCAATTAATCAAACCTTAATGCCTTTAGAAAGTGCGGTAAAAAATGGCGATGAAATTGCCTTTTTCCCACCAGTAACAGGGGGCTAAATGACGGATATTCAAATTTCGGTACAAGAACAGCCTTTTGATCAAAATGCCGTTTATCAATGGCTTTCTGAACAACATTCGGTTGGTGCAACGGTTATATTTGTTGGTAAAGTACGCGATCTTAATTTAGGCGATGCAGTATCTAGTTTGTATTTAGAACATTATCCCGCAATGACTGAAAAAGCGTTGAATGAAATTGTTGCACAAGCGACAGCGCGTTGGGATATTCAACGTGTATCGGTAATTCATCGTGTTGGGCTTTTACAAACTGGCGATGAAATTGTTTTAGTGGGGGTAAGTTCCGCACATCGTGGAGATGCTTATCACGCCAATGAATTCATTATGGATTTTTTAAAATCCAAAGCTCCGTTCTGGAAAAAAGAACAAACCAATCAAGGCGAGCGTTGGATTGAAGCAAGAGAGAGCGATAAAGAAGCATTAGAAAAATGGTAATCGCTTACCTGCACCCTAATTCATTAAGGTGCAGATTAAATATTTTCATTTATGTTATTTTGATAACGCACCACTTCCCCAAGTTTGCACTTCTTCAGGGCGGTTTATTTGAAGCAAGAAACGTTTGTTGGGCTGTGCTTGCGGTTGGATTTCTTTTTCTGCTGGTGTGGAGAAAGAAATCCCACCTTTTAGCAACTGCTGAACACTACCCGTATTAAATACTGCACCTTTCCAGCCTAAGCTAAAGTCGTAGCCTGATGCGATCCAAAATTCTGTGTTTTGTCGAACAAGATGGCTATATTTCGGCATAATTGTAATATGCACTAATACACGATCACCAAGACTATTAAGTTCAAATTTTTTCACTGTGCCAACTTCTACACCTCGATAAAGAATTGGCGAACCTTCACTTAAATTCATCGCATCACGCGTTTCTAAAATAAACGGTGTGCCATTGCTAAATTTATTACGCTGTGGTGCCGTTTGCGCTAAATTAAATTGTGTTTTTGTGTTGCCATTACCAATTTCAATATCAATATAAGATTGTAATAAACTATCAAGGTTATCTATTCCACCTGCTGAAATTTGTGGCGAGATTATCGTAAAGTGAGAACCTTCTTTTGCAATTATATTCATATAATTTGGATTTATTAGGGCTTTTGCAGTGATGCGTTTCGCTTTTGCATCAAGCTGAATGCTGTCAATTTGCCCCACATCTAAGCCTAAATAACGCAGATTCATTCCTTTGCTAAGATTAGTTGCATCATCTGTGATTAACGTGATGACAAACCCGATAGATTTTGCATAGCTTTCATTTGCATAAAGTGTTCGATTATTGCCTGAACCACCATTATCAAAGCTAATCGCCCCTTTTAAGGAACGTGCAAGTGGTGTTGCTTGAATACTAATGCCTTTCGGTGTGACATCAATCTTCGCCGCACTTTCTACCCAAAAACGGCTTTTATTTGTCAATAAATGTTGATAGGCAGGATAAATATAAATTTCTACATCAAAGCTATTCGTTTTAGGTTTAATACTTAAAATTTTTCCTACTTCAAATTGACGATATAGGACGAGAGAGCCTTTATCAATACTTGGTAATGTTTGGGTATGTAAGGTTATTGTTGGCGTAAGAATATCGCCTGTGATACCGTGTTCTGCATTGCTAATATTTTGATAAAGTGGATAACTGGTTTTAGCTTTTCCCTGAGCTTGTTTTGTTAGTACTCGAACACCACCTTGTAACCATTTTTCTGGTGTCGCGGATTCAAAACGCAATCCATCTAATCCAATGCTTATATCGAAATTGGTTGCAGCCACAAATTGTGTATCTTCGTGAATTAAATTACGGTATTCAGAGGCAATTGCTGCTTTAAATTGCACGCCATTTACATCAATTGTTTGTGAAACAATTTGCCCAATTATCATATTGTTATAAAACACATTTTGCCCTTCGCTGACGCCGTAATTCTCTGGCGCAGTGAGGGTTAAAACTAACGTGTTAGGTGCATTGAGTAATAATTCATTTTCTTTAATCACGTTAAATTGATGTTTAGTTTCGCCGTCTCCCGCAATCACATCAAAATATTCGTCACGAAAGAATTTTTTTGGTTCTGCTAAATTGCCTAGATCCATTTTTTTATTGCGTAGGACAATTTTACTATTTGCTTTAAACAAAGAGGCTTGGTTTGGATCGATCAATAAACTGCCTTCTAAAATTTCATCGTTATTTTCCACCGCACTTAGCTTGGCGAGAATCCCTATAGCATTATCTTGAGAATAAACTTCCGTTTGCCCTGCAATAAGAGCGGATGAGGCAGGAATTGTTACCTTAATTTCAATCCCACGTTTAGCCGCTTTTAAATTGGTATAGAGCGTGAAATGACTATTTTCATCTGCTTTTGGGCTGTCAGCTGGAGAGTCAAAAGAAACCGCCCCCTGTACAACGGCATTTAAACTTTCTACATTTAGGTTTAAGCCTGATGGGCTAATGTTCGCGTTAATGCCACTAACATTCCAAAAGCGTGAATCTTTTTTCACAAACTTGGCATAGGCTTTATCAATGACCACATCTATTTCTACTTTATTGTTTTTATTAATACGGTAATCATAGATTTTTCCTACAGGTAATTTTTTAAAATACACAGACGCACCAATAGAAATCGAACCTAAATCATCAGAAATTAAGTGAATCAATAAATCTCCTGCGGAAACTTGTGCAATAGGGCCTTGTTCTTCTGCTATAAATTCATCTTCACGATCGCCATCACCCGGTTGAAGAGTGATGTAATTACCTGACACGAGAGAATCTAATCCTGAAATGCCAGCAAGAGAAACATTTGGTTGCACAAGCCAAAATTTTGTATTTTCACGCAAAATACTTGATGCTTCAGGATTGATATTGGCAACAACTTCCACTTTTTGCAGGTTATCAGTGAAATGAACTTCTTTTACTATGCCAATTTGTAATCCTTGATAACGAATTTGAGTTTTATCCGCAACGATACCTGAACCATTGGTAAAGGTAATCGTAATGCTAGTACCACGTTCTTTCACAATTTGGAAGAATAAAATTGCCCCGATACATAATGCGATAAAAGGCAATAGCCAAAAAGGCGAAATGCGTTTTGTTTTACGTAAGTTCGCTGTTATTTCTTGATATTTTTCTTCTATTGAGGAGGAATTATTTTTCTCTGTCATAAATTTTCCAAATTAATTTGCTATCAAATTGTGAGGTGGAAAGCATAGTGCAAAATACGGCTGCACCAAAATAAAATGCACCTGGCCCTACGGTAAAATTAATGATTTCTCCGCGTGTGACAAGCGACATCATTAAGGCTAATACAAATAAATCAAGCATAGACCAGCGTCCAACAAAATGTACTAGATGCAATAAACGCATTTGCCATTTAATAGAATGTTGCCATTTAAAATGCACGCAAGCAAGTAAGTAAAGCATAATAAAAATTTTGCTGATAGGCACGAAAATACTGGCAAAAAATACAACAAAAGCAACAAAATAACTACCTGATTTAACAAATGAAATAACCCCAGAAATTAAAGTATCTTCAGATAATGCGCCTGTTAAATAAATGCCAGATATAGGTAATAAATTTGCAGGAAAAAGCATAATAATCCCTGCAATTAAGGTTGCCCAAGTTGCTTGTAATTTTAGCTTATCCGATGTATTAAGAGGCGATTGGCAGCGGGGACAACAAATCTTTTGTTGATGATCGTAATAGATAGATTTTTGCGTAAAGGTGTAGTGGCAAGCAGGACATAATTCAACAGCTTGTTTTGTATAAACTGAAGTGCATTCAGGATAAAATTCCTGCCATAAGGCGGAAAGATTAAGTTTGATAAAAAGCAACGTAGTTAAAAGTGCGGTAAAAATAAAAGGAATTAAATAAATATTAATTTCTAATGTTGCATATTCGCGTACTTTAAATATGGTTACTCCGAGTGCCACTAAATAAACATCAAACATTACCCAAGCTTTAATGTAACCAAGAAATAGTAAAACACTACGAGGTTTTATCTGAAAAATCTTAGCCAGCCAAAGCATAATCACTAAAAGTGCAAACGTAATCGGCATTACTACTGCACAAATAAAGATCATAAACGCAGTGTATTCATAACCACCCACTGCCATTTTCCAAATGCCATCCCAAATAGAGGCATCAATTTTAATACCCAATAAATGTAAACTTAATAAGGGGTAATTCAAGGAAAAGGGCATTAATATCAAAATAGATAATGCAATCATTGCACAACGATGTAATGACCACCTCGTACTACTTTCTAATAGATGATGACAACGTGGGCATTCGGCTTGTTCATTTGATTGAAGAATAGAAGGCACGTTAATGCAAGCATCACATTCTGTGCATTTTAAAATTTTAAATGGAGGCGAAGTTAGCTTTGTTTTAGGCACGCTTGTGGTCTTTCTTTATAAATCAAAAACGTGCCATTCTATCGTTGTTTTAACGTATTTGTGAAGTCTTGGCGTTATTTTTGTGTGAAATTTATTCAGCATAACGGGATCCGTTGTTAATTTTGTAAAAAGTGCGATAAACTAGGCAAATCTTTATTTTATTAATAGCCTCAAGGATATAACTATGACTGACACACAATTATCATCTCAAGTTACAGATGTGCAAACGGAAGTGCAAAAATTAACCAACGCAAAAGCTATCATTACTTATTTAGCAGAAAAATTTCCTCTTTGCTTTGTTTTAGAGGGCGAAGCAAAACCATTAAAAATAGGTTTATTTCAAGATTTAGCTGAAGCATTACAAGATGATGAACGCGTAAGTAAAACCCAATTGCGTCAGGCTCTTCGCCAATACACATCAAATTGGCGTTATTTATATGGCTGTCGTGAAGGTGCAGAGCGTGTTGATTTACAGGGTAATCCTGCGGGTGTATTAGATGCAGAACACGTTGCTCACGCTGCACAGCAACTTGCTGAAGCGAAAGCGCGTTTTGCGGAAAAACGTAAAGCAGAAGCTGTAGCTAAAAAAGCACAACAAAAAAAGCATCCGCGTAAACCTGCGAATAAAAACCTTAAAAAAGAGAGTAAATTATCACTAAGTGCGGTTGATTTTTCACAAATTTCTGTTGGTTCTGTTGTGAAAGTTAAAGCTGGAGATAATGCTAAAAAAGCAACAGTGGTAGAAGTATTAAAAGATTCAGCACGTGTTGAACTTGAAAACGGTTTGATTATGAACGTTGCTGCAGATCGTTTATTTGCTTAATAAATAAAAATTGACTCGGAAATGGTTATGAAATTTAAAATGTCAAAAAATGTGATTTGTTATGCGTGGTTATCGGTGTGTTTGAGCAGTGCAATTCCTGCATTTGCTGTACAACCTACATTAAAACCAAGTGACATTAGTATTCCAGCGATAAGTGAAGAAAGCCAGTTGGCAACTAAGCGTGCAACGACAAGATTAACTCAATCCCATTATCGTAAGATTAAATTAGATGATGATTTTTCCGAGAAAATTTTTGATCGTTATATTAAAAATTTAGATTTTAGCCACAATACTTTTTTGCAGTCTGATATAGACGAACTTCGTCAAAAATATGGTACTAAGTTAGATGAACAGTTGAGTCAAGGCGATCTTTCTGCGGCGTTTGACATTTATGATGTAATGATGAAACGTCGCTATGAACGTTATACTTATGCGTTATCTTTATTAGATAAAGAGCCTGATTTAAATGGTCAAGATCAAATTGAAATTGATCGTGAAAAAGCGGCTGCGCCACAAACTGAAGCTGATGCGAATAAACTTTGGGATGCTCGTGTAAAAAATGACATTATTAATCTTAAATTAAAAGATAAAAAATGGTCAGAAATCAAAGCAAAGCTTACAAAACGCTATAATTTAGCCATTCGTCGTTTAACGCAAACAAAAGCAGACGATATTGTTCAAATTTATTTGAATGCTTTTGCGCGTGAAATTGATCCTCACACCAGTTATCTTTCCCCAAGAACAGCAAAAAGTTTTAATGAAAGTATAAATCTTTCTTTGGAAGGCATTGGGACTACTTTACAATCAGAAGATGATGAAATTAGCATCAAATCTCTTGTACCTGGTGCGCCAGCGGAACGTAGTAAAAAGCTGCATCCTGGGGATAAAATCATTGGTGTTGGGCAAGCAACAGGCGATATTGAAGACGTTGTTGGTTGGCGTTTAGAAGATTTGGTAGAAAAAATTAAAGGGAAAAAAGGCACTAAAGTTCGCTTAGAAATTGAGCCTGCTAAAGGGGGAAAATCACGTATTATTACTTTGGTTCGTGATAAAGTCCGTATTGAAGATCAAGCTGCTAAACTAACCTTTGAAAAAGTGTCAGGAAAAAACATTGCGGTAATAAAAATTCCAAGTTTTTATATTGGATTAACCGAAGATGTCAAAAAACTACTGGTTAAATTAGAAAATCAAAAAGCTGAGGCTCTTATTGTTGATTTACGTGAAAATGGCGGTGGTGCATTAACGGAAGCGGTGGCGTTAAGTGGTTTATTTATTGCCGATGGCCCTGTTGTGCAGGTTCGCGATGCTTATCAGCGTATTCGTGTTCATGAAGATGATGATGCTACGCAACAATATAAGGGGTTATTATTTGTGATGATTAATCGTTACAGTGCTTCCGCATCAGAAATTTTTGCTGCAGCAATGCAAGATTATCGTCGAGGTATTATCATCGGGCAAAATACTTTTGGTAAAGGTACGGTGCAACAGAGTCGTTCGTTAAATTTTATCTATGATTTAGATCAGAGTCCGTTGGGTGTTTTGCAATATACTATTCAAAAATTTTATCGCGTTAATGGTGGTTCAACCCAATTAAAAGGTGTTGCAGCCGATATTAATTTCCCTGAAATTATAGATGCGAAAGAATATGGGGAAGATAAAGAAGATAATGCGCTTGCTTGGGATAAAATCCCATCAGCGAGTTATACGGAAGTAGGAAATATCGATTATATTGATAATGCAGTAAATATTCTAAATGAAAAACATCTTGCTCGTATTGCTAAAGATCCTGAATTTGTTGCATTGAATGAAGAATTGAAAGTGCGAAATGAACGCCGAGATCGAAAATTTCTATCATTGAATTATAAAATGCGTAAAGCAGAGAATGATAAAGATGATGCAAGACGTTTAAAAGATTTGAACGAACGTTTTAAACGTGAGGGTAAGAAAGCATTGAAAGATATTGATGATTTGCCGAAAGATTACGAAGCACCAGATTTCTTCTTAAAAGAAGCTGAAAAAATGGCAGCTGATTTCGTTATTTTTAATTCAGATCAGAAAATTAATCAAGCAAACGGCCTATCCGAAGCAAAAACGGAAAGTAAAAAATAAATACTAAATGGTTTTGACCGCACTTTGTTTGAGAAAAGCAACAAGTGCGGTGATTTTAATAAAGGTTTAGGAAATGGTAGTGTTTAAAAGCACCTTAAAGTTATCATTATTCGCCTTATCATTATCTATGATGATGTCGGGTTGTGTTTTAGTAGGTTTGAGCAAAAATGACCAATCTAAATCATTGTACGGCATTAATCTTTCCCATTTGTCACTCGCAGAAAGAAAAGAGCTTGAAGAAGCCATTTATGCGGATCAGCAACGTTTAACGGAAGAAAAACAAACATTGCTTAATATGACGCTAACACACGAAATAGGCGATCATAAGTTACAATTTAAGCCTTTACTCGCGCGTTTATATGCTTTTCGTAAATATGCCCCGTTATGGACTGACAATGCGGCAGCTCGTCAATTGTTACGTGATTATGCGGCAATGGTGGCAAGCGGTATTTCAAAATCGTCGGCAACTTCACTAGAAACATTGGCATTGGTAGAACAACAAGGCGGATTGGTTTATGATGTGTTATTAAGTGATATTTTGTTAGATTACTTATATTACACACAAAATGTTCGTTCTCAAGCATCTAATTGGTTGTATTCATCTGCTCAGTATCAAGCACAACAGCCTGAAAATGATCATATTCAACGCTGGTTAAGTGCGGTGGAAAATAATCAACTTCTTGATTTCATACAAAGTTTAGCGGGAGAAAATCATTTATATCGCCAAACAGTTCAATCATTGCCGATGTTTATTCCGACTTCTAAAGAATCAAATATTGCTCAAAAACTGGCAATGAATGCACAGCGTTTACGTGTGATTCCTGATTTTCATAATGGAATTTTTGTGAATATTCCAAGCTATAAATTACAGTATTATCGTGATGGCGATTTAATTTTAGAATCTCGGGTAATTGTTGGCACAGATTCGCGCAGGACACCTGTAATGTATAGCAAATTAAGTAATGTGGTTGTAAATCCACCTTGGAATGCGCCAATTCGCTTAATTAATGAAGATTTATTGCCAAAAATGAAAGCCGATCCAAATTATATTACGGAGCATAATTATTCAATTTTAGATAATCAAGGCAATGTTGTTGATCCTGCTTCTATTGATTGGGAATCTATTGGTAATAAATTTCCTTATCGAGTTCGACAAGCGGCTGGCGATAGTGCGTTAGGTAATTATAAATTTAATATGCCAAGTTCTGATGCAATTTATTTACACGATACGCCAAATCGCGGATTGTTTAATCGTAAAAATCGAGCGTTAAGTTCTGGTTGTGTGCGTGTTGAAAAATCTGATCAATTGGCAAGTATTTTATTAAAAGAAGCAGGTTGGACAGAAACTCGAAAAAATACAGTATTAGCAAGTAAAAAAACCACTTCTGCGCCGATACGCTCGGATAATCCTGTTTTTTTATATTATGTTACTGCGTGGATTGAAAACGGAAATATTGTAAATTTACCTGATATTTATGGTTATGATCGTCAGATTAATCTTGCTGAGATAAATTGGGATCTCGTAAAAAAATATCTTCAATAAAATAAGGGAGCTATAATGAATTATGTGGATCAAAATAAACGAAAATGGTTATCGCTGGGCGGTATTGCGTTAGGAATATCTATTTTACCAAATTCTGTATTAGCAATGGTTTCAACACCTAAACCTCGTATTTTAACTTTCCGCAACATTAATACGGGCGAAAGATTAAGTGGCGAGTTTTCTTTAGCAAAAGGTTTTTCGCCTGCGATGTTAAAAAAATTGGATTATTTAATGCGTGATAAAAGGACAAATCAAGTGCATAAAATGGATCCAAATTTATTCCATAAATTTTATAATATCCAAACTAATTTAGGCTTACGCGATGCTGAAATTGAAGTAATTTGTGGTTATCGTTCGGTCGCTACTAATGCAATGCGTCGTCGCCAAAGTCGTGGCGTAGCGAAAAATAGTTATCACATTAAAGGAAAAGCCATTGATTTTCGTATTGCGGGTGTGCCTTTGATTAAAGTGAAATCTTCTGCGGAAAGTCTGCGAAATGGTGGCGTGGGTTATTATCCAACTAGTAATTTCATTCACGTAGATACAGGTCCTGTGAGAACTTGGAAAGGCGTGTAAAACAAATGTAAAATTAACCGCACTTTTGTGCGGTTTTTCATTGGAAAAGATATGTTATTTGACAGCCATCTTCATTTAGACCAACTCTCTGATGAGAATATTCAGCAAACACTTGCTCATTCAAAGATTATAGGTATGCTTGCGGTGAGTACTAATCTCAACAGTGCCAAAAAACTGCTGAATTTAAAACAGACTTACCCAAAGAAACTTTATATTGCAGCTGGTTTTCATCCTGAACAGCAATTACCTAGTTTAGAAGAACAAAAAGAATTATTTCAATGGATTGACGAACATTATTCATCGATTTCTGCCATTGGCGAGGTGGGCTTGCCACATTATTCTAAACGAGAAAATCCGAATTTAGATTACGTGCCTTACATTGAATTACTGGAACGATTTATTCTGATAGCGAAAAAATGGGATTTACCGTTAAATTTGCATATTGTACATAACGATGTAGAAATTGCCCTTGAATTATTGCAGAAACACAAAATTCAACGGGCTCACTTTCACTGGTTTAAGACAGATGAAAAATCTTTTCAGAAATTTTTCTCTACCCCCTATTTTGCAAGCCTAACCCCTGATATTTTATGGAACCATAAAACCCAATATGTCGCACAACATTTACCCTTAAATCGCTTGATGATTGAAACGGATAGCCCTTGGCAACACGAAGGATTTGAACGTGCGGGCATTTCTGAACAATTATTGGCAGTCTTGCAAAAACTAGCTGAATTAAAGTCTTTGCCATTACATTCTGTTCAAAAGCAAATGCTTTTGAATACTCAACAGTTTTATCGATTATAAGGAGCAAAAATGAATATTGAAATTATCCCTGTTACCGCATTTCAACAAAATTGTTCTTTGATTTGGGATGATGACAAAAATGCCGCAATTATTGACCCAGGTGGCGAAGCCGAACGCCTAATTCAACGTATTGAAGAACTGGATTTAAATCTCAAAGTGATTTTGATTACCCATGGCCATTTAGATCACGTTGGTGCTGCAATGCAATTAAAACAACATTTTGGCGTTGAAATTTGGGGTTCTAATGAAAAAGATAAATTTTTATTTGAGAGTTTACCCGAACAAGCCCAACGTTTTGGCTTGCCAAATATTGAAGCCTTTTTACCTGATCGTTGGTTTAATCAAGAAGGTGAAATCTTAAAATTAGATGGCTTTAATTTCGAGATTTTACATTTACCAGGGCATACACCTGGGCATATTGGTTTTATTGAACACGAGAAAAAAGTGGCATTTACAGGCGATGTATTATTTCAAGGCGGAATTGGTCGTACCGATTTCCCTCGCGGGGATTATGAAACATTGATTTCTTCAATTCGAACAAAACTATTACCATTGAATGACGATCTTATTATTATTGCTGGACACGGATCTTACACAACCATTGGGCAAGAAAAGCGGAGCAATCCATTTTTAAATTCTAAATCCTAAATTTTAATACAAGTAAAAATAACCGCACTTTGTTTAAGAGATGAAGTGCGGTTTTTTATTGTTTGAAATCTAAAGAGTTTGAACTAGATCACAAATTTGTAACAATTTCTGATAATAGGCTTATTTCCGTTGCAATCCTATGTATAATGCGTAAAAAATGGAGCGAAAATATTGCTTCAAATATCATAATAAAGAGGTAATTATGCAGCAGAACAAGGCATTTGATGATTGGTTAGCCAGCACAGCATTAGGCGGTGCAAATCAATCCTATATAGAAGAACTTTATGAAAGCTATTTGAGTGATCCACAGTCGGTGGAGGAAAGCTGGCGAAAAACCTTTGATTCTTTGCCAAAAACCACCGCACTTGAACAGCCCCATACTCCAGTGCGAGATTATTTTCGTCGTTTAGCGCGAGAAAATCATAATGAAGCGGTGACAGTGATAGATCCTGCTGCTGGTGCAAAATTAGTGAAAGTTCTACAATTTATCAATGCCTATCGTTTTCGTGGCCATTTAGAGGCTAATCTTGATCCTCTCAATTATTATCGTTGGAAAGTATCTTCTGTCCCTGAATTAGATTATCGCCATCACGGTTTTACTGAACAAGATCTCAACGAAACTTTCAATATAAATCATTACGTTTATAAACGCGATACCATTAAACTTGGCGAATTAGCTCAAATGTTGAAAGAAACATATTGTGGCTCAATTGGCTTGGAGTTTATGCACGTGCAGGATATGGAGCAGAAAATGTGGCTCCAGAGCAAGATGGAAAGCCTGTTAGATAAACCGCTTTTTACATCTGAAGAACGTGTCAATTTTCTTCGTGAACTGACAGCTGCAGACGGTTTAGAACGTTATCTTGGTGCGAAATTCCCTGGGGCGAAACGCTTTTCTTTAGAAGGAAGTGATGCGTTTATTCCATTGATGAAAGAAATTATTCGCCATTCTAGTCGTCAAGGGGTAAATGATGTGGTAATGGGAATGGCACACCGTGGGCGTTTGAATATGCTCGTGAATGTATTAGGTAAAAAGCCTGAAAATTTATTCGATGAATTTGCAGGTAAACATTCCAGCGAACGTACGGGGGATGTGAAATATCATCAAGGTTTTTCTTCTGATTTTGCCGTAGATGATAAGAGAGTCCACTTAACGTTGGCATTTAATCCATCTCATTTGGAAATCGTAAGCCCTGTTGTGATTGGTTCTGTTCGATCTCGACAAACTCGTATGAATGATACAGAACATAGCAAAGTGCTTGCTATTACTGTTCACGGAGATTCAGCTGTGGCAGGACAGGGGGTTGTTCAAGAAACATTGAATATGTCAAATGCCCGTGGTTACAGTGTGGGCGGTACTATTCGCATCGTGATTAATAACCAAATTGGTTTTACGACATCTAATCCGAATGACACGCGCTCTACAGAATATTGCACCGATATTGCGAAAATGATTCAAGCACCGATTATTCATGTTAATGGCGATGATCCTGAAGCGGTGGCATTTACTGCGCGTATGGCGGTGGAATATCGTAATTTATTCAAACGAGATATTTTTATTGATTTAATTTCTTATCGTCGCCATGGCCATAACGAGGCAGATGAACCATTAGCCACTCAACCAATGATGTATAGCATCATCAAAAAACATCCTACACCGCGTAAAGTTTATGCAGATCGCTTAGTTTCAGAAGGCGTGATGACTGAAGAACAAGTTACCGAGATGGCGAATGATTATCGCGATGCGCTAGATAATGGCGATCGCGTGGTATCTGAATGGCGAGAAATGGATACGGCAAAAATGGATTGGTTGCAATATCTCAATTATGATTGGACTGCACCGTATGAAAGCAAATTTTCACAGGAACGTTTTTTAACGCTTGCTAAACGTGTATGTGAATATCCAGAAAGTTTACGTGCGCATCCTCGTGTAGAAAAAATCTATAATGATCGTAAAGCAATGTATCAAGGCGAAAAATTGCTCGACTGGGGTATGGCTGAAACCATGGCTTATGCAACCTTACTTGATGAAGGTGTTAATGTTCGTTTATCAGGCGAAGATGCGGGACGAGGTACTTTTTTCCATCGTCATGCCGTTGTGCATAATCAAAATGATGGTACGGGGTATGTACCATTAACACATTTACACGCCAATCAAGGTCGTTTTGAAGTATGGGATTCGGTACTTTCTGAAGAATCTGTTCTTGCTTTTGAATATGGCTACGCAACAACAGATCCAAAAACTTTAACCATTTGGGAAGCGCAATTTGGCGATTTTGCTAATGGTGCGCAAATTGTTATCGACCAATTTATTAGCTCTGGCGAACAAAAATGGGGCAGAATGTGTGGTTTAGTTATGTTATTGCCTCATGGCTATGAGGGACAAGGCCCTGAACATTCTTCCGCACGTCTTGAACGTTATTTGCAACTTTGCGCAGAACAAAATATGCAAGTTTGCGTGCCATCAACACCTGCACAGGTGTACCATATGTTGCGCCGCCAGTCTTTACGTAAAATGCGCCGTCCATTGATTGCCATTTCCCCAAAATCTTTACTACGTCATCCATTGGCAGTGTCCAGTTTAGACGAGTTGATTAATGGAACTTTCCAAACGGTAATCGGAGAAATTGATGAGCTTGATCCTAAAGATGTAAAACGTGTGGTAATGTGTTCAGGTAAAGTTTATTACGATGTACTTGAACAACGTCGTGCAAATAATCAGAAAGATGTAGCGATTATTCGTATTGAGCAGCTTTATCCATTCCCGCATGAGGATGTGAAGAAAGCGCTTGAGCCTTATGCGTATGTCACGGATTATGTATGGTGCCAAGAAGAACCACTTAACCAAGGGGCTTGGTATTGCAGCAAACATAATTTTGAATCAGCAATTCCAGAATCCGTTAAACTCAAATATGCAGGGCGTCCAGCTTCTGCTTCGCCTGCTGTGGGTTATATGTCGCTTCACACTAAACAGCAAAAACAGTTAGTGGAAGATGCGTTGAGTTTTTAAAGTGCGGTTAATTTAATAAAGGTTTTTATCTTTGCTTTCCTCTGTAAATAGGGGAGCCAAGATAATTAAGATATAGTAAAAAAGAAGAAAAGGAAAAATAAAATGACAATCGAAATTCTTGTTCCAGACCTACCTGAATCAGTTGCAGATGCAACTGTTGCCACTTGGCATAAAAAACTGGGCGATACTGTGAAACGTGATGAGGTTATTGTGGAAATTGAAACGGATAAAGTCGTGCTAGAAGTTCCCGCACTTTCTGATGGTGTACTGGCTGAAGTTGTTCAAGCTGAGGGCGAAACAGTGGTGAGTAAACAGTTGCTAGGCAAAATTTCTACGGCTCAAGAAGGAGATGTCAGTTCAGCGACGTTAAAAGCAACGAATGAACCCACACCATCTGATCGTCAAAATGCAGCGATTGAAAATAGTCATAATCATAATGCGGATCAGAGCCCTGCAATTCGTCGTTTATTAGCAGAACATGATTTACAAGCAGATCAAATTCAAGGTTCGGGTGTGGGTGGTCGTTTAACACGTGAAGATATTGAACGTGAAATTGCAAAACGACAAGCACAGCAAGTGAAACAAGAAGCTGCCACTGAGCAAAATACAATTAGTACGGTGGCTTATAGCGCACGTTCTGAAAAACGTGTGCCAATGACCCGTTTGCGTAAACGTATTGCTGAACGTTTACTTGAAGCCAAAAATAGTACAGCAATGCTTACTACTTTCAATGAAGTGGATATGCAGCCGATAATGACTTTGCGTAAAACCTACGGCGAAAAATTTGAAAAACAGTATGGTGTCCGTTTAGGCTTTATGTCTTTTTATATTAAAGCGGTTGTGGAAGCATTAAAACGTTATCCTGAAGTGAATGCTTCTATTGATGGGGATGATGTTGTTTACCATAACTATTTTGATATTAGTATTGCAGTTTCAACACCACGTGGATTAGTCACACCAGTGCTTCGTGATTGCGATAAGCTCAGTATGGCAGAGATCGAAAAACAAATTAAAGCATTAGCTGAAAAAGGTCGTGATGGCAAATTAACAGTAGAAGATCTTACTGGCGGCAATTTTACTATTACAAATGGTGGCGTGTTCGGTTCTCTTATGTCCACTCCAATTATCAATCCACCACAAAGTGCGATTTTAGGAATGCACGCTATTAAAGAACGCCCGATTGCGCTTAATGGTCAAGTTGTGATTCATCCTATGATGTACCTTGCTTTATCTTACGATCATCGTTTAATTGACGGCCGTGAATCTGTTGGTTTCTTGGTAACGATTAAAGAATTATTGGAAGATCCAACAAGATTGTTATTAGAAATCTAAGAAATAAAAGGCTTTCTGTGTTAGAAAGCCTTTTAAAATGAATAAAAAATTAACCGCACTTTAAATATTTAAAAAGAATATTCCAAAGTGCGGTTAGTTTTTTATGTGTTTTTAATTAGAGAGAAAAATCGTCAAAATCATTCGTATCAACTTTTGAGTCAATTTGACCTACAAGATAAGAGCTTACTTCTACTTCTTGTGGTGCAACCTGTACGTTATCTGACACTAACCAAGCGTTAATCCAAGGAATTGGATTTGAACGTGTTTGGAATGGTAGTGGCAATCCAACAGCTTGCATACGGATATTAGTAATATATTCTACGTATTGAACTAAAATATCTCTGTTGAGGCCGATCATAGAACCGTCTTTAAATAGATAATCAGCCCAAGCTTTTTCTTGTTCTGCCGCTGCAACAAATAAATCATAGGCTTCTTGTTTACATTCTTCCGCAATTTCTGCCATTTCAGGATCGTCTTGACCTGCAGCCATAATATTTAAAATATGCTGTGTACCTGTTAAATGCAAGGCTTCATCACGTGCGATAAATTTAATAATTTTTGCATTCCCTTCCATTAAACGACGTTCAGCAAAAGCAAATGAACAAGCGAAAGAAACGTAGAAACGAATTGCTTCAAGTGCATTCACGCTCATTAGGCAAAGGTAAAGTTGTTTTTTCAAACTACGTAAAGTTACGACGCATTCTTTGCCATCTACGGTATAAGTGCCTTCGCCGTATAAGCCATAAAGTTGGCTATCACGGATTAAATCATCGTAGTAAGATGAAATATCTTGTGCACGTTTGATGATTTCTTCGTTAGTTACGATGTCATCAAATACGATAGAAGGATCGTTCACAATATTACGAATAATATGTGTGTAAGAGCGAGAGTGGATGGTTTCAGAGAATGTCCAAGTTTCAATCCAAGTTTCTAATTCAGGAATCGACACTAAAGGCAATAATGCCACGTTCGGACTACGACCTTGAATAGAATCCAATAAGGTTTGATATTTTAAGTTGCTGATGAAGATGTGTTTTTCGTGTTCAGGCAATGCTGCGTAGTCGATACGGTCTTGCGATACATCTACTTCTTCTGGACGCCAGAAAAAAGAAAGTTGTTTTTCAATCAGCTTCTCAAAAGTCTCGTATTTTTGTTGATCGTAACGCGCAACATTAACGTTTTGACCAAAGAACATCGGTTCTTTTAATTGATCGTTTTTATTTTGGGAAAAAGTGGTGTATGCCATTTTATTTATCCTTTAAATAGAACTTATCATTTATTTAGCTTTCCCTGTTTATCAGGGGAAACTATCAAAGACTGAGGAAAGTATCCTAATTCGTTATGTCGTGCTATCTTCCCCATAAGTTGGGGAAGACAATAGGGGCGTTTAAATTTTGCAAGCACCACCAGCACAGCCGTCATCAAGATCTTCTTGAACATCTTCGGCACCGTCGCGGGTATTTTGATAGTAAAGGGTTTTTAAACCGTATTTGTAAGCGGTTAATAAATCTTTTAACAACACTTTCATTGGTACTTTGCCGTCTTCAAAACGTTTTGGATCATAGTTTGTGTTTGCAGAGATCGCTTGATCCACGAATTTTTGCATAATACCGACTAAGTGTAAGTAGCCGTCATTACTTGGAATATCCCAAAGTAATTCATAGTTATCCATTAAATTTTCATATTCAGGTACAACTTGTTTTAAGATACCATCTTTTGATGCTTTAATACTTACGTGACCGCGTGGTGGCTCAATACCATTAGTCGCATTGGAAATCTGCGATGATGTTTCTGATGGCATTAAGGCAGTTAATGTTGAGTTACGTAAACCAAATTCTTGAATATCTTTACGTAAACTTTCCCAATCATAATGTAGAGGCTCTTGTGTTAAGGAATCTAAATCTTTCTTATAGGTATCAATCGGTAAAATGCCTTTTGCATAAGTGGTTTCATTGAAGTATTCACACGCACCTTGCTCTTTTGCTAAGTTCATAGAGGCTTTCAATAAATAATATTGAATGGCTTCAAAAGTACGGTGTGTTAAATCGTTGGCTGAACCATCAGAATAGCGAACACCATTTTTCGCAAGGTAATACGCATAGTTAATGACCCCAATACCGAGTGAACGGCGTGCAAGTGAGCTACGTTTTGCTGCCACAACAGGATAATCTTGATAGTCTAATAAGGCATCAAGAGAACGAACAGCAAGATCCGCAAGTTCTTCTAATTCATCTAAGTTTTCAATTTTACCTAAGTTAAAGGCGGAAAGTGTACAAAGTGCAATTTCCCCATTTTCATCGTTAATGTGCTGAAGCGGTTTAGTTGGTAATGCAATTTCTAAGCATAAGTTAGATTGACGAACTGGTGCAACTTGTGGATCAAACGGAGAGTGGGTATTACAGTGATCCACGTTTTGAATGTAAATTCGACCCGTTGATGCCCGTTCTTGCATTAATAAAGAAAAGATTTCAACTGCTTTAACAGTACGCTTACGGATAGTTGGATCTTGTTCGTATTTTACGTAAAGTTCTTCAAATTTGTCTTGATCCGCAAAGAATGCTTCATAAAGTCCAGGTACATCTGATGGGCTGAATAAAGTAATCTCGCCACCTTTAATTAAGCGTTGATACATTAACTTGTTTAACTGGACGCCATAATCCATATGACGAACACGGTTGTCTTCTACACCACGGTTATTTTTTAATACGAGCAAGTTTTCTGCTTCTAAGTGCCAAATTGGGTAATAAAGTGTTGCAGCACCGCCACGAACGCCACCTTGTGAGCAAGATTTAACTGCAGTTTGGAAATATTTATAGAATGGAATACAACCTGTATGGAATGCTTCTCCACCACGAATTTCGCTACCTAATGCACGAATAGCCCCTGCATTAATACCAATCCCTGCACGTTGTGAAACATATTTTACAATAGCTGATGCTGTTGCATTGATAGAATCTAAACTGTCATCACATTCAATTAATACGCAAGAGCTGAACTGACGAGTTGGTGTACGCACGCCCGCCATAATTGGTGTAGGTAAGGAAATTTTGAAAGTCGATGTTGCATCGTAGAAACGTTTTACATAATCCAAACGTGTTTCTTTTGGATATTTAGAGAATAGACTTGCGGAAACCAGCAAATATAAGAATTGTGCAGACTCGTAGATTTCTCCCGTCACACGGTTTTGTACTAAATATTTACCCTCCAATTGCTTCACTGCAGCATAAGAAAACGTCATATCACGCCAATGGTCGATGAAGCCGTCCATTGTGTCCCATTCTTCACGAGTATAATCATCTAATAACGCTTGATCATATTTTTCCATACGTACTAGTTTTTTGACGTGATCGTATAAACGAGGGGGATCGAAATGACCATAGGCTTTTTTACGTAAATGGAAAATCGCTAAACGAGCAGCTAAATATTGATAATCTGGCGAATCCTTGCTGATTAAATCTGCGGCTGCTTTAATAATGGTTTCGTGGATGTCTGAAGTGCGAATGCCTTCATAAAATTGAATATGTGAACGAAGTTCTACTTGAGAAACAGAAACATTGTCTAGTCCTTCAGCAGCCCACGTAATCACACGATGGATTTTATCAAGATTGATTTGTTCTTGCGTACCGTCACGCTTTGTAACCATTAAACTTTTATTCATTGTATTAGCCTTCTTGTTGTTATTTAAAACAGGATTTAAAACACAAGATATAGTGTTTTTATGAAAACGATGCACAAGATAATGTGTTTGAGAAAAGATCGCAAGTAATAAATTTTTTGATTTGATTCTTGACAATAGATAACTTATTTAAAAATAAACGGTTTTTGTGAGAATAAAAATTAAAATTTTTTATTTAGAAAAATAAGAAAAAGTGCGGTAAAAATTTGTTGAATTTTTCACCGCACTTTGAAGGATTAGTCTAGGTATTTGAATACTTTAATTACTTTTTTCACGCCGCTGATTTTGCTGGCAATGTCGGCTGCCGCATTGGCTTGAGATTGTGTGACGTTACCCAGTAAAAATACTTCTCCATTTTCGCTAATCACTTTGACATCTGTGGCTTTAACTCGACCATCAACGAACATCTTAGATTTAACTTGCGTTGTGAGCCAACTATCTTTACTGATTTGTGCAAAAGAGATTTTTGGGCTAACAGTTAGTTCATTATAAACTTCATTGACACCTTCAACACCTTTTGCAAGAGCTGTGGCAGTGTCTTTTACATCACTATTAGGAACTTGACCTATTAAAAGTACTCGGCCATTGTAAGACACTGCATTTACACGGCCTTCAGCCTTAATTTGGGCATCTTTTTCTACAGCATTTTCTACTTTAAATTCGAGGGTTTCATCATCAATTTGTGTCCCTGTAGTTCGGGGATCGGTAGCTACTTTAGCTGCTACAGCACCACCTCCAATCACAGCTGCAACACAGCCTTGTAGAAAAATAGTCGCCCCAAGCAGGATAGCGAGTTTTTTTAACGGGGATAATGTCATAATTAACTCCTTTTTAGATTAAATTACTATTAGTTTGAAAGTGATTTATTTTCCTGTCAAGCACTTGGGAATAAAGTCTGATCAACCAATTCACAAAGGGCATTAATCACAAAAAGATGGTTCTCTAAGATACGACTTTCTTTGGTGGCTGGGATTGATATTTCTAGATCCTTATCTGCTAAAATTCCTTGAATGGCATCGTTGTTAGAGCCAGTTAGCACAATAACATTAACTTCTTTGCTGACAGCATGAGAAATAATATTTAGTACGATTTTTTCTGTCCCCAAAGGTGCAAAAGCAATAAGTAAGTCGCCCGATTTTGCAATGGCATTAAATTGATGACAATACAATTCTTCAGGCGATTGTTCAAAAACAAGTGAAGAACCCACCGCACTTTCTAAGCTCAATAACACAGACGGGAAGCTCGGTCTAACTAAATCATATCGATTAAGTAAGTTTGAGACGAGAAACTGTGCATTAGCATAAGAACGCGACACGCCACAGGCGATAACCTTATTACCGCCTAATAAACATTGGATTACCATTTGTGTGGCGTTGGTAATATTTTCAGAAAGCATACTTGATGCTGCAATTTGAATTTGAATACTTTCGCTATAAATATCTTTTACTTTTTGTAACATTATAAAAAGCCATTAATCGAGAAAATTAGGAATCCATTGAATATCTTGAGGTATTTTGCCAAAAGCGATTAAATCAAAGCGGCAATTAGCATCTTCTAAGCTCATATTTTGTTTTGCAAGCCATAAATTTGCGGCATCTAACCATTTTTGTTGTTTTCGCCAATCTACGCTTTCTATAGCAGAACCATAGGCGGAATGACTTCGTTGGCGAACTTCAACAAAGACGATAGTTTCTTTGTCATTCATTATTAGATCAAGTTCACCACATTTGAAATTTTGATTAGCCGCAATAAATGTTAAGCCTTTTGATTCTAAAAAAAGGCGAGCTTGATGCTCAAAGCTCGCCCCTTGCTGACGTTTTAAAGAAAACATTAGTTTGCAACTGGTACAATTGCACCATCTTGATATTGATACCAAGTCATATCGCGTTCAACATTACAGTTGGTATCAGCACTTAAAATCCCTGTTAAGCCACTCAAGCGATAGCCTGGCACTTGGCGTAATTCATTAAATTGATTAATGAGCAACCACGCATCCGCACCCATTGCATATAAACGCATCAATTGATATTCGCCCCCCGTGGATTTTGCTAACTTCTGATATTGTGGAGAATTGGTATCTTTAAAAAATGGAATATCACTAAACTGTACACCGTTCATCTGTGTGATAAAGTCGGTATTAGTGTTTGTCGCACTTGCGCTTGCTCGAGAACTGGCATAAATCGCTAAATTAGGTACGATATTTGTTAAATAACCTTTCATTTCTGCCAGTTCAGTTGGACTTGCTACGGCATAAAGTGCGGTTGTATTTGAGTTATTTTCTTGAACGAAATAGGTCACATCCGCAGGCAAATTGTAGTAACGGATATTCGCATCAGTACCTGCTAATTGCTGCCAACGTACATTAAAGGCATTGCCCACGCGTTGTCCTAAATCATTTTGCGGCATTGCGACAAGTGGATTACGCACGCCATCGTTCCACATTTTATTGGCGGCAGATTCAGCTTCATCTTCTGGAGAAAGTCCGTAATAACAAAGTTGAGGAATCGCACGAGAATTTGGTGTGGCATTTAATGCAAGCACATCCATACCTTGAATTTGAGCAGGATCCGCTAAAATCACATCAAGATTTTGTTTTAGTAATGGGCCAACTAAGGTTTTAATCCCCGCTTGTTTTGCTTGTGCAATGATATCTTGGACAGAATTCATTGAGGTATCAAACACTTGCACTGGAATGGTTGAGTTACCTTTCGCGTCGTTGAAACCCGATTGAATGGTTGTACCAAGAATTTGTCCATCTCCACTTAATGGCAAGAGTAAACCAATTTGTGAAATAGTGGTTTGTTGGAAATTAAGCAATGTAAGCAATTCTTTTGGGAACAGCGTTGCGGCTGCATGATTTGGATAAGCATTTTTCCAACTTTGTAAGGCTTGGCTTAATTGTACAGGCTGACGAATATAATCGTTGTAGGCTTTGATTAATGTTAGCCAACCGCCTAAAGCTGCATTACCTTCATCAGAGGCATTATTAATAACGCCAGTATTCGCTGAACGCAATAAAGCCCAAGTTTTATCAATATTATCTTGACGACGTTGTACATCTGTTAAATTCTTATCCATTTCTATCCGCGCTTTTACCGCTTCAATCATGTCTTTACGGTTTTCGGCAACAATGGCTAAGGTTTCGTAATAACGAGATTTTTGTGACGGGCTTAGTTTATTTAAATCCAATGCACGTAATTGATTTTGCGCGACTTCATTGGCATTTTTTGCGGCAGAAATTCTCGCTTCAATTAATGCACGATCTAATTTTTGCGCATCATTTAATTCGCCTAATTCCCTCAATAACGCTGCCGATTGTTCAACCTTATTTTCACGGATTAACACTCGAGCCGCGAGCAATTTATAGGTTTGTTGATCTTCAAGTTCTTGTGTTTGCCCTAATTTGTTTATATAAAACTCAGAACTTGCATTTGCATCTTTTTGTAAGGTTTGCGTGAAATTGCTACCAAGTAGATTTGAACAGCCAGCTAAAGCCATTGACAATAAAATTGGCATTAAACGTTTTTTAAAACGTCCGCCTTGTAATAGAATAGACATCTTTGCTCCATCATAAACAGACAATAGTTGTAGCAAATCTTACTTATCTCATAACTTAAAAGCAAACAAAAATGACTGATTTAACCGGAATTTTATACATTGTTGCCACACCGATTGGCAATTTACAGGATATTACCCAGCGTGCTTTAGAGACTTTTGCTCAAGTGGATTTAATTGCAGCAGAAGATACTCGCCATAGTGGACTTTTATTGAGCCATTACGGCATTAAGAAGCCATTTTTTGCTTTGCACGATCATAACGAACAAGAAAAAGCGCATATTTTGGTGGAAAAGCTCAAGCAGGGGAGTAATATTGCTTTGATTTCTGATGCGGGGACGCCATTAATCAGTGACCCTGGTTTTCATTTAGTACGCCAATGCCGTGAAGCTGGCATTCGAGTTGTGCCTTTGCCAGGAGCTTGTGCGGCAATTACCGCTCTTTGTGCATCGGGGATTGCTTCTGATAGATTTTGTTTTGAAGGCTTTTTACCTGCGAAAAGTAAAGCACGCAAAGATAAATTAGAAAATATCGCAGAAGAAGACCGCACTTTGATTTTTTATGAATCCACTCACCGTATTTTAGATACACTAGAAGATATGCAAGCGGTGCTAGGGGAAGGACGCTATATTGTGTTAGCCCGTGAAATGACTAAAACTTGGGAAACGATTACAGGGAATACGATTAAAAATTTACGCGAATGGCTTTTAGAAGATCCCAATCGTACAAAAGGCGAGATGGTTTTGATTGTGGAAGGCAAACCAAAGTCTGACAATAACGATGAAATTTCGCCGCAAGCGGTAAAGGCACTTGAGTTAATTGCAGAAGAATTGCCACTTAAAAAAGCAGCAGCTATAGTTGCTGAGTTGTATGGTTATAAGAAGAATGCTTTGTATCAATTTGGATTAGCGCATTTGGAAAAATAACCTCAAAATCAACCGCACTTTATTAATCCGATTTTAATCTGTGCTGTTGTATTAAACGGATACAAGCACTCACAAGATATTTACTTTAGACTGGAAAAAATATGTTAAACCAAGTTTCAAATACATTACTGACACCAAGTAATCTTTCAACTCAAACATTACTCAATATTTTTGACATTATGTCGCATCGCAATATTGATTATGCCGATCTGTATTTTCAACTTAGCCAAGATGAAAGTTGGGTATTAGAAGACGGCATTATAAAAGAAGGCGGTTTTCATATTGATCGTGGCGTTGGTGTGCGGGCTGTTTCTGGTGAGAAAACGGGGTTTGCTTATGCGGATCAAATTAATCTTGCTTCTTTGCAGCAATGTGCGGAGGCGGTAAAGGGAATTGCGCAAGTCAAACAGGGGAATTTGATTTCGCTATCCGCTTTTAATGTTGTAAATCCTATTGCTCGTTATGCGGCGATTAATCCTTTGGAAAGTTTGACTAAAGAGAAAAAAATTGAGCTATTACATTTGGTTGATCGTACAGCACGCGCAGAAGATCATCGTGTAACCAAGGTTTCAGCAAGCCTCAGTTCTGTTTATGAAGAAGTATTAATTATGGCGACAGATGGCACATTAGCCGCAGATATTCGTCCTTTAGTTCGCTTATCTATTTCTGTGTTAGTAGAGGAAAATGGAAAACGTGAACGAGGAAGTTGTGGTTCTGGTGGGCGTTTCGGTTTAGATTGGTTCTTTGAAGTTGTTGATGGCGATATTAGAGCAGTACTTTTTGCTAAAGAAGCGGTTCGTCAAGCCTTAGTAAACCTTAGTGCAGTTGCAGCACCCGCAGGATTGATGCCTGTTGTGTTAGGTGCGGGTTGGCCGGGCGTATTGCTACACGAAGCGGTAGGTCACGGTTTAGAAGGCGATTTTAACCGTAAAGAAAGTTCACTTTTTACAGGCAAGATTGGTGAGCAAGTGACTTCACCGTTATGTACGATTGTGGATGATGGCACGATTGAAAATCGTCGAGGTTCACTAACTATTGATGATGAAGGTGTGCCAAGTCAGTGCAATGTACTCATCAAAGACGGGATTTTGCAAGGTTACATGCAAGATAAAATGAATGCCCGTTTGATGGGCGTAGCACCTACGGGAAATGGACGACGTGAGTCTTACGCCCATTTACCAATGCCTCGAATGACTAACACCTATATGCTTGCTGGACAAAGTCAGTTTGATGATTTGATTGCTTCTGTAAAACAGGGGATTTATGCACCGCACTTTGGTGGAGGGCAAGTGGATATTACCTCTGGTAAATTTGTATTTTCCACTTCAGAAGCTTATTTAATTGAAAAAGGAAAAATCACGAAACCAGTTAAGGGTGCAACTTTAATTGGCAGTGGCATTGAAGTGATGCAAAAGATTTCTATGGTTGCAGATAAATCAGAACTTGATTTAGGTATCGGGGTTTGTGGTAAAGAGGGACAAAGTGTACCTGTTGGCGTAGGGCAGCCAGCACTAAAAATTGATGAAATTACTGTTGGTGGAACAAATTAAGTCATTGTGTAAAAGATCACAAAAATTCCATTAGAATTGGATTTTTACTGGCAATTTTATTCAAATTTTGATAGCCGCTGCGAAATTTTATTTCTTTTAATTATTTGAAATTATGTTGAAAAGAATTTTAGTTATTATTGGTTTAGCTGTATTAGCAACCGCTTGTTCTAATGCACCACGAACGGTAAGTCATCAGGTTATTTCAGAAAATGATGATATTCAATTAACTGGTTTAATTAATAATTTAGAAAAAGATAATCGAACAGGCATTTTTCACAAAGTGAGAACAAACCGTTCCTCTGCTTTGATGGGCGATAAGGCTCTAGCCAGTGTTTATAATGAATGGGTTGGCACTCGCTATCGTATGGGCGGTACGACTAAACGTGGTATTGATTGTTCAGCATTTATGCAAACTACTTTTTCTGAAGTTTTTGGTATTGAATTGCCTCGTTCTACGGCTGAACAGCGTCATTTAGGTAGAAAAATTAATAAATCAGAACTTAAAAAAGGCGATTTAGTTTTCTTCCGTAAAAATAATCACGTTGGTGTTTATATTGGTAATAACCAATTTATGCACGCAAGTACAGGGCAAGGCGTGACAATAAGTTCCCTTGATGAAAAATATTGGGCTAGAACCTACACTCAATCGCGTCGTATTATGTAATGAAGAAGAAAACCGAACATTAAGTTCGGTTTTTTTGATCAGTTTATTGATAAATGATCTGACCCCAAAAAGTTAGACTTATTTAGCTCAAGGACTGAGTTCTGTCATTTACAGGACTCAGTCTTTAGCCTCTTCTGAATACGCTCATGGAGCTTTTTTTCCAGTTATTAAAACATCTAAAGAAGCTTTCCATTCTACTGTTATCTAAACAATTTCCCTTCACATACTTTGAATGCCATTCTCCCTGAGTATGTGTTGATAATCTATCATCTGATATTGCCAACCTTGGTCGGAATGTAAAATCGGTTTTGCTTCATCAAGCCTTGCTACGGCTTGTTTCATCATTTGGTTAATTTACTCAAAGTTCGGACTTAGTACTAAATTATAAGCCATAATTTCATTGTTAAATAAACCCCAAATTTATGTAAAAAGATTTGTGAAATTATAGAAATCGCCCAACATTTGCGAGAAAACTATTAGAATGGTATTTATGATTTTTTACCGTCAATGTTATGTAAAGCGAGCAGGAACATTAAGAAATTGGAATGGATGGCATATTACGTAAACTCATTTCAATTAAGGATTTACACCATTGCCTGCAGAAATTTTTTGTGGATGAAAGAGAATCTATTATAGAAATGAATGATAATAAGCTTTCAGAACAGTTTGATTTAGCATTGATTGAAACGCATGGTAAATCCAAAATTTTAAAAAATTTATCTTTATTCAAACAACCATGCCTAATTATCTTACTCAATTATCAAAAGATAATATGAAAGAAACAGAAAATACTGTTCATAAAATTAAAAGAGTAGCAGCATAGGTAGGGTTAAATCATTTATGTAAATTAGCGGATACTTTAGAAAGTGCGGCTAAAAATTCTGATGTTTTTTTATTGTGCTTAAAATTCACTTCAAAAACTACCTCATCCAAATTCCTAATTGATGGTCGACTTTGCTTTTTCCTCGCCAGCTTTTTGATAACCAAGCCAATCCCGAATGTTGTTGTAAGTCGAGTGATAATTTTGAATATTACGTTCGTTTGGCATATCAATAAGTTGTATTTCAGTAAAAGTTTCGTTTGTTAAATAATATTTTTCTTTATCTTTAAAGGTTTCAACGGATTTTGCATTGCTGATATTGAGTGATTGAAATACCCATACAGCACTGAACCTATCATAAAGAGAGAATTTTCTTTATATGCAGAGCAATTCCAAAAAACACCGATTAAAGCCTAAAATATCCTTATCCAAATGGGAATTATTCTGTTATAGTGCTATTAATTCTTATTACAAGAGGATAATAAAATGTTTGTTCAACAACTCATTTCACGACTGACCGATATTGTTGGATCTCGTTATATTATTACTGATCCAACTAAAACAGAAGCTTATCGAAGTGGTTATCGATTTGGAACAGGAAACGCCCTAGCTGTTGTTCGCCCTGCCACTCTACTTGAGTTTTGGAACATTGTAAAAGTTTGCGTTGAACATGATGTTATTGTTATAAACCAAGCGGCGAATACAGGTTTAACTGGTGGCTCTACACCAGATGGCAATGATTATGATCGCGATATTGTCGTCATCAATACAATGCGAATTGACGGAATCCAACTCATCAATAACGCTTCCCAAGTTATTTGCTTACCAGGCTCTACACTCAATGAATTAGAAAATCAACTTAAACCGTTTGGTCGTGAACCTCACTCTGTTATTGGCTCATCTTGCATTGGCGCATCAGTTATTGGTGGGATTTGTAACAACTCAGGTGGAGCATTAGTTCAACGTGGACCAGCCTATACAGAAATGGCACTTTACGCTCAACTTAATGAAAAAGGTGAATTAGAACTAAAAAATCATTTAGGCATTGATTTAGGAGAAACTCCCGAAGAAATTTTAACTAATCTACAAGAAAAACGTTATCAGGTTAAAGATATTCGACAAGATTGCGGACATGGTCACGACCATTACTACTGCAACTATGTTCGTCAAGTTGATGAAGGCTCCCCTGCTCGTTTTAATGCCGACCCAGCTCGCCACTATGAAGCCTCAGGCTGTGCAGGAAAACTTGCTGTCTTTGCGGTTCGTTTAGACACCTTTCCGCTTGAAAAAGAGACGGCTGTTTTCTATATCGGCACCAATCAAACTTCTGTGTTGAGCGATATTCGTCGCCACATGTTAGTAAACTTCGAAGTGCTACCCATTTCAGGTGAATATATCCATCGTGATGCATTTGACATCGCAGCAAAATATGGCAAAGATACCTTTTGGGTCATTAAAAAGTTTGGTACACATTGGCTACCAAAACTCTTTTCCTTAAAATCAAACGTGGATCGCATCGGCAAAAAATTCTTCTTTTTACCACAACATTTAAGCGATAAACTTATGCAAACTGTGTCTAAATTCATCCCAGAACATCTTCCACAAAGCTTATGGGATTATCGCAACAAATACGAGCATCACTTAATTATCAAAATGGGTGGAAAAGGCATTCAAGAAGCCCGTGAATATTTGGAATCCTACATTGCAGATGGCTCAAAAGGTGGCTATTTTGAATGTAATGCAATCGAAACCCAAGCAGCAATGCTTCATCGTTTCGCTGTTGCAAGTGCTGCAATTCGTTATCGTGCAATTCACGAAAAAGAAGTAGAAGAAATAGTTGCTTTAGATGTTGCATTACGTCGCAATGATCAAGATTGGTTTGAAGTGTTACCGCCAGAAATTGATAACAGAATTATCTCTAAACTTTACTACGGGCATTTTATGTGCCATGTCTTTCACCAAGATTACATTGTAAAAAAAGGTTATGATTATGAAGAACTAGAATACGAAATGTTGAAATTACTTGACAAGCGTGGTGCACAATACCCAGCCGAACACAATGTAGGGCATTTATACGAGGCTAAACCAACCTTGAGAAAATTCTATAAAGAGTTGGATCCAACCAATAGCTTTAATCCAGGTATTGGTAAAACGACGAGGAAAAAATACTGGGCGGAATAAACATCTAAAATGCAAACAAGATGTCAAATGTGACCGCTTGTTTATTATTTCCTCTTCTTAGATAGAGCCAACTCATCAAAATAAGGTCAGCAAATTATCTGATGTTTACCGCAAAATTATTTGACTTATTCCAGTCTACACTTGTACAGTAATTGTTGGTTACTAAATGTGACATTGTAAAGTGATTGATTTGTCGTGGATTGGCAATGAGCACGAAAAAGGCTGCTTGATATAATATTTTGGCAATCGTAAGATCCAAGCCGTCGGTGCTTTCTAGATGATTCAGTCTGCATTGAAACCTTGTAAATACTCAATGGTGTGTAATGTCTTTAGGATTGTTGATTTTGGTTCGTTTTGGGGAAAGCCCAATTACGAAGTGGCGTTTGCTCTCGTCAATACAACAAGAAATTTTGTTTTTGTTCAACCTTATCCTACCTTGCATTCGGTTTTAAGTCTAGTAACTGTTCGGTTTTTTGATGAAAATTATCTGCTCTCATTGCTACAATATGGTTTGTTTCCTAGGGAGGGCAGATATGTAGATAATGGTTTATGCTACTTTACATATATCGATAAAGTACTTATGCAAACTCAAGTTATTTGTTAATTCAGGATGAAATGATGTTACCAGCATATTCTTTTCTTGGGCTGCAACGATTTTATTATTTACCGTTGCAAGAATATTGACTTTTTTACCAACACTACTGATAATAGGTCCTCTGATAAAAGTCATAGGAATTTTACCAACCCCTTTGCAATCTGCTTCTGTATAGAAACTTCCCAATTGGCGTCCATAGGCATTCCTCTCAACCACAATGTCCATTGTTCCAAAATGACTCTCTTTCTGAGAAGTAATCTCTTTAGCCAACAGAATCAAACCAGCACAAGTTCCAAAGACAGGAAAGCCAGAAGAGATAGCTTGTTTTATCGGTTCCAGCATATACAGCTCTCTTAAAAGTTTTCCTATGGCGGTTGACTCACCGCCAGGTAGAATCAAACCTGATAAATCACTGTAATGTTGTTGAAAATTTTTTAAATTTCTCAGTTCGACACTTTCAATTCCTAATTTTTCTAGCATTCGTGCATGTTCCACAAAGGCACCTTGTAGAGCTAATATTCCGATTTTCATTTATTTTCCTCGCTCAGCCATGAGAATTTGGATTTCATTTTCATTGATACCAACCATGGCTTCACCTAAATCTTCGGAGATTTGTGCTAGGATTTGTGGATTTCGATAGTTAGTTACAGCTTTGACAATAGCGTTCGCACGTTTTATAGGATCTCCTGACTTAAAAATACCTGAACCAACAAAGACACCCTCTGCGCCAAGTTGCATCATCAAGGCCGCATCTGCTGGAGTTGCAATTCCTCCAGCTGCGAAGTTGACAACTGGCAATTTCCCATGCTTATGGACGTATTGAACCAATTCTACAGGAACTTGTAAATCTTTGGCCGCAACATAGAGCTCGTCCTCACGTAAATTTTGAATGCGACGAATTTCTTGACTCATCATGCGCATATGGCGAACAGCTTGGACGATATCTCCTGTTCCTGGTTCTCCTTTTGTACGAATCATTGAAGCCCCTTCAGCGATACGACGCAAGGCCTCGCCCAAATCCTTGGCACCACATACAAAAGGTACTTGGAATTCTTTCTTGTCCACATGGAAACGGTTGTCAGCTGGAGAAAGCACTTCACTCTCATCAATATAGTCAATTTCAATAGCTTCCAAAATCTGAGCCTCAACGAAATGTCCAATTCTAACTTTTGCCATAACTGGAATGCTAACTGCTCCTTGGATTTCCTTGATCATCTTAGGATCGCTCATTCGAGAGACACCTCCAACAGCACGAATATCTGCAGGAATTCGTTCCAAAGCCATCACTGCAGCTGCACCAGCAGCTTCTGCAATGCGAGCTTGTTCAGGGTTTTGAACATCCATGATAACACCACCTTTGAGCATCTGTGCTAAGTTTTTATTTAGTTCATAACGATTTTCAGCCATTTCTTTGTCCTCATTATTTGATTATTTGATTATTTGATTATTTGATTATTTGATTATTTGTATTGATAGCTACGTTTTTTATTGTAATGTAGAAAAGTCTTTAGAACAAGTTTGAAAAAATGCGTATATATTAAAAGGCATAATGTCTAGTGTGCTTAATTTCAGTTTTTTGTATAAACGAAGTGTAGAACGTCAGAAGGATTGTCCAATTTAATAATAGAAAAAAGAGCTACTTTAGCTGAAAGAATTTCGTCCTTAAGTGCCACAATAGTTATTAAAAAAACCTTGAAATGTTTTTAAAAACCTTTTTCTATGTGGTTAGATTTTCTGAAATTTAAGAAAAAGCTTGAAAGGGAGTTTACGCTTTCCTAGAGCTTGTGAAATTAACTTTATTAGATAAGCCATACAAAACATGGAAGCTAGTAATAATCTCTAGGATGGTAATGAGGGGCAATTGTCTCTATAATGTGCAAAATTTTGATAATGAAAGGATAATTTGTATGGGAGTGATTATTACTGTTGATGGGCCTAGTGGTGCTGGGAAAGGGACGCTTTGTTACGCGTTGGCTGAAAAGTTGGGCTATGCACTGTTGGATAGTGGGGCGATTTATCGCGTTACTGCATTGGCAGCGTTGCAACGTAAAACTGATCTAACAAATGAAACAGATTTAGCAGAATTAGCACGTCATTTAGATATTCAATTTATTCCTCAAAATGGCGAGGTAAACATTTTGCTTGCAGGAATGGATGTGAGCCGTTTAATTCGCACGCAAGAAGTGGCAGATGCTGCGTCAAAAGTAGCAGTCTTTCAAAAAGTGCGGTCAGCTTTATTACAACTTCAGCAAGATTTTGCGAAAAATGATGGATTAATTGCGGATGGTAGAGATATGGGAACGGTTGTATTCCCAAATGCACAAGTAAAATTATTTTTAGATGCAAGTGCTGAAGAACGTGCAAAAAGACGCTATAAACAGTTGCAAAATAAAGGAATAAATGGTAACTTTGCACAGATTTTAGCCGAGATAAAAGAGCGTGATCTTCGTGATAGAAATCGTGAAGTTGCGCCGCTAAAACCAGCAGATGATGCTTTATTATTGGATAGCACAGCCTTGAGTATCAATGAAGTGATCGAGCAGGCGTTAGCTTATATTCAAGAAAAGGTATCAGTTTAGATTTAACTGTTTGTTCAAGGAAGAATAAGCATTTATCCTCAACCCCGCATTTTATGGATTTTAATGTGGATGTTATTAACTTAAATTAAGAAGATTATTTATATGTCAGAATCTTTTGCTCAACTTTTTGAAGAATCATTAAAAGGCCTTGAAACTCGTCAAGGTTCAATCGTTGGCGGTACTGTAGTAGCTATCCAAAAAGGCTTTGTGCTTGTTGATGCAGGTTTAAAATCTGAGTCTGCAATTCCAGTTGCTGAATTTTTAAATGCACAAGGCGAACTTGAAATCCAAGTTGGCGATACTGTAAATGTTGCTTTAGATGCAGTTGAAGATGGTTTCGGCGAAACTAAACTTTCTCGTGAGAAAGCTGTTCGTCACGAATCTTGGATTGAATTAGAAAAAGCTTACGAAGAAAAAGCGACCGTTATCGGTTTAATCAACGGCAAAGTGAAAGGTGGCTTCACAGTTGAGTTAAACGGTGTTCGTGCATTCTTACCAGGTTCTTTAGTTGATACTCGTCCAGCGCGTGAAGCAGATCACTTACTTGGTAAAGAATTAGAATTCAAAGTAATCAAATTAGATCAAAAACGTAACAACGTTGTTGTTTCTCGTCGTGCAGTAATTGAATCTGAAAACAGCCAAGAACGTGAACAAGTATTAGAAAATCTTGTTGAAGGTTCAGAAGTTAAAGGTGTCGTTAAAAACTTAACTGAGTACGGTGCATTCGTTGATCTTGGTGGTGTTGATGGTTTATTACATATCACAGATATGGCTTGGAAACGTGTTAAACACCCAAGTGAAATCGTAAATGTTGGCGATGAAGTAACTGTTAAAGTATTAAAATTCGATAAAGATCGTACTCGTGTATCTTTAGGCTTAAAACAATTAGGTCAAGATCCATGGGCAGCAATTGCTGAAAATCATCCAGTAAACAGCAAATTAACAGGTAAAGTAACTAACTTAACTGACTATGGCTGTTTCGTTGAAATCTTAGATGGCGTTGAAGGTTTAGTTCACGTTTCTGAAATGGATTGGACTAATAAAAATATCCACCCATCTAAAGTGGTTAGCTTAGGCGATACTGTAGAAGTAATGGTATTAGAAATTGATGAAGAACGTCGTCGTATTTCTTTAGGCTTAAAACAATGCAAAGCTAACCCTTGGACTCAATTTGCTGATACTCACAACAAAGGCGATAAAGTAACAGGTAAAATCAAGTCTATCACTGATTTCGGTATCTTCATCGGTCTTGAAGGTGGTATCGATGGTTTAGTTCACTTATCTGATATTTCTTGGAGTATTTCAGGCGAAGAAGCTGTTCGTCAATACAAAAAAGGTGACGAAGTGTCAGCTGTTGTATTAGCTGTTGATGCAGTAAAAGAACGTATCTCTTTAGGTATTAAACAACTTGAAGAAGATCCATTCAATAACTTCGTCGCAATCAACAAAAAAGGTGCGGTAGTATCTGCAACTGTTGTTGAAGCAGATGCTAAAGGTGCTAAAGTTGAATTAGCAGGTGGTGTTGAAGGTTATATCCGTTCTGCTGATTTAACAAATGAAGTAGCTGTTGGCGATGTTGTTGAAGCGAAATATACTGGGGTAGATCGTAAATCTCGTATTGTTCACTTATCAGTGAAAGCAAAAGATCAAGCTGAAGAAGCTGCGGCAGTTGCAAGTGTAAATAACAAACAAGAAGATATTGTTATTCCAAATGCAATGGCTGAAGCATTTAAAGCAGCTAAAGGTGAATAATTAATTCACGTAATAAGGCTGGGCTGATGTCCAGCCTTATTTGTTAGGAGTTATTGCTAATATATTTGTGTAATTTATTATCAATAGATCTTAATTTAAATAATATTAAGGAAGCATAGACGATGACTAAGTCAGAACTTATAGAAAAATTGTTAGCAAAACAGCCGACTTTACCTGCAAAAGAAATTGAAAATATGGTAAAAGATATTTTAGAGTTTATTTCTCAATCTCTTGAAAATGGTGATCGTGTTGAAATTCGAGGTTTTGGTAGCTTTTCTTTACATCATCGGCAACCACGTTTGGGAAGAAATCCGAAAACAGGCGATTCAGTAAACTTATCAGCTAAGTCTGTTCCATATTTTAAAGCGGGTAAAGAATTAAAAGCTCGAGTGGATGTTCAGGCTTAATTGATTAAAATATTTTTGATTAAAAAGTTTATTTTGGGTTACAAATATTTTAAAGGAAATGAAATGATTAAATATATTTTAGGCATTGTGATCTTTATTGCGATTGTGTTAGTTGCAATTACTATTGGTGCGAATAACGATCAGATTATTACATTTAATTATATTGTGGCAGAAAGTCAGTTTCAGCTTTCAAGCCTCGTTGCTATTTTATTTGGGTTAGGTTTAATTCTTGGTTGGCTAATTACTGCTTTTTTCTATATTAAGTTAAAATTAAAAAATATGGCACTAGCTCGTCAAGTGAAACGTCAGACTTTACAAATCAATGAATTGACGACTACGCGCGATAAGGTCGCTTAATGATAGAATTACTCTTTCTATTATTGCCTATTGCTGCTGCCTATGGCTGGTATATGGGGCGGCGTAGTGCGAAGAAAGATCAAGATGACATAAGTAATAAACTCTCCCGAGATTATGTTACGGGAGTGAATTTTTTACTTTCCAATCAAACTGATAAAGCTGTAGATTTGTTTTTAGATATGTTGCAAAAGCAAGAAATCGAAAATGAAATCGAAAGCCACTCCCAATTTGAAGCCGAGCTTACACTTGGCAATCTGTTTCGTTCTCGAGGCGAAGTTGATCGTGCATTGCGTATTCATCAAGCTTTAGATCTTAGTCCTAATTATACTTTTGAACAAAAATTACTTGCAAAACAACAGCTTGCTCGAGATTTTATGGTGGTTGGTTTTTTTGACCGAGCTGAGAATCTTTATATTTTACTAGTAGATGAACCTGAATTTGCAGAAAATGCTTTACAGCAACTTTTAGTGATTTATCAAAAAACAAAAGAATGGAAAAAAGCAGTCAATATTGCTGAAAAACTCGCTAAAATAAAGCCACAAGAGAATAATATTGAACTTGCGCAATGTTATTGTGAATATTCACAAAGTTTAGAGCCTGAAAGTGCGGTTGAAAAACGCAGTGTTTTACAAAAGGCTTTGTCGGTTTCTCCGACTTGTGTTCGCGCTTCTTTATTGCTTGCAAATTTAGCAATGCTTGACGGTCAATATCAACAAGCAGTAGAAATTTTAGAAAATGTTTTGGAGCAAAATCCAGATTATACGGGTGAAATTTTGTCACCTTTAAAACATTGTTATGAAGAATTAAATCAGTTAGATAATTTTGAGTTATTTTTAATTCGTGCAGGTCAAATTATTAATAATGATGAAGTAGAACTAGCTCTAGTCAAATTAATTGAAGAAAAAGATGGTAAGTCTGCTGCGCAAGCTAAGCTTTATCAACAACTTACAAAAAATCCAAGTACTTTAATTTTCCATCGTTTTATGCAGTATCAAATTGATGATGCAGAAGACGGGCGGGGAAAAGAAAGCTTAATTTTATTACATAAAATGGTTGGCGAAAGGATTAAGCAAACATCGCCTTATCGTTGTACAAATTGTGGTTATCAAATTCATAAGCTATTGTGGAATTGCCCATCTTGCCGTCAATGGGAAAGTATTAAACCGGTTTCAAATCAAGAACATAATTAATTGATACTCAGTGAGGTAACATTATGACAAGCAAAATTATTGTGGCATTGGATTATGAGAAAGAAGCAGAGGCTCTTGCTTTAGTTGATCAAATTGATCCAAGTTTGTGTCGATTAAAAGTGGGTAAAGAAATGTTTACTACACTTGGTATTAATTTTGTAAAACAATTACATCAACGTAACTTTGATGTTTTTTTGGATCTTAAATATCACGATATTCCAAATACGGTAGCAAGAGCAGTTCGTTCTGCTGCTGATTTAGGCGTATGGATGGTGGATTTACACGCAAGTGGTGGTTTGCGTATGATGGAAGAGGCGAAGAAAATTCTTGAACCTTATGGGAAAGATGCACCATTGCTTATTGCCGTGACGGTATTAACCAGTATGGAAGATTTGGATTTATTACAAATTGGGATTAATGCATCGCCAATGGAACAAGTTTTACGCTTAGCTCATTTAACCCAACGGGCGGGTTTAGATGGTGTAGTCTGTTCCCCTCAAGAAGTTGAAATTTTACGTAATACTTGTGGTAAAGAGTTTAAATTAGTTACACCGGGGATTCGTCCAATAGGAACTGATTTTGGTGATCAACGACGTGTGATGACGCCTACTGCAGCAATTCGTGCAGGTTCAGATTATTTAGTTATTGGACGCCCTATAACTCAAGCGGATAATCCTGCGGAGGTTCTCCGTTCTATTAATGTATCTATTGGGTAATCATAAATGTCAGATTCTGTTTTAGTGTATTCTACAGATGTGGGGCGAATTAAAGAGGAAAAGGCTTCTGTAGTTCGCCCAAAAGGAGACGGTGTTGTACGTATCCAAAAACAAACAAGTGGTAGGAAAGGTGCTGGCGTATCGGTTATAACTGGTTTAGATTTATCTGACGAGGATTTGAAAAAATTAGCTGCAGAATTAAAGAAACGTTGTGGATGTGGCGGATCAGTTAAAAATGGTATTATTGAAATTCAAGGGGAAAAACGAGATTTGCTCAAGCAATTATTAGAGCAAAAAGGGTTTAAAGTTAAATTATCAGGTGGATGATTAAAAAGGCACATTAGTGCCTTTTTTGTTATAGGTTTAAAATTTCTTTGACGAAAGGAATTGTGAGATTTCGTTGTGCTTGCAATGATGCTTTATCTAGTAGATCAAGTGCTTCAAATAAAGTATGCATATCTCGTGCTAGTCGTGTAATTAAAAAATTTGCAGTTTCGTCAGATAATTGGAATCCTCGTTGGTAAGCTGTATGCTGTAGTACTTCGACTTTTTGTTCATCTGTTAATGAATTTAATTGATAAATTTCCCCCCAAGTCAAGCGAGAGTTTAAATCAGGTAATTTTACAGAAAGTGCGGAGGGAGATTTATCTGCACTAATTAGTAACAGCGTTTTTCCGCTTGCTTTAATTCGATTGAATAGATCAAAAATAGCTAATTCCCATTCATCATTTCCTATGACGCTTTGTAAATCATCTAAGCATACCAATTCTTGCTGTTCTAAATTTTCAAGAACTGCGGTAGAAAAATATTGAGATTTGCTAAGAGGAACATAGATCGCAGTACGCTGTTTGATTAAATATTCGTTACTGAATGCTCTAAGTAAATGGGTTTTACCAGAGCCTTTATCTCCCCAAATATAGAAAAACGGTTGTTTTAAATCAGATGAATTTTTGCGTAAAGAATCGAGCAATAAAAGATTATTATCGCCGTAAAAGTTTTCTAATGTGGCATCATCAATTTGATGAATGGGTAAGGGAAGCTGTTTATTCAAATGTTTATGTAGTACAGATTAAGTAAGAAAGGGCTAAATGATAATTTAACCCTTTGAAATGAGGATTATTCTACTTCATTTTTTGCTTTCGGTAAAACAAGGTTTAAGATGATAGCAACAATCGCACATAAGCTGATACCTTTTAGTGATACGTTACCCACATCTACAAACATATTGCCGATACCAAATGTCATTACGACAGAAATAATACATAGATTACGCGCTTCGGTAACATCAACTTTGCCACGAATTAAGGTGCTAATGCCCACGACTGCGATTGAACCGAAAACAAGCATCATAATTCCACCCATTACAATCGTTGGAATGGTTGATAGGAATGCGCCTACTTTTCCACAGAATGAAATCGCAATAGCCCAAACTGCAGCCCAAGTCATAATATTAGGGTTAAAGTTGCGTGTTAGCATCACAGCACCAGTAACTTCCGCATAAGTCGTATTAGGCGGACCGCCCACTAAAGAAGCTGCAGCAGTAGCGACGCCATCGCCTAATAAAGTGCGGTGTAATCCTGGTTTTTTTAGAAAATCTTTACCTGTCACAGAGCTAATCGCCATAATACCACCAACGTGTTCTACGGCAGGGGCAATAGCAATTGGTAACATATAAAGAATAGCTTCTAGGTTAAATTCAGGTGTCGTTAATTTGGGCAAACTGAACCAAGGTGCATCAATAACTGGTTGGAAATTAATTAAACCCAGAAACAAACACAAAATATAGCCTACGGTAATACCGAACATTATTGGAATAAGTTTCATCAATCCTTTGGCAAATACAGCCACAGATAAAGTGGTAAGAAGCGTTACCATTGAAACTAATACTGCGTCGTTATAAGCATAGTTACTGTTTTTACCTAATGACATATCCACCGCAATAGGTGCAAGCCCCATGCCAATGATAATAATTACTGGCCCAACAACCACTGGTGGGAAAAAACGTTGTAGTGCTTCTGCTCCCCGTAATTTTACTAACGTACTCAAGGCGAAATAAACAAGCCCAGTAAACGCTAAGCCTCCCATCGTAGTCGCAATACCCCAAGTTTGAACACCATATTGAATGGGCGCGATAAAGGCAAAAGATGATGCCAAGAAAATAGGCACTTGTTTGCCTGTACAAAATTGGAAAAGTAGAGTGCCAACGCCTGCTGTTAATAATGCCGTATTGGAATCAAGTCCTGTAATTAATGGTACAAGAACAAGCGCACCAAATGCGACGAAGAGCATTTGTAGGCCAACGAAAGATTGTTTTAATTTGCTTTGATTTTCCGAAGGAAAAGAAGAAGTTTGGTTTGTCATTTAGTTTCAACTCTCTGTTTGAATTAACTTAAAAGTGCGGTCAGTTTTTCTTGTGTTTCACGCACGGAAAAAAGACGGCTTAAATGCCGTCTTGTTTTGGGGATTATTTTGTCCCAAAAATTTTATCGCCCGCGTCACCAAGACCCGGAATAATGTAACCTTGTTCATTTAAATGGCTATCAATAGAAGCACAGTAAAGTTCAATGTCAGGATGTGCAGCCTCAAGAGCTTTAATTCCTTCTGGTGCAGCCACTAACACTAATACTTTGATATGTTTACAACCTTTTGCTTTTAAAAGATCGAGGGTTGCAATCATAGAACCGCCCGTTGCAAGCATTGGATCGACAACAATTGCAAGACGTTCTTCTAAATCGCTAGCTAATTTTTGGAAATAAGGGACTGGCTTAAGGGTTTCTTCATTACGGTAGATTCCCACTACACTGATACGTGCGCTTGGTACATGTTCAAGTACACCATCCATCATACCTAAACCAGCACGTAAAATTGGCACAACCGTTACTTTTTTACCTTTAATTCGATCAATTTCTACAGGGCCATTCCAACTGTTGATCGTTACTTTTTCAGTTTCTAAATCAGAGGTTGCTTCATAGGTTAATAGGCTACCAATTTCTGTTGCCAGTTCACGGAATTTTTTTGTATCAATCTCAGCTTCACGCATCACACCTAGTTTGTGTTTTACAAGTGGGTGTTTTACTTCAACTAGTTTCATTTTCACTCTCCTTTTGGCTCTTAAAAAACAAATTGACGAATTTTAGATTAAAAACATACAAAATGGTAGAGTTTAATAAAAATATTCTGATGGTTTTATAAATTTGATAGGGAAATTGTGAGGGGAAAACACAATATTTTTAAACTGGTCGAATACTCTCTACGTCTAATTTTGCATCAAATTCATTAAGCAACATTTGTAGTTTGCTATCTTTTTGCAATTCATTTTGAGCTTTTTCCCGCAATGCTTGATAAATATTACGGCGATATTCAATTGGCGTCGTGACATTGCTATCATCAAGATTGATTGTTAATCGAATATCTTTACCTTGCAATTTACTTAAAGCTTCAACCAAATTTTTTATGCTTCTGTCTTGGCGTAAATGAGATTTTTCTGAATGTAGTCCAAGATTGATTTCATCATCGGTTTTGTTTTGTAAGAAACAATTTAACGCTAATTCTTTGCTAAATCCTGTTACGCCAGAACGTTCAACTATATCTGCCCACTCATCTTGTTGTTGAGTTTGGGTGATGATTTTTAAACGTAATTCAGGCGTAATATCTTTTAAAATCGCCTGTTTTATATCAGAAGGACGAACGCCTGTATCGGCTTTAGCAAGTTCTGGATTGCTCCATTCCCAACGATAGGTGTCAGCACTCAAGATTTCTTGTTCATCTTGAGCAACTTCTGCATTATCATCACTTGAATTTTCTTCTGTGCTATTTTCTTGTGGAGCTTGTGCGGCATTTGGTGGTGATGTTGGTTTTTCTATGTGCTTGGGCTTTGGTTCAGTCATTTCTCGCACGGGAAGTGCGGTCATTTTTTTATAAGATTTTTCTTCGTCCAGTTCTTGGATGTGATGTAAAGTCTCACTTACTGCAGCTAATGATTCAGCTTTGTGTTCTTGACGTTCTTGGTTTTCGAGTTGTGTTAAATGTTCCAGCGCATCTAAAGCCGAAAGGCTTGCCAAATTTGGAATGCTCGTTTTATTTGGTTTTGCTTGAGAATAAGCTGATTTTATACTTTGCGACAGTACTGGCACATCTACATAATTACCTGTATTTTCAACCGCATTTGGCGTTGATGGCGGTGGAGTAATTGTAGTGTTAGCCTTTGGTACTGCCGTAAGGAACTTTGGGTGGAATGCCAATGCCCTCAATAATGTCATTTCTGCTCCAATACGACGATTTGGCGCATTTGATAAATCTTTTCTACCAGAAATGATCACTTGATAAAAAAACTGAACATCTTCTGGAGAGATATGTTTGGCTAAAAATGAAAAATGTTCATTGTTATCTGAAGATTTTTGTGGAAGAAGTTGCATGAGTGCAATTTGATGTAATTTTTCTGCACATTCGCCAAGTAATTTATCCCAATCGCCTGCCGCATCTGAAACTCTTTGCAGTGTTCGCATTAAGAGTTCGCCATTGCCTTGGTGTAAGGCGTATAAAATATCAACAGAATAGTTATCATCAAGCAACCCTAACATATTGCTTACAACATTATTCGTAACTTGTCGGTCGCCCATTGCAATGGCTTGATCCGTTAAACTTAAACTATCACGAATACTTCCTTGCGCCGCTTTTGCAAGTTTAACTAATGCAGGCTCTTCAAAAGGAATATTTTCTTGCGTCAGAATATGGGCAAGATGCTGGGAGATTTGGGTTTCATCTAATGCTTTAAGATGAAATTGTAAACAGCGAGAAAGAATAGTTACAGGTAATTTTTGTGGATCCGTTGTCGCGAGTAAGAATTTTACATATTCTGGTGGTTCTTCCAAAGTCTTGAGCAACGCATTAAATGAATGACGAGATAGCATATGGACTTCATCGATTAAGTAAACCTTAAATCTGCCCACAACAGGTTTATATTGCACGTTATCCAATAATTCACGCGTGTCTTCAACTTTTGTGCGGGATGCCGCATCAATTTCAATTAAATCAATGAAATTGCCTTGCTCGATCGCTTTACAATTTTCACATTCGCCACAAGGGGTTGCTGTTACGCCGTGAACACAATTTAATCCTTTTGCGAATAATCTAGCAATAGAGGTTTTTCCTACACCACGCGTACCAGAAAAGAGATAGGCGTGATGTAGTCGATTATCTTTTAATCCATTTGCTAATGCCGTGATAATGTGTTCTTGCCCAACGACATCAGCAAATGTTTTTGGTCGCCATTTTCTGGCTAAGACTTGATAGCTCATCGAATCCTTAATTAGTGACCTTCAAAATTGACGAGTGTATAGCAATCAATGCCCAAATTATTTAAGCGTTTTTCGCCACCTAATTCAGGTAAATTAATCACAAATGCAGCGTGTTTTACAGTTCCACCTAAACGTTGCACTAATTTTACCGTTGCTTCAACGGTGCCACCTGTTGCTAATAAATCATCAATAATTAAAACATTATCTCCTTGTGAAATTGCATCAACGTGCATTTCTAAAGTATCTTGACCATATTCTAATTGATAAGATTGCGAAATAGTCTCACGTGGTAATTTTTTAGGTTTACGTACTAATTCAAAAGGCAATCCTAAGGCTAAAGCTACCGGTGCGCCAAAAATAAAACCACGAGATTCTGTTCCAAGTACTTTTGTGATTCCTTTGTCTCGATATTGTTCCACAATAAGATCTATTGTTGCTTTAAAAGCTGCTGGAACTTCTAAAAGGGTCGTAATGTCGCGGAAGATAATGCCTTCTTTTGGATAATTAGGAATTGATTTGATAGAAGATTTGATTAAATCAAGTTGTGTAGTCATAAATAATGCTCAAAAGTGCGGTAAAAAAAAGAAACGTTTTTAGATTGGCATTCTATCATAAAAAAATAGAAAGAGAGGAAAATAAAAATCCCCAATTGGGGATTTTTATTTAAGTTTGAATTTACAATTTAAGATGAATTAAAACTTCTTAAATAGAAATTATTTTTTCTTCGCTTTTGCATTTGGAAGGTCAGTAATTGAGCCTTCAAATACTTCCGCAGCTAAGCCAACAGACTCGTGTAAAGTTGGGTGAGCGTGGATAGTTAATGCAATATCTTCTGCATCGCAACCCATTTCAATGGCAAGACCGATTTCGCCTAATAATTCACCACCGTTAGAACCCACTATTGCACCGCCAAGTACACGATGTGTATCTTTATCAAAGATTAACTTCGTCATACCTTCTGAACATTCAGATGCAATCGCGCGGCCTGATGCTGCCCAAGGGAATTTAGCCACTTCGTAGTTTAAACCTTCTTGTTTACATTCTTTCTCAGTTTTACCTACCCAAGCCACTTCTGGTTCGGTATAAGCGATTGATGGAATAACTTTAGGATCGAAGTAGTGTTTTTGTCCCGCAATGACTTCTGCAGCAACGTGGCCTTCATGAACACCTTTGTGTGCTAACATTGGTTGACCAACAATATCGCCGATTGCAAAGATATGTGGCACATTGGTGCGCATTTGTTTATCAACGTGAATAAAACCACGATCATCCACTTCAACACCTGCTTTACCTGCATCAATCAATTTACCATTTGGCACACGACCGATAGCGACAAGTACTGCATCATAACGTTTGGTGTCATTACATGCTTTGCCTTCCATTGAAACATAGATACCATCATCTTTTGCTTCAACTGCAGTCACTTTGGTTTCAAGCATTAACTTGAATTTTTTCTCAACTTGTTTAGTGTAAATACCAACAACATCTTTATCTGCTGCAGGAATCACTTGGTCGAACATTTCAACAACTTCAACTTCAGAACCTAAAGCATTGTATACAGTACCCATTTCTAAACCGATGATACCACCGCCCATAATAAGTAGTTTTTTCGGTACTTCTTTTAATTTGAGCGCATCTGTTGAATCCCAAATACGAGGATCTTCGTGTGGGATAAAGGGTAATTGAACTGGACGAGAACCTGCCGCAATAATGGCATTGTCGAATTTAACAGTCGTAGGGTTTCCATCGCGATCACGCGCAACTAATGTGTGAGAATCGGTAAAAGTCGCTAAACCTTCAACAACAGTCACTTTACGTGCTTTTGCCATTCCCGCTAAACCGCCAGTTAATTTAGCAACAACAGCTTCTTTACCTGCACGTACTTCATCTAGCTCAATGCGTGGTTCACTAAAATAAATACCATTTTTATTAGCGTGCTTTGCTTCTTCAATTACTTTTGCAACGTGTAATAACGCTTTAGATGGAATACAACCTACGTTTAAACACACCCCACCTAAGGTTGAATAACGCTCAACAATAACAGTTTCTAATCCTAAATCCGCACAACGGAATGCGGCTGAATAACCTGCAGGACCTGCACCAAGTACAACGACTTGGGTTTTAATTTCTTTACTCATTTTTACCTCGTAAAAACGTTCAAAATATTGACCGCACTTTTACGGTCTTTATAGGATGGGTTTCTGCCCACCAAAGATTTCATTAATCGGTGGGCATAAAGCCCACCTACAGATTACATTACTAAGCGACGTAAATCTGCTAAAACCGAGCCAAGATAGCTAATGAAACGAGCACCATCTGCACCATCAATGACACGGTGGTCGAATGATAATGACATTGGAAGAATTAAGCGTGGCGCAAATTCTTTACCATTCCATACTGGTTCCATCGATGATTTAGACACACCAAGGATGGCAACTTCTGGTGCGTTTACGATTGGCGCAAAGTGCGTTGTACCAATACCACCAAGACTTGAAATAGTAAAACAGCCGCCTTGCATATCAGATGCAGTCAATTTGCCTTCACGGGCTTTTTTCGATACTTCCATTAATTCACGTGAAAGTTCGATAATGCCTTTCTTGTTCACATTTTTGAATACAGGCACTACTAAGCCATTCGGCGTATCTACTGCGACACCGATGTTAATATATTTTTTCAGGATTAAGCGTTGAGCATCTTCGGTAATTGAGCTATTGAAACGTGGATACGCTTCTAATGCTTTTGCCACCGCTTTCATAATGAACACAACTGGCGTGATTTTTACGCCGAGTTTTTGTTTTTCTGCTAACGCATTTTGTTCTTTACGGAATGCTTCTAAATCCGTGATATCTGTTTTATCGAAGTGAGTAACGTGTGGAATTATTACCCAGTTACGATGTAAGTTAGCACCTGAAATTTTGTTGATACGACTTAATTCAACTTCTTCAATTTCGCCAAATTTACTGAAATCAACTTTTGGCCATGGCAATAAGCCTAATCCAGCACCATTTGCTACACCATTGCCAGTAGCTTGTGCTGTTGCACCGCTTTCATAAGCTTTAACTGCGGTCTTCACATAAGCTTCAATATCTTCTTTAACGATACGACCTTTACGACCAGTACCTTTTACTTTATCTAGATTTACACCAAATTCACGAGCTAAACGACGAATTACTGGTGTTGCGTGTGCATATCCTGTACTTGCTTCTACTTGTTCTTGGCTTAATCCAGATACGTTGTTATTTGATTGAGCTGCTTGTGCAGTAGTATCAGGAGCTGCTGCCTGTGGTGCTGATGTTGAAGCTGATGCTGATTCTGCTGGAGCTGCACCTAGTACTTCAAAACGCATAATTAATGAACCAGTTGAAACTTTATCGCCTGATTTCACTAAAATTTCTTTTACCACACCGCCGAATGGTGCAGGAACTTCCATTGAAGCTTTATCGCCTTCAACGGTAATTAAAGATTGTTCTTCAGTGATTGTATCGCCAACTGCAACCATAATTTCGGTTATATTGACTTCATCACCACCAATATCTGGCACATTTACTTCTACAATAGCTGAAGCCGTTGGTGCGGTAGCAACCACTGGTGCAGTAGGCACATCAGCTACTGGAGCAGCACCTGCCGCTTCTAATACAAGCATTGGAGTACCAGTTGAAACTTTATCGCCCACTTTGACTAAAATTTCTTTTACAACACCCGCTTCTGGTGCAGGCACTTCCATTGAAGCTTTATCGCCTTCAACGTTAATGATAGATTGATCAACAGAAATGGTATCGCCTACGTTTACCATGACTTCTGTTACGGTAACTTCATCACTACCAATATCAGGAATTTGAATTTGTTTTGACATTTTTTGTTCCTTTTAAAGTGCGGTCATAAAACACAATGTTTTTTGACCGCAGTTTTCATCAATTACGCATAAAGCGGATTGATACGATCTACATTCAAACCGAATTTCGCAATCGCATCTGCAACCACTTGGTTAGATACTGTACCTTCTTTCGCTAATTGAGAAAGTGCAGCAACCACAACATAACGTGCATCAACTTCGAAGTGTTCACGTAAGTTTGCACGGCTATCTGAACGACCGAAACCGTCTGTACCTAATACATGATAGTGCTTACTTGGTACAAATGCACGGATTTGATCTGCGTATGCTTTAACATAGTCAGTTGAAGCAACGGTTGGTAAATCAGCTAATACTTGAGCAACGTATGGTACGCGTTGTGTCTCTGTTGGGTGTAATAAGTTCCAACGTGCTGAATCATGACCTTCGCGTGCTAATTCATTGAATGAAGGCGCAGAAAATACATCTGAAGTCACACCGTAGTCATTTGCAAGAATTTGTGCCGCTTCACGAACGTGACGCATAATCGCACCAGAACCTAATAACTGAACGTGACCTTTGCCTTTTTTACCTTCCACTGTTTCAAATTTATATAAACCTTTACGGATACCTTCTTCCGCACCAGCTGGCATCGCAGGTTGATCCATCACTTCATTTAATGTAGTCATATAATAGAATACATCTTCTTGTTTTTCGCCGTACATACGGTTGATACCGTCTTGCATAATAACAGCAACTTCAAAAGCGAATGATGGATCGTAAGTGATACAGTTAGGAATGATACCCGCTTGGATATGGCTGTGGCCATCTTCGTGTTGTAAACCTTCGCCATTTAAGGTTGTACGACCAGAAGTACCCCCTACCATAAAGCCACGAGCTAATTGGTCGCCTGCAGCCCACATCATATCGCCCACACGTTGGAAACCAAACATTGAGTAATAGATGAAGAATGGAATCATCGGTTGGTTATTGACAGAGTACGAGTTCGCTGCTGCTAACCAAGATGCGGTTGCACCTAATTCATTGATACCTTCTTGTAATACTTGACCATCTTTTGCTTCACGATAGTAAGCCACTAAATCACGGTCTGAAGGTACATAGTTTTGACCATGTGGGTTATAAATACCAACTTGACGGAATAAACCTTCCATACCGAAAGTACGCGCTTCATCCGCAATCATTGGAACGATAGTTTTACCGATGTTTTTATCTTTTAATAAGATGTTTAATGCACGAGTAAACGCCATAGTGGTTGAAATACCACGAGGTTGTTCTTCTAATAATGCTTTAAACTCTTCTAATGCAGGAACTTTATATTCAACATCAAATTTAGTACGACGAGCAGGAACATAACCGTTTAATGCTTTACGGTGACCATGTAAGTATTCATACTCAGGTGTGCCTTCAGCAAATTTAATGTATTCTAATTTTTCTACTTGTTCATCGGTTAATGGTAATTCAAAGAAGTCACGGAAACCTTTAAGGCTTTCGTAAGACATTTTTTTAGATTGGTGAGCGGTATTTTTACTTTCCGCTTCAGGAATTTTATAACCTTTAACTTGATGCGCTAAAATCACAACTGGTTTCGTTGCATTTTGTGCTTTTGCATAGGCTGCATATAATTTTTCGCTATCATGTGCACCACGGCGTAATGCCCAGATTTCATCATCGGTCATATCAGCAACTAATGCAGCAGTTTCTGGATAACGACCGAAGAAGTGTTCGCGAATATATGCACCATCTTTAGATTTAAAGGTTAAATAATCTCCATCAACGACTTCCATCATTAACTGAGTTAATTTACCTGAAGTATCTTTCGCGAATAATTTATCCCAATCGCTGCCCCATAAAACTTTAATCACTTCCCAGCCAGCACCAGTAAATAGCCCTTCTAACTCTTGAACGATTTTACCATTACCATTCACAGGTCCATCTAAACGTTGTAAGTTACAGCTGATAGTGAAGATTAAGTTATCTAACTTCTCACGAGCCGCAAAAGTTAATGCCCCTTTAGACTCAATTTCATCCATCTCGCCATCGCCTAAGAACGCATAAACTTTTTGATCTTTGGTATCTTTTAAACCACGGTTATCGAGATATTTTAAGAAACGCGCTTGGTAGATGGCATTCACAGGGCCTAAACCCATAGAAACCGTAGAGAATTGCCAGAATTCAGGCATTAATTTAGGGTGTGGATATGAAGATAAACCGTCGGTAAAGGCTTCTTGACGGAAGTTATCCATTTGTTCTTCAGTTAAACGACCTTCTAAGAAAGCACGCGCATACATACCTGGTGCTGCATGGCCTTGGAAGAAAATTAAATCGCCGCCATTTTTCTCTGTTGCAGCTTTAAAAAAGTGGTTGTAGCAAACTTCATACATTGTTGCTGCAGATTGGAAAGTGGAAATATGCCCACCTAAATCAAGATCTTTCTTCTGACTGCGTAAAACCATCGCGATCGCATTCCAACGTACTGCTGAACGAATACGACGTTCGATGGCGTGATCACCTGGATAAGCAGGTTGCTCAGCCACAGGAATAGTATTCACGTAATCAGTGGTTACCCCTGTTGGCAATGAAACACCACTTGTGCGTGCTTGACCAATAACTTGCTCAACGATATATTGAGCACGTTCAACGCCCTCTTCACGAATTAATGAATCTAATGATTGCAACCAATCTTGTGTTTCGATTGGATCAACGTCATTTTTTAAAATCTCAGACATAGGTTTTCCTTAATCTGTTTTGAGTGAATATTAGTTTAGACAAGGCTAAACACGAATACGGCAACATTTGCTTTTCACAAACATTTAACAAATCTTGTAAATTTTAGAAGATTTTTTGAGATAAAGATAGTGAATTTTCATCAAATCATCATATCAAATCAGCTTTGCCATAAATAATTATTTGAAAGTGCGGTAATTTTTTTGTGTTTTTTTGTTCGCTAAAATAACCAGTAAAATATTGCATTCCATCGGGCTTTGTTTTAAAGTTTTTTCAGATTTTTTTCAAAAAGGACTCAGCAATGCAGACAACAACTCGAACCCTCACTCAACACAAACGTATTGCACTTGTGGCTCACGATAGTTGTAAAAAAAATTTACTGAATTGGACGCAAAAACACAAAGAGGCACTTAAGCCTCATATACTTTATGCAACAGGTACAACAGGGCATATTTTAGAACGAGAAACAGGTTTAAGCATTCAATCTTTATTAAGTGGTCCGATGGGAGGTGACCAACAACTTGGTGGATTAATCGCAGAAAAGAAAATCGACATGATGATCTTCTTTTGGGATCCAATGAATGCCGCCCCACATGATCCTGATGTGAAAGCCCTTATGCGTATTGCAACAGTGTGGAATATCCCTGTTGCGATTAATCAAAGCTCTGCAGATTTTCTTTTAACTTCAGTTTTATTTGAACAAGATGTGGAAATTGAAGTGCCAGATTATGAGGGGTATTTAAAAGAGCGGTTAGCTTAAACTGCAACGAAAATTTACCGCACTTTAGAGTTGTAGGGTGGGCTTTAGCCCACCAATTAACCATAAAAAATGGAATAAAAACGGTGGGCTGAAGCCCACCCTACGATACTGAAAAACGCGAACAAAATTTATCGCCCTGTTTTAGTTATCTCCCAAATCCCCCCATTACAAGTATAAAGAGTACCATTTTCAACTGTTCTTCTGGGATTGGCTTGCCGTTTAGTTTTAATTCGTTATTTTCTAGAGCAAGCGTTAATGTTACAGCTTTATCGGCGTTTACGATAATGCCATTCACTTCACCTTTGGTAACTAATTCATTCAATTGGTGAACGAAATCTTGCTTTTGGTTTTCTGGTACAAATTTAGATAACAATGAAATCGCAGTTTCTTTGTTCACATCAAAATTGATCGAAAAATCTTTGAATTGTTTGTATAAGCCACTGCGTATTAAATCAAATTTAGGATTTGGCACTAAAGCAATATTTAGATCCAATGCCACTTTGCCTTTTTCATCAGAAATAGAAAGAGGGGTAAATTTAATTTGAGGCTGATTATTCGCAATGATCATGCCTGCTTGTTGTAATTTTTGCACCAATGGTTTAGATAAAGGCGTATCTGAGTCGGCTTTGCCTATTGCAACTAAAATATTTAAAAGTTCTTGTAATGCGTTGCCATCAATATGGTTGAATTCTACATTGTTGGTCACTTTACCTAAGTTGTTACCGTTAATATGTAATTCATCCAGATTTGTTTTATTGATGATATTTACTGTATCTCCCTCAACTTGTGTAGTTAAATTTGCTTGGCTGTTTTTCTGAATAAGAGAGAATTTTTCGCCAGTCTCTGCAGATTCGGTATTTTGCTCAAAATAGCCTATTTTACTATTGATATTCCCACTATAAATAAATGGCCATTTTGTGCTTTGCAACGAGCCTTGTACGACAAGATCTTTTATTTTAATTGATGAAGCGGTTGAAACTGCATGATTAGGGGCATTTGAATTAAATGTATCGACAGATAGCACATAGTTATTTGGTGTATTTTGGTTTAAATCAATATTTAATACGACATTTGACCAATCAAAATCTGTCTTAGATTGCTCATTGTGATATTGCCCCGATGCAAGTTTTAATTCCGCATTACCGCTTAATGAATAATTCATTGTGAAATTCAGTTGTAACGGTTTCTCTGATTCTGTGATATCAAAGAATGCCTGAGTTGTTGCATTTTTTTCTAACAATGTTTGGCTTGAAAAAATGGCTGGAACGAAATTCAGTTTTGCCACGCGATCAAGTGGCAAAGGCCCGTGATAAAGTGTTGATGATAAAGGAATAATGATCGTTTCATTTGCCTTGTGAATTTCTATTTGATCTTGAATGTGAGAGGCAAATAATCCTCTTTCAAATTTTATATTTTTATAAAAAATTTTACTTTCTTCTAATTCCTCAGTTTTGGTAAATAGTTGATTTAACTGTTTTAGTTGATGTAAATATTCTTCTTCAGCTTTTTTCCCTGTAAACCATGCACCTGTACACCAAACGGCAGCAAGGGCAACGATTACGCCTGCAGCAATTTTTGATTTTTTCATTTATTTCTTTCCTATTTTAAAGTAAAAATTTTCGCCAAATTTATCACAAATCCCTTTTTCTTGCCTGAAAATTTTTGTTTTCCCTTTGAACTTCATCATTTGAGACTTATTTTGAAAAACAAGAACGGAAATTACCGCACTTTAAGAAATAAAAAATTTTTAAAATTTTCTCTTGAAATGCGAAAGAATATCCACATCTTAAAACTCGTAATAAATTACCCTGAATTTTAAAATTTTTACTAGGAGTACAAAATGGGAAAAATTATTGGTATTGACTTAGGTACAACAAACTCTTGTGTAGCTGTAATGGACGGCGATAAAGCGCGCGTTATTGAAAATGCAGAGGGTGCGCGTACAACCCCTTCAATTATTGCTTATACAGATAATGAAACTTTAGTGGGTCAGCCAGCAAAACGTCAAGCAATCACTAACCCGAAAAATACATTGTTTGCGATTAAACGCTTAATTGGTCGTCGTTTTGAAAGCGAAGAAGTTCAACGCGATATTAAAATTATGCCTTTTGAAATTACTCGTGCTGACAATGGCGATGCTTGGGTAAACGTAAAAGGTGATAAGTTAGCACCACCGCAAATCTCTGCCGAAGTATTGAAAAAAATGAAAAAAACTGCAGAAGATTTCTTGGGTGAAGCGGTAACTGAAGCAGTAATTACTGTGCCTGCATACTTTAACGATGCACAACGTCAAGCAACAATTGATGCAGGTAAAATCGCAGGTTTAGACGTTAAACGTATTATCAATGAACCAACAGCGGCTGCGTTAGCGTTTGGTTTAGGTTCAAGCAAAGAGAACCAAGTGATCGCAGTTTATGACTTAGGTGGTGGTACATTCGATATTTCAATCATCGAAATTGATAACTTTGATGGCGAACAAACTTTCGAAGTATTGGCAACTGGTGGTAACACTCACTTAGGTGGTGAAGACTTCGATAACCGTGTAATTGATTACATTATTGATGAGTTCAAAAAAGAACAAAACATCGATTTACGTAATGATGCAATGGCATTACAACGTGTGAAAGAAGCTGCAGAGAAAGCAAAAATTGAACTTTCATCAGCGCAATCTACTGAAGTGAACCTTCCGTATATCACTGCAGATGCGACAGGCCCTAAACACTTAGCATTAAATATCACTCGTGCAAAATTAGAAGCATTAGTAGAAGATTTAGTGGCAAGCTCAATTGAGTCTTTGAAAGCGGTATTAAAAGATGCAGATAAAGGTGTAAGCGAAATCCACGATATTATTCTTGTGGGTGGTCAAACTCGTATGCCACTTGTACAACAAAAAGTTGCTGAATTCTTCGGTAAAGAAGCACGTAAAGATGTAAACCCTGATGAAGCGGTGGCAATCGGTGCGGCAGTTCAAGGTGGTGTATTAAAAGGTGATGTGAAAGATGTTCTTTTATTAGACGTAACTCCATTATCTTTAGGTATCGAAACCATGGGCGGTGTGATGACCACTTTAATTGAGAAAAATACCACGATTCCAACTAAAAAATCGCAAGTATTCTCAACAGCAGAAGATAACCAAAGTGCGGTAACTATTCACGTTCTTCAAGGCGAACGTAAACGTGCGGCAGACAATAAATCTTTAGGTCAATTCAACCTAGAAGGTATTAATCCTGCACCGCGTGGTATGCCACAAATTGAAGTAACATTTGATATCGATGCAAACGGCGTAATCAACGTATCAGCAAAAGATAAAAATACGGGTAAAGAGCAACAAATTCGTATTCAAGCATCATCTGGTTTATCTGATGAAGAAATTCAACAAATGGTGCGTGATGCAGAAGCAAATGCTGATGCAGACCGTAAATTTGAAGAAGTTGTTCAAGCGCGTAACCAAGCAGATGGTATTGCTCACGCAACACGTAAACAAATTGCAGAAGCGGGCGATGTATTGAGTGCTGCAGATAAAGAGAAAATTGAAGCAGCAGTGAGCGAACTTGAAACAGCAGCAAAAGGCGAAGATAAAGCAGAAATTGAAGCGAAAATTGAAGCGGTAATTAAAGCCTCTGAACCATTAATGCAAGCAGCACAAGCAAAAGCTCAACAAGCTGGTGGCGAGCAACCACAACAATCATCAGCAAAAGATGATGGCGTGGTAGATGCTGAATTTGAAGAAGTGAAAGATAATAAATAATTCACCGCTCTTCTTAGCATAAACAAAGGGCGTGGAAACACGCCCTTTTGGTGTATTTATTTTCAGCAACAAATTACAAAATTACTATGGCAAAAAAAGATTACTACGAAGTCCTTGGCCTACAAAAAGGGGCGAGTGAGGACGACATCAAACGTGCGTATAAACGTTTAGCGTCTAAACATCACCCCGATAAAAACCAAGGCAGTAAAGAAGCAGAAGAAAAATTCAAAGAAATTAATGAAGCTTATGAAGTATTAGGCGACGATCAAAAACGCGCAGCCTACGATCAATATGGCCACGCAGCCTTTGAACAAGGTGGTGGTGCTGGTGGCTTCGGTGGCTTCGGTGGCGGCTTTGGCGGTGCTGATTTTGGTGATATGTTCGGTGATATTTTTGGCGATATTTTCGGCGGTGGTGGACGTGGTCGTCAGCGCGTTGTTCGTGGCGAAGACTTACGTTATGACTTAGAAATTAGCCTAGAAGAAGCCGTAAAAGGTACAACCAAAGATATTCAAATCAATACTCTTGCACATTGTGATAGCTGTGGTGGCTCTGGGGCTGAAAAAGGTTCTAAAGTGGAAACTTGTCCGCATTGCCACGGTTCTGGTCGAATTCGTCGTCAGCAAGGTTTCTTTGTATCTGAAAGTATTTGTCCAACTTGTCACGGTAGCGGTAAGAAAATTGAAAAACCTTGTCGCAGCTGTCATGGAGAAGGACGAGTTCATAAGAAAGAAAATCTTTCAGTAAAAATTCCTGCAGGCGTAGATACGGGCAACCAGCTTCGCTTAGCTGGAAAAGGCGCAGCAGGCGAAAATGGCGCACCAGCTGGAGATTTATATGTTGTGATTCACGTGAGAGAACATAATATTTTTGAACGTGATGGCTCTAATCTTTACTGTGAAGTACCGATTAGCTTTGCTACTGCAGCCCTTGGCGGTGAAATTGAAGTGCCAACTTTAGATGGTCGGGTAAAACTCAAAATTCCTGTAGAAACTCAAACCGGAAAATTATTCCGCATGCGAGGCAAAGGTGTCGCTTCTACACGTAGTAGTTATGCGGGCGATTTAATTTGCCGTATCGTGGTAGAAACGCCAGTTAATTTAACCAGCGAACAAAAAGAATTACTCCACAAACTTGAGGAAAGTTTACAAGGTAAAGATTTAAGTAAACATGCACCAAAATCTTCAGGATTTTTAGACGGTGTGAAAAAATTCTTTGATAATTTGGGTAAATCTGACAAATAAAGATAGTGAAAAAGTCCGCATTTCGCGGACTTTTTTATATGCAAATAATCTCTTCTAAAAATTACCGCACTTTAGGTTTTATTTGCGAACCGTATATTCTCCCTCACACACCCATTTATAACTCGTTAATGCTTCTAATCCCATTGGGCCACGAGCATGAAGTTTTTGGGTACTCACGGCAACTTCTGCACCTAATCCAAATTGTCCGCCATCAGTAAAGCGTGTGCTTGCATTCACATAAACGGCAGCAGCATCGACTTGATTAATAAATTGACGAGCTAGGTTTTGTGAGGACGTTAAAATACTTTCAGAATGTTGTGTACCATATTGGCGAATATGCTCAATAGCGGCATGAATATCTTCCACAACAACGACATTCAAATCCAATGATCCCCATTCTTTGCGTAATTCTTTTTCTGTCACTTCGCAGACATTCGCACCCGCTTGTTTCAATATATTAAGTGCGGTGGGTTTTGCATGATATTTTACGTTTTTAGCGGAAAGGTGAGAGACGAGTTTTGGTAAAAATTCTTCAGCAATAGAATGTTGAACTAACAATGTTTCCAATGTGTTACAGGTGCTTGGACGTTGGGTTTTGGCGTTATCAATAACAAAAATCGCTTTATTTTGATCCGCACTTTCTTCAACGAAAGTATGGCAAACACCCACGCCACCCACAATAACAGGAATAGTAGAATGTTGTTTACACAATTCATGTAAATCCGAACCACCACGAGGAATAATCATATCCACATAGCGATCCAGTTTTAATAATTGCATAACGAGTTCACGGTTTGGATCGGTAATGGCTTGCACCGCAAATTTTGGTAAGCCTGCTTGCTCCAAAGCATTTTGCACAACTTCGATTAGAATCTTGTTGGAAAACTGTGTTTCTTTACCACCACGTAAAATCACGGCATTACCCGTTTTAAGGCAAAGACTTGCCACATCAATGGTCACATTTGGGCGAGCTTCATAAATTGTGCCAATGACACCGAGCGGAGTGCGTATGCGTTCGATTTTAAGTCCGCTATCCAATGTACCGCCGTCTATGATTTTCCCCACAGGATCTGCAAGTGAAATAACATGGCGTACATCATTAGCAATGCCCTGCAAACGTTCTTGTGTGAGCAGTAAGCGATCAATCAAGGCATCCGATAATCCATTTTGTTTGGCAAGTTCAATATCTTTTGCGTTTTCGGCTAAGATAAGCGGTGCTTGTTGTTCGAGTTGTTCTGCAATAATGGATAATGCACAATTTTTTTCAGCAGTGGTGAGTTGAGCCAAGATAAATGCTGCATCTTTGGCTTGTTTACCCATTTGTTCTAACATAGTTATTCCCTTTATTGTATTTATTTCTTTTTATTTGGCAGCTTATCTTGTTCTTCCGATGTGAGTTCTTGGTAATTAAACACTGGCAAACCCCATTCGAAATGAATAGCTAAAAGACGTAAAGTAAAGCTACTAATAAGTGTGAGTAACACGGCAAGTGTATGTTCTACTTGAAGTGCACTTAATGCGTAATAAGTCAGCGTGGCAAATAGCGCAATGCTGGCATAGAGTTCTTTTTGGAATACGAGAGGAATTCGATTGCATAGCATATCGCGTAGAACCCCGCCAAAGGCACCGGTAATACAGCCTGCAATGCAAACAATGGTAAGGCTATGTCCCATATCCATTGCAATTTGTGCGCCAATAATGGAATACACCACTAAACCCATCGCATCGAGCACCAAGAAAATAGTGCGAAAGTAGCGCATAAAATGATTGATGAATGGTGCAACATATACGGTAATCACCGCTGCACTTGCCACCATTAAAAAATATTCTGGGTGCTTAACCCAGCCGAGAGGATAATGCCCAAGCAGTACATCACGCACAGAACCGCCACCAATGGCAGTGACGGATGCGATAATGATCACGCCAAAAATATCCATTTTTTCACGACCAGCGGCAAGTGCGCCTGTCATTCCTTCAGCGGTGATACCGATGATATATAAAATGCTAAGTAACATTCATGTACCTAAGTGCGGTTAAAATTGGCTTCATTCTACTTTAAAATTTAATGAATTTTTAGCATAATGGCGCATTATTTTTTCAGACGTCAAAATTATGTCAGAACAATCTTCTAAATATATCGCGGCATTGCTTGCGGTATTATCGATCTCAATGGTGCTTGGCATCGATCTATTTATTTTTTCTTTGCAATCTGAAAAGCAAACAATGCCTCATTTAGGTGTAGGCGTGTTGGTTGCACAGTTAATTTCGTTATTGGTGTTTTATCGTGGCGAAATTTGCCCAGGGCAGCGTGGTCGTTTAATCAAAGTGAATCTGACTTTTGCTATTTATTGGGCACTGTGGTTGCTGATAAGCCTATTACAAAATAATCACACGCTTACTAACGTGATGAGCGTATGTGGTCTTTCTGTCGTGTATTTTATTTGGAAACAACCCAAAACTGAAAAAATTCGTAACAGTTTTTTATTGATGGCTGCATTAATTGCGGGTTTAGGTTGTTTGAGTTATTTAATGATTTTTACCGTGCTTCCTGCGAGTGATTTTGCTGAATATAACCCTTTTGCACCAATTTTATCTGGCGTGATTTTAGCAAATCTTGCGCTTGTTATTGCACGAAATCGTTTACAAGGTTTTATAGCATTGTTGCCCTTAGCCATGATTATATTGCTGGCCTTAAATGCTTTGGCAATGTTTTTATTTTTACTTTTAAATGGTATGGAAAGTGCGGTTAATTCTGAGAGTGTTTTTGCCTACATCATTTATTTTGTTTGCCATTTTGCGATTGCGGCTATTCTGATTCTGCATAGTTTCCAAAAGTGGAAATTATCTGCTAATAGTTTATTTATCCTATTATTTATTGCTGTTTGCTTGCCGTTATGGATGGTTTTTGTTTAATAAAGAAAACAATCATTGCACCGTGGGGAATTTACCCACGGCTTTTAAGATTTCGGCTGGTTAGAAAGTAATACGCCAACACGGAAATCACGACACATGCCCCCATAGTAAAGAGCATTGGTGCGGCAGTATCCATTTTCATTGACGCGACTAAACTTCCCATAATTGCACCCACTGCAAAACGTACGCTACCAATCAAAGAATTTGTTGTTCCCGCCATTTGAGGACATTTTTCTAAAGCTGATGCCATTGCATTTGATGAAATCACTGGGTTTGGACCGACGAAAAAGGCGACGCCAATTGCCATTGGCCAAAAACCAAGATCTAAAAGTGCGGTCAAAATTAGCCACATTCCAGAAAGGAATTGAATTGCGAGGGCTATCCGTAACATTGTTTCTGCGCCCACTTTAGTAACAAATCGGCTATTTAAAAAAGAGGCAAAGATCATCGTAACGATATTCATCATAAAGAAATAACCGAACTGATCAACGGGAACGCCATAAATGCCGATATAGACAATTGATCCTGCAGTCACAAAAGCAAACAACCCGCCAAAGCTAAAAGAGGCGGCAAACATATAGCCAAGCACTTCTTTTTGCTTCCAAAGCAGAAGGAAATTGCGAGCGATAATATTTAAGCGCAGCGGAATGCGATTTTCTTTTTTATGGGTTTCTGGAATGATGAAAAAGACCAATGTAGCGGCTAATAATCCCACGAGCGAAATAACGTAAAAAATCGCGTGCCAGTGAAAAAACTTGACGATGTAACCCCCAATAATTGGCGCAACTAAAGGCGCAAGCATAAACACTAACGTAATGGTGGACATCACTTTGGATAGCTGATCTTTACTAAATAAATCACGCAATAATGCGCCAGAAAGTACAACAGGTGCGGCACCAAAGAAACCTTGCACAAAACGAAGTGCGGTAAAATTTCCAACTGAATTTATTTCGGTAAGCACTAAAGCTGTTAATGCGCCCACAATAACACCGAGTAAAATGATCGGTTTTCGTCCGAAACTATCACCAAAAGGCCCCCAAAAAAGCTGACCAAACGCCATACCATAAGCAAAAGAGGTGAGCGTGTGTTGTACTTGTTCTGGACTCACGCCGAGATCTTTCGCAATTTCTAAAAAAGACGGCAAATACATATCCACGCCAAAGGGCGGTAGCATAGAGAGAATACCGAGGGTAAGAATAAAGATGAAAGTCGATTTTTGTTGATTCATATTATTTTACTAACTTTTCAATTTCACTTTGAGTTAATGGGCGGTATTCGCCTTCTTCTAAGGATTCATCCAACACTACATCACCAATTTTCCAGCGATGTAATCCAACGACTTTATTCCCAAGTGCGGCAAACATACGTTTTACTTGATGATAACGACCTTCAGAAATGGTCAGATTCACATTGTAATCATCTAAAATTTCTAATTTTGCTGGTTTAGTGGGCTCTTTTTCTCCGCGTAATAAAATACCTTCCGAACAAGCCGCTGCATAATTTTCTTCTACAGGATCTGCTAAAGTTACCAAATAGGTTTTTTCACAATGATGTTTTGGCGAAGTGATGCGATGTGACCATTGTCCATCATCGGTAAGCAATACGAGACCTGTCGTATCCATATCTAAGCGACCTGCGCTATGTAATTTTCCAGCTAAAGGGTAATCGAAAAATTGATAAATAGTTGGATAGTCGCCGTCATCATTAGAACAAACACAGCCTTGTGGCTTATGCAACATAAAATACTGGCCTTCTTCTACCCAAGTTAATAATTCATCTTCAAAATAAATTTCGTCTTCTTGTGAAATTTGAACCGAACCACTTTTGACAATTTCACCGTTGATTTTTACCGCACTTTGGCGGATCGCTTTTGTTGCTTGAGAACGAGTTAATCCCACATTTTCAGCAATAAATTTATCTAATCTCATTATGTTTTCTCTTATTAAAATTCGCTAGGCATTTTACAGGTTTTTGCTTTTAGAACGAAACAAAAAAGGCTGCAATACAGCCTTTATCTATTAAGCTTGGTTAAACCACTTCACGTAATCGAATTGATCGTAATATTTTTTCCCATTCCAGCCAGAAAATTCAAAAATATCGCCCACCTGATTTTGCTTCTCGAAGCCTTTTATATAACAAGCCGATTTAAAAGCTGGATAGGGCTTGTGAGTAAAAATCACTTTATTTTTGAAAGGGAGTTGATCAAAAAGTTGAATGTCTTTTTCGGTCACGCCGTCTCGAGCTGTCATCATAATAAAAAGATTGTCTAACTTCATTCGTGACGTGCGAAGTTGCCATTTTTCATTGGCTTCTTGCTCACTGTGATAATGCATAAAATGAATTTCAAGATCGGCAAGTTTTCCCACTGGATAACTTTTTTCTGTTTGTACGAATGTGAGAGGTTGAGTACGGTAGAAATCCATATTTTGTAAATAACGCAAAAAATCCTGTGGCGAGAGACAGAGATTCACAAAAGGGGAATTAAACGGCTGGTGCAAATCATGTAAGATAAAAGCCCCCACGCAATTGGCAGAAATGACAGTCATACCTTGATTTGTTAGTTTACGTTGCAGAGTGCGATTAATGAAAAATCTTTGGCATTTATTCACCGCACTTTTAATTTTTTGAAATGGATTCATTTTCTCATCCTTTATGCTTTTGTTGCGAAAATCCTACCTTTTTTGCTGAAAAATGAAAAGTCTAGCTAATGCCTCGCATCAAAAAAATTTTGTTATAAAGTTGTGAAAATTTGCAGTTCGTCACAATTTTTTGAATAAAAAACAGATATAATCGACGCAATATTTCAATCCTGTTTCAAGAAAATGGAGCACTTATTATGACCGAACAATTACGTCAAGCAGCCTTGGATTTCCATGAATTTCCAATTCCTGGGAAAATCGAAGTTACCCCAACAAAATCACTCGCAACACAACGCGATCTTGCTTTAGCTTATTCACCAGGTGTGGCAGAGCCTTGTTTAGAAATTGAAAAAGATCCTGCCGCCTCTTACAAATATACAGCACGTGGAAATTTAGTGGCGGTGATTTCCAATGGTACAGCGGTACTTGGGCTTGGCAATATTGGCGCGCTTGCCGGCAAACCCGTAATGGAAGGGAAGGGCGTATTGTTCAAAAAATTTGCGGGCATCAACGTATTTGATATTGAAGTGAATGAGCATGATCCCGATAAACTTGTAGATATTATTGCCTCGTTAGAGCCAACTTTCGGTGGGGTAAATCTTGAAGATATTAAAGCACCTGAATGCTTCTATATCGAACAAAAATTGCGTGAGAGAATGAATATTCCTGTATTCCATGATGACCAGCATGGAACAGCGATCATCAGTGCTGCTGCGATCATCAATTTTCTTCGTATTGTAGGTAAAAAAATTGAAGATGTACGCTTAGTGGCTTCTGGTGCGGGTGCAGCATCAATTGCGTGCTTGAACTTATTACTTTCTTTAGGCATGAAACGTGAAAATATCACAGTTTGCGACTCGAAAGGCGTGGTATATAAAGGCCGTGATGACAAAATGGATCAAACCAAAAAAGAGTATGCAATTGAAGATAATGGCTGGCGTAAACTTGGTGATGCGATTCCAAATGCAGATATTTTCTTAGGTTGTTCTGCGGCTGGTGCGCTTACACAAGATATGGTTAAAAGTATGGCTGCGCATCCAATTATTCTTGCTTTAGCTAATCCAAATCCTGAAATTACCCCGCCAGAAGCAAAAGCAGTTCGTCCTGATGCGATTGTATGTACAGGCCGCTCCGATTACCCAAACCAAGTAAATAACGTGCTTTGTTTCCCATTTATTTTCCGTGGTGCATTAGATGTGGGCGCAACCACTATTAATGAAGAAATGAAACGTGCGGCAGTTTATGCCATTGCTGACCTTGCATTAGAAGAGCAAAACGAAGTGGTAACCTCTGCTTACGGTGGCGAAGGGGCGACATTTGGTGCGGATTATGTGATTCCTCGTCCATTTGATCCTCGCTTGATTGTGCGTATTGCACCAGCGGTAGCAAAAGCTGCAATGGAATCTGGTGTGGCAACTCGTCCAATTCAAAATTGGGATGCTTATGTTGAAAAACTCACTCAGTTTGTTTACAAAACGAGCTTGTTTATGCGTCCTATTTTCAGCCAAGCAAAATCGGCAAAACAACGCATTATTTTAGCGGAAGGGGAAGAAAATAAAGCATTACATGCCATCCAAGAAGTGATTTCAATGGGCTTGGCAAATCCAATTTTAATTGGTCGCCGCAGCGTGATTGAAGAAAAAATTAAAAAACTTGGTTTACGTTTAACTGCAGGTGTAGATTTTGAAATTGTGGATAATGAAGATAATCCACGCTATGAAGAATGTTGGAAACACTATTACGAACTTACTAAACGTAAAGGCATTACACCTGCAATCGCAAAACGTGTCGTGCGTTCTAACACTACCGTATTAGCTTCTACATTGCTTAGCTTAGGTTATGCAGACGCTTTAGTATGTGGTTTATTTGGTTCATACGGAAAACACCTTGCCTCTATTCGAGATATTATTGGCTTAAAAGACGGCGTGAAAACTGCCGCTGCTTTAAATAGTCTTGTATTACCGACGGGTAACGTATTCTTAACAGATACTCACGTAAACAGTAATCCTACAGCAGAAGAATTAGCTGAAATTACCTTAATGGCAGCAGAAGAAATTCATCGTTTTGGTATTGAACCTGCAGTTGCATTGCTTTCTCATTCTAATTTTGGTTCATCTGATTCATTAGGCGCACCAAAAATGCGCGAAGTATTACAAATCGTCAAAGAGCGCAATCCACATTTAATGATTGATGGGGAAATGCGTGGCGATTTAGCGATGAATGAAGCACACAGAAAAGAATTAATGCCTGATAGCCCATTGAAAGGAAGCGCAAATTTATTAGTGTTCCCTGATTTGAGTGCATCACGTATTAGTTATAGCTTATTACGCGGCACTACTACGGCAATTACTGTTGGCCCGATCTTAATGGGTATGAATAAATCTGCGCATATTCTTAATCCAGGTGCATCTGTTCGTCGTATTATCAATATGATTGCCTATGCAGCAGTGAAAGCACAACAAGAGTAATTAAAAAAGTGCGGTGAATTTCTGTCGTTTATTTAATGAAACCTCGATTTTTCTCGAGGCTTTATTTTCTAGTGAATGTGTTTACATTTGAGATTAAGTAAAACTATGCGAAAATTTACCGCACTTTAAGGCTTTTGTCGTGTCGAAAAGGAACCGACCGATAGACAGTTGCCTATCTTTCTTTAATTTAATACGGCTTGGATGCCGTTGTGTTAGTGGTTTTTACAATGAAAAAAGCACATTCCCCTTTATTCCCCATCTTCACATTCGTGTTGATTAATCTCATTATCCTTTCCTTATCCCGTTTGGGACTTGCTGTATGGCAATCAGAGCGTGTATCCGCCGTAGATGGCTGGTTGCAATTATTTTTGCAAGGCGTACGAATGGATGTTGTGGCACTTTGTTATTTATTTGGCGTACCAGCATTGCTCACAACCTTGTTCCATAGCAGTAAAGTTTGGGTAAAAATTTTACGTCTATGGCTAACCTTTGGTAGCGTGTTCATTATCTTTATGGAAATTGCCACAGCTGCCTTTATTGAAACCTACGATTACCGCCCAAATCGTTTATTTATCGAATACTTGATTTATCCGAAAGAAGTTTTTTCAATGCTTGCGGAAGGACATTTAAGTGCGGTAATTTTTAGCCTTGTTTTCACGATTTTAGCTGCCGTGATTTATTGGAAAATTTCTGGTTGGGCAGTCAAAAATTTACGTTCAATGAGTTGGAAACTTCGCCCTGTGATTGCTTTGCTTGTGATTGTCGTGAGCTTCCTTGGGGCACGTTCAAGTTTTCAACACCGTGGTATAAATCCTGCTATGGTGGCATTTTCCTCTGATGCGTTAGTGAATTCTCTGGTGCTTAATTCCGGCTATTCCGTCATTTATGCGGCACAGCAATTTAAAGATGAAGAAAAATCTTCAGAAATGTACGGAAAAATGGATGCAGATGAAATGTTTCGTATTGTTAAAGCCAGCCGTGGCCGTCCAGACAGCGATTACATTTCAGATAAATACCCAACTTTAACGAAAAATGTCGCGACTTATCAGGGTAAACCTAAAAATATCGTGATTTTGCTACAAGAAAGTCTCGGTGCTCAGTTTATTGGAACACTCGGTGGCAAACCACTTTCTCCAAATGTGGATCAGCTCGCAAAAGAAGGGTGGTTATTTGAAAATCTTTATGCAACAGGCACGCGTTCAGTACGTGGTATTGAAGCAACAACCGCAGGTTTTACGCCAACACCAGCTCGTGCAGTGGTGAAACTTAATAATGCCCAAAGTGGTTTCTTTACTATTGCGGATTTATTACATAAACAAGGCTATAACACTTCGTTTATTTATGGTGGTGAAAAGCACTTCGACAATATGGCGAGCTTTTTCTATGGCAATGGTTTTAAAGATATTTGGGATCAACAAGATTACCAAAATCCAAAATTTACTGGCACTTGGGGCGTGAGTGATGAGGATTTATTTGATAAAGCCAATGAAACTTTCACGAAATTACAAAATGAAGGTAAACCGTTTTTTAGTTTAGTATTTAGCTCAAGCAATCACGATCCATTTGAATATCCAGATGGCAAGATTGAGCTTTATGAGCAACCAAAAGCCACTCGTAATAATGCGGCAAAATATGCGGATTATGCGTTAGGTCATTTTTTTAAAATGGCAAAACAGTCTAATTATTGGAAAGATACGATTTTCTTAATTGTTGCGGATCACGATTCTCGTGTAGGCGGAGCAAGTCTTGTGCCGATTAAGCATTTCCATATTCCAGCTTTGATTATTGGTGATGGAATTGCGCCACGCCGTGATAGCCGTCTTGTGAGCCAAATTGATATGCCAACCACATTACTTTCTTTAGCAGGCGTCAGTGGCAATTATCCAATGATTGGTTTTGATTTAACGCAAGATGTAAACCCAGATCGTGCTTTTATGCAATACGATCAAACTCAAGCAATGATGAAAGGCAATAATGATGTGGTAATTCAAATGCCAAATAAAGCAGCACAAGGTTATCATTATGATAAAGCTTCAGAAACTTTAACGCCAAAAGAGGTGCCTGATGCAATGAAAAAAGAGGCATTGGCTCACGCTTTATTAGGTAGTTATTTGTATAAAAATCGCTTGTATTCTTCAGGTGAAAATAAATAGACAGAACGCCAGCTTAAGCAGGCGTTTCTTTTAGTTATCAAAAACAAATTGTTCACGCAATTGATGTAATTGATCGCGAATTGCCGCGGCTTTTTCAAATTCCAAATCTTGTGCAAATTTATACATTTGTTGTTCCAATTTTTTGATTTGTTGTTGATATTCTTTGGCATTTTTCGGTGCATTATAAAGTGCGGTTGGTTCTGCCGCCATTTTTCCACGTTGTTTATTGGCTTTCGCTTTTTGGTTTGCACCTTGCCCAATATCTAACAATTCCCCAACTTTCTTATTCAATGCTTGTGGCACAATGCCATGTTCTTCATTATATTTTGTTTGTTTTTCACGACGACGATTAGTTTCCGTAATAGCTTTTTCCATTGATTTTGTGATGCTATCCGCATATAAAATCGCTTTACCATTTAAGTTTCGTGCAGCACGGCCGATGGTTTGGATTAAAGAACGTTCGGAGCGTAAAAATCCTTCTTTATCGGCATCTAAAATCGCCACAAGAGACACTTCTGGAATATCCAATCCCTCACGTAGCAAGTTGATGCCGACTAACACATCGAATTCTCCTAAACGCAAATCACGGATAATTTCCACACGTTCCACCGTATCAATATCAGAATGTAGATAACGTACTCGGATTCCGTGTTCATCTAAATAATCCGTTAAATCTTCTGCCATTTTTTTTGTGAGTGTTGTCACTAAAACGCGCTCATTTTTATCCGCTCTTTGGCGAGCTTCAGAAAGTAAATCATCCACTTGAATTGAGACTGGACGAATTTCAATAAGCGGATCAAGTAAACCAGTTGGGCGAACCACTTGATCGATGATTTCACTGCCTGATTTTTCTAATTCATAAGGCCCTGGTGTTGCGGAAACATAGATGGTTTGTGGGGCTAAGCGTTCAAATTCCTCAAAGCGTAACGGACGATTATCCAATGCGGACGGTAAACGGAAACCATATTCAACCAAGGTTTCTTTGCGCGAACGGTCACCACGATACATTCCACCAATTTGAGGCACGGTCACATGAGATTCATCAATAATTAAAATGGCATCAGAGGGCATATAATCGAACAATGTTGGGGGTGGCTCGCCTTCATTTCTGCCTGACAAATAGCGAGAGTAGTTTTCAATACCCGAGCAATAGCCCAATTCATTCATCATTTCAATATCAAATTGGGTTCGTTGGCTAATTCGTTGTTCTTCTAAAAGTTTATGTTCTTTAATGAAGTATTCACGGCGTGATACGAGTTCTTTTTTGATGTTTTCTATCGCATCTAAAATGCGTTCTCTTGGCGTAACATAGTGCGTTTTAGGATAGATCGTAAAACGTGGAACAGCACCAAAACTACTGCCAGTGAGCGGATCAAATAAACTTAATCGTTCAATTTCATCATCAAATAATTCAATACGCACCGCACGATCATCGGATTCTGCAGGGAAAATATCAATAATTTCCCCACGAACACGGAAAGTTCCACGCTGAAATGCTTGATCATTGCGGGTATATTGCAATTCAGCTAACTTTGCTAAAATTTGACGTTGATCGATAATAGCACCTTGTTGTAAATGCAACATCATTTGTAAGTAGCTATCAGGATCGCCCAAACCATAAATTGCAGAAACGGAAGCCACTACGATGGTATCTCGACGTTCTAAAAAAGATTTTGTCGCTGAAAGACGCATTTGTTCGATTTGATCATTAATAGACGCATCTTTTTCAATAAATGTATCACTGCTCGGCACATAGGCTTCTGGCTGATAATAATCATAGTAAGACACAAAATATTCCACCGCATTTTCTGGAAAAAAGGCTTTCATTTCTGCATAAAGTTGAGCCGCAAGGGTTTTATTCGGTGCAAGTAACATTGCGGGGCGATTTAATTGAGCAATTACATTAGCGATAGTAAAGGTTTTTCCCGAGCCTGTTACTCCGAGCAAAGTTTGATGTGCCAATCCATCCGTTAAATTTTCAGCTAATTTTTCGATAGCTTGTGGCTGATCGCCAGAGGGACGAAAGTCGGAATGCAGAATGAATGGTTTTGTGTTGATTTTTTCAGACATAAAGTGCGGTTGGTTTTTTGATAGTTTTGAATAATGCCTATTTTAGCATATTTAATGTGTAAAATTGATCAGGCAAAAATCTAAGTTTTACACAGACTTAGCGATGTCAAGAGGAAGATGTCACAAATTCATTAAAAAAACTTTAAATTTTTACTAGACAAAACTTAACTTATTGATTTTAAATTAAAATTTAATTTTAGGCTAATCTATAATCAAGATTGAATAATCCTTGTAAGAACAAGGGATCCGCAAAATTTTAAAAAGTTAATCCACAAAGTTATCCACAGGCTCTGTGGATAGAAAAATAAATATTAGGGGGTATATAAAAGATGAGGAAATTTTTTATTTTTTTATGAAATTTTTTTAAATTTTGCATTGACAAGCTAACTATCGATCATTAAAATTCGCGCCCTGTTCCTTGTGATACAAAGTTTATTCCTCCTTAGTTCAGTCGGTAGAACGGTGGACTGTTAATCCATATGTCGCTGGTTCAAGTCCAGCAGGAGGAGCCAATTTTTCTTTTGGTTTAGAGTTTGTTTGTCTCCTTTTACAAATTCTAAATTAGCAACCAAAAGATTTTGAGCCCATCCAGTTGATGGGCTTTATTTTTAACTTCAAAATAGGATTTTGCTTCCGCCAGTTGAGATGGTTGTGCCATACAACAAACTCAAGGCAAAAAATAGCATTATTCCACCTGCGATTAGTTTCACGATGCTTTCGCTTTTTCCTTTCGTATTTTTTGAACTATACCAATGCCCTAAGTGGATTGCGGTATTTCGTGCATAACGTACAATTCCTGCGAAGGCTGACAGCATAAGCCCTGTGCCGAAAGACATGGCTAATACAGCTAAAATTCCCCAGCTATAAAGATCAAGCATATAAGCTAAAAATAAAACGAAAATCGCACCGCTACAAGGGCGCATACCAATTGTTAGAATCACGAGGAATTGTGATTTTAGATTGGTTGCTTGTGCAGTTTGCGTGGGGCTTGGCAAATGTTGGTGTCCACAGCTACAAGTGTTTGGCTGAAAAGTGCGGTTATTTTTCACCGCACTTTTTTCGTGTAGAGGGAGGGGATTGAGGGATTTAATGGTTAATTTAGCTTTTTTACGATAGGCACGTAGACCTTGCCAAATCCAATAACAGCCGAGAAATACCAATAATAGCAAGGCAGTTCGTTCTAACCAAAGCTGGCTTAATTTGAAATAACGTGATGATAGATTAAGTACCACAACGAGCAATGTTGTTGCTGTAATCGCGACAATGCCTTGCATTAAGGAAGAAAGTAAACTCAAGATAGTGCTTTGTTTTAATTGGCTTTCATACGTGGAAAGATAGCTGGCAATAATAAATTTGCCGTGTCCTGGCCCGAGGGCATGAAGTACGCCGTAAACAAAGCTGGCGAAAATAAGTGTGATGCCTGCCTTGATGCTATTATTTTGAATTTGATGTAAATTTTCCGAAATAAGCTGATTAAACTCTTTTTGCCAACTGGCAATATGTAAGAAAAACCAAGGGGAAAAATAGACAAGTAAGGCGAGTGCAATCACTAATAACACGAGCCCAGTTTTATATTTTTTCATTTCTACTCACATTGAATTATTATTTTTTGTGCGAACATTACGCCTAAGGAATCATCTTCGTTCTTTTGGGATTTATCAAGTGAAGATGCGTAGGCTTGGATTTTTTCATCCACATTAGGTTCAATTAATTTTCCTTGGCAATTTTTCGAAAGTGCGGAAAAATCTACCGCACTTTTTGAAGCGTAAGTCATCGCCACATAATAAGTGGGATCGTAAGTTTGTAAGCTAAATGTGTTTTTTTCTAACTTTTGCGGATGGGCGAGTGGCACATCAAAATAATATTGCAGTTGTAAGCCTTGAACATTAATGCCGTAATTTTTTGGGCGAGGGGAATATTTGATTTTATTATTCTGAGCATCATATAGATAGCTGAAATAATGCTCACTGACGATATTTCCCATTACATCATCAAGAAGTTTTTGTTTTTCCGCTTTAGTTCTAGCTTGTTTCATATCATAAATAACTGCAGACGAACTTGGTTCATCCAACGTCCATTTCATTGAAAAACCTGTGAGTTGATTATTTTCTATAATGGGCGTGGTTTGTATATCAATAAATGCGTGAGGATGGGCTAAAACACCAAAACTAATGAATAAACCGAGTAATAATGAATACGTTTTCACAAAAAATCCTATTATTTTGAATGCTAGAATTTGAAGTTGTTTATTCTACACGCAAAAACGAATTTTTCTGTCAAAAATGTTGATGTAAATCAAAAAAACTCTCAATAGCATTTCCCTTGCCTTTCAATATTCAGTAACATAGCTCCCGTCAAGTGATTGCTTGATATTCATAAAGTTCCTAAATAAAATAATGATAAATATAGCTAAACTACTTTCCTGCCACCCGTTTCGGGTGGTTTTTTTTATCTAAGTCGAAAGATGCACTCTTGCATTGTGCATTTATTCTTATTATGATCAGCTCGAGTATAACTAAGAGAATAATAGATGTTTAATTTAAAGCGTGAGCATTTTAGAGATGATTATCTTTATAGGTTTTATCAATATGGTGATACTCATAGTAAGATTCCTTCTAATTTGTATAAAGTATTGGCAAGAAAATTAGATATGATAAGTGCCTCAGAAAATATCAACGATTTACGTTCTCCACTAGCTAACTATTTGGAGTTACTTGAGCCAAAAGAAAATAAAATTTATTCCATTCGAGTGAATAAACAATATCGTTTAATTTTTAAATATGAAAATAACGAAGTAAATAATTTATATTTAGATCCACATTCTTATAATTTGTAAGGAGGATAATATGATGACGAGAAAACCCACCTCTGTTGGTGAAATTCTACAAGAAGAGTTTTTAGAACCTTTAAGTCTTAAAATTAGTGATTTAGCTCAAATTTTAGATGTACATCGTAATACGGCAAGCAATATTGTTAATAATAGTTCACGAATTACGCTAGAAATGGCAGTTAAACTTGCTAAAGTATTTGATACTACGCCTGAGTTTTGGCTTAATCTGCAAACACGTATTGATTTATGGGACCTTGAACACAATAAACGTTTTCAACAAAGTCTTGCAAATGTTAAGCCCGCTCTACATCGGCATGATACTTCTACATTTGCAATGTAATTTGAGCCCTAAAGTGTCTATTTAATTTAGGGAATACTTCACTCTAAATATTTACAAGTGGTTAGGTTTCGCCAAACTTTTGCAAAATCTGTCCACTTGTTTCCTATATTTTCGCCCTATTTTCCAGTAGAATAGGGCGAATTTTTTTGTGAGGAATTATTAATGTCATCTCAATTTGTGTATACGATGCATCGTGTCGGCAAAGTAGTGCCGCCGAAGCGTCATATTTTGAAAGATATTTCTTTAAGCTTTTTCCCTGGTGCTAAGATCGGGGTTTTAGGTTTAAATGGTGCGGGTAAATCGACTCTTTTACGCATTATGGCAGGCGTAGATAAAGAGTTTGAAGGGGAAGCTCGTCCACAACCGGGTATTAAAATTGGGTATCTTCCGCAAGAGCCAAAACTCGAGCCACAACAAACCGTGCGTGAAGCAGTGGAAGAAGCGGTTTCTGAAGTGAAAAATGCACTGACTCGTTTAGATGAAGTGTATGCGCTTTATGCGGATCCTGATGCAGATTTTGATAAATTAGCGGCAGAACAAGCGAACCTTGAAGCCATTATTCAAGAGCATGATGGGCATAATTTAGATAACCAATTAGAGCGCGCCGCAGATGCGTTACGTTTACCAGATTGGGATGCTAAAATCGAACATTTATCTGGTGGTGAGCGTCGCCGTGTGGCACTTTGCCGCTTATTACTCGAAAAACCAGACATGCTCTTATTAGATGAGCCAACTAACCACTTAGATGCGGAATCTGTGGCATGGTTAGAGCGATTCTTACACGACTACGAGGGTACAGTGGTAGCAATCACTCACGACCGTTATTTCTTAGATAATGTGGCTGGTTGGATCTTAGAGCTTGACCGTGGCGAGGGCATTCCTTGGGAAGGCAACTATTCTTCTTGGTTAGAGCAAAAAGAGAAACGTTTAGAACAAGAACAAGCAACTGAAAACGCACGTCAAAAATCAATTGCGAAAGAGTTGGAATGGGTTCGTCAAAATCCAAAAGGTCGCCAAGCGAAAAGCAAAGCACGTATGGCGCGCTTTGATGAGTTGAACTCTGGCGAATACCAAAAACGTAATGAGACGAACGAACTCTTTATTCCACCTGGCCCACGCTTGGGCGATAAAGTGATTGAAGTGCAAAACTTAACTAAGTCTTATGGCGACCGTACTTTAATTGATGATTTATCATTCAGCATTCCAAAAGGGGCAATTGTTGGGATTATCGGAGCGAACGGTGCAGGTAAATCTACCCTATTCCGAATGTTGTCAGGTCAAGAGCAGCCAGATTCAGGTTCTGTGACAATGGGCGAAACCGTTGTACTTGCGTCTGTGGATCAATTCCGTGACGCTATGGATGATAAGAAAACCGTGTGGGAAGAAGTGTCTAACGGACAAGACATTCTCACTATCGGCAACTTTGAAATTCCAAGCCGTGCGTATGTGGGACGCTTCAACTTCAAAGGTGTAGATCAACAAAAACGTGTGGGCGAATTATCGGGCGGTGAACGTGGTCGTTTACACTTAGCGAAACTTCTACAACGTGGTGGTAACGTGCTATTACTGGACGAACCAACCAATGACTTAGATGTTGAAACCTTGCGTGCCTTAGAAAATGCGATCTTAGAATTCCCAGGCTGTGCAATGGTTATTTCGCACGACCGTTGGTTCTTAGACCGTATCGCAACGCATATTTTAGATTACGGCGATGAAGGTAAAGTCACGTTCTATGAAGGTAACTTCTCAGACTACGAAGAGTGGAAAAAGAAAACCTTAGGCGATGCAGCCACTCAGCCACATCGTATTAAATATAAACGTATTGCGAAGTAATTTAGATTGAGAAAGTGCGGTGGATTTTGACCGCACTTTTCTTACTTTTTTGGGAGTGATTATGTTAGTTGATTTACATATTTTTTTCGTCTTTTTAAGTTTGGCATTGTTAGTAATTCGTGGTGCAATGCAGCTTAATGGTAAAAATTGGCGTTCGATAAAATTATTAAAAATTTTACCGCACTTATCAGATACCTTGCTGATTGTGTCTGGTGTCGTCATTTTATATCTCTTTGCTTTTGGTATTGAATGGTGGTTGGTAGCTAAATTCGCATTACTGATTTTGTATATCCTGTTTGCTGCGAAATTTTTCAGTAAAAAAGTTTCTCAACCAAAAAGCATTTTCTTTTGGCTTGCTTGCGTAAGTTTTATTGGTGCGATGTTAATTGCCTATTTGAAATAAAACGATGTCATCTCGCCAACTTCAAATTTTAATCAGAAAAACTTTGCCGCTTGTGCCTGATAACGTATTAATTATCGGCGAAAGTGGCATTGCTTTTTCTAAAGCAACGAATTTGCTTGGACAAGAATTTGTACATATTTTATTTGATGCGCGAAATGGCATTCATCTTGAAGCACTGGCTATTGCAGCTGGAACACTGAAAATGGGCGGTACACTTTGTTTAGTCTTATCCGATTGGGAAAATTTATCTCAGCAGCCTGATCAAGATAGTTTACGTTGGAATGGAAATCAGTCAGCGATTGCTACACCTAATTTTATTTATCATTTCAAACAGTGCATTGAACGCTATCATTTCCCTATTTTAAGAGAGGAAAGTGCGGTTGAATTTCCTGCGGTTTTTTATTCTAACGAGCATCACAAAAATGCCACGTTAGCGCAACAACAAATTATCGAGACTATTTTACAGGCCGAGCAGGATATTTATTTTCTAACTGCTAAGCGGGGAAGAGGGAAATCTGCATTATTGGGAATGCTTGCTAACCAAATTCAAGCACCAGTTTATCTCACTGCACCGAATAAAAGTGCGGTACATTCGGTTATTGAATTTTCAGAACGAGAGATAGAATTTATTGCGCCCGATGAACTGACTATTCGGTTACAAAATGAACCAGAATTTAGTCAATTTGCTTGGTTGCTGGTAGATGAAGCCGCAATGATCCCATTGCCCTTATTGCAACAATATTCTCAATATTTTCAACATATTGTCTTCAGTACTACAATTCATAGCTACGAAGGAACGGGACGTGGCTTTGAATTAAAATTTAAACGAAAAATCCACCGCACTTTTCAGCATTTTGAGCTTAAACAGCCTCTACGTTGGCAAGAAAATGATCCCTTAGAATATTTTATTGATGATCTTTTGTTACTAAATGCCGAAGATGATTTTCAGCACTTCGACTATAGCGATATTACTTATAACATTGAGAAAAACGCTAAAAACCTTTCCTTCCCCTGCTTGCGGGGGAAGGTGCCCGTAGGGCGGAAGGGGGACTTAGATATAGCCAGCTCCCCTCAGCCTTCGGTAGCACCCCTCACAAGCAAGGGCAGCCAAGAGGAATATAGTCATCAATTTTTCTTTCGAGATTTTTATGGGCTAATGACGATTGCTCACTACTGCACATCGCCACTCGATCTTCGTCGTTTACTGGATGGGAAAAATCAACGTTTTTATTTTGCTGAATATCAACAGAATTTGCTCGGTGCAATTTGGGCATTAGAAGAAGGAAATATGGCTGATGATGAGTTGATTATTCAAATTCAACAAGGCAAACGTCGCCCGAAAGGGAATCTTGTGCCACAAGCCTTGTGTTTCCACGAAAATCTTTCCCAAGCCTGTAAACTGCGTTCACTCCGCATTTCACGTATCGCCGTGCAACCAAATTGGCAGCAAAAGAGCATTGGGCAAAATTTGATGCAAGCCATGGAAAATGCCGATGTGGATTTTCTTTCAGTGAGTTTTGGCTACACCGACGAACTGGCAAAATTTTGGCAAAAGTGCGGTTTTGTTTTGGTGCATTTAGGCGAGCATCAAGAAGCGAGTAGTGGTTGTTATTCAGCGATTGCCCTTAAAGGTATTTCCAAAGAAGGCTTGGCTTTAGTTGATACTGCGTACAAACAATTTCAGCGTAATCTCCCTTTATCTTTTCATCCGTTCGTCATAAATTTTGAGCAAAATCAGCTTGATTGGCAGCTTGATGAATTCGATTGGATGAGCTTAAAAAACTTCGCTAATTTTCACCGCACTTTATTTTCGAGCATTCCTGCAATAAGGCGTTTATTAAAATTAGCGGGCAAAGAAAATTTCCCATTAATTTCCGCTTATTTAACAAACAAACCACTTCCTATTAACAAGAAAAAAGGCGTAGAATGTTTGCGTTTAGAAATTAAACAATATTTAGAGCGAGGAACTTTATGACAGAACAAGCCGCAAAACCAAAAGGCTGGTTTAAACGCGCACTTGAAAAATATGACAACTTCATTAAAGAATGGGGTTTAGATCAACCGAATTGTAGCTGCGTGCCTATGTCAGCAACAGAAGATGAAAATGGTAATTTGAAGAAAAAAGAATCTTCTTTAAAGAAATAAATATCAACTGTTTTTTTAAACAGTGAACTTATTGAAAGATAGAGCAAATTCCAGTACACTATGCGTCAATTTTTATACAAGATTGACGCATTATTTATATTTATGAAAACGGCTTTTTTCCAACCTGATATTCCAACCCAACCCAATGATCACAAAATTTTAGGCAATGTATTACCAGGCGCTGATGCATTGGCGATTAGTGAAATTGCAGAGCAAAACCAAAATTTAACCGTAGTGGTGACTCCAGATACACGAAGTGCGGTGCGTTTATCACGTGTTTTATCGGAATTAAGCAGTCAAAATGTATGCCTTTTTCCTGATTGGGAAACCTTACCTTACGATACCTTTTCTCCCCATCAAGAAATTATTTCCTCTCGTTTAAGTGCGCTTTTCCATTTACAAAATGCGAAAAAAGGCATTTTCTTATTGCCGATTTCGACATTAATGCAACGCCTTTGCCCGCCACAATATTTACAACACAATGTGCTTCTGATTAAAAAAGGCGATCGTTTGGTCATCGATAAAATGCGCTTACAATTAGAAGCAGCGGGCTATCGAGCTGTGGAGCAAGTATTAGAACACGGCGAGTACGCAGTTCGAGGTGCTTTGTTGGATCTTTTCCCAATGGGAAGTGCGGTGCCTTTTCGCCTTGATTTTTTTGATGATGAAATTGATTCCATTCGCACTTTTGATGTGGATACGCAACGCACTCTTGATGAAATTAGCTCAATTAATCTTTTGCCGGCTCACGAATTTCCAACGGATGATAAAGGGATTGAATTTTTTCGTGCGCAATTTCGTGAAACTTTTGGGGAGATTCGCCGAGATCCCGAACATATTTATCAGCAAATCAGTAAAGGTACCTTGATTTCTGGCATTGAATATTGGCAGCCACTTTTCTTTGCTGAAATGGCGACTTTGTTTGATTATTTGCCGGAGCAAACGCTGTTTGTAGATATGGAAAATAATCAAACGCAAGGCGAGCGTTTTTATCAAGATGCCAAACAGCGTTATGAACAACGTAAAGTGGATCCGATGCGTCCGCTTTTATCGCCTGAAAAATTATGGCTTAATGTAGATGAAGTCAATCGCCGATTGAAATCTTATCCACGTATTACATTTAAAGCGGAAAAAGTGCGGTCATCGGTACGCCAGAAAAATTTACCTGTTGCCGCTCTACCAGAAGTGACTATTCAATCCCAGCAAAAAGAACCATTGGGACAATTACGTCAATTTATTGAGCATTTTAAAGGAAATTTATTGTTTTCTGTGGAGACGGAAGGTCGCCGAGAGACTTTGCTTGATTTGCTTTCACCGTTAAAGCTCAAGTCAAAACAAATTCAATCTTTGGAACAGATTGAAAATGAAAAATTTAGCTTGTTAGTCAGCTCTCTTGAACAAGGTTTTATAATTGAAAAATCGCTTCCTGTTGCGATTATTGGCGAAGCTAATTTACTTGGCGAGCGCATTCAACAACGTTCTAGAGACAAACGTAAAACAATTAATCCTGATACGCTTGTACGAAATCTTGCCGAACTGAAAATAGGGCAGCCAGTTGTGCATCTTGATCACGGTGTGGGACGTTATGGCGGTTTGATTACCTTAGATACAGGCGGCATTAAAGCCGAATATTTGCTACTAAATTATGCAAATGAATCGAAACTTTATGTGCCAGTGACTTCATTACATTTGATTAGCCGTTATGTTGGTGGTTCTGATGAAAGTGCGCCATTACATAAATTAGGGAACGAGGCTTGGGCGAAATCACGCCAAAAAGCAGCGGAGAAAATTCGTGATGTGGCGGCAGAGTTATTAGATGTTTACGCACAACGTGAAGCGAAGAAAGGCTTTGCCTTTAAATATGATCGTGAAGAATTTCAACAATTTTCCGCAACCTTTCCTTTTGAAGAAACCTACGATCAGGAAATGGCAATTAATGCGGTAATTTCGGATATGTGTCAGCCAAAAGCAATGGATCGCCTTGTTTGTGGTGATGTGGGTTTTGGTAAAACTGAAGTGGCAATGCGCGCTGCCTTTTTGGCTGTGATGAATCATAAGCAAGTAGCAGTGCTAGTGCCAACCACACTGTTAGCCCAACAGCATTATGAGAATTTTAAAGATCGTTTTGCGAATTTACCTGTGAATGTCGAAGTGTTATCGCGTTTCAAAACTGCAAAAGAACAAAAACAAATTCTGGAAAACCTTGCAGAAGGCAAAGTCGATATACTGATTGGTACCCATAAATTAATTCAATCAGATGTAAAATTTAACGATCTTGGATTGTTGATTATTGATGAAGAACATCGTTTTGGTGTAGGGCAAAAAGAGAAAATCAAACAGCTTCGTGCGAATATCGATATTCTTACGCTAACGGCAACGCCAATTCCTCGAACGCTTAATATGGCGATGAATGGCATTCGTGATCTTTCCATTATTTCTACGCCTCCTGCGCGCCGATTAAGTATTAAAACCTTCGTCCGTCAGAATGACGATCTTGTTGTACGAGAAGCGATTTTGCGTGAAATCTTACGTGGTGGGCAGGTTTATTATCTCCACAATGATGTCGTAAGCATTGAAAATACAGCAGAAAAACTGACCGCACTTGTGCCAGAGGCGCGAGTGATTGTGGGGCACGGACAAATGAGAGAACGTGAGTTAGAACGTGTGATGAGTGATTTTTATCATCAGCGTTATAACGTCTTAGTTTGTTCAACCATTATCGAAACGGGTATTGATGTACCAACGGCAAATACCATTATTATTGAACGAGCGGATCATTTTGGTTTGGCTCAGTTGCATCAATTACGTGGACGAGTTGGGCGTTCACATCATCAGGCTTATGCTTATTTGCTTACGCCACCGCCAAAGATGATGACAAAAGATGCTGAACGCCGTCTAGATGCGTTGGAAAATCTTGATAATCTTGGGGCTGGTTTTATCTTGGCAACCCACGATTTAGAGATTCGTGGTGCTGGCGAATTACTTGGAAACGAACAAAGCGGACAAATTGAAAGCATCGGTTTTTCGCTTTATATGGAATTATTGGATGCAGCGGTTAAAGCGTTAAAAGAAGGGCGTGAACCATCATTAGAAGAATTGACGCAACAACAAGCGGATATTGAATTGCGTGTGCCTGCTTTACTGCCTGATGATTATCTAGGAGACGTGAATATGCGTTTATCCTTTTATAAACGCATTGCTGCAGCAGAGAGTAAAGCAGAATTAGATGAATTAAAAGTTGAGTTGATTGACAGATTTGGATTATTGCCTGATGCAACGAAAAATTTATTACAAATTACAGAGTTACGTTTATTGGTTGAGCCGTTGAACGTTGTGCGAATTGATGCTGGAACACAAGGCGGTTTTATTGAGTTTTCAGCAAAAGCACAAGTGAATCCAGATAAATTTATTCAATTAATTCAAAAAGAACCTATTGTGTATCGATTTGATGGCCCATTAAAATTTAAGTTTATGAAAGATCTATCCGATAACAAAGTGCGGTTAGAATTTGTGGTGGATTTGTTAAGAACGATTGCTGCATAAAAAGAAGTCCGATCATTGTGATCGGACTTTTTTCTTAAATATATCAAGTAGATTATTGCACTAATAAATAGAAATTACTGTTACCTCGTAAAATATTAAGTGCAACTGCTGACGGTTCAGTTTTAAGCACTTTATTTAATTCACGAATGTTTTCGATCATTTGGCGATTAATACCAATAATAATATCGCCCGATTTTAAACCACGTTGTGCAGCCAGCGAATTAGGTTGAATTTTTGTGATTTCAATTCCTTTAACGCCTTTAGCATCGTAGTCTTTCAATGTTGCGCCATCTAATGCAGGCAACTCAGTTTTTGAGGAAAGTTGGCTACCATCATCCGCTTGTAATTTCATTTTAACGTCGTGGGATTTGCCATCACGTAAGTAAGTCAAGCTAATCTCTTTGCCTGCACCAGTGGTTGCGATTTTTGCACGAATTTCAGCGAAACTTGAGATTTTTTGACCGTTCATCGCCGTGATAATATCGCCCGCTTTAAGTCCTGCTTTTTCAGCAGCAGATTTCGGTAAAACTTCACTTACAAATGCGCCTTGTTGTGCGCTTACATTAAAGGCTTTGGCTAAATCAGCATTGAGTTCGCCACCTTTAATACCAAGCAATCCGCGACGCACTTGACCAAATTCTAAAATTTGTTGTACTAAATTGCTTGCTTGATTACTTGGAATCGCAAAGGCAATTCCTGCATTGCCACCGCTTGGAGAAATAATTGCGGTATTAATTCCAATAAGTTCGCCATTTAGATTGACTAATGCACCACCCGAATTACCGCGGTTTACTGCTGCATCGGTTTGAATATAGTTTTCATAAGTGCCACTGTCAGAACCTGTTGAACGACCCAATGCAGAAACAATACCTGATGTCACAGTTTGACCTAAACCAAATGGATTACCGATTGCAACAGTGAAATCGCCTACGCGTAATTTGTCGGAATCAGCAAATTTGATTTCTGTTAAATTACTTGGTTTTTCAAGCTGTACTAATGCAATATCTGATTGTTCATCTTTACCCACTAATTTTGCTTTAAATTCACGCCCATCTTGTAATTGCACGGTAATTTTATCAGCTCCATCAATAACATGATTATTGGTTAAAACATAGCCTTTGCTTGCATTAATAATGACACCAGAACCTAAACCACGGAAGTTACGCTTTGACTCTCCACGTCCACCAAATTGTTCGGCAAAACGATCGCCAAAGAAGAATTTAAATTCTTCAGGAATATCGTCTAGGAAAGGAGAACGAGAATCTACTTTAGCTTTTCCTTCAACGGAAAGAGTGACAACGGCAGGTTGTACTTTTTCTAACATTGGTGCAAGACTGTTTTGTTCCGAAACAAAACTTGGCAAAGTGGCTTGAGCAACAAATGATGTGCTTAATACACTTAATCCAAGTGCAATACTATTTAATACAAAACGTGTTTTTTTCATAAATACTCCAAAATAGATTTCAGATAACGTGGTCTGTAAGACAAAAAAATAAAAAAAATGTTCAATAAGAGGAGAGCAAATTATCTTGTTTAAAAGGAAATCGGAGCAGTACAAAAACGGTCTTACAAGTAGCAAATTCTATAAATTTATGTTCTAATATGCGCAATTTTCTAGTCAATAAAAAGGTCAAAAAATGAGCTGGATTAACCGAATTTTTAGTAAAAGTCCTTCTTCTTCCACTCGAAAAGCCAATGTGCCAGAAGGCGTATGGACAAAATGTACTGCTTGTGAACAAGTACTTTATAGTGAAGAACTCAAACGTAATCTGTATGTTTGCCCGAAATGTGGTCATCATATGCGTATTGATGCTCGTGAGCGTTTATTAAATTTATTGGACGAAGATTCAAGCCAAGAAATTGCGGCAGATTTAGAACCAAAAGATATTTTAAAATTTAAAGATTTAAAGAAATATAAAGATCGTATCAATGCGGCACAAAAAGAAACGGGCGAGAAAGACGCGCTAATTACTATGACAGGCACGCTTTATGATATGCCAATTGTTGTGGCTGCATCGAACTTTGCTTTTATGGGCGGTTCAATGGGTTCTGTAGTTGGTGCAAAATTTGTTAAAGCGGCTGAAAAAGCAATAGAAATGAATTGTCCATTTGTGTGTTTCTCTGCGAGTGGTGGTGCTCGTATGCAGGAAGCATTATTCTCTTTAATGCAAATGGCAAAAACCAGTGCTGTACTTGCTCAAATGCGTGAAAAAGGTGTGCCGTTTATTTCGGTATTAACGGATCCGACTTTAGGCGGCGTATCAGCCAGTTTTGCGATGTTAGGGGATTTAAATATTGCCGAGCCAAAAGCCTTAATTGGTTTTGCAGGGCCACGGGTTATTGAACAAACTGTGCGTGAAAAATTGCCAGAAGGTTTCCAACGTAGTGAGTTTTTACTTGAGAAAGGGGCAATTGATATGATCGTAAAACGTTCAGAAATGCGTCAAACTTTAGCAAGTGTACTGAGTAAATTAACGAATCAACCATCTCCTTTTGTAGAACCTGAACTCATTTCAGAAGATGAATAATATGCAACTTAAAGCCACTTCGCCACTCGCTGAGTGGCTTTCTTATTTAGAAAAAAGCCATTTTAAACCTATTGATCTTGGTTTAGATCGTATTCAATCCGTGGCAGAAAAATTGGATTTACTTCATCCCGCCCCTTATGTGATAACTGTGGGGGGGACGAATGGTAAAGGCACGACTTGTCGCTTGTTAGAAACGATTCTGCTTAATCATGGATTACGTGTAGGCGTGTATTCTTCGCCCCATTTATTGCGTTATAACGAGCGAGTACGCATTCAAAATCAAGATTTACCCGATGAAGCACACACTGCCTCTTTTACTTTTATTGATGAAAATAAAACAGAATCGCTGACTTATTTTGAATTTAGCACCCTTTCTGCCTTGCATTTATTTAAGCAAGCAAAATTAGATGTGGTGATTTTAGAAGTGGGGTTGGGCGGTCGTTTAGATGCGACCAATATTGTGGATAGCCATCTTGCTGTGATTACTAGCATCGATATTGATCACACCGATTTTCTTGGGGATACCAGAGAGGCCATTGCTTTTGAAAAAGCAGGAATTTTCCGCGAAAATTGCCCTGTCGTGATTGGTGAACCTAATGTGCCACAAACAATGTTAGATCAGGCTGAAAAATTACATTGCCAAGTTGCTCGTCGTGATGTGGATTGGTTATTTGAGCAAAATGCTGAAAATTGGCAGTGGCAAAATAAAAAAGTGCGGTTAGAAAATTTGCCGTTTTGTCAGATTCCATTGGCGAATGCCGCAACGGCTCTTGCTGCTGTTCAATATTTACCTTTTGATATTTCAGAACAGACTTTGCGAAAATCTTTGCAAGAGGTAGAACTGGTTGGTCGTTTTCAAGCTATAAAAACAGATAAACGTGAGAAATTAGCGGATTATCTTGGCGTACCAGTTGAAACCTTGCCAACAATCATCGTTGATGTAGGGCATAATCCTCACGCTGCAAAATATTTATCTGAAAAATTGACCGAACTTAAACGTAGCATCGAGGGTAAAATGATTGCCGTGTGTGGGATGCTCAAAGACAAAGATGCAAATGGGGTATTTGAGCATTTAACACCTATTATTGATGAATGGCATTGTGTAACTTTAGGCGGCTATCGCGGGCAGTCAAGCGATGAATTAGCAGAGAAATTGAAAAGTCATTTCCCAAATATTCAAGCTACATCAGATAATTCTGTTATGGATGGTGTGTGTACAGCACTCAAAAGTGCGGTAAAAAATGATGTGGTTTTAGTCTTTGGATCTTTCCACACCGTTGCTGAATTTTGGGCTGTGGTGGAATAAAATTTATCATTAAAACAAAGGGCTGATCTTTAAAATCAGTCCTTATTTTTTTGCTTGCTTGGGAGAGTTTCATAATTCACCTGATAAATTTTGCTAATTTAAGGATTTGAACGTGGGACTTTACGTAATACCTAACATTCTTTGCAAAAGCGTGTAGATTTTAACCAATTTTAAGTAGGCTTGCAAATTTTTAGCGGAAATTTTTGGTAGAAATACTGATTAGATTTCAGCGATTATTTCACTGAAAATTTTTCTTCGGCAAAGGTTCTGGCTCTCCTAAAAAATAAGGCTCAACCCCTAATATCAAATCAAAAACCGCTTTTATGCGGGCAAAAACTTCTCTTATTTGTGTGGAAAAATGTAATTCTGGCTGTTTTGCCACAAAGCAAATGGCATCAATATTATGTGCTTGGGCAATTAATAGCGCGCGTTCGCAATGAAATTTTTGACTGACAATCGTAAATGTTTGCACTTGGAAAATTTTATCGGCGCGGATAACGGAATCAAGGGTGCGAAAACCTGCAAAATCACGGAACATTAAAGTTTCTGGCACGCCCATTTTGCGTAAATCGCGAAACATTGCTCTTGGTTCGTTATATTGCAAAGTTCGGTTGTCGCCACTTAATAAAAGATAATTCACTTTTTGTTGTTCGATTAGGCTTTTAGCTGCCATTAAGCGGTTATCGTAATAAACGTTGGGTTTTCCGCTGACGGTGTATTTTGATGTGCCAAGCACAAGGGCGTAAGGGCGAAAGGGGAGTTCATCAATATTTGTGAATATTTTATCGCGAACATAAAAACTTACGCCTCGATCCACTAGCAAGCAAAGTATAATCAATGCAAAGATTGCGTAGAGTAGTGCGCGAAAAAGTGCGGTGAATTTTGGAGATAATTTTTTTACTAGCATAGCGGTAAACATAATGAAAAATCGACCGCACTTCAAGGAGAATTTGATGGATTTTGTGAATTGCATTGATGTGCGATAATTTAGCCGTTTAGACGGCTAAAATTTCTTGACAAGCTAATCGACTTACTGATAGTTTAAACGCCATTCTGATTATTACGATAGGTTTTCAATGTCTGTGCAAAATGTAGTGCTTTTTGACACACAGCCTTTAACTCTGATGCTTGGCGGCAAACTTTCCCATATTAATGTTGCGTATCAAACTTACGGTACGCTCAATGCCGAAAAAAATAATGCGGTATTAATTTGCCACGCTTTGACTGGCGATGCTGAGCCTTATTTCGATGATGGTCGCGATGGCTGGTGGCAGAATTTTATGGGAGCAGGTTTGGCATTGGATACGGATCGTTATTTTTTTATTAGCTCGAACGTATTAGGTGGTTGCAAGGGAACAACTGGGCCTTCATCAATTAATCCGCAAACGGGTAAACCTTATGGTAGCCAATTTTCTAATATCGTTGTGCAAGATATTGTTAAAGTACAAAAAGCCTTGCTTGAACATCTTGGTATTAGCCATTTAAAAGCGATTATTGGTGGATCTTTTGGCGGCATGCAAGCGAATCAATGGGCGATTGATTATCCTGATTTTATGGATAATATCGTAAATCTTTGTTCATCCATTTATTTTAGTGCTGAAGCCATAGGTTTTAACCACGTAATGCGTCAAGCGGTAATTAATGATCCTAATTTTAACGGCGGCGATTATTACGAGGGGACACCGCCAGATCAAGGGTTATCTATTGCGCGTATGCTAGGTATGCTGACTTACCGCACCGATTTACAACTTGCGAAAGCCTTTGGGCGTGCCACAAAATCAGATGGCAGCTTTTGGGGCGATTACTTTCAAGTGGAATCCTATCTTTCTTATCAAGGCAAAAAATTTTTAGAACGTTTTGATGCCAATAGTTATTTGCATTTGTTACGTGCGTTGGATATGTATGATCCCAGTTTGGGGTATGACAATGTTAAAGAAGCATTGTCACGTATTAAAGCACGCTATACATTGGTTTCAGTGACAACGGATCAACTTTTTAAACCCATTGATCTTTATAAAAGTAAACAGCTTTTAGAGCAAAGTGGAGTCGATCTACATTTTTATGAATTCCCATCAGATTACGGACACGATGCGTTTTTAGTGGATTATGATCAGTTTGAAAAACGAATTAGAGACGGTTTGGCGGGTAATTAGGCATAAAAAAGTGCGGTGAAATTTCACCGCACTTCTTCTTTTATAACCAGTTATTCTTTAGAACTGCTTTCTTCCAAAGAATCATCTTCATCTGCATCACAAACACGCTCTAAACTTACTACGTGTTCATCATCTGCGGTACGAATTAAACGGACACCTTGCGTGTTACGCCCTACAATGCTCACTTCGCTTACGCGTGTGCGAACAAGGGTTCCTGCATCGGTAATCAACATAATTTGGTCTGTTTCTTCTACTTGAGTTGCGGCAACGACTTTGCCATTGCGTTCACTCACTTTAATCGAAATCACACCTTTTGTATTACGTGATTTAGTTGGGTATTCACTTAATTGTGTGCGTTTTCCGTAGCCGTTTTGTGTTGCGGTTAAAATTTCCCCTTCACCTTTTGGCACAACAAGAGAAACCACTTTATCGATATTTAAGTCTAATAATGCTTCAGCGTTGTCATCAGAAATATCTTCAATTTCTACCGCACTTTCATCGTCAGAAATATCGTTTGTTAAAGCCAGTTTGATACCGCGAACACCTGTTGCTAAACGCCCCATCGCACGCACGGCATTTTCAGCAAAACGCACCACGCGACCTTGCGATGAGAACAACATAATTTCGTTGCTGCCATTAGTAATATCCACGCCGATTAATTCATCTTCGTCACGTAAATTCAATGCGATGATACCGTTTGAACGTGGACGGCTAAATTCGGTTAAGGTGATTTTCTTCACAATACCGCCAGCAGTTGCCATGACCACGAATTTATCTTCTTCGTAAGCAGAAACTGGCAAGATTGCAGTAATACGTTCGTTTTCTTGTAACGGAAGAATATTCACAATTGGACGACCGCGTGCGCCACGGCTCGCTTGCGGAAGTTGATATACTTTCAACCAATATAAACGACCACGGCTAGAAAAGCAGAGGATCGTATCGTGAGTATTTGCCACCAGTAATTTTTCGATGAAATCTTCTTCTTTCATCTTCGTTGCAGATTTGCCTTTACCGCCACGGCGTTGTGCTTCATAGTCAGTCAGTGGTTGGTATTTCACATAACCTTCGTGAGAAAGCGTCACAACCACGTCTTCTTGTGCGATTAAATCTTCTAAATCAATATCGCCAGAAGCAGCGGTAATTTCAGTTAAACGATCATCACCAAATTGTGCTTTCACTTCTTCTAATTCTTCACGAATCACTTCCATTAAACGTTCTGCGCTACTTAAAATATGAAGAAGATCCGCAATTTTAACTAATAATTCTTCATATTCTTTTATAACTTCTTCAAACGCAATGCCCGTTAAACGGTGTAAGCGAAGTTCTAGAATTGCATTTACTTGTGCTGGCGATAAGTAATATTGTTCTCCTTGAATACCAAGATTTTCTTCTAACTCATCAGGACGAGCGGAAACATCAAGAAGATTAATAATATCGCTATGTAACGTCCAAGAGCGTGAACTGATTGCTGTTGCCGCTTCCTCACGGTTTTTAGAGTTACGAATGATCGCAATCATTTCATCGATATTAGAACGAGCAACCGCTAAACCTTCCAAAATATGCGTACGTTCACGTGCTTTGCGAAGCTCAAAGATAGAACGACGTGTAACCACTTCACGGCGGTGTAAAACAAAGGCTTCAATGATTTCTTTAAGATTAAATAAACGTGGCTGACCGTGATCCAATGCCACCATATTGATACCAAAGGTCACTTGCATTTGAGTAAGCGAGTAAAGATGGTTTAATACCACTTCCCCCACTGCATCACGTTTAATATCAATTTCAATACGGATCCCTTCTTTGTTTGAAAGGTCAGTAATATTGCTGATGCCTTCGATTTTTTTCTCGCGAATTAATTCGGCAATTTTCTCGACTAATTTTGCTTTATTTACTTGGTATGGCAATTCAGACACGATAATTTGCTCGCGTCCTTTTTCGTTGGTTTCTACCGTTGCACGAGCACGAACATACACTTTACCACGACCAGTGCGATAGGCCTCTTCAATCCCTTTACGACCATTAATTAATGCAGCGGTTGGGAAGTCAGGCCCTGGAATATGTTGCATTAATTCATCAATGGTAATTTCATTGTTGTCAATATAAGCCAAACAACCATTTAATACTTCGTTTAAGTTGTGAGGGGGAATGTTAGTTGCCATCCCCACCGCAATACCAGAAGAACCATTTGCTAAAAGTGCTGGAATACGAGTCGGCAATACATCTGGAATCATTAATTCGCCATCATAGTTTGGCGAGAAATTGACGGTTTCTTTATCCAAATCCGTGAGCAATGCTTGCGTAATTTTTTGCATACGCACTTCGGTATAACGCATTGCAGCTGGCGCATCACCGTCAATTGAACCAAAGTTACCTTGCCCATCAACCAACATATAGCGAAGTGAGAAGGGTTGTGCCATACGAACGATGGTATCGTACACGGCTGAGTCACCATGCGGGTGATATTTACCGATTACATCACCCACAACACGCGCTGATTTTACGTATTTTTTATTGGCGGTATTGCCTTCGCGATCCATTGAGAATAGTACGCGGCGGTGAACAGGTTTTAAACCATCTCGAACGTCAGGTAATGCACGCCCAACGATAACCGACATCGCGTAGTCAAGGTAGGAAGATTTAAGTTCTTCTTCGATATTGACAGGGGTGATAGATGATTGGATTGAATCCGTCATTGGTATTCCTTTTTTGATCAAAAATTGTGGCGGATTATAGCATAAAATTGTGGATATGTGGTTTTTGATATCAGGATTTCGCCTGATGGCGACCTACTTTTTCTTTGCTTTGCCAAAGAAAAAGTAGGCAAAAAGAAAGGCAACCCTGCTTTTCCTTATTCCCTTTGTTCCATTGAATTTGTTTCACGGAAATTTTCTGAACTCGCTACGCTCAAACAGACGAAAATTTCCTACAAATTCAATTCCACAAAGGTGGAAAAGAAGGGAACCCAATTTGTTCTTTATCCGATTTAAAGTGCGGTCAAAACTCAAAATATTTTTTGTTCTTAAAATGAATTTAAAATTAACCGCACTTTTTAAATAATGCTCTGATAAATTCGGGGCCCCATATAAATCGCCTTTGCGACTTTCAATTTTCAGGCAATTTGCGTCTGTTTGGCGTAGCGAGTTCAGCAAATTGCCGTTAAGAAAATTGAAACAAAGCAAAGAATAGCGATTTAACTGGGGCGTGTTTTCTTTGCCTACTTTCTTTTACACGAGTAAAAGAAAGTAGGTCGCCGTCAGGCGAAATCCTGACCTAATTATTTCCAATTTTCTTTTTTGGCTTTCTGCAACTTCCCATAAGCCCCCAACAACGCCTGATGTTCCTTAAAGTTTTTCAAATTTTCATCACTTGCAGGAAGATTGTAGAACGGATTGCCACCTTCAGAGACAGCTGCCCAAGCTTGTTTAACTGCATCTTTACCATACATTTTCTCAAACACTGAACGATATTGCGCTGGTTCGCGATTTTCGTCTAAATGTAATTCAATGATGGAAATTAATGCGCGGTAATAATTTACAGGTTCTGTGGTGAATACGGAGCTGTTCATATTCAGTGTCCAGTTTGCCCAATCTAATGCCTGTTCTAATTCGCCTAATGCAAGGTGGAGCATTGATTTTAATTCACCGATGCGTAAAGTTGTCCAGCCGCTATTTTTAGGTGCAACGATGCCGATAAATTCACGCACGCGAGTTGCATCGTCAATATCTTGGCCATCTAATTCTTCTAATAACTCTTGATAGGTTTCTGCATCGTGATGCCAGTTTGGTAAATCCAGTAAAATTTCGCGCCAATCCATTCCCATATTGTTATTGGCGTAAATTAAATCGTCTGCAGGATAAATATCAGATATACCTGGCACAATAATACGGCACGCATAGACATCCAAATGGTTGTAATCCATTACGTAAACTTCTTTTTCATCCGCACGGAAAATTGCCATTAAATTATTGTATTCTTCCTGTGTTGTACCACTGAAATCCCAATCAGCAAATTCATAATCAGGCGTTTCTTTGAATAAATCCCAAGAAATTAAACCGCTCGAATCAATAAAGTGGGTTTCTAAATTAGCGTGTTCAGCTACATCATCGTTATTGAAAGAGGGCGGTGAGAAAACATCTAAATCTTTCAAGCTACGACCTTGTAAAAGCTCCGTCACAGTACGTTCTAATGCCACTTGGAAATTTGGATGCGCACCAAAAGAGGCAAAGCATGTGCCGTTATTCGGATTGAGTAGCACCACGCAAATAACAGGATATTTTCCGCCAAGTGAAGCATCAAATGCATAAATTGGGAAACCTTCTTCCTCTAATTTTGCAATAGAAGCCTGAATAGATGGATAGCGATTCATCACAGATTTTGGAATTTCTGGCAGACTGATCGCTTCGGCGATAATTTTGTTTTTCACATAACGCTCAAAAACTTCTGACAAGCCTTGCACGCGTGCTTCAAATTTTGTATTGCCTGCAGACATGCCATTTGAGACATAAAGGTTGGCAATAATACTTTGTGGAATGTAAATGGTTTGTTCGTCTGATTGACGAACATAAGGCATCGCCACGATCCCACGATCATAATTGCCAGACTGTAAATCTACCAATAATTCAGGCGTAAGCTCGGCATTAGGATCAAAATAATCCAATAAATAATCATCTAAAATGCCATTAGGCAGTAAAGCATCGTCTTCAATTGGGAACCATTTTTCATTGGGATAATGCACAAAATCGCCGTTTGCAATTTCTTGTCCTAAATAGAAATCGGCAAAGAAATAATTAGTGGAAAGACGCTCAAAATATTCACCAAAGGCAGAGGCTAACGCCGCTTTTTTACTTGCCCCTTTACCATTAGAAAAACATTGCGGACAGTCTTTATCGCGAATATGCACAGACCACACATTTGGCACAGGATTCAACCAAGATACCTCTTCAATATTAAAACCAAGTGCGGTCAATTTTTGCTGAAATTTTGCAATACTATCTTCCAATGCGGCATCTTTGCCGAGAATAAAGGTTTGTTCTGTCATTTTTGTTCCTAAATAAGAAAAAAGTGCGGTGAATAATAGGGGAGTTTTAATGGCTGGGCAAGATTTTTTCGGCAAAAATAAACCCCGAAAAACTTCGGGGTTTTCTGCCGCACTTTTAACGTATATTAGAGTTAGAGTAATGTTGGACTGAACCGCACTTTTAAGGCAATTGTAATTGCGGCGAAAATTTTTTCATCGTTGAGAGGAAAGTTTTCGCGTAAAGTGCGGTGGGAATCAGTTATGTTTATTTGAGCTTGTGATAATTCATTTAATAAAATCGGGAGAGAAAGATTAAGTTGCTCGGTGATTTGTTGAATAGAAAAATGCTCGAAAGTCATCATCAAGCGATCTAAATTGCAGTAAGAAGGCATGCGATTATGTGTGATGAGATCGGCAAATTGAGTGTTGATTTTTACCCATTTCTTCTTACGGCTATAAAAATGCAGTAACAAACCAAATACGGTAAATCCAGCAAAGAAAAGATGAATGTCTAAGGCCTGAGCAAAAGGAAATCCTAGCCACATTGAAATGCCACTTGCAACAACGAAAAGCAAACTTAAGGCTAGTCCCCACACTAAGAAAAATTTATAAATTACTTCAAATTTCATTGAATTATCCTTTTCTACGAAATAAATCTGTATAAGGAAATATATAACGTTAAATATTATAGAAACATTTTGCCTGTTTTTGCTACGTTATATTTAAATAAATATAGCGATATTGTAAAATTCGCCATTATTTCTCATTTTTAAGGAGCTAAAATGAAAAAAATGTTCACGATTTTCACCGCACTTTTTGCTTTGCAAGTGAGTGCTTAAGATTTAACTTACCAAGCAGGCAGCTTGCCTGAACCAGCCAAAATTGAAAAAGTATTAAGCGCAGGTAATCCGAGTGATGTGTTGTTACTTGCTGTTGCACCAGAGAAATTGGCAGGTTTTGCTGGCTTTAAAATGGAATCAAAAGCAGGTGCGTTGTTTGAAGGTGAGATTAAAAAATTACCCACACTCGGTAAAATTGCAGGAAAAGGCAGTACGCTTTCTGCAGAAAAAATCGTTGCGTTAAAACCTGATTTGATTATTGATGTGGGTAATGTTGTGCCGAATTATAAAGATCAAGCTGACCGCACTTTTGCTCAAACTAAAGTGCCGTATTTGTTGTTAGATGGCAGATTAAGTGAAACGCCCGCTTTGTTACGTAAATTAGGTAAATTGCTTGGTAACGAAAAACAAGCTGAAGAACAAGCTAAATATGCGGAAGAAACCCTTAAACAAGCACGCGATTTTGCTAAACAACATCATAAAACAGCCTATTTAGCGCGTAATGCGGATGGCTTGCAAACTGGTCAAAAAGGTTCGATTCATACGGAAGCAATGGAATTGGTTGGCTTGGAAAACGTCGCAGAGGGAGAACAAAAAGGCTTAACTCAAGTTTCAATGGAACAGCTTTTATTGTGGAATCCTCAAATGATTTTCACCCAATATGATGAGTTTTATAAAGTGCTTGAAAACAATCCGCAGTGGAAAGAATTAAGTGCGGTGAAAAATCAGCAAGTTTTCTTTGTGCCGCATACACCATTTGGTTGGATTGATTCGCCACCGAGTTTAAACCGTTTATTAGGCGTGCGTTGGTTACAACATATGTTGAATGGTAAGGCGAATGCTGACTTTGTACCTGAAATGCAACGTTTCTATAAATTGTTCTATCACATTGATTTAACCAATGAACAAGCGCTTAAGTTGTTTCAAGTAAAATGATGAGATCGACTTTTCTTTTACGTTCGCCTCGTTTGTTTTTTGTCTTGTTAGTGGGATTGTTACTTGGCAGTATTTTACTTGCTTTGAATGTGGGGAAATACCCGCTTTCGCCTAGCCAACTTTGGGAGACAATAAGTTGTTCGTTCAACGGGCAATGTCAAGGAAATACGGAACAAACAGTACTGTGGCAAATTCGTTTGCCACGTATTTTTGCCGCTTGTTTTGTCGGGGCTGCGCTTGCTTGTGCGGGCGCAACTTATCAAGGTATGTTTAAAAATCCGCTTGTTTCGCCAGATATTTTGGGTGTTTCAGCGGGGGCAGGTTTTGAGGCAAGTTTGGCAATTTTTTACAATTTGCCAATGGTTTATATCCAGCTTTTTGCTTTTAGCGGTGGCATTTTAGCTGTGTTATGTGTATCGCTCATTGCCTCGCGTAGTCGTACACAAGATCCTATTTTAGTGCTGGTGCTTTCTGGGATTGCAATTGGTTCTTTACTTGGTGCAGGCATTTCTTTGTTAAAAATTCTTGCCGATCCTTTCACTCAATTACCTTCAATCACTTTTTGGCTACTTGGTAGCCTGACGGCTATTAATCAACAAGATTTAATTCAATTGATCCCGATATTGTTGCTAGGGATTGTTCCCATTTTTTTATTACTTACTGATACGCTGGCTCGCACTATTGCACCGATTGAATTACCACTCGGTATTCTGACTTCTGCTTGTGGTGCACCATTTTTCCTTTATTTATTAGTGCGAGGGCAAAAATAATGTTACTCGAAACACAAAATCTTGCCATTGGCTATGAAGGAAAAACACTGGTTCAACATATCCAATTTACCCTAGAGGAAAATCAAATTTGTTGTTTGCTTGGTGCAAATGGTGCAGGCAAAAGTACGTTTTTGAAAACTTTACTTGGTTTACAACCGCCTATTGGTGGTGATATTGTTTGGCAAGGAAAATCGCTTTCTGATTATTCACCAACAGAATTGGCTCGGCATATTGCTTATGTGCCACAAGCGCATTCCCATTTATTTCCTTTTTTAGTACAGGATATGGTGATGATGGGAAGAAGTGCTTTTTTGAAGTGGTATCAAACTCCGAAAAAATCTGATTTGGATTTAGCATTAATGGCATTGCAAGAGTTAGAAATTGCTCATCTTGCGCAACGTTATTATCATCAATTAAGTGGCGGCGAAAAACAGCTTGTGTTGATTGCCCGTGCGATTGCTCAACAAGCCAAACTTTTAATTATGGACGAACCGACATCTAGCCTTGATTTTGGTAATCAAATTCGAGTATTAGAAAAAATAAAACAACTGCAAAAGCAAAATATTGCGCTTATTATTAGCACGCATAATCCACAACAAGCGGCATTTTTAGGGGATAATATTGTTTTGCTTGATCAACAATTTGGCTTTCAACAAGGCGATAAAAAACATTTATTAACCTTAGAAAACTTGGCGAAAATTTACCGCACTTCGTCCGAACTTTTACATCAACATTTGAATAATTACATTGAAAAATCACTATGACTATTTACGACATCAATTTTGCTGAACTGTATCAACAACACTTAATCGCTCGTAATCATTACAACTTGCCTCCGACAAAATGGGATAAAAAAGCCGTGAAAATGGCAGAAAATTTGGTCGGCAAGCCTTCAGCATATAATCAGCAATTATTGCAAGCTATGAATGTGCAAACCGATGAAACAGTGTTGGATATTGGCTGTGGGCCTGGTACTTTTGCTGTACCGCTCGCACAACAAGGTTCAACGGTATATGCCTTAGATTATAGCAATGGAATGTTAGATTGCTTGGCGCAATTCAAACAGAAATTGGGGTTGCATCATCTCACGACACTTCATAAATCTTGGACGGATAATTGGGATGATGTGCCACAAGCTGATGTAGTGTTGGCATCTCATTCAACGTTGGTGGACGATTTGGACGATATGATCGAAAAACTCTGTGCCAAAGCGAAAAAACGTGTGTTTTTGACTTCTGTCACACAACGCCATTTCTTAGATGAGGGCGTATTTGAGGCGATTGGGCGTGAAGATATTGGTTTCCCCACTTATATTTATTTACTCAATCGGTTGTATCAAAAAGGCATTCAGGCAAATTTGAATTTTATTGAAACTGAATCCGGTTGTTTTCAAGGTGAAAGCTACGAGGATTTGTTAGCCTCGGTGGAATTTTCTTTAGGCGAGCTTTCCGAAAAAGAAAAACAAGGTTTAAAAGCCTTTTACGATCGTAAACAAACCAATAACGAACCAATTTCTCACGGACAGAAAAAATGGGCGTTGATTTGGTGGAATGTGGATCGCATCTAATGTTTCAAGTGGAATCAATTTATTTTTCTATCACTAATTAAAAGGACGATTATGTTATTTGCTTTACCTGCGCTGAATGATAACTACATTTGGCTTTATCAACGAGAAAATCTGCCGCTTATTATTGTGGATTTGCCTGAAACGGACAAGCTGTTTGCATGGCTAGATAAGCAAAACGCAACGATTGAAGCGGTGTTGCTTACTCACGAACATGATGATCATACACAAGGTGTGTCGGCATTTAAAAAACGTTATCCAACAGTGCCGATTTATGGGCCGCAAGAATGTGAGAAAAAAGGTGCGACTCAAATTATGAACGAAGGGACGATCCTTACCGCACATTATCAAATTGATGTCATTCCGACTGGGGGACACACTAAACAGCACGTTAGTTTTTTAGTAGATAATCATTTATTTTGTGGTGATGCGTTATTTTCTGCAGGTTGCGGACGTGTTTTTACAGGCAATTATGCGCAGATGTTTGATGGTTTGCAGCGTTTGAATACATTGCCTGACGAGACGATTGTTTGCCCTGCTCACGAATATACCTTGGGGAATTTAGCGTTTGCGGAAACGGTGCTGGTGGAGAAAAGTGCGGTAGAAAAAAGTGCGGTAGAAAAACAACGTATTTTTGTTGAAACACAACGGGCTGAAAATAAACCAAGTTTGCCGACAACCTTAAAACTTGAGCGAGAAATTAATCCGTTTTTACAAGCAAAAACACTTGAAGAATTTACCGCACTTCGCAAAGCAAAAGATATTTTCTAATATTGGGTGAGGACAAAGTGCGGTGATTTTTTAAATTAGCAGATTATTTCTTTCTCGCTAACATGGTGGCAAATTTCATTTTAATGCGATTGCCGTTTTCATCAGTTTTGTGTAATTCGCCCATATTTTCGTTATATTCTAAGAATTCCCAATCTTTGTAATATTCTTTCAATTCGTTTTCAGCAAAAGTGAATGAGAACGGAAGTGGGCAAGGCACATCATCTGTGGACATGGCGGCAACGATTAAATTATATCCGCCAACATTGGTATGTTCTTGCATATTTTTGATGATTGACGGCACACGTTCACGATTTAAGAACATAAACACCACCGTTGAAACAATAAAATCATAGTTTTCTTGAATGTTGGCGGCGTTAATGTCGTAAAGTGCGGTAGAAATATTAAGGTTTTCTTTCTCTTTGGTTTCATTTAAAAAGGCAATGCTGTTTTCATTGTGATCCCAAGAGGTTACATCATAGCCTAATAAACTTAAATAAAGTGAATTACGCCCTTGTCCGCAACCTAAATCTAATACTTTACAAGGCGAGATAATTTTTGCTGCATCCACCACATCGCCGTGAATGGCAGTCATGTTGTATTTTTTACTGAAATAATCTTCTTTTTTGCAATAGAAACCTAGGGTACATTCTAGGTCATCAGAAAGAGCTTCAACACGATGCCATGCTTGAGGTTCAACAAAAGGAATGTGGCTTTCTGGGGTAAAAATATGCTCGGCAATAACATCGCCATTTTCTGTTAGCTCATAAAATTTAAGCTTACCTTTTAATACGGTTAATTTTCCCCAAGTGCCGACTTTTGTGTTGTGCTTTTCTTGGAACATTTGTGGCAATTTGTCTTTTGTCCACACTGGCATTTGTTTATAGCAGATTAATTCGTTTTTCATAATATTCTCCAAACAGATAAATAGTTGAGTGTTATGGTAGGTTATAAGTCATCTATTTTCAACAAGAAAATAAAAGGGCAACGTAATGTTGCCCTAATTAATTGAATTGATTATTTTACTTGCATACCTGCGGTGACACCATTATCGGCAGATAACAAGAATAAATCACTACCGCCTGTTCCTGCGGATAGAATCATTCCCTCAGACACGCCGAATTTCATTTTACGTGGTGCAAGGTTTGCCACCATAATCACAAAACGACCTTCTAATTCTTCAGGTTTATTGTAAGCCGCTTTAATGCCAGAGAAGACTTGACGAGTATGATCGCCAAGATCTAATTCAAAACGTAAAAGTTTATTAGATTCTGGCACTGCTTCGCATTTCAACACTTTTGCTACACGCATATCAAGTTTAGCGAAATCATCAATGGTGATGGTTTCCGCAATAGGTTCAACGGCAGAAAGTGCGGTTGGTTTTGCTTCTGTTTTTTCTGCGGCTTTATTGGCTGCTGCAAATAAGGCTTTAGTTTCTTCCACTACGGCATCAATTTGTTTTTTCTCTAAACGAGAGAATAAGGCTTTAAACGGTGCAAGGGTATGACCAAGTAATGGTTGATGAATATTATCCCAACGTAATTCAGCTTGTAAGAAGGCTTCTGCACGTTCTGCCAGTTTTGGAAGAACAGGTTTTAAGTAAGACATCAATATGCGGAAAAGCTCAATACCCATTGAACATACGGTTTGCAATTCTGCCTCTTTGCCTTCTTCTTTTGCAATCACCCAAGGGGCTTTTTCATCAATGTATTTATTGGCTTTATCCGTTAATGCCATAATTTCACGAATGGCTTTATTGTATTCACGGCTTTCGTAATAAGCGGCGATTTGCTCGGCTTGGGCGGTAAATTCTGCAAATAATGATTCATCTTCCAGTTTATTTGCAAGTTTGCTTTCAAAGCGTTTCGCAATAAAGCCTGCATTGCGTGAAGCTAAATTCACTAATTTGTTTACAATATCCGTATTTACACGTTGTACGAAATCGTCAAGGTTAAAGTCTAAATCTTCAATGCGATCATTTAATTTTGCTGCATAGTAATAACGCAAACATTCAGGATCGATATGATTCAAATAAGTGCTGGCTTGAATGAATGTGCCGCGAGATTTTGACATCTTCGCCCCATCCACCGTTACATAGCCATGAGCGAACACATTAGTCGGTTTACGATAGCCGCTGCCTTCAAGCATTGCAGGCCAGAATAGACTGTGGAAATAAACGATGTCTTTACCGATGAAATGATAAAGCTCTGCATCACTGCCTTCAGCCCAAAATTCATTGAAATCAATGCCTTCACGATTGCATAGATTTTTGAATGAAGCCATATAGCCGATTGGCGCATCTAACCAAACATAGAAGAATTTATCTTTTGCGCCGGGAATTTCAAAACCGAAATAAGGCGCATCGCGTGAAATATCCCATTGTTGTAAACCGCTCTCAAACCATTCTTGCATTTTGTTCGCAATTTCAGATTGAAGTGAGCCAGAACGAGTCCATTCTTTTAACATCCCTTCAAATGCAGGCAAGTCAAAGAAAAAGTGTTCAGATTCTTTTACGATAGGTGTTGTGCCAGAAACAGCTGAACGAGGATTAATTAAATCCATTGGGCTATAAGTAGAAGCACACACTTCGCAGTTATCGCCATATTGATCTTCTGCTTTGCATTTCGGGCAAGTGCCTTTCACAAAACGATCAGGCAAGAACATATTTTTTTCAGGGTCGAATAACTGAGAAATAACTTTACTCTTAATAAAGCCATTGGCTTTGAGTTTATTGTAAATTTCTGCAGTGAGCTGTTTGTTTTCTTCGCTGTGAGTGGAATGATAGTTATCAAAACTAATATTGAAACCTGCAAAATCACGAATGTGATCGGCTTTTGCTTTAGCAATTAATTCTTCTGGTGTAATGCCAAGTTTATCAGCATTCAACATAATCGGCGTGCCGTGCGCATCGTCCGCACAGACAAAATGGATTTTATTGCCACGCATACGTTGAAAACGCACCCAAATATCTGCTTGGATATGTTCTAACATATGGCCTAAATGAATTGCCCCATTGGCATAAGGCAAGGCGCAAGTGACTAAAATTTTACGGGGTTGAGTTGTCATTTTTATTCTCTTTTTAGCATACAAAAATTGTGCTTATCTTACTTTAAATAGGGGATTTTTTCTAGTTTGAAAAACTTTAACTTAACATACCGTACTTTCCGTGATTAAATATGCCCGACAAATTTACTCTACTAAACAGGAAGTTATTATGGCAACCTACTTTTCTGATAATTTGACTGCCGAGCAGCAAAATCAAGTTCAGCAGATTATCCAACAATTTCAGCATCCAACCTTGCAAAAGGATCTGATTGCGCTTAATACTTTGAAAAAAGTGGAAAAGGGCGGCGATACCTTACGTATTGAATTGCAATTACCTTTTGCGTGGAATTCAGGTGCAGAACAATTAAAACAAGCGGTTTCAGATTCGTTATTGAAAGCAACAGATTGTAAATTAATTAAATGGGCGGTGGCTTATCAAATCGCCACACTTAAACGTGCAAATAATCAACCTGCTGTAAAAGGTGTGAAAAATATTATTGCTGTGAGTTCTGGTAAAGGCGGCGTAGGGAAATCATCGGTTTCCGTTAATCTAGCTTTAGCATTACAAGCACAAGGCGCACGTGTTGGGATTTTAGATGCGGATATTTATGGTCCTTCTATTCCACACATGTTAGGTGCAGCGGATCAACGCCCGACTTCGCCAGATAATCAACACATCACCCCAATTAAAGCACATGGTTTATCTGCAAATTCCATTGGCTTTTTAATGAATGAAGATAGCGCAACAATTTGGCGTGGCCCAATGGCGAGTAGTGCATTAAGCCAATTATTAAATGAAACTCTATGGGATAGTTTAGATTATCTTGTTATCGATATGCCTCCAGGCACAGGTGATATTCAACTTACCTTATCACAACAAATCCCTGTGACTGGTGCAGTGGTTGTGACAACTCCACAAGATATTGCTCTGCTTGATGCAGTGAAAGGTATCTCAATGTTTGAGCGAGTATCCGTACCAGTGTTAGGCATTGTGGAAAATATGTCGATGCACATTTGTAGCGAGTGCGGTCATCACGAAGCGATTTTTGGCACAGGCGGTGCAGAGAAAATGGCGGAAAAATACAATGTGAAAGTATTAGCTCAACTTCCTCTGCATATTCGTATCCGTGAAGATTTAGATGCAGGCAACCCGACCGTTGTGCGAGTGCCTGAAAATGAAATTTCACAAGCGTTCTTACAACTTGCAGAAAAAGTCTCTACAGAACTTTACTGGCAAGGTTCCGTAATCCCAAGCGAGATTTTATTTAAAGAAGTGAAATAATCAAAAAAGATAGGGCTGCATTTGCAGCCCTTTTTTAATGGGATTTTTACCCCACCCATCTCACCACTTCATCCAACCCTTTACGGGATTTTTTCGCAATATCGCGTGAGCGATAGCCAAAGGTTGCGGCGACAGAAACCGCATATTCTTGAGGATCAAATAATCCTTCTTCGGCGAGGCATTCATTCATTTTGTCGTAATGAAAACCTTCAATTGGGCAAGAGTCGATGCCAAGGGCTGAAGCTCCAGTAAGCATATTTGCAAGGGCGATATAAGTTTGTTTACTGCACCAATCAAATAAAGTGCGGTCGTTTTCGAGTAATTTCATATCTTCTTCTTGCAGGGCTTTGTATTTTGTGAGGGCGGCTTGTTGTTGCTCTGCGTTCAAGCCTTTGCGTGCCATCACATCCACAAAAAACGGACTATCATAACGGGCATTTTTCTTCGCGAGAATTACCACAAGATGACTGCAATTATCAAGCTGATTTATCATTCCCCAGCTAAAAGGTTTCATTTTTTCGCGTAAGGTTTTATTTTGAATCACTAAAAATTTCCAAGGCTCAGAGCCTACAGAACTTGGCGATAATCGACCGCACTCTAAAATACATTCAAAATCTTCATCACTGATTTTTTTTGTTGGGTCGTAATAACGTGTTGAGCTACGTTGATGGAAGAGTTCAAGAACTTGTTCACGAGTAAGTTGAGTCATTTTATTTCCTCTTTGTTAAACAAAAATGTGGTGCCATATTAAAGATTAGTTTTTGCTAAAACAAGGGAAAGATTTTAGAATAGTCAGCACTTTTATCACAGAGAGTGAGAATAATGACAAGAATTGCAATTATTCCTGCGAGAGCAGGTTCTAAAGGAATTAAAGATAAAAATTTACAGCTTGTGGGGGGCGTTTCTTTGGTGGGGCGTGCGATTTTGGCAGCGCAAGAATCGGGTATGTTTGATCAAATTGTGGTGACATCAGATGGCGAAAATATTTTAAAAGAAGCCACAAAATACGGCGCAAAAGCAGTGGCACGCCCTGAAAGTTTGGCGCAAAGTGATACACGCACCATTGATGCTATTTTGCATTGCTTAGAAACACTCAATATTTCACAAGGCACCGCTGCACTTTTGCAACCAACCAGCCCATTGCGTAATGCTTTAGATATTCGTAATGCAATGGAAATTTTCCTTGGCGGCAAATATAAATCCGTGGTTTCAGCTTGCGAATGTGAACATCATCCTTATAAATCCTTTACTTTAGAAGGCACTGAAGTTCAGCCTATTCACGAATTAACGGATTTTGAATCCCCTCGTCAAAAATTACCGAAATCTTATCGTGCAAATGGTGCAATTTATATTAATGACATCGAAAGTCTCTTTGAAGAAAAACGTTTTTTTATTGCGCCAATGCGTTTTTATTTAATGCCAACTTATCGTTCCATTGATATTGACTCCACACTTGATTTGCAATTAGCCGAAAGTTTAATTTCAAAAGAATTCTAAAAAAATTGGCCGCACTTTTGATCTGCACTCCAAAAGTTGGATTAAACAACCAACTAAGGTGCAGATTTTTTATGACCAAATACAATTTTTTTCAAGCAACAAGTCATCGAGTTTTATCTTCAAAATAGTAAAAATTGTTGATTCCCCTGCAGGCATTTTCAACTTGCCAGCAGAACATTGTGACATTGGATTAATCAATTTGATCATATTAGAATCAATGGCTTAGCGTTGCTGGGTAAGAAGTGAAATTACTCATCTGAATTTAAACTTAAGATGATACAATTGGTTAAAAGTAAGCAATTTTCTGCAGAACCCGCTTGCTTACATTTTGGCACTGGAAATGGCTAGGGATTAAGAATACCGAGTTCAAGTGTGCGGAAGGCAAGCTCTATTTATCCCCAATTAAGGATTTATTTAACAATGAAATTATTGCTTATGATTTAGCGCGAAGCCCGAACTCTGAGCAAATTACTCAAATGATGAAACAAGCTGTAGCAAGGCTTGAAGGCGCAAAACCGATTTTACATTCCGACCAAGGTTGGCAATATCAGATGATAGATTATCAAAACATACTCAGGGAGAATGGCATTTAACAAAGTATGTCAAGGAAGGGGAATGATTTAGATAACAGTGCGATGGAAATTCTTTGGATGATTAAAAACGGAATGTTATTACGGCAAACGATTTGAGATGTTCAAACAACTGGAAAAAACAATTCATGAGTACATTCATTATTACAACCATGAGCACATTCAGGGGAAACCAAAATGGCTGAGTCCTGTGAATGACATAGCTCAGCCCTTGAACTAAATAAGTCTAATTTTTTAGAAGGTCAATTCCAGTAAAATCAAGGCTTTGTAATGTCTTATAGTGATGTATGATTTTGGTTTTTGGTGGAGCTGGGGAAAGCTGATCTAGATAAATATCATTTTGTTTTTAAAAGATATATTAAATAGTTAAAAATAGCTTACTACCAAGCTTACTACCATAAAAAACAAGGCGCCAATTCAGATGATTTTTTGCCTTTTAGGGACAATGATTATATCATCAAAATTTGCATTTACTTGCGTTTGTTTGCGTTAAAAGATCTGAAACTCAGGATCTGAAAGGTGCTATTACTGAAAAGGCTTTGCAAAGGATCTAAAATTGCGTTGAAATCGACATCTTTAGTGTGCGGGCGTGGCGAGGGTTTGACTGCGATTTTTCATGCGTACAATTGGGCGAAAAATCGGGCTGAAATAAGGATTTAAGATTTGTCATATTGATTGATTTGATATAATACACTGGGGTGGTATTAATACTATACAGGACAAAAACAGCTCTTTTAGCAATAAAAAACCCGCATTTCTGCGGGTTGTTTATTTTTGAAAGGATCTAATTTAGCAATTTGTAATCGGAGAACGTGATCACTTCTTCCCCTACCCAACTATTAATCTCTTTCAATCGTTCTTGCAATGGGATTATCTCATTGATAAAAAACACTCGCGTTGCCTTTTCAACGTCACCAAAGCCGCCTGTATTGTTAGGAACAATTCCCATCAGTTGCGGTGGCACACGGTGCGCGGCTAACACATCATCACGGCTTGTATTCTTAATGTTTAAGAAATCATCTTTGGCGATAGCATCAGACAATGGAATAACTTGCATCCCATCTTTCTTTCCGTCTGGAATATACACAAATAAATTTTTAAAGTTGCCAGTGCCTTTTGTTTGTCTGATTTGTGTTTTGATCGCTTCAATGTCGTCTTTGTTTTGTGTCGGGTCGGTCATGTAAATAATTGAACCCGCATGTGCGCCGTTCAAATAATATTTGCGGCGAAATAACGTTGCACTTTCATTCAAGAAAGCTGATTGTAAAGCCGCGAGATATTCCGGCACGCCATAAATCTCTTGATTTACATCAGGGTTGATCAGATTAAACACCGCATCTTTCGGGAATTCGTATTCGTCAAAGCCATTCACAATCTGATAAAAAATGCCTTTCTTCACGCCAACGCGGATATATTTTGCAAGGGGCGATTTTAACGCAATCACTTTCCCGAATATGTTTTCAACTTTTTCAAGGTAAGCATTACCGAATACTAAGTAATCTTGCACCAGTTTTTCTAACTGCGTGCGTGGTAAAAGTGCGGTCGTTTTACAGGTAGAAAGCAAAATATTTTTCTTCACCGTGATCGCACTGTTATGATGTGCAGATGCATTTAAGGCTTTGGCAAGATAACTTAAATTAATTGGCGGGTTGTAATATTTCTCATACATCAACACGCTTTCGAAATAATTCAATACTTCTGCACGGTCAAGCACGGGAATAGGTTCCCCAAAGCTGAACGCCTGTGCTTGATTCCCCGTAGAAAGTGCGGTTGATTTTTTTGATTTTTTGCTCATTTGGTAATCCTATTCAAAAGTGAAAATGGTTGATTGGTTACTTGATACATCGCCGCCTAAACCATAAGGCACATTTAAAATGCAGTTCATAATTGCCCATGATAAGTCGCCATGGCTTGCATCTTCTGAACGGTCAGAAACATAAGTAATCTTCCCTGTTCCGGTAATACGTTTTTTGACTGTCATAAAACTGGTGATGATTTCGTTACCATCAAATTTAAGGCGGCGTTTCTGAATTAAGTTTTGCGTTTTTAATACCATCTCATTTTTTAAATCGGCGTTGTAATCAAGACCGATTGCCATTGGATAGAATTTTTTAACTTCTTGGAATACGCCAGAACCCATCCCCGTTTTATCAATCACAATACGGGTGACATTGTAATCATCACAGAAACTTTTAATTCTGCTCGCTTGTGCTTCATAATCCATGCCGTGAAATGTTTGCCAATGCAAAACACGATAATCACCGCCTTCCACTTTAGGCGGTGCAACAATCACTAATGCTGCACGGTCGCCAGTAAAAGCAGGGTCATAACCTAACCACACTTCACGATTGCCGAATGGACGTTGATAAAATGGCTTATAATCGTGCCATTCTTCCAAACTATCCACTTGGCAAAGTTGCAAGTCGGCAAATTTAAACGCCGACGTGTTATCATCTGCAAACTGGCATAAAAACAACTGTTCAAATTCTTCTTTGCTGTTTTCTGCAATCAGGTCATCAATATTGAATAGGTTGCACCCACCTTCCATCGCATCATTAATGGTAACAATCTGCTTCCATTGGCGGTCAGCACAAAGTTTTCCGATTCTTAAATTCTCGTGAGAAATGTCAATTTCAACTTTGTCCGCCTTGGCCCGATTTTTATTAAATGCTTTTCCAGAAAAAAACGCATAAGCGGGATGTGCAATCGTGGTCGGTGTTGAAAAATACGTTTGGCGATACATCTTTTGTGCCGCCATACCTGATGCCACTTTACGCATCACATCAAATTTAGGCACCCAAAACACTTCATCAAAATATAAATTGCCGTGATACGATTGAGCCGTGGCGGAGTTCGTACCAAGGAAAATTAATTCTGCCCCATTTGGCAATTTGATGGTTTCGCCTTTTAAATCTACATCTGCCGTCTGCTTGGCGTAATTCACAATATACGAGCGAAACTGTAAGGCTTGTTTTTTACTGGCAGAAAGAAAAATTTGATTGTGCCCCGTCGTCAAAGCATCAACAAAGGCTTCGTGGGCAAAATAGTAAGTCGCCCCGATTTGTCGGCTTTTTAAAATATTTCTAATTCGGTGCTCTTTTGCCTTGTGCCAAATGCGTTGATAATTAAACATCCCATCAAGAAAGCCATTAATCAGCAATTCTTCTTGCTCTTGGCCAATAGCATTGGGTTCGGCTTTCTTGCGTTCGCCCTTGTTGCGGTTCGCCAGTTTAGGATTTAAATCCACTTCATTGCCATCGCCAAAAGAATACTTTTTCACTCTCGCCATTCTTTCCATTTGGCGACCAAGCAAATCAATTTCTTTGTAATCTGAACCGCTCTTTTCTTCTTTCGCAATCAGCAAATTCAATCTTGTCTCAAGGGCTAATTCAACCCGACCAACAGGCGCAATATCGTCCCACTTTTCTCTGTCTTTCCAACTGGCAATCGTTGATGCAGGAATATCAAGCTGGCGAGATATTTCAGCGATTTTATAACCACTAAAATACATCTGCTGTGCTTTACGTTTGATTTCCGCCGTCACTTCGAGTGAAGGTTGATTAATAACTTGTTCGTCCATTCCTAATCCTTTCTATTTACAACCGCATAATAGAAAGGGGGCGAATGTTAGTCTTTCCGCTTGCTCTGTGAATCGGCATACAACAAAAGCAACTCATAGACCGCAAAAATTAAACCTTTCAGAATAATGGCAATCTTTGAATCAAACCAAACAAAGGATAAGCAATGGCAAAAACTTCAAAATGGTTTGTAGTCGCAACGGAAGGGGCAACTACAGACGGTCGCACAATCAATCGCACTTGGATTGAACAAATGGCGGCAAATTATGACCCTAAAAAATACGGTGCACGCGTTAATCTTGAACACATTAAATGGCGTTATATGTGGAACGATGATCCGCACTCAAAATGCTATGGTGATGTGGTTGGTTTAAAAACGGAAGAAAATGCTGAAGGTAAATTGCAGTTACTGGCTCAAATCGACCCAACGGACGATTTAATCAAACTCAATAAAGACCGTCAAAAAATCTACACCTCTATTGAGTGCGATCCGAATTTTGCCGACACAGGTGAAGCCTATTTAGTCGGTTTGGCTGTAACGGACAATCCTGCAAGTCTTGGCACAGAAATGTTGGTATTTTCTGCCGGTGCAAGCGCAAATCCTCTCAACAACCGCAAAGAAAAAGCCGAAAACCTTTTCACTGCCGCAATTGAAACCGAATTAGAGTTTGAAGAAGTGAAAGAAAAAGGGCTGTCTGTCTTTGCCAAAATCCGCGCATTATTTGCCGACAAAGAAAAAACCGACAATGAACGCTTTGCCGACCAAACGCAAGCCATTGAGCTTTTAGCGGAACAAACCAAAGAAACATTGGAAAAATTGACCGCACTTTCTGACGATTTAGCCAAACAAAAAGCCGAAATCGAAGAAATGAAAGCAAGTAATGCAGAAATCCAAGCAACGTTCGCAGAACTCCAAAAGCCTGTTGAACCCGAAAATCCTCGCCCTTTAGTTTACGGTGAACAACCTGAAACTGACGGCCGCTTCTTTTAATTTATCTTAGGAAAAAACCAATGAATAAATTTACCAAACAAAAATTTAATACTTACCTTGCTGGTGTTGCACAAGATAACGGCGAAGATGTTGCTTTTATCGCAAATGGTGGTCAGTTTACCGTTGAGCCAACTATTCAACAAAAATTAGAAAATGCTGTGCTTGAAAGTTCTGATTTCTTGAAACGCATCAATGTAGTGATGGTGCAAGAAATGAAAGGTTCTGCATTGCGTTTAGGTGTGCTTTCACCAGTGGCAAGTCGCACCGACACCAACACCAAAGCACGTGAAACCACTGATATTCACAGCTTGCAAGAAAACACCTATTCTTGCGAACAAACCAACTTTGACACACATTTAAATTATCCAACCTTAGACAGTTGGGCGAAATTCCCTGATTTTGCCGCACGTGTGGGCAAACTCAAAGCAGAACGCATTGCATTAGACCGTATCATGATCGGTTGGAATGGCACAAGTGCAGCAACAACCACAAACCGTACCTCAAATCCATTATTGCAAGATGTGAATAAGGGTTGGTTAGTCCAAATCGAAGATAAAGCCAAAGCCCGTGTGTTAAAAGAAATTGAAGAAAGCAGTGGCAAAATCGAAATCGGCGCAGGTAAAACCTATAAAAATCTTGATGCCCTTGTCTTTGCATTAAAAGAAGATTTCATCCCAGCACAATACCGTGATGATACAAAACTGGTTGCAATTATGGGTAGCGACTTATTAGCCGATAAATACTTCCCATTAATCAACCAAGAAAAACCAAGCGAAATTTTGGCAGGCGATACCGTCATTAGCCAAAAACGTGTGGGTGGGTTACAAGCCGTATCTGTCCCATTCTTCCCGAAAGGCACAGTGTTAGTCACATCGCTTGATAACTTGTCAATCTACGTGCAGGAAGGCAAAGTGCGTCGTCACTTAAAAGATGTGCCAGAACGCAATCGTGTGGAAGATTATTTATCGTCAAACGAAGCCTATGTTGTGGAAAACTACGAGGCAGTCGCCATGGCGAAAAATATCACCATTCTTGAAGCACCTACGCCTATTTCGCCAGTGGCTGCATAACGGAATCAATTATGCGCCCAACTAAACGCCACTTTCTGGAAGTTTCTGCCGCTATCGCTAATGCGGCAGAAACCGAAGATCTAAGCGACTTTACGGAATATGAAAAAATGTGCCGTATTCTTGCTCGCCATCGAAAGGATTTGAAAAACATCCAATCGACGGAACGCAAAGGCGCATTTAAAAAGCAAATTTTGCCTGACTATCTACCATGGATTGAAGGGGCGTTATCGGTCGGAAGTGGTAAACAAGATAATGTCTTGATGACATGGTGCGTGTGGGCGATTGACTGTGGCGAATATCATCTCGCCTTACAAATTGCCGATTATGCCGTATTTCATGATTTACGCTTGCCCGAGCCATTCACTCGAACACTTGGCACCTTGTTAGCAGAAGAATTTGCCGACCAAGCCAAAGCCGCACAAGCTGCCAATAAACCGTTCGAAGTGGCTTACTTAGAGCAAGTCCAACGCATCACCGCCGATTGCGATATGCCAGATGAAAGCCGAGCGCGATTATTGCGTGAATTGGGTTTGTTATTGGTTGAAAAACACCCTGAGCAAGCACTGGCATATTTAGAACGTGCTTTGGGTTTAGATCAAAAAATTGGCGTGAAAGGCGACATCAAGAAACTAAAAAAACAATTATCAGCGACTGAATGTTGATGTTGTTTTAATGCCCCGTCTAAATCGCCTGACCGACTTGGCATTTTTAGGAAAATTTTTCTTGTTTGAGCGTAGCGAGTTAAAAATTTTCCGTTAAGAAAATGACAACAAAGGGCAGAAAAGCGATTTAATCGGGGTGTGTTCTTTGGTTCTTTCTTGCACAAACAAGAAAGAATATAAACCGAGCAAACCACGCAGCCGTCGGGCGGATTAAAAGTGCGGTCAAATTCTGACGGATTTATTGGCCGTGCTTAATTTAATCCTCACCCGACTTTTTTTATAAGGGTAAATCAATGAGCGACGGCGCAATATCAGTCAAACTGGCCCCTGATTATGAAATGGGCGAAGTGCAGCAACAGTTAAATGATTACGATACGTCAGATGACATTATCAGTAATGATGGTTTCTTCCCCGATATGTCACTTTCCCAATTTCGTAATCAATACCGTGCAGACGGCACCATTACTACACAACGTTTACAAGATGCCTTAATTGAGGGCATGGCAAGTGTCAATGCCGAACTCTCCACGTTTAAAACGCAAAGCAAACGTGACAGTTTAGAACAAATCATCGCCCCATCAATCAATGGCGAAAGCGTACTGATTTATCGCTATAAACGTGCGGTAAGTTGCTTGGCACTGGCAAACCTTTATGAACGCTATGCAAGCTATGACAGCACTAACGATGGCGAAAAGAAAATGGCGCAACTCAAAGACAGCATTGATGAATTACGTCGTGATGCTCGCTTTGCGATTAGCGACATATTGGGCAGAAAACGCGTCGATGCGGAGTTAATCTAATGCAAGTTTACGCACAACAAAATGACAATTTAGATGCCATTCTTTATCGACATTTTGGACGAAGTGAAGGCTTGCTCGAAATAACATGCGAACTCAATCCGCATTTAATGGATAAGCCCATTATTCCCATTGGTACCCCTGTCATATTGCCAGATGCCGATACAGAAAAAATCAGTGTAGCAAATGACACAATTCAACTTTGGAGCTGATATGCACGACGCACCATCAAAAGCATCTTACACATCAGGAATATTCGCCTTCTTAATTGGACGCATTGCCGATATGTTCTCAAATGTAAATTGGGCTGATGTCGCATCGATTACAGGTATTGTGATTGGTGTCGCCACCTTTCTTGTAAATTGGTATTACAAGAAAAAAGATTTTGAATTAAAAGAAAAAGAACTCAAACAACGGATCCATCATCATGATTAAACGTTCTGCTAAATACATCTGCGCCATATCCGCCGTTGTTGGACTTGTGATTGCCACTTATGGAAATGACATTCGAACCTCAGAAAAAGGCTTGTTACTGATTGGTAATGCAGAAGGTTGTATGAAAAAGCCCTATCAATGCCCTGCCGATGTTTTAACTGTTGGCATAGGCATAACCGATGCTATTGAAAAAATTGACCGCAATAAAATTTACAGCTTACAAGAAATTGCCGAATTATACATAAAAGGCATTAAACAATCAGAAAAATGCGTTAATCAATACGCCAACGGGCAAACTATGCCACAAGGTGCATTTGATGCCCTCGTCTCCATCACCTTTAACGTAGGATGCGGCAAATTAAAAAATAGCTCACTTTTTAAAATGGCACGCCAAGGCTACAGCAAAGCCATGTGCGGTCAATTCGAACGTTGGATTTATGCAGCAGGAAAACCGCTAAAAGGATTAATTGAACGCCGTCAAAAGGAGAAAAACCTATGTTTAATTTCTTAACCGCCAAAGAACGAGGCATTTTCCTTATCGGGCCAATACTGCTTGTACTCCTCATTGTTTTTCTGGGATTTAAGGCTAATTATTGGCGAAAAGAAATGCTCAAAGAAGAACAGCTAAAACTGAAATGGCAAAACGCTTACATTGAGTTAAATCATAGCGTTCAAAATTTTGCCGAACAGCAAGCACAGCTAATCCAAGCCGTAAACAACCTCAAAGAAAAGCAAAATCAACAAACACAGGATTTAAAAAATGTACTTAAATCAAATCAAGATTGGGCTGATAGCCCTTTGCCTGATGATGTTAAACGCCTGTTCAACTCAGCAGGAAATCATTAAATCGCCGATTCTTTGTCCGCAAACCACAGAATGCAGTGCGTATTCGTCACAGATTCGCACCAATGGCGAATTAGCCGAAGCCTATTTACAGACACAGCACCACCTTGATTTGTGCATTATCGAGAACTCAAGTTTAAAAAAATGCATGGATAAATTTAATAAAAAGGAACAGCCATGACAGATCAATTCGACCGAGCACAGCAGCTTGAAGAAATGCAACGTGAAATCGCCCTCAAAAAACACCGCACTTTTAAAGCAGTAAGTCGCCTTTATTGTGAAGATTGTGATGCCCCTATCCCAGAAAAACGCAGACAAATGATTCAGGGCGTAACACGTTGCGTGACTTGCCAACAAAGATTCGAAATGCAACAACGGAATTTTCGCAAATGAAAAAGCCCAACCAACTGCGCAAAATCCTTGAACAAAGCCACCCCGATTTTGTAAAAAATCCCGACCATCTACAACTTTATGTGGACGGTGGGCAAATCATCGCAACGGGTGCCGCATCATTTAGTTTTGAATATCGTTATACACTCAATGTTGTAGTGACTGATTATGCAGGCGATATTGCCACCTTGATTGTGCCAATGATGGCTTATCTCCGCACAAATCAACCTGAAATATTCGAAAATCCACAAATTCGAGAGAACGCATTTAAATTCCAGGTGGATTACAACAATAACAACACCGCAGATATTAGTTTCGAAATCCAACTCACTGAACGTGTCGTGTCGAAAAAAGACGGGAATAACGTGCAGATCCATTATGCAAAAGAACCCGTATGGGACGAACCAACCCGAGTAAAAGTCTATTTGGAAAACTGGCATTCGCCAATTTTTGAGGGTGATATAGTCTAATGGCAACAGTAGAAGAAGTTCAGGCAAAATTGACCGCACTTATTGCCAATCTTTCTCCACAAGCACGCAGACAGCTTGGGCGAAAAATCGGGCAAGCCTTACGAAAAAGCCAATCGAACCGAATTGCACGCCAACAAAATCCCGATGGTTCAGCCTTTGAACCGAGAAAACCACGTAAAGAATTTGGAAAAAAGAAAGGGCGAATCAAACGCAAAGCCATGTTCGCCAAACTTCGTACCGCCCGACATTTAAAAGTGCGGTCAAATGGAAACGAAGTTTCAGTGGGGTTTAATGGCTCAAGTGCTGCCATTGCTGCAGTGCATCAATACGGTTTAAGCTCCAGCCCATCTAAATATAAAGATTTCAAGGTGCTATATGCTCAGCGTGAATTACTGGGCTTTAGTGATAGTGATTTAGAAATGATTGAAGATTTAATTATTGAGAAATTAAGCCTTTAGATTTGAGGTGTTTGCGAATGATGTGTATCCAATAGGCATAAACAACTAATGCAGCCATACCGAGAAAAAAATTAACTTCGATAAGCCACAATACTGAGCCAATCATCAACATATAAATAAAAATAGCTGGAGCAGCAATGATCAGAGAAACAAACCAAGGCACTGCAATTACACCAAAACCAATTGCAAGCCCAAGTAAGCCAACAAACAGAATAAATAATGAAAGTATTGCAATCATATTTCCCCCTTTTGCTTACTCGATTATTGAGCTAAATAATTAATCTTGTCAATAGAAAAGTGAATAAAAAATGAATAATTTACAACTTACCGTTTTATTAAATGCCATTGATAAAATTTCTGCTCCAGTTCGCAGTGCATCTAAAAGCGTTAATGAGCTATCGGCAAAACTAAAAGAAAGCAAATCGATTCATCGACAACTAAATCAGCAAAATAAACAGCATCAAGCAGCAATGAAACAATATGCTTCTACTATCAACCCATTGAAATCAAAATTAGATTCACTAAATCAAGAATTAGAGCAAGCCAAACAAAAAGCAGCGTCTTATGCTCAATATATGAAGAATGCTCAACATCCTACTGCAGGATTTCAAAAGGAAGTAGAGAAAGCGAAAAGTGCGGTAAAAAAACTCAAGCAAGAACAAATTGATGCAGCAAATAAATTACAGCAAGCACGCCAAGAATTAGCAAAATCAGGCATTTCTGCAGAAAAACTCGCGCAAAAGCAAAGAGAACTGCAGAAAAATACCAAAAGTGCAACGGATCAAATTAAAAATCAAGAAGCCGCATTGAAAAAACTCAACGCTAAGCAGGCTGCTTATAATCAATATCGTGGGCAAGTTGAAACTCTCAAAAGTATTAGTGGAAAAGCACAAATTATTGGCGCCCAAGCCTCTGCTGCGGGTACAACGATCACTGCACCAATTGTCAATTCCATTCGAGATTTTATGTCGTTTGAAGATGTTATGGCGGGGGTTGCTCGCCAAGTTCCAGGGCTAAAAGACAAATTTGGACAATTTACCCCTAAATACGATGAATGGAAAAACAAGATTAAACAGCTTTCAACTGAATTACCTCTTACCACAAATCAAATTGGTGACATGGTTACTGCTGCAGCGAGAATGGATATTCAGGAAAATGAATTAGAAGATTTTATTCGCTTAAATACCCAAATGGCAACAGCATTTGATGCAGAAAACCCCGATGAATTAGTAGAGTTATTTGGTAAAGTACAGAAAAACTTTAAATTAACCACCAAAGATGCCAAAGAGCTAGCCGATACTATTAACTATTTAGATGATAATGCCATTTCAAAGGGGACAGATATTATTAATTTCCTAAATAACACATCAGGAATTGGTAATTTAGTCAAAATTAGTGAAAAGAATCTTGCTGCACTAGGTTCAACTTTATTAACGGCAGGAAACGAAGCCAGTACATCAGCCAAAGCAATCGAAAGTACATTCAACCGTCTAAGTAAAGCCACTAGAATGAAACCCGTTAATAACGGACTAAAAGCGTTAGGTTTAGATCCAAAAGCGATTCAAAAAGCAATGGTAAAAGATGCTCAAGGTACGTTAATGATGATTGTTGAAAAAATAAAAAAATTGCCTAAACATTTACGGGCTGGCGTAATTAGCGATATTGCAGGCGGAAATTATAATACCCAATTAGCAGGGCTTGTTGCCAATACCGAAGAATGGCGCAGACAAATTGAACTGGCAAATAGTGAAGAAGCTAAAAATAGTATGGCTAGGGAATTTCAAACCCGAATGACTACTTTATCAGCAAAATGGCAATTATTTAAAAATCGTTTATTCAATGTAAATAGTTCTGTAGGAGCCAGTTTAAAAGATACGATGACTAGCTTAATGGACGGAGTTGGCTATTTGCTTGATAAAATCCAGACGTGGATTGATAAACATCCTAAATTAACCTCTACTATAGCAAAAACTGCAGCTGCAATCGGGGGAAGTTTAAGTCTATTAGGTGCATTAAGCCTTGCTTTAAGTTTTATACTCTATCCAGCTGCACGGCTATTTTTAGGCTTATCCAAACTAAATGTAATTCTTCCTAAATTTTCAGGACATTTATCATCTGCAGGGCGGCTAATATTAAGAGGATTACTTTCCCCGCTAAAATTAATTGCACTGGCTATCAGTCCACTAGGGATAGCTTTATTGACCCTTGCTACATTAATTTATAAATACTGGCAACCTATTAAAGCCTTTTTCGGCGGTTTTTGGGAGGGCTTAAAATCAGGTCTCGCCCCAGTCCTTGAAAAATTCCAACCGTTAGGCACTGCATTCAGTGTTGTCGTTGGCTGGATTGAAAAAGCGGTGAAATGGTTTACTGATTTATTATCTCCAGTACAAAGCACCAAAGAAGATTTAGATGCTGCAGCCAGTGCAGGGAAAAAATTCGGAAATGGAATGGTGAAAGCGATTGAGTTTATTCTGACGCCATTAACACGATTAATGGATGGTATTAAGTGGATTTCTGAAAATATGCCAAGTTGGGATGGAATTAAAAATAGTGTATCTAGTGCATGGGAAAGCACAAAAAACACTTCGAGCAACGCTTGGCAATCAACAAAAGAAACGGTAGGAAGTGCTTGGGAATCATTTAAAGATTTCACTGGCTTTGGTTCAAATGGCAAAAAATTACCAAGTCAAAATTGGTCTGGCGGTTACACTGGCAATGGCGGCAAATATCAACCAATGGGCATTGTTCACGGTGGCGAATACGTGATGACCAAAGAAGCCACATCACGCCTTGGTGTAAATACGCTCAACGCCCTTAATTACGGCAAAAGAGCACTTATTGCGGGCGGATTGGGGATCAGCGTTGCAACTGCCGCCCCTGTGCAAGTTGATACTCGTGCACCAATTTCTGCTCGTCCAATGATGACGCAAACCAGCCAACCAATGAGCGTAAATATCACTATCCATGCCGCACAAGGCATGGACGAACGAGCCATTGCACAACAAGTGGCAAAACAAATACAACGCATTGAAAACCAACGCCAAGCAAGAGCAAGAAGTTCAATGTGGGACAGAGCATAATAAAAGGGCGAAAGCCCTTTTTTGTTGCACATTGTAGAAAATAGTTTTATTTTTCTTCAAAAAGTTGTAAACTTCGCAAACTTTTATTCTTTGGTGACTTATGACAAATCTATCATTAAATCCTATTTTTGAAAGTTTTGCGCCAATTTTTAAGCAATTAAAAACCGTGGCAATGTCTGCGTTATTTATTGCGCCATTGGCGATAAATCATCCTGTTCGTCACACTACACACACAGTCAATATTTTCAGTATTCAAACAGATGAAAACAAATCGATCAATCAACAAGACATAGAAAAGATTATTGATATGGTGAAAGCTGTTTCTGCTATCACTGATTTTGTTATTGCGTCAATTACGGCAGAATCATTAAGCTATATTGATTTAAGTGACGTTCTGAGACTAGAAAGCAAAATTAATAAATATGATGATCTAGCTAACAATATTATGGCCAATAATAAAACTCCAGAATTATCAACAACGCTACAATCATTCAGCAATAAAATGCACACGCTTTGCAATATGATGAAATCAGAAAAATACAAGCAACAATCAGATGAAGTAGTGTTATCACGCCTTTATCGCAAATCTGAAGATGCAGGGTACACCTACAAATCATCACATTCTTTTGATGATTTTAAAAAAGCAGTGATGATGTAGGATAACAAATGAAGATTGAGTTATCGAAACAATTTCAAGAAGGGCGTTTAAACACGCCCTTTTTTAAAGACATTCAAGCCATGTCAGATGAAGAATTGCAGCTCATCTTTGATTTTATGCAATCCATTAAACAAGGGAAACTATTAAGAGGTAAAAATAAACCATCTTGGCTTGATGATAATCTCAATGACATTCCAAATACAGAGGTTTATCAACAAAACGAAATATGGCATTATCACTGCGGCCCTTACAATAAAGGATCTAGATATTGTCCTATGAGTGGGCTAAAAATAAATTTGAATGGAGAAACATCAGGACCTGTAATTCATTATCAAAAAATATCAGATGAACATATCGTGATTATCGCTTTTTCTCCACAACACGAACCGTTCCCACGCGAATGGGACACTCCAAACCCAATCATTGACAGAGCATAATCAAAGGGCGAAAGCCCTTTTTTGTTACCTACTATTCCACACACTCCCACACTCGCCACACCGCACAATATTGCCAACAATAAGGCATTTTCTTTAACTGTGAATGCCTATGTCTGCTGAATTACAACGAAAACTAGACAACATTATCCGCTTTGGGGTAATCGCTGAAGTGAATCACGCCACTGCACGTGCTCGCGTAAAGAGCGGTGACATTCTGACGGATTTTTTACCCTTCGTTACATTTCGAGCGGGTACAACTAAAACTTGGTCGCCGCCGACGGTGGGCGAACAATGTGTGATGTTATCCGTTAGCGGTGAATTTACTACTGCCTGCATATTAGTTGGGCTTTACACACAAAACAGCCCTAGCCAATCGCCCGATGAACACGTCATTGAATTTGCTGACGGTGCCAAAATCACTTACAACCAATCAAGTGGCGCATTGGTTGTGACAGGCATCAAAACTGCCAGTATTACTGCCGCGAATCAAATTGATATTGACTGCCCCACAATCAATATCAAAGGCAATGTGAATATTGACGGCTCTTTATCAACCACAGGCACAAGCACCACAAAAGGCAATATCAGCACGCAAGGCAGCGTGACCGCAAGCGGTGATATTAAAGGTGGCTCAATTAGTTTACAAAACCATGTCCACCTTGAACAAGGCGATGGCCAACGAACCTCTAACGCAAAGGCATAGTATGAATCGATACACTGGCGAAACATTAAAAAACGAAAGCGATCACATTAAACAATCCATTGCCGATATTTTGCTAACGCCTGTTGGCTCGCGAATTCAGCGGCGCGAATATGGCAGTTTAATTCCCCTGCTAATAGACCGCCCCATTAGCCACACATTGTTATTACAACTGGCGGCTTGCGCTGTTACAGCGATTAATCGTTGGGAGCCACGAGTACAGATCACACAATTTAAGCCTGAATTGGTTGAAGGTGGCATTGTGGCAAGCTATGTCGCACGCAGTCGTAAAGATAACCAAGAAATGCACAACGAAAAACTATTTTTAGGATATAAACAATGAGCGAATTAGTCGATTTATCAAAACTAGATGCACCGAAAGTGCTAGAAGATTTAGATTTTGAAAGTTTGCTCGCAGACAGAAAATCGGAATTTATCGCGCTTTTCCCACAAGATGAAAGGGCATTTTGGCAAGCACGATTAAGTTTAGAAAGTGAGCCAATCACGAAATTATTACAAGAAGTGGTTTACTTGCAGTTGATGGAAAGAAACCGCATCAATAATGCGGCAAAAGCCACAATGTTAGCCTATGCAAGCGGTTCCGATTTAGATGTGATTGCCGCCAATTACAATGTAAAAAGACAAGTTATTCAAGAGGCGAATAATAATGTTACGCCTAAAATCCCCGAAATTTTAGAAGATGACACCTCATTAAGATTGCGCACGCAATTAGCCTTTGAGGGGCTTTCTGTGGCGGGTCCTAGCTCTGCTTATATCTTCCACGCACTCTCTGCACACCCCGATGTTGCAGACGTCTCAGTGGTTTCTCCACAACCTGCTAATGTCACCGTCACGATTTTAAGCCGTAATGGTCAAGGCGAGGCTGATGAAAATCTTTTAAATGTTGTTCGGGCAAAACTTAATGATGATGACATACGCCCTATTGGCGACCGCGTTATTGTCCAAAGTGCGGTGATCCAATCCTACGAAATCCGCGCAAAATTACATCTTTATCGTGGCCCTGAATACGAGCCAATCAAAGCGGCTGCATTAAAAAAATTGACGGCTTACACCGAAGAAAAACACCGTTTAGGGCGAGACATTAGCCTATCGGGTATTTATGCCGCATTACACTTAGAAGGTGTACAACGGGTAGAACTTATCTCACCTACTGCCGACATTGTGCTACCAAGCTCAAAATCAGCCTACTGCACAGCAATTAATTTGGAGATCGTGACAAGTGATGATTACTAATCATTTACTGCCGATAGGCTCAACCCCATTAGAAAAACGTGCGGCTGAAATTCTAAAAAGTGCGGTAGAAAATCCTATTATTATTGCGGATTTAATCAACCCTGAACGCTGTCCCACTGAATTACTGCCTTATTTAGCTTGGGCGTTTTCAGTGGATAAATGGGATGAAAACTGGACAGAAGAAGTTAAACGCATTGCGATTAAACAGTCTTATTTTGTACACAAACACAAAGGCACGATTGGTGCAGTAAAACGTGTGGTTGAGCCAATAGGCTATCTTATTGAACTGAAAGAATGGTTTCAAACAAATCCGCAAGGCACACCAGGAACATTTAGCCTAACCGTAGAAGTGTCTGAAAGTGGCTTGAATGAACAAACCTATAACGAACTAGTGCGACTGATTAATGATGTTAAACCCGTCTCAAGACATCTCAATCAGCTCGCTATCGCCCTCTCACCAACAGGGTCACTTCGTGCCTTTGTTGGTCAGCAATGGGGCGAAATCATCACGGTATATCCACAATAGGAATATTTATGGCATCACAATATTTTGCAATCTTAACCGACTACGGAACACGGGCTATCGCTCACGCATTAAGCCAAGGGCAACCGTTACAGCTCACCCAATTTGCAGTGGGTGATGGTAATGGGAAAGCGGTCACGCCAACGGCGAGCGCAATAGCTCTCGTACATCAAACGCACATTGCACCAGTCAGTGCCGTCTCTCTCGACCCTCGCAACAATAAACAAGTCATCGTTGAATTAACCATCCCTGAAAATATCGGCGGTTTTTATATCCGAGAAATGGGCGTATTTGACGCACAAAACAAACTGATTGCCTATGCAAACTGCCCTGAAAGTTTTAAACCTGCAGAAAATAGTGGCAGTGGTAAAGTCCAAGTGCTACGGATGATTTTAAAAGTAGAATCCTCTAGTGCAGTGACCTTATCCATTGATAACAGTGTAATTTTTGTGACTCGCCAACAAATGGCACCCAAAACCATTACTGCCACAACGCAAAATGGATTTGATGAAAGCGGACACAGCCACGAAATAGCCAAGGCCAGCACCACACAACAAGGTATCGTTCAGCTTACCAATGACACGGGGCTTGAAAGTGAATCTCTTGCACTCACTGCAAAAGCAGGGAAAAAACTCGCTCAACAAACAACACAATTACAGTTAAATGTCTCGCAAAATTACATCGAAAACAGCAAAAAATCCTCTGCAGTAAATAGCGAAAGCGAAGATAACGTAGCGACAAGTAAAGCAGCCAAAACCGCCTATGACAAAGCAGTAGAAGCCAAAACTACCGCAGAGAGCAAAGTAGGATTAAGGGGCAATGAATCGATTCAAGGTACCAAAAGTTTTGAATCTAAAATCATTGGGTTTCGTGGCATTGGGGTGGCTGATTCGCAAACTTATGCAAATGCTAATCACCTCTTAAATATGGGGGCAAATGATGGCGACGGTTGGATAGAGTATAAAAAAAGTAACCGAGTTATCGGCACCATTCGTATTCGGGCAAATGGGGAATTGTCATATAACAATCAAAAAATCTACCACGCTGGGGCAAAACCCCAATTTAATACGGATATTGAAGGCAAGCCTAATACACTTGCAGGCTATGGTATTGGGAATTTTAAAGTAGAACAAGGGCAGG